>Ga0209467_1000498_pt1 | contig 54584 bp, 44 predicted proteins | sample Higcelwee11metaG_FD_187175 | JGI IMG/M metagenome (GOLD analysis project Ga0209467, IMG submission 187175) | Freshwater pond sediment microbial communities from the University of Edinburgh, under environmental carbon perturbations - High... | ecosystem: Environmental > Aquatic > Freshwater >... | reverse complement strand
TGGCCTTTCTGCGAAAACCGAAATTCCATTTTTCATTCGCACAGATCGCGGCAGCACTCGCCTACGCATCCACGATGATACTGTTCGTCTGGTCAACACGGGTGACAACCGCTGCCAACGCAATACTGCTGCAATATGCGGCCCCGGTGTGGGTTGCTCTCTTGGCGGGTTTTTTTCTTAAAGAAAAAGCACACCGCCACGACTGGATCACTCTTGTAATTGTGGTGGCAAGCCTTATATTTTTCTTCATCGACAAGACCGGCAACGGCAATCTTTTCGGTGATGCGCTTGGTCTTGCAAGCGGTGTCACCTTTGCTCTTTTCGCAATATTCATGCGCATGCAGAAAGAATCATCGTCGCTCGAATCATTTCTGATTGCGCACATCGTCACTACAGTAATTGCACTTCCATTCATAATAACCACACCGCCCCGCACGGTGGACCTTCCCTGGCTTCTTCTGCTCGGCATCTTTCAGGTAGGCATCGCTTCCCTTCTTTTCGCGCGGGGAATCAGAGAGGTGCCGGCCCTTCAGAGTCTGCTTATCACCACGGCTGAACCGATATTGAATCCGGTATGGGTATTCCTGATTCTGCACGAAATTCCTTCGATCAATGCCGCAATCGCCGGAGGGGCTATTCTGGCAGCGGTCACCGTTAATTCAATAATGACGGCAACCGGGCGGAACAGGGCACAAAAAACAGCTTAAGAACACTGGATTGTATGCCTTCTGCATATTGACGGTGCTAAAGGTTCTGGTGATCCCTGATATAATTGATATTATCGACCAGGTGCTTCGGATTTGACGTTGTCGACAGTACCACACTTCCGCCAAACTGCTTTGTTATCCACGAGAGCACCCAGGGAACCGCATTTTTCACTCCTGTTCTTTTCATCTCCTCTTTGAGCTGTGCGAGTTTTTTGCGGTTAAATGCGGTATCATATGCTTCCTGGTCGATGACTATATCCGCTGCCTCATCGGCTAGCTGATTGTATATCCCGTATAAAAGAGAGGTGTGCGCTACCATCGTCAGGTCTTTGTAAAATCGGATATACTCATCAAGTGCTTTGTCGCCGCTCACCTGCGGTGCGAAATCGGCATCAAGTGCCGGAGAAAGATAGCTGAATCGCTGCTGAACAGCACAAAAAAACTGGTAGTCGTTTTCATCACAGATCCGGCGCGCCCGTTCAATACGCCATGGCCTGAAATTGCTGCAGCCGATCTCACGGACCACTCCCATTTCAATCAGCTCATTGAGCGCTCCCAGAGTCTCCTCCTGCGGAGTATTGAAATCATCGACATGAAGATACAGCAGATCGACATATTCGGTTTTCAGCGCAAGCAGAGAATCTTCCACCGCCTTCAAAATTGTAGTACGAGCCAGTCCCTCCATCGAAGAGAAATCCCTTCCCCCCCCTGTCGGAAGCGCCCCTATCTTTGTCGCGATGATCACCCTTTCTCTCATCCCCGAAGAAGCCAGCCAGCTGCCGATAACCCGCTCACTGTCATGCCCTCCGGCCGAGCCCTCGTTCCATACGGCGTAATTGTTCGACGTGTCGAGAAAATTTCCCCCGTGATCAACATAGGCATCCAGTATCCGAAAAGAGTTATCCCCCGAAGTGGTTGTTCCGAAATTGATGCATCCCAGACCCAATTGCGACACGGAAAGCTCCGACTTTCCTAAATTTATTTTGCGCATAAAACCCTCTTTGTTTAAATAGTAACGCTTAATCCGCAACCCATTTGGTCAGCTCATCGGCAAATCCGTTTCTCTGTTTAAATAGCCGATAGAGATAAAATTGACACAAAAGGTCCATATTGCATAGAGTTTTTTCAGAATCTGCGGTAAACATCAGAAATTTTTGTGTTCATAGGAGCCACAAAAAAAGAGGGGGATGCGGATACGACAACGGGAAGCCTTCACAGCCGGAAATAATATGTGCTTCCCAATATCGCACCGTACATGGGGTCACTTCCCTCAGGGAAATTGGTGTTGTACTTTGCGCGAATCCGGTAGTAATCAGATGGCAGATAAACTCCGCCAGTGAGGTAAAACGATATCTCTTCTACTTTCAGAGTGAGTTCAGCGGTAATTTCGTTCCCCATCAGCTGAAAATCACCCTTTCCTCTCACCTCCTCTTCTGGGATGTTGGAAATCAGCCGCTTTTTACTCTCATTGGCAAAGATGACAAGATGTGACAGCTCGCCGGCGAGAATTCCAGCCTTAAATGAAAGTGTATTCCTGACAAAACTTTTTGACACAGATGCATCGAAATCCTTCACAGCCGACAAATTCTTCTGACCGTCAGTAAAGTGATAGGCGCCCGCATAGGGCGAGGGGTAATACGATTTCTGTGTGAACAGCACAACGCCGGCCGGGGAGGCACTTTTCATTGAACAGTAATCCGGCTGAAAATATCCCCCCGAAAATACAAACGAATCGAGCGGCGCGATTTTGAATCCCTCCGTGCCAAGATTCAATTTAAGGTTCGCCGCCGAGGCAAATCCGTTATAGGTGTACGCGCAGTCATACTGATTATCGCGCCCGTAAGACCACGCGAAGGTATAATCAGCCGAGACAAGCGCTCCTGAATAAAAAAGGCGTGCGCCGTGAAGAGTCAGAAAATCGTGATCGGCCTCGTTGACCGGGTTCTTCCCGTTCTCGGCGATATCAGCGGCACCCTGCGAATTCGCTCCGTACACCAGGTAATAGTGAAAGCTTTTCAGACACAGATACCTCAGCACCGCGCCCGCACGCCATCCCGTCGTGTCACCCTGAAAATCATCGACTCGTTCCTCATCATTTCGTATAACGCTACCGCTTCTGATCATCTCGTGATTGACTGAATTTGAAAGAACATCGCCGGTGATCTTCAATTCAAGGGGGGAAGCTGCCGGCATAAACCTGCAGGTCAAGATGATGCCGTCTATCGTGTCGTAGAAAAAGTAATCATTAACGGCATCGCCGAAATCATAGGGTGTTCGACCCAGCTTCAGCTCAATTGCTTCATTCGGAAATAAAGCGATATCGGCCTGATGCAGACGAAACGGGTTAATTGCGTCATCGGCATTTTCAAAATTGTCGTTACCGAAGCAGCCGTATTTGCTCACGACGAGATTGATGCCGGTCACTGCGAATCTGCGGCTGTACCCGAATTCGACAGCACCTAAAAAAATATTAGCTGCATCGTCGCTGTTTCGCGCGGGCAGCACCTTCTCATCACCATATTTTTTGCGGTCATAATTTTTAAAATCACCGTTATTCATATGGTATGCTTCGAACGTAAGAAGAAGATATGAGTACTTGTCGGTCTCATCGCCGGCAGTTGAGGGCAGCTGCGCAAACAATGGCTGCGAAGAAAACAATCCGGCGGCTGAAAGAGATATGAGCAGCAACAAAGCTTTTTCCCGCCGCAGTGCGCCGAAAGCGCTAACGCCCGACCTTACCGCATGATCAACGGCCGGAAGATATGATCTGAAAAAATTGAATAGGCGCACAGCGGCCTCCTGCAAAATCTGTATTTTTACAACTCGCCTTCGGCCGCGAATCCGGGTGAGCAGAAATCTTTCGGCCCGCCTCCTCCCTGCGGTGATGAAATGATCTGATTTTCACTCGTCTTCCACTCGCCGCCTGAATCGCGAACCATGCTCCTGTACGGCGCCTTCGTCCCGCTCAGACCGTCTATCTTCACCGCATGAATCAGATCTCCTCCCCGTGAGAGGCGAATCGAATATCCTTTGCCGATTGATATTTTTGAGATTGCGCCGCGTTCAAGACAGTTTGGGGGAATGCCGAAATTGCTCTTGTGAAAGAGCCGTCCGGAATTGCCGTTTACCGGCGTACAAACGATTATTCTCTCACCCGCGGCAAGAGTCGTATCAAGAGAATCATATGACAATGATGCGCAGCCTTCGTACGATTCATGCGACGGTCCGCACCAGAAGCGCTCGGCTAGATTCGTATTTATCAGGGTGATATCGATTGAAGAGAGATCCACAGGCTGCCCGGAGATATTTTTGATCTCGATGAAATCATCGGCGTTTATATCCCCCTCCTGTGCGTAGAATGAAGAGCCGTGGTAGGCAATCTCGCTGATCACCAGATCCGTCAGATATAACGAAGACTCCGCGAGAATCTCTCCGCTCGCGGCCGAGAGAACTCTGATATACAGCGTCTTTCCCCGCTCGGGATAATAGATGCGGCAGCACGAGCCCCGTGCATTTATCGCGCCGGCCTTCGAGAAATCCCCCCGCACGTACGAAACAAAAAGCTGGACATCCTGCTCTATCGCCCAGTCTGCAGTCACATAGTTTGTATACGAATCTTCGATCACCAGCGAAAGCGGAAGCTCAGCCTTTTCATCGAAGCCGATGCCCTCCCCCTCGAGAAAGCGCAGATACTCCGTGATATCTCCGCGCACCATAAGGGCAATTCCGTGACGGCCGCTGGCAGTATCCGCCAGAAACGACTCCTCCTTCTTCTGCGAATTTCCCAGAGGAACCGAAGTGAGAAAGAGAAAATCCTCATCGCCAGGCACATCCTCCTGAAAATCACCGGAGTGCGCATCCGCCGCCGCATCAAGCGCCCTGCCTGCGATGAGCGAAAATAGAGGAGCAATTTCAGGCCGCTCGTACCAGGTTATCCGCTGATTTTCAAACTGCGTGTCGAACGCGGCGCTGCGGGTGAACTGGATCACTCTCTTTCCGCCTTTACTCAAATTCAGCATATCAGAGTATAAACGCTCTTCCAGAAAACACGGTGTGTAAAAGAGGAGCTCCGAGGCGGCGCCGTAAAGCCTGAAGGGATCAGACGATGTGGAACTGTTGACATCAGCCAGCGCGCCGCCATCTGAGTATCTCATCTCGTTTGGAATGAAATACAGACATACCGATATGTTTCCATAAGTGCGGAAAAAAGGGATCGATGCGGGCTTTTTTTCTGAGGGGGATTTCTGCGCCGCAAGCTGAGAGTGTTCAAATTCGAGCGCATGATAATAGTCGCCGCTTCTTATGTCCGCATAATAAAGGGGATCAGCCGACAGAACTATCAGCGCTCGCCGCCTGTCATAGGCGAAATATTCATGGTAGTTTTCAGAATCGTTCGCGGTTACTTTTTTTTCACCGCCGCAGATTGCTGCGGGAAGTACTCCCCGCGGATTTTCCAGCTGGGACAAATCGAGGCTGAACGATGCACTTCCTTTCTTGAGTGTGAATATTTTTTCCGCCTCAGGGCAGTCGCACGATATTAACACCAGAAAAGCAGCCAGAAGCACGGCGGCGGAAGGACTCTGCATTTTTTTCATAGAGTCTGCTCTTCCTTATCGTCACTTTGCGCCGCCCCGCATCCCGATGCCAGTGTATCCGCCTGTTCTTCAGTCAGCGTGATTCTGTGAGAGAATTTGTTTATGTTTTCCCCTTCCTCTATAAATGCGGCGGCAAGCACAGGCGCATTTTCAAACACCAAGAAATTCTCATCATTGTCCGAGACGGCATTGCTGCTGAAATTGAGCGATCCCAGCACTACACATTTTCCGTCGATGACAATTACTTTGTGATGCAGCAGACCGCCGTCCGGGCGGCGGCAGAGATAAAGGCCGCCTGTTTTCTGCGCAAGCGCGACAATGCTTCTTCCCGAGTGGCACATTGAAGAGACAAACTGAGAATAATCTGTCCAGACGCGCACCGCCGCTCCGCGGGCATGAGCCTTTACGAGTAAATCCATCACCACTTTGTCGGTAAGCGCGAAGCTGTAGACGGTTATCGACTCGCGCGCGCCTTCAAGCAGGGGAAATATCACATTCATCGCGTTGTCATATTCTGCAGCCGTGAAAGAATTTTTCTCATAATCAAAATATATATACTTAACCGGATCTGATTTTTTGTATGATGCAAAGACCGCTTTGTAGGGGGTAAAATAGGCGCGCACGCGCATATCTCGAATCGAAAATTGAGTCTCGGGAAAAAGTTTACCGTCACCGTGAACGAGGTTAAATCCGTTTTTTTCGGCGCTCAGAGAAATATCGTTGCCCTTGGACGAGGCGTTGAAGCCCGAGTGAAGAACTTCAAAATCCATTTTGAAACTATTCGCAAGACCGGGGCTGTCAATCATGATCATGTTGTTGAAGTGGATGAACATTCCCTGCGTGAGATTTGTCGAACCGGTTATGACAAAACGGTCATCAATTATGAAATATTTATTGTGCATGATTCCCGAGGTATTTCCGGGAAGCACATCAAGCGATATCGAACTATTGTCACGCGACTCACCGATGATGCGCTGCCACGAATCCGAGCCCTCACTGTCATACTCGGTAACACAGCGAACAGCAACACCCCGCCGCGCCGCGCAGATCACCTCTTCGGCAATTGCTTCGTTTTCAAAACCGTAGAGGGCAATATCAACAGTGCGCCGTGCAGAGCGCAGCGCGTCAACGACGATCCGCTCAGAGCTTTCCGGGTCAAACGACAGCCTGCACACTTCGTTAATTTCCAGCGCGTTCGCGGGGGGATCACAGGAAAGAATTGTGCACAAAATCGGAATCAGCAATGCTGCTCCACATACAATATTCAGAAATGATTTTACCGCGCTTGTCATTGAGTTCCTGAGAAGTGCGTGCTGTGAACAGCACTTTCTGCGGCACCCGGTTACCGATTTAATTTTCATTATCAGCCTCACTCCACCGTTTTTCAAATTCAGCCTTGAAAAGCTGTGCCGTCCGGTACGAATGAATGATGATCGAGTTCTCCGCGTTGATCGTGTTCGCGCTTCTTGTAAAATTGAGAGACCCCGTCAGAACCGCGGCATTGGCCTGATCATTTGCGTCGACGATCATCACCTTGTGATGCAGCTTCCCCCCCGCAAAATTCGAAGACCCGCTCATCTGTTCGTTTCCGTCGAGGTGCACATTCATCGATCCGGATTTCATCAGTTTATAAATCTCGCCGGTTGATGGATTCACACTCTGTGATCTGTCGAAAAGACCGCGGACACTGACTGATTCAGATTTATCTTCTAATGCGGCAGCAAGGTCATGCTCGTGATAATTCTGCGTCGTAAAGGTGAATATCATGAATGAGATATCAGATGTGGCGGCGCGTGCAAGATTTGTAACGTAGGTCATCGGTCTCTCTTCGACAGGGCGCGCATCACCGGCATACGAAAAAAAAATTTCAAGAAGCGCATCGCCGAGCTGCACGCGTTCCACGCCGCGGACAGCAGGCCATGTTTCACCGCCGCTCTTTTTTTCACCGAGAAGAAACAGCATCTGCCGCCTGTACACCTCATACACCTCATCGCTGCGGATGACCAGCGCGTTGTTATTGTTGTACAACATGTCGCTATCGCTTGCATTTGCACTGCCGCACCACAGATACTTTTCGCCCTCAGGGTTTTCGACCAATACGAATTTATTGTGCATGATCGCATCGCCGCGGTACTCTTCGGGCAGAACAAAATCAGCCGCAGGTGCGATATTTTTTATCCGGAGGTACCCCTCATCCGCGGCGTTGTCCGGATCGCCGACAAAGCATATTTTCGCCCCTCTCGCCGCCGCATCCTCGATCGCGGATATGACTGGCTCACTGTCGAATTCGTAGAGACACACATACAGATCACCCGGCCCCTGTGATGAAATGAGCGAGACGAGCGACTCCTCAACCGGCGAGGATGCCCCCGGCTGAGTGAAATATATCCGGATCGCGCCGCCGGCTTCACCGCCCGGCGCCCCGCCGGTGAGTGTAAAGCTGTCGACCGGCATCCCGCCGCATGCCGGCGGTTCGCACGAGAAGAGAGCCGCAAGAAATATATTTCGCATAACGGTGCATGAGAGTGAAAGGATTCGTTCAGGAATCCCCCCGCATTCGGGAATCACAGAATAAATACCGTTTTTACACTGACATCGAAACACCGATGATCACCTCCTTCGCACGCAGCATTCTCTTCTGCTATGAAGACGTTTGCGAAAGGCGTTTTGCTGAATTATTTGAAACTTTTTCTGAGAAAACGGAAAAATTTATGCTGCAGCCGATAGGGCACGGATCCTGATACAGCAAAAATGATAAAAATAAAGTTCTTGCAAAATTAGAGTAAGAACTCTATTATTGCAACAAATCTTCTGCGGGGATCCGGATCGACACCATGAAAAAAAATACGCCCGAAGTGATCGTCACAAAAGCAGTTGAGCTTTTCAATGCGGACGGCTCTCACAGTGTGACCACCAACCATATCGCCAGGGCATGCGGCATGAGTCCAGGAAACCTCTACTATCATTTCAAGAATAAAGAGGAGATCATCCGGGCCATATTCGCACGCATAAGCGCCGAATTTTCTGAGAGTTGGGGTGAAAAAGTGCTCGAAGAGGAGGGGTATCCCGATATCGTCGCGAAAAGCCAAGCGATGGGTGTGCTGTATTACCGTTACCGTTTTTTTTATCTCGAACTGCCCTCGCTTCTCGCGCAGGACACTCTGCTTGCGCATCTCTACCACGAGAATGAAAAGATCAAACACGCGATTATCCGCCGCATAATTCATGTGATGATTGAAAAAAAACTCGTGAAACAGGATTTCTCCCCTGCTGAGATCGAAACATTCGTCTCAAGCTCATGGATTCTCACCGACTTCTGGCTGTCGTATCTTTTCGTCAGCGGTGAAGCGGTCACTCCCGAAAGCATCATGCGCGGGATGGACAACTACATTTCCTTCCTGATCCCCTATCTTAATCCCCGCGGTATGAAGGCGATATTCACAAAACAATAAGCTCCCTGCGATTACCCCGGAACGATCCGGCAAACCTCACTTCAGCCGGCCAAGCCAGATGCATAGCAAAGATAAATTTAGAGTATATACTCTAAATTTATCTTGACAAAAAACATCTCACCTGTTTCTGTCAAAAAATAGAGCAATAACTCTAATACTGACTTACAGGGGTTCTTATGAAAATGAAATCTCTCATCCTGACAGCAATTTTCTTTGCAGCCGGATTTTCCTCAACGATATCCGCCCAACAGAGCACAACCCGGAGTGCGGATCAAAAAAATGAAGTCTCACTGACCGCATCAACCAGGCCCGAACTTCAGGCCAAGTATCTCCGCCTGATCACAATCCCGCACAACGTTGAATTGCGCGCGGGTGCCTCCCTTACACCCGTCTCGATCAATGCCCTCTGCGACACGATCTGGACTCCTCTGCCCTTCGCGCAGCTTGTCGCAAGCGCATCCGCCGGTACCGGATGGAACACGCCTGCGGCCGACGGCCTGCGCGCAAACAGGCGCGAAGGCGCGCACGGCAGCCGTCTGTCCGGCGGCAATTTCAACGGTGCGGTCTGCAGTGCGGGGCCCGGCGGCGCTTTGCAATTCGACTACGCGGCTATTGTGCCGGGCAAATGGAACCACATCGTGGCCCGCTCGTATCATACCGTTTACTATCGCGCCCTGACTTCGGCATCTTCAGGTGAATCGTGGCTGTATGAGGCTGACGACGGCGAGAACCGCAATGGTCTTAACTATTACGGCAATCTCTTCGTCGGCTACAAGATGCCGCTGATGCTCAATCTTGCCGGCTTTCTGATCGAAGCCGACCGCTATCTCTATAACGAAAAGCAGGGCGAAGATTGGGGCGACGATCTCGTGCGCTGGACACTCTCTCCGATGGCAGGCGCGCAGTTTACAGAAGAACTGACGGGAACTGTTCTCGTTCAGTTCCGCTCGCGAAGAAATTTTACCGGCAGGACTGGTGATTACGGATTTTACCAGGAGAGGATTCTTGACAAGGATGATCCGCAGCATTTCGAATTCTTCCGTGCGGCGGCGGCGCTGACCTATTCGTTTTACTGAAATGATTTCATAGCTATCCTCTGAGGATAATGAATTCAAAATAATATACTAAGCAACGATACCATTTTCAAAAGAGGATAGCTATGAAAATTTTAAACATTCTGCCGCTTTTAACCGCAATGACTCTCGGCCTGGCTATGTGCGGCGGCTGCACGACGTCCCGCGCGACTTTTCAGCGCCCCGCGCCAGGCGAGGATCTTGAAAAGATCATCTACTACGGATCACTTGCGGGAAACTCTCACAACACTCAGCCGTGGAAAGTCAGGATCATCAATAATTCAAGCTTTGAAGTTCACGCGGATTTTTCACGAAAGCTGCACGTCGTCGATGATACGGCGCGGGGCCTTTACATTTCACTCGGCGCATTTATTGAAAACTGCGCGGCCGCCGCGGGGGCTATGGGATACCGCTGCGATGTCACTTATACCGCCGATAAAAACAGTGATGAGAAAGCGGCAGTGATTACTCTCGCACGTGCAGCCGCCGACACTATTGATCTGAAAGATATCGAAGCGCGCAGGACAATCCGCACGCCGTTTTCGGCAAAACCTCTTTCAGAATCGCATCTGAGCGGACTCATCGCCGGCGAAGGCGGCAGTGCTCACTACTTTACCCGTGATTCTGCGGAGGGGAAATATATCGAACGCAACACCGCGCTTGCGTACGCGCAGCAGGCGCGTGACCCTGCGGCCAAAGATGAGCTCGCGGGATGGATGCGCTTTTCAAACAAAGATGCCGTTGCCCGACGTGACGGCCTTACCACCTCGGGCATGGGCATCGGCGGTATAGCGGGTTTTATCGTGAGCAATTTCATGAAGCCCGAGGATTCGAAGACGGAATCGTTTGTCAACGAGGGGATCAAAAAGGCTGCTGCCCAGCTCTCCTCCTACGCGGGATGGATCGTCATCACACAGCCCGCCGATACGCCGCAGATGTGGATGGAAACCGGAAGAATTTACGAGCGCATCAATATCCGCTGCCGCAAATACATGATCGGCTTTCATCCCGTTAACGCCATGATCGAAGAGGATAATTACGAGCGTGAGGCGGCGCGGGCGATTCCCTTAAAGGGAAAGATTCAGTTCATCGCCCGCGTCGGATATGTTGATTCGTACCCCGATGCGGTCAGCGTCAGAAGGGATATTCGCGAGATAATCCGGTAAAAAAATGATTGCCGGCAGAGGCGCACTCTTTATGAAAAGGGCCATGCATATAGCGATGATGATAACGGCGGCACTTCTGCTGTCAGCTGCGGCGGCTTCCGCCTACGCATTATACAAAATCGACTGCCTGCCTGCCAATTTTGTCGGCAGGGTCAAAGAGCCGCCGAAAGGGCGCAGAGTTCTGGTCTGCATCGGCGACAGCAACACACAGGGCAGCGAGAGTTCCAGCTATGTCGATACGCTGGTGCAGTCTCTCAGCTCAAGCAATATCGAAGTGATCAACGCGGGGGTCAACGGCGATCTCGCCTACAACGTGCTGATGCGCCTTGACGAGGTGATCAGACTCGATCCCGCGTACGTCACGATTCTGATAGGTACCAATGACGCGAACGCGGCACTGGCGGTATCCAACGAGCGCAGATACATCAGAATAAAAAGGCTTCCCCGCAAACCTGATCTGGCATGGTTTTCGCAAAATCTCAGACATATTATCAAACGGCTGCGCACCGAGACCGGCGCCGAAATTGCGCTATTGTCGATTCCCGTTATCGGCGAGGATACAGAATCATCCCCCTACAAAATGTCTGAAAGGTACAGCCGCGAAATCATGGAGATCGCATCTCAGACAGGCGTCCAGTACCTTCCCCTCAACGAGTTTCAGGGCGAATATATACGCTCGACGAATCACACACCGGGAATGCAGTACAACCCGAGTGTCCTGATTTTCTTCGAGGCCGCTCTGAGAAGATATCTGCTCATGCAGTCGTGGGACAAGATTTCCGAGAAGAAGGGGCTCAAGCTGACCGTTGAGACGATTCACCTCAACGGCCGCGGCGCGAAGATGACCGCCGAGTTAATCGAAAACTGGATTTATTCAAAATTGCGGCGTAACTAGTTCAGCGCTTTTTTCGAACCGCCCCTGAGATATTTCTGAAGCGCCTGCGTCAGATCCAGATGAGAGTAGGGCTTGGAGAGTGTGCCGATAAATCCGTAACCTGTCGGATCCGCTATGTCGGGATCGTCATAATACCCGCTTGAAGCGACGGCTCTCACGTTCGGATCGATACCTCGAAGCAGTTCCAGCGTCGCTTTGCCGCTGATCCCCCCCGGTATTGTCAGATCCAGTATCACCAGATCGAAGGGGGATGAGTTTGCAACGGCCTGCCGGTAAATTTCCACCGCCTCATCCCCGTTATGCGCAAGTGATACCGAACATCCCAGCCTGGTCAAAAGATTTCCCGCGAAATCGAGAATGAACTGTTCATCGTCCATGACCAGAATTTTCCAGTTGCCGTCAACTTTATGAGAGGGCTGCAGGGTTGACGGCTCCGCTTTTTCCGTGTTTTCCTCAATTGCGGCCGGAAGATAAATGTTGAAAGTGCTTCCCCTGCCCGACTCAGAGTCCACATCGATATACCCGCTGTGCTTTTTGACTATCGAGTAGGCGGTGGCAAGTCCCAGTCCGCTTCCGCCGGATTTTGTCGTAAAAAACGGATCAAAAATCTTTTTACGTATTTTTTCGGGAATACCCGGCCCCTGGTCGGCGATCGAAATTCTGATATACCTGCCTTTCTCGAGAGGAATCTTCGCCCCCCCGGCAAGAACAAGATTTTCCGCCCTGATATGAATCGTGCCCCCGCCGCTCATCGCCTGCTGAGCATTGATCGTGATATTATCTACAGCCTGTGAAATCTGGTTTATATCGATGTCGCACATCCACAGATCTTCGGGAATGTCAAATGTGCAATTGACGTTCCTGCCGCTCAAAACAAAACCGGCATTCTCTTTCAACATCTTTGTGATCGAGGTTATTTTTTTAACAGGGTGTCCGCCCTTTGAAAAGGTCAACAACTGCCTGGTCAGATCTCTAGCCCTGTTCCAGACGGTCAGGGAGTTGGAAAGCAGATTGGCGATCTTTGAGTCTGCCGGTGATTCATCCCTGGCCAGAGAGATGAATCCGAAAATGCCGGTAAGCAGATTATTGAAATCATGCGCGATGCCCCCGGCGAGAATACCGATGGACTCGAGCTTCTGGGTGTTTACGAGCATCTCTTCAAGCTGCTTTTTCTCTGTGATATCCGTGAAGGCGAGAACCACACCGATGGTCCGCATCTCATTGTCGCGGATCGGCGCACAGCTGTCCGAAATTATCATCTCGCGGCCGTCTCTGGATACAAGGACGGTGTTTTCAGCAAGACCCGCGATGCCGCCGGTTTTTAAAACTATATCCACCGGGTTATCACATCGTTTCCCGGTTGTGCCGTTAACGATCACAAAGACTTCCAGCAGATCCCTGCCCTCCGCCTCGGCGACGCTCCATCCGGTCAGCTGCTCGGCCGCTTCGTTCATCAGAATAATTTTTCCCGCGGTATCCACCGCGATGACACCGTCGCCGATGCTTTTCAGTGTGACGGAGAGCCGCTCCTTTTCCTGTTCGAGAGCCTTCTCAGCCAGTTCCCTCCGCCGGATATCCTCACTGAGTCTGGCATTTGCCTTCGTCAGCTCTTCTGTCCTTTCCATTACTTTTATTTCAAGCTCTGCATTGAGCTTCTGAATCTTCTCTTCAAAACGTTTTCGTTCGGTAATATCATTGAAGACGCCCACTATGAATTTCTCACCATTCAGATTCTCATACAAAGTCTTCTTTGTCTGAATAACATGAACCTCTCCGTGAGAGTCGGTAAACTCCTCTTCGTTGATATTTTCGAGACCCGAATGCAGAACAAGTTCATCTTTTTCCCAGAAGATATCCGCCTGGTACCGGGGAAAAATATCGCGATCTGATTTTCCCAGAATATCCCCGGTTTTGTATCCCATAAAATCGCTGTGGGCGTCATTCATGAATACCCAACGGTGGTCCTTGTCTTTTACAAAAACGGGATCCGCGATCCTGTTGATGATCTCCTCAAGAAAATCCTTTGTTCCTTCGAGCTCCCGGACGCGCCGGCTCAGCTGCCGGGTACTCTGCTCACACTCGTTTCTTATCTTCGCAGCCTCATCCGCATGCCGCCTGATTTTTTCTGACAGCTTTTGTACAACTCCCGAAACGTATCCCCCCGCGAGGGGCAGCAGGTAAAGGGGGATATCGTCCGCAATGACGGCAATACCCTGATCATCTCTTATCAGTGCCCGAAACACGACACTGACCGGCACCAATACACCCGCGCTCATACCGGCGAAGCGCCCGCCGATGCGGCCGGCAACGGCACTCAGCAGCACCCCCCACAGGATGGCCCCGGCTGGAAATAGTTGGGGGTACAAAAATAAAACGGGAACAAAAAGAACTCCCGACAGCAGAATCACGGAGGCGGAAACTAATATTGAAGTTATGCGGGAGCTGCCAACAAATTTAATTTTCATAGTGTCATGCCAATAGAAATTTCAACTTGATAAAGCACATACGCCGAGAGTCGGTTACCGGCATGATACTTCGGTTACAGATAATCTTGCAAGAGAAAAACATCTCAAGCAGATCAGCAGGCCTTCACCCCGGCCGACGGCGTGGAAGTTTCCCAATAATCCTGCGGATAATCCGGATTGTTCAGATAATCAGTTAATTGATCTTCATGATCTGCCTGACAACCGTTGGCAAACAGCAATATGAGGCACAGAAAAAATACTAATAGGGCGGATAATTCTTTGTGTTTTTTCATTTAGTCTCTCCTGACAGTTCTCAGAAAAAATTTTTTCCTGTACGGTCCGGCAGTTTGCTTTTTCCAGCAAGCTGCCGGAATTTGAATCTCTGCAATGTACTTTCTGAGGCCGACGCTTTGATGACATCAGACGATTTTCAGGTTTAGAATCATTGCATTCCATCAGCATTGAAAAAAGGATACTTCATGATAATAGATTCCGCTGATTGATGCGGTATCCAGTACATGCCCTGTCATTTCTCTGTACAATTCATTGACATAAAAACCCTTATTTAATTCTAATTTTGCATCAAGGGCGAATACCTTAATTTCATAAAGATGCGGTGCATCCGGCGGACGGCAGCCGCCATAGCCGGTTGCCTCCTCTTCTGTAAATCTGTCCGGAAGCAATCTGCTTACGCGGCTGTTGATCCCCTGAATGAAATCCGCCGCGCGTATGCCCTCGTTTTCTTCTAAAAAATCTCTCGACAAATTTGCAATTGACCAATGCAGCCATGAAAAACCGCAAACGGGTATTGCGTCACGGTCCTGCATCACCAGAGCGAAAGTTTTTGTTCCGGCCGGATAATCCGTTATCTTTACCGGCAGCGAATACGTGGGAATATCACGATAAAATTGCCCGCCAAATTTTCCATATTTCCTGTCAATTACTCCGTTTACAATGCCGGCTGAAAAGCATTTCATTTTCACCGCCTCCATTTATCAGTATTTTAACCGGCTTTGCCACGACCCATATAACCGAAGGTACCCGGGCGGTGATTGCCTAAAAAAATGAACTGTATACAGAACCAATGATGTAAAATCAAGCACAAACATGAACAAACATTAAAATCGTGTCCCATCAGTGTGCTTTGCCCCGATAAACCACTGCTTTGTAAAAATTTCTTGCTTTTCTCTCTTGAACTCTGTATTTTGCACGAAGTGAGTAACTACTCACTCACTTTTACTAAAGGGGGATTTAAATGAACGGTTTTGCTATCAGCGAGTATCACGACACAAAGGAGATCTACCGCAAACTTGAACAGCTTCTTGCGCTGCCCATTTCGTCACTGACGAAGGAGGCACTTAAACGATATGAGAGCGAATATTTTGACAAAAAATGCGCCAGATCGAAGGCGATGATAGAAGAGGCGAAAAAGGTAATTCCCGGCGGAGTGCAGCACAACCTCGCCTTCAACCACCCCTTCCCCCTTGTATTTACCAAAGCGGAGGGCGCGTATCTCGAAGACCTCGACGGCAACCGCTACATCGACTTTCTGCAGGCCGGGGGGCCGACAGTTCTCGGCAGCAACCCGCCCGAAGTACGGAAAAAAATATTCGAACTTTTAGAGACGACCGGCCCTTCGACAGGCCTCTTTCATGAATACGAGATGAAGCTCGCGCAGCTGATCGTCGAGCTTCTGCCCGGGGTCGAGATGTTCCGCATGCTCAACTCGGGCACCGAGGCGTGCATGGTATCCATACGCGTGGCGCGCCTGGCCACCGGCAAAAAGAACATCGTCAAGATGGGCGGCGCCTATCACGGCTGGTCGGACCAGCTCGCCTACGGCATACGGCTTCCCGGCTCGCGCCACTTCGAGGCCAAGGGCGTTCCCTCATATATCTTCCGCAACACGCAGGAGTTTTTTCCGAACGATCTCAAGAGCCTCGAGCGCGTGCTCAGACGCAACGTCCTGCACGGCGGCACCGCGGCGGTCATGATGGAGCCGGTCGGCCCCGAGAGCGGCACGCGCCCTCTTGACAAAGATTTCAACGCGGGGGTACGCGCGCTCTGCGATAAATACGGCGCGCTTCTGATCTTCGACGAAGTCGTCACGGCCTTCCGCATCGGCATGTCGGGTGCGCAGGGGTATTTCAATGTCGACCCCGATCTGACGGTTCTTGGCAAGGTGGTGGCGGGGGGATACCCCTCGGCCGGCGGCCTCGGGGGAAAGGAAAAATACATGCGCTTTCTTGCGGCGGGCATCAAGGCCGGCGGCGGCAAGAAGGCCCTCGTGGGGGGAACGATGGCGGCAAATCCTCTAAGCGCGGCCGCCGGATACTTCACGCTCAAAGAGATGATCGCGCAGGACGCCTGTGTCAAAGCCGGAAGGGCGGGCGACCGCCTGACAAAGGGACTGCAGGCTCTCATCAACAAATATCATCTTCCCTTTGTGGCCTTCAACCAGGGGTCAATCTGCCATCTCGAAACGGTTGCGACTATGGCGCTTCATCTTGACATCATGAAATTCTGGACGATCAAAAAGACCATCGGCGAGGCGCACCGCAGAAAGCAGGCTATGGAAGAGATGGGCGCAGGCTACATGGCCGAAGGCCTCGTCACACTCGCAGGCAGCCGCCTCTACACCAGCGCGGCTGACACCGACGCGGTGATCGACGACGCCCTCGCGCGCTTCGAGCGAGTATTCAAAAATGTCGAGGGGGCAAAACTGTGAACGATAAAAAAATGCGCAAACTGCTCTGCGACACGGGCAGACTGTTAATTGAGAAGGGTCTTGTCGCGCGCACCTGGGGCAACCTGAGCCTTCGCAACGGTGACTCGTTTCTGATCACACCTTCGGGGCGCAGTTACGAGACCCTCACACCGGATGATATCGTTCGCGTCTCGCTTGCCGATTTAAGCTATCAGGGTAACATCAAACCTTCGTCAGAGAAGAACCTGCATCAGATCATCTATCTGCAGTTTCCCGCAGCGAACGCGATCATACACACCCACCAGCCCGGAGCCTCTGCGGTAGCAGCGGCGAGAAGGGATATACCGCCGCAGAAAAAAGCACCATCGCTTTTATCGGGCAAAACAGTTTCATGCGCACCCTATGCGCTGCCGACGACAAAGCAGTTGGCTCAATCAGTGGCGAAGGTGATCAGGACAAACGACACCCCGGCGGTGCTGCTTGCCAACCATGGGGCGGTGTGCTGGGGCGCGTCAATCGAAGAAGCACTCGACGCCGCTGAAAATCTTGAGAAGCTCTCACAGCAGTTCATACTCGACAATTTCAAAATCGTATCGGGCCAGGGCCGTGTCTCGGAAAAAGCGATGATTGACTACTATGTAAAATGTAAAACAACCGGAGTGTCCAATGGATAAGAGAAAAGAGTTCATCGAATATGCCGGACTTCTCGCTAAAGAGGGATACCTTCGCGATTACCGCAATCTTGCGCTGAAGACAGACGACGGTATTCTCGCGCTGAATAAGGGCTGCGATTTGAGATCCCCCCGCCTTGCCGATATTATCGCAATGGACGCGCAGCAGTTCTCTCAGGAGTCACCCCTTGCCGCGCTTTTCTGCACAATTTTCGACACCGTGAAAGATGCGCGCGCAATTCTGCTTTCGCAGAGCGACTACACCCGCGCCGTTGCTGAAAGCGGCAAGAGTCTCGACACGCTTCTTGACGATCTTGCACAGCTGATCGGTCCCGGCGTACCTTCGGGCACAGAGGAAACGGCTGCGGCGGTCCTGCGCAAAAGAAACGCCTTTCTTATCAGGGGTCAGGGCGCGCTGTGTGCGGCGAAAAATCTCTACGATCTGCAGGCCGTTGCGATGGTTCTTGAAAAGGGCTGCAGGGCCCAGATCGCCGGTTTTTTTCTCGGCGGGGCAAGAAAGATTTCCTTTATCGAGGCGCTGTTCATGCGCTTTATCTATCTGAAAAAATACAGCCGCGAAGCGGATAAAAAATGAGCGATGAAGTTGTCGTTTTTCATAACCCAGTCTTTGACAGGATACCGGGCGACAAGAAAGAGAAGGTCATCGCCGCCGCCGTTGATGAATTCGCCGACAACGGTTTTGCCGGTGCGAACATAAACAGAATCGCCGAGCGTTCGGGCATCAGCATCGGCTCATTATACAAATATTTTCCTGCAAAAGAAAATTTGTATCTCTCTGTGGTCAATCTCTGTTTCATGCAGCTCGAGGCGGAACTTACGCCGGTTCTTGAAACCGACACGCCTCTCGCTGATAAAATCAGAAGTATTCTCGACCTTCTCTTTGATAATGCAGGGCGCTACCGCTCGCTCAACCGTCTTTACAACCGCTTCACCTCTGAGAAAAACATCGATCTCGCGCGGACCATCGCCGTTCGCGTTGAAAGCATTACCGCGAAGGCTTACGCCGGGCTGCTTGCCGGCGCCAAGGCGCAGGGTCTTATTTCAGAAGAGATCGACGAACGAGTCTTCGCTTTTCTTACTGATAACATTTTCATAACCCTGCAGTTTTCGCTCTCGTGCGATTACTACGAAGACAGAATGAAGATTTTTCTCGGCGACGATATTGCCGCGCGGCGCGATTACCTCAGGGATCAGATATTACAATTTATCTGCCGCGCACTGGGTCTTGCAAACGGGGGGATCACCAAATGAGCCATTACCTTCTTACCTACGACATCGGATCTACAAGCTGCAAGAGCTGCCTCTACGAACTCGACGGCACACTTAAACTCGCGGCAAGCGCGTCGGAGTACTACGGGCTCTACCACACCGACGGCGGCGGGGTCGAGCAGAACCCCGACGAGTGGTGGCAGGCGATGGTAGCGACCACCAGGCGCATCATGCAGGCAATGAACGGCACGGTAACTGTTGAGGGTGTTTCATTTTGCGCGCAGATGCAGGGTCTGGTCCTTGTCGATAAGGATCTGCGCCATCTGCGCCCGGCGATGAGCTATATGGACCAGCGCGCCGCCGAGCAGAAGGCCGCCGCGATCGAGCACGGCCTGCGCATCGAGGGCATCAACGCCATCAAGCTGCTGAAAAGCCTGAAGATAAACGGCGCCATCGCCGCCAGCGTCAAGGACCCGGTATTCAAATACAAATGGGTAGAGCAGAACGAACCCGATATATACGGCCGTATCTATAAATGGCTCGACGTAAAAGACTACCTTATCGCGCGCGCCACGGGTGTGTGCGCGATGACCGCAGATTCTGCTTTCGCGACATTTCTCGCCGGTAATTGCGGGGGGAAGCTCTACTGGAGCGATGCGCTGCTTCGCATGTACAAAGTTAAAAAAGAGCACATGCCCGACATAGTCAACCCGGTCGACAGGGTCGGCGCACTGCATGCGCGCGCGGCGGACGAACTTGGACTCCCGGCGGGTATACCCGTTTTCGGCGGCGGCGGCGACGCCTCGATGATCACCATCGGCGCCGGCGCGACCCGCCTTCACGACACCTATGTCTATACTGGAACTTCCGGCTGGGTCTCATCGCTCGTCGACAGACCAAAAGTGGATGTCGCCCGGCGCGTGGCCGCGATCGTCGGCGCCCAGACTGATCACGGATATTACAATTACTTTGCCGAGCAGGAGACCGCCGGCAAGTGTCTTGAGTGGGTCAAAGACCATCTGGCCCTCGACGAAATAAATATCTATCTTGAGAAGCGGCACGTGGCCGAAGATGTCGAGGCGAGATTCACCTCGCTGTACGAGTATCTCATTTCGGTCATAGAGAAGGTTCCGGCGGGATCGGGGGGCGTGATCTTTACCCCGTGGCTTCACGGCAACCGCTGCCCCTTCGAAGACCCCAACGCAAGGGGGATCTTCTTCAATCTTTCACTTTCAACCGGCAAGGCGGCGATGATCCGCGCAGTCGTCGAGGGGGTGATCTTTCACCAGAAGTGGATGCTCGAATCGATCCGTAAAAGTTTTCCGGTTAAAGGCCCCCTGCGCTTTGCGGGCGGCGGCGCGCTCTCGAGCGTGATGGCGCAGATTCTTTCCGACATCATGGAGCTTCCCGTCGCGCGCGTAGCCGACCCGCAGAACGCCGGCGCCGCGGGGGCCGCTCTGACAGCCGCCGCCGGGCTCGGCCTCATTCCTGATCTCGAAAGCGCGGCACACTACGTGCCCATCCTTGAAACGTATCAGCCGAATTCAGATTGCTTTGCAGTCTACAGAAAGAATTATTCTATTTTCAAAGAGTTGTACCGCGTCAACCGGCGGCTGTTCGCGGGGGATTGAAAACGGCGGTTCAATAACCGCCGCTCCGAATATCTGATATTCCGCCCCAAGAGACAGGGCGGAATTTTGTAATTCTCCGGCTCACACACACCTATCTCAAAAACCCGCAGACTAACAATAGGGGACCTCGAAAAATTACCTTCTGCCATGATTATGCTGCGTTTGTGCCCAGAATTATTCGAGGTCCGAGTTGAAAAGATTAGTTATTCGAGATTCCCAATACTTAATCTTTATCGGTATTGAGTATTATGATCAGATCCAATTCTATTCAACCTTGATTAGAGTCTGTTCAAAAGTATTAGGATCCATCTGTACCACAAACAGACCATCGCTACGTGAAGACGCTTTTCCGGAATCAATGTGTAACCACCAGAAATAGCCGTTTTTGAAAATGTTCGGCTCCCAGCCGTAGATATAGCTATCGCTCATAGTAACTGAAGAGTAGCGCTCATCACTTCTGACGAATGTATTGCTCTCGAGACTGTATTCCAGAATGCGCTGGGTTTCACCGGAATTACCATGATACACCGCAATAATCAATCGATCATCATAGGCCTTTAGGATACGGGGTTCAGCACCAAGATATTCCCCGGAAAACTCATCAATCTTCTCGTAAACCGCAGGCTCGATTGAAGTAATACGATAGAGACCCCAGCAGGATTCCTCATAGTCATTTCGATAACCTTCAATCAAATAATAAGATGGATTATTCAAATCATTGTTCTCCTCCATTTTGACCAAGTGGATCTCGCCAGGATAAGCCCCCTCAAGAAGTGTGTTGATATCAGTATAAATTCCAGTATCGATATTAATAAAACCATCAGATGCGGTTAAAAAGTATTTACTTGCATTACTCGTAAAACTTTCAATATATGACGACAAGGCCCAATCAGAAGCTTTATCCACAAAGGTATTCGCAGCAGTATTGTAGAGTCGGTGCTTTCCACTATTTTTTCCTATACCGCTTTCGAGGTACATCACATCATCAACAAAACCATAGTAAATACCGTAATCGTCATAAAAAGGAATCTTTAAAACTCTGCCGGTTGATAAATCTATTTTAACGAAATCACCATAGTAGTCATTATCGAAGACTCCGTACATAGCTTTACCTCGCAATGAAAATTCGGCAGAGCCGAGATTGCCGGTGTATTCATACCATTTTTTTAATTTCACTTCTTTTTTAGCAGTGTCAAAGAGAACCATGACCGTCGGCAACCCTTTACCCGTATTCAGAAGAATCGTATCATCGTTTATCTCTGTCTTCTTAAAATCTGACGGATATTTCAGTGCCGGAATTTCCTGATCGAAATTAATCAAGCCGCAATCTGCAAGCAACAACACCATAGACACATTTACTAATATTTTTTTCATAACTATTCCTTGAAGAATTGGCCGGGTCAAGCCCGGCTGTTGCAATCAGTTCTGGTCGCCTCGATAAATCAGCATTTTCAATGAACAACAAATGATAACCGCTGATTTTACAAGGCTTCCCGATCCCAGCCTCATGAATAACGGCTTAACCGCCAATAAGCGAGTTTACAGTCCACCGACCAGCCGCAACATGACGCGTTGTACCAATAGGGAATATCAAAATTCTTCCGAGGTTCCCTTCTTGTAATACAGATAAGTGCTCGCTTCCTGGACTGTTCTTGTTTCAGTCCCGAAGTAGTACCCCTTCCAAACAACAACCTTTTTTGTGACATCCTTCGAGCTGTTCCGTAGCTCATCGGGATGGATAAGATCCCCTGCGGCTGAGAAGGGGCTGTCTTTCTTATTGCCTGAATCGATACCTATTCCCGCCTTTTTCCATGCTGTATAGGATACTTTTGTACAGATCGCCCTGTTTCCGCGCAGGTTGTGGCAGTCATTATCATCTCCCCAGTAGCCGTCCCACATTTGATCTTCAGAATAATAGGGCACCTTACCATCACCAGCATCTCCTTTTGAATCGAACTTAAAGATGCTGACTGCGTATGACAAAGCTTCGTTTGCAAGAGATCGTGAATACTTCTGCGGATACACTATCGCAAAGATAGCATGATCTGTGAAGCTATCCAAGGATTGAGTTACCGTTCCCTTACCATCAGTAGCGGATCGCATACATTTTTTCTTATCATTATAAAGATTCTTATCAAAAATACCCGCATGTGTGTAGTATAGTTTGCTGAACAATTTGCAGTGCCTCACCCACCAGTCACCGCTGCTTGATCCTCCGCCATTATTAACGGTGATCACGGCACCGTGAGGTATTCCGCTCTTGTCGAGTGTAGCTCTACTTGCCGTATTGTTTAATGATCTGCTGTTCAAATACCCGTCAGCATTTTTAAGCCATTCCATATTGATAGTAATATCCTGATCCTGTGCCAGTGTTTCAAGGTCGGCAAACCGTTTCTGATTAAAAAGCTCAATTGCAGCATCTGATATAAAATATGTCTCATTAGACTCTGAAAGTACCCGCCCGGCATCGTTATTTTCATCGGAAACAATAGCTGCGAAATCTGATGCGGATATCAACGTGTCACCAAATTGCCGTTCAAGATAGGCCGAGACTTCACCCCTCATTTTGATCCGGCTTAATTCTGGATCTGTTATTGTGCCATTTAGTTTGTCTGCGACAAGACCAGATCTTGATCCGTCAACGACCGGTTCTTTATCGAGCGAAACTGAAGTTTCAACTGTTACAGAGAACGTATCATCGGTTTCAAGTTCCGCCCTTTCTTCATCACTCATGTCTGCAACTATTTCATCAACAAGGGTCTGAACCACTTCGAGGTCGCTTACGTTTTCTACATTTTCTTCGCCAGACAGCAGGTCGCTACCATTGCTTCTGGATAAACGTTTTTTAATCGACGTATTATTTTTGATTACATCAGAAGAAAGATCTGAAAGGGATACAACATACTTCTGTGTCTTAACAACGACAGTACTGTCAACTACTTCGACGGTATCGTCACTAGGAATAGGCATTATATCTTGCTGAGTAAATTTATTTTGTGATAAATCACTCTCACACGATATCAAAACCACAACAAAAGCAAGAACGAAGAGAGGCTTTGAGGCTTACTCATAAACTTGTCTCCTTTTCAATTATTTAATCAATCCTTATCGTATAAATAAGAACATGTCAAGTCTTTATTTATCTCATTTGTATGATATTTACTGTTAATCGGTTTTGAACAGATTATATTTGTCTTAAAAACTATCGATAATTGAACAACTTGCACATCTGTTGTGCCAATTACTTAAGGGCATAGATTAGACGAGGATTAAAGATGCAATAACCGCTTTTTACCAAGATATCAATTCCCCCACAAGTTGAGATAAATTTGATTTTAACGATAGTGACTTATGGATTACCGGTGAAAAATCAGTTATTTACACTTCATGCCACTGCCGCTGCGTTATCCCCCCCTCTCATATTTCGAGAGGGTTTTTTCTTGACTGTATTACCAGTGGTAATTACCATTGGTAATACAGTTTAGGAGGCACTACTCATGAGTACAAAAGCAAAGAGCGGACGATTTTCCCTACCCGCCATACTATCATTTTTTGCAATATTAATCGCGGGACTTTCACTGCGAATGATCATCGCGCTCTTATCGGGCGGAGATCCGATTGCCGGGCCGTTGCGCTATCGACCGTTTGTCGAGGCATGCCACGTAGGACCTGCGGTACTGGCGATGCTCGCACTCGAGTACGGATGTATTCTGCTCGTATTCATATTTTTTCAAAAGAGCTGGCCGGCGAAGGGCGCGATGAAAGGGCTGATATTCGGCGCCTGTTTCGGTTTTCTCTGGTTTTACGGAATGCTTGAGGCGTCGTTCGCGCTGGGTACTTCACTTATGCATGAATTCCTGTTCGGATTAAGCGAGATGCCGGCGATACTGCTGATGGGATTTCTCGCGGGAAAACTCTTTGCGAAGGGTGAGGAGGAAACCGCGCGCGCGGGCAGTATCTCGGGTACGATAAACAGAGCGGATATTTTCAGCGCGGCTATGATTGTGCTGTTTCTCGCGGGGGGAAGATTCTTCTCATACGCGGTTGCCGGGGTCGAGCCGGCCTGGCGGTCCCTGCCCTACGCACTCTGGACGATCGGCTTCGCGGCTGTCGTCGGCGCCATTTATCTGGTTCTCGGAAAAAATCTTGCGGGCGGCGCAGTGCGCAAGGCCCTTCACTTCGGATTTATCGTCTTCGGCGTTAACTGGATGCTCTTCAATCTGTTTGTGCCCTATCTCTTCATCGTACCGTTAGGCGATATTTTACATCACTTCGTTTTGCGCGTAGTGCTGGACTGCTGCTATATTTCAGGGGGAATCACGGCCGCCTCATTTTTCAGAGAAGAAGCAGAGTCGCGGCACAGGTAAATCAGAAATGCCGGCAACCGGCAAAATGAGAAACGACTCATTCCGGCACGGGCTTGTTTGAAACAGGCATATTGCCCGGTGCAGCTTGATCGGATAAGTTCAAAACTGAATAATCTGATGTATTCAGCGCCGGTTAAGGCGGCGCGCAATATATGAGTTGTCAGATCACCACAAGTCTAACTTTCAGTTGAGCAGGATACAATGGAAAATAACGCAAAAGGCTTATCAATGAGCGAGCGCATACTCGCTGCCACGGTAAAGATGATCAATGAACAGAGCGGCATCCACGGCGTTAATATGCGCAGCGTGGCTAAGACAGCGGGGTGTGCTCATACAAATGTGTACAACTATTTTGAAAGCTTTGATAATCTTCTATGGAAAGCTTTCGAACTGATTCTCGAAAACTGGGTAAAATACACGAAAGATCGCCTCAGTGTCTGTAAGCCCGATAAACTCTTCGCCGAATTTATCGCTGCGCAGATCGATTTCGCCCTGTCGAACGGGGGATGGTACCGGTTTATCTGGCTTGAACCTTTTACACAGACAGCCCCCGAGACTGTCATGATCCGTTTTCACACCATGCAGGCAAATTTCGCTTCGCTTATCCTCTCTGCTGCCGGCGGAAAATTCACTAAGGCGCGCGCAGAAAAAAATGAAGAGATCATTCACGGCTATCTGCACGGAGAGCTGTGCAAACTCATCAGCATGCGCTTCTTTTCATGCGACAGCGAACTTCACAAAAAAAGGATAATCGCCAACTGCCGGCTGCTTTTGGACAGGCTCTCATGAGGGCCTGTCCATTTCAGTTAATCTGATCCCCTTACAACTCCATACTCGTGAATACAGTGACCAGTGGAGCCCTCAATCTTCTGTCTTTTATCTCTTTCCTTTCAGCACCAAATGTGACGAAATATGAAGCGCCGCAATTTTAATGTACCGGCAAAAAAAAAGGGGGGGGAAAAAAGGAGCGGCTGCAAAACCGCCCCTCTCAAATCTCAACTCACCTGTAGTCGCAGTTTTCGACAGCAGTCGACAAATCAAGAGTGCTGTCCCTGATAAAGACCTCTTCGGTCGTCTCGTCGATCAGGATGGTCATGATATCGCCGTTCAGGCTGAAGGCGGTTCCCGAAAACTCTCCTTCGATAACGATCTTGCCGTCGCTTACAGTGTAGGGCATATCGTCGTCCGGGCAGTATTCAAAGATCTCAGAGTCTGGATAATACGCCTGCATATCATCGCTGGTGTCTACTTTCTCGTAGTAATAGTAGCGGATTGAACTTTCTGTAAACTCGTAGTAATTATCCATGATAAAAATGAAATCCTCATCGCTATCCTGGATCGGGAAATAGGTGGTGGTCTCAGTCTCAAGGCCCTTGTCCTCGACGATCATTTTCACCCGCCATTTGCCGACAACGCTGTTGTTGGACCCGTTACCGTCGTCACTGACCCTCGTCTGCTTCAGGGTCGGCGTCCTGAACTTGCCTCCGGATAAGGTTGTCACGAATATCAGAAAGTAATTATCCCCCTTGTCGAGGGGCACGATCGCGCCGACAACGACTTCCGCCCCGTTGACCGTGAAGGTAAGTTCAGTAACTACGCCATTGAGCCACAGGTAGGCCTTTTCGATATTGGTCTCACCTTCAACTGCAGCTCTGGAGAGGTTGGACGGCAGGGTGACAGCGACATAGGTCGAGTCTGAATCGGTTTTGTCCAGTTCGGCATTATCGCCCGTGGTGATTCCTTTTCCGTTTATTTCGACGGTTTCGGGTTCGGTGATATCGGCTTCTTTGGGAAAGTTCGGCATACTCACCGCCGTATCTTCGATATCATCCGCAGACGGGGAGGACCCGCCCGCTTTCGATCCGCTTTCACCGCATGAGAGAGCAATGGCCAGCAATATAAGTGATAGTATTTTTATGATCTTTTTCCACATTTTGCTACCTCCGTTTTTTAAAAGGTCTTCTCATGGAAACGGTAATCAGAAATGATTATGCGTTTCTTTTCGTCACACTTTTAGAAGCAGGCGGCAGAAAGTTCGGTTTTGTGACTGCCAGAAAGTATCATAATAAATCAGTGCAGCGTAAAGTTTTTTTACGAACATACAATGCCCTTAGTTGTCCGTTACGGCAGGATTGCTGGTTTTTTGGCAGTTTTCAGCCGATATTATATCAGGGAGTCTCGAAAAATCACTTACCGCCGGAATTTTCACGGTCAGAAATGACGGCAAAGCCGCCAACAAATGACGGCAAAGCCGCCAACAAATGAAAAGATTGATTTTCAGAGATTCTCAATATCATTACGACAGTATACCGCACTTCGTGAATCGGTAAAACAGGAAGGCCTATGAAGCAGTCATATACCCTATCGCCCTACCGCTGGGTTGTTCTCGGAACTTTTATGTTCATAAACCTGACGATTCAGACGCTTTGGATCAGCTATGCCTCCATCTCGGGGCCGGCGGCAAAATTTTACGGTGTAAGCGATCTTCAGATTGCCGTGCTGGCGATGTCATTTATGGCGGCATTTATCCCCCTTTCAATACCCGTATCGTGGGCGATCGACACTCTGGGTTTCCGCATCTCAGTCGGTTTCGGTGCCGCCCTCATGGGCATCTTCGGTATCGCCCGGGGATTCGCGGGAACCAGCTATACTCTTGTTTTAATTTGCACACTAATGATCGCCGTCTCGCAGCCCTTTCTGCTGAACGCATGGACGAAGGTTCCCGCACTGTGGTTCCCCCCCAACCAGCGCGCGAGTGCGGTGGGCATGGTCACTCTTTGCAATCTGATCGGTACCGCGCTCGGCCTTGCGCTCACCCCCGTGCTCTTCGAAAAGGGCATCGCGATTGACCGCATTCAGCTTTTCTTCGGTTCGGCGGCGCTCTTCTCGGCGGCGCTTTTTATTCTCTTTGCGCGCGAGAAACCGAAGCACAGCCCCTGCGACGAAGCCGATACGACGCGCGCGCTGATGCTTGACGGGCTCAGACACGCGCTGAAGGTGCGCCCCTTTCTTCTGACGCTTGCGGTCTCATTTATCGGACTGGGTGTTTTCAACGGCGTCACCACCTGGATCGAAAATATTATCCGACCCAGGGGCTTCACGCCGACCGATGCGGGAACGCTCGGCTCGATCATGATCGCGGGAGGACTCGCCGGCGCGATCATTCTTCCAGCCCTCTCTGACCGCGAGCGTAAGCGGCAGAAATACCTTTACATCTCCATTCTCGGCGCGATCCCCGGACTTCTGGGTATAACTTTCGCCGGAACTCATCTGCCGCTTTTTATCTCGGCCTTCGTGATGGGGTTTTTTATCGTCAGCGCGATGCCGATCGCGATGCAGTATGCGGCGGAAGTGACTCGTCCCACCCCCGAAGGGACTTCGAACGGATTGATTCAGCTCTTCGGCCAGGGTGCGGTCGTCTTTGTCTATATTATGGAAGTGATGAAGGGCAGCGACGGCTCTTTCACCTGCTCGCTTCTGCTCGGTGCGGGACTCCTGTCTGCAAGCCTTTTTGCCGTCAGGGGGATGAAAGACCCGGTACTTTAAAAAATTTTTTGACAAAAGAGCATTATAAACCCGCAGTACTTTCAGGATCACTCCTCTGAAAAGGTGAGAATAATGCTCTTTGCCATGAAATACAACCTTCACATACTCATCGCGTTTCAATCGCTGATGTTTCTACTGGTGCTGGCTTCCCCCCCTTTTAACAAGCTTCGTCACAATATCTATCTGGTTTTTTTCTTTCTATTTCAGACCCTCGCGCAGTCGAGCGGAATTCTGACGAGCGTCAGCCAGTTTAACTCGGTGACTTGTACGACTTCAGAGTCATCACTTCCGCTGTTTAATTTTCCGAGCTTTCCCTTCAGCTACCTGGTAATCCCCTTTCTTTATCTGTATGTACTTAAGGTAACCGATCGCAGCTTCAGACTCAAACCCCTTCATGCCCTTCACGCGACCCCCTTTGTCGGGGTACTCTCGTTTATCGCCTTCGAGTTTTTTACAAAGGGTATAACCGGACTGATCGCGATCGCGCAATACGGCAGCGCTCTGTATATCCGGCAGGAGTATTACAATTTCAGGGTACTTCTGATCGCACAGATATATTTCTATCTTCTTCTGTGCTTCAGGCGCCTGACGTATCACAATAAATATATCACCCAGGTCTATTCTTCAATTGATGAAGTCGATCTCAACTGGCTCCGTTTTTTTCTCTATTTTCTCGGCATCTGGAGCCTGGTGGACGCATTGCCGCTGATCGTGTACCGCAAGAATTACGCGCTGTATCCCTACACATACATCTTCTCATCGTTTGTCTATTTGTTCGTAATGACTATTGTCTTTATCCGCTCGCTCTCTCAACGGGAAATGATTGTGCCGGTTCCCGTTCAAAACGAGAGGAAATATGAAAAAAACCAGCTGAGCGATAATGAGCGGGAGAGATATCTGAAGATTCTGCTCGACTATATGGAGAGCGACAAGCCCTATCTCAAGCCTGAGATCACCATAAAAGATATTTCCTCGGGCACCAATATACAAACACATATCATATCTCAGATACTCAACACCAACCTGAATCAGAACTTTTACGATTTCATAAACTCATACCGGATCTCTGAGAGCCAGCGGCTTTTGACGACAAAAATGGAACGGCCCAGAACGATCATCGAGGTTCTCTTCGAATCCGGCTTTAACAGCAAATCCACCTTCAATGCCGCTTTCAAGAAACACACCGGAATGACACCCTCGCAGTTCAAGGAGCGCGGAACGATTCCCGCGTGATAATCTTTCACACAAGGAGATCTTTATATGCCGTCAACAAGTCAATGGTTTGTCTGGGCCCTTCTTTCGGCGGTCTTCGCCGCTCTCACCGCTATCTTCGCGAAAATCGGCATCAAAGGAGTCAACTCCGATCTCGCGACCCTCGTGCGCACCGGAATCATAATTATTGTGCTGGCGCTGTTTGTATGGTTCACCGGCAAATGGAGCAACCCCTTCGCGCTGCCGCAGAAGACATGGCTTTTTCTTACCCTCTCTGGTCTTGCCACCGGCGCATCATGGGTTTGCTATTTCCGCGCGCTGCAGATCGGCGACGCTTCAAAGGTCGCCCCGGTCGACAAGCTCAGCCTTGTACTGGTCGCGATTTTTGCTTTCGCTTTTCTCGGCGAGCGTCCCAACCTTCGCGAGTGGACCGGTATCGCGATGGTCGCGGGGGGCGTTCTGGTGCTTGCACTGAAGAAGTGATTTTTCGCGATTCTCTAATGCTTTTACATCCCTGCACCGGTATATTCAGTTTTTGACTTTGGCCGGGATTATTACCGGTCCGTGCAGATAGAACGGCCGGATAAATTATGCCGGCAGAGTGCGTATTATAAATGGGAGGGGTACTGCGATGAGGGAGAATGTCTTCCAGTTCATTTCGGATCTTGAAAACAATATTGCTGATTTTTATTCAAAGATGAATTCACTCTCACGCTTCTCGTCAAGCCGGGATATTTTCATCTACATGCGTGAACACTCGCAGACTCACGGGTTCACGGTGCAGTCGCTTGAAAAAAAATATCCGAAGCCGCAGCTCGACAATGAACTTGTGCAGAAAGTTCATAACCAGATTAAAGAGTCCCTCTTCGAAGAGATCCGCAATGCGAATGAAGAAACTAACGCAATTGAAAAAATTGCGCGGGCAGAAGAGCTCGTCGGAAAAATGTACAAGATGATGGCGCACCACTTTGCCGATCTTTCAGAGTATTATAAATCTATCGAGTTTGAAATCAACAGAATCGCCGGAGAGGAGTTCGAGCATCGGGACATGGTGCTTGCCGAAGGCATAAAATATGCGGGCACGCGGAGCGGCGGACAATGAGAAATCTGATTCTTCTTCTGCTTCTTGCACTTCCCTCGCTTATCTTCGCGGCGGACGCCCCCGATACTGCCTTCTATGGCTTTTCGCCCGACGGCAGATACTGCGCATTCGAAAACTACGGAATTCACGACGGCTCGGGATTCGCCTATAGCGAGCTTCATATCATCGACACGGCGAAAAACTCTTATGCGGCGAAAATCTCGACGCTGGAAGATGACTCCGGTGAAAAGCAGTGCGACGAATTGCGCAGAACACTCTTGAGCACAAACGCGCAAACCCTCAAGCGTCTCGGAATATCGCCCTCGAACAAGGGCACAGTACTCTTTACCAATCCCGCATTCGACCCGCAGGGCGGCAGTGAGCGGCCGGAATATCTGAACAAAGAATTTGCATACGGTGATAAAAAATTCACCCTCTCGCTGACACAGATCGATACCGGGAAAGAAGACCCCTACGGCTTCGGCATGAACCGGATGTTCAAAATTGTATTAAAGTCGGGAAGCAGAGAGAAGATTCTCCAGCAGGATACCTCGCTTCCGAAACGGCGCGAATACGCGAAGTCATACCGGCTATCCTCCGCAATACTCTACAAAAATTCCCTGGTCGTCTTTGTCGAGTATGATAAACCCGGCTTTGAGGGCTACGATCGCATAAAAATGGCGGTAAGCGCCGATATAACGGATCTTACCGCGAAATAATTTCAGGGGGCGGGGGGAACACCGGGTGAACTCCCACACCATCCCCCCTTACGCAGTATTACATCATTACCACATACTCGCTGCCGCCGCGAAATACGAAATAGTAATTGCGCCGCTGACTCTTCTCCACAATCGTCACAAGCTCTGAGGTCTTCGTGATTCTTCTGTTATTGATACGGTAGATCACATCGCCGGGCTGAAGCCCCGCACGGGCCGCGGCGCCCCGCTGTTCGACCGAGGCGATCAGTACTCCCCGAAGCTCTGCCGGGATATTGTACTGTTTCTTCACATCATCGGTAAGCTCGCTCACCGTATAACCGTACTCTCTTAAAGCCGTCGCCGCGCCGTCGGGAAGCGGCTGCCCCTCGCCCTTCGCAAGAGCGCTTCTGTTGCCGAGGGTAACCGTTTTCATGAGACTCTTTCCGTCGCGCAGCACCGTCATCGAAATATTGGAACCCGGCGCGGAATTCGCCACCTTCACCGTCAGATCACCGCTCCTGTTGATCTTTTTACCGTCAAGCTCGACAATGATATCACCCGCCTTGATGCCGGCTTTGTCGGCCGGCCCGCCGCTGACCACGCTCGAAACAAGCATTCCCGTTGTATTCGCGTCAAGGCCGAGCTGCTCGGCGCTCTCCTGATTGATCCCGCTGAACTGAATACCGAGGTATCCGTGATCAATCTCTTTCTTGCCCGAAATCAGCTCATCTGCGACACGCCTTGCAACGTTAGACGGAATCGCAAATCCGATTCCCACATTGCCGCCGCTCTGCGAATAGATCATCGTATTGATGCCGATAACCTGCCCCTGAAGATCGATAAGCGCCCCGCCGGAATTTCCCGGATTGATCGACGCGTCAGTCTGAATAAAGTCGGTGAGCGCCGGTCTGTCACCCGTCTGAATATCACTGCGCCCCATGGCGCTTATTATTCCGAAAGTCATCGTCCCCGAAAGCCCGTAGGGGTTCCCCACCGCGGCGACAAAGGCGCCCGCCTGCAGTGTGTCCGAGTCGCCGAAACGGGCGATCGTCAGGTCGTCGTCAGTCTCAATTTTAATTATTGCGATATCAACGTAGGGATCTGAACCCACAAGCCGGGCTTTGTAGTTTTTCGTTTCGCCCACCACGACAGAGATTTTGTCGGCACTCTCTATTACGTGGTTATTCGTCACGATGAAATACTCTTTTCCCTTTTTCGCATAGATGACGCCCGAACCGAGCCCCTGGCGCGTAAAGCTGCGCGAACGGGGAGACTGCTCGTCGGGCGAGCCGAAAAAGAATTCGAACGGGTCAACCTGGGTTCGACTTACCGTCTGCTCTACCCCGATATAGACGACAGAGGGAGCAACGTTGCGCGAAATATCATAAAGACTTTTCTGAATATCGGCGATGCTCACCGGCGCAGGGGCCGGAGGCAGCGCGCCGCTCTTCGTTTTATTTGCCGCCTGCGAATTGGCGTCCTGACACGATACCAGAATCAAAAATATAAACGCAACTGATGCGTGCAGGAATTTTTCCGCACCCGATCTGCGCAATTTTACCGGTGATTTTATCCGCATGTTTTCCTCCGCAAATCATTAAAATCACCCTTCTGTAAATCTTTCGTTTATCCGGTTACAGAAAAGACGAAAAAAATTTATGTTTACAGAAGATATCACTTTTCGTTGATATATATGCGGGCGCTCGGGAAAGGGCTTCCGGATACGCCAGCATATCCACAAAATCTGAGGCGGCCATGGGCGAAACCCCGGAGATATCAAACGGAAAGACGCATATCTATACCGGTGACGGAAAGGGCAAGACCACAGCCGCACTGGGCCTTGCTCTGCGGGCCGCAGGTTACGGCCTGCGGAGCGCCGTGATCCGCTTTCTAAAGAGCGATAAATCCGGGGAGCTTTTGTGCGAAAACCCGGCGATCGATTTCTTTACCTTCGGCTGCGATGAGATGTACCGTGCGGGAAAATCCGATTGTATCCGCTATCGCAAATTCTGTTCGGACGCGCTTGATTTTATCCGAAAGAGCGCTTTTGCGGGGGGATACAGGATCGTCGTCTGTGACGAGATCCTCTATGCGTGCCGCTTCAGCCTCATCACTGAAGAGGAGATTCTCGGTCTGATAGCGCTGCGTCCGCGCGACGTCGAGCTCATCCTTACGGGGAATTATCTATCAGGCGCCCTTGCGGAAAAAGCAGATCTTATCACTGAGCTTGTCTGCGTGAAGCACTACTACACTTCGGGAGTACCGGCACGGCGGGGGGTTGAATTCTGATGAACGTGGCTTGTTTCGGGACACCCGACGCGATTTTGCTGCCTGGCTGGGATGCGGAAGTCATCCCCCTTTATGAAGCCGACATAGAAAAATTACACGAGTGCGCCTACACGCATGTACTGGTACATCCCTCGTTTTCGCGCATCGACGCACTGAAGGCCTCGGCTGATTTTTTTTCACTGCCCCTCTCAGGCTTTACCGAGAATCTTACCCCGCACACCGGCCAGCTTTTTAAAAGCCTCGGCATCGCGCGCTTACTCAGCACCGAACAGCTCATCCGCTACGGACGGCGGGTCCTCGAAGCGCCGGGCGAACGCGAAAACTGCCGTATTCTTCTGTGCGAAAGTGACGAGGTTTTCATCTCGATGATCCGCACGATCTGCGAACATTTCGGCTGCGAGCTCGAGTGCGTCCCCGATCAGAATGAAGCGCTCGCCGCACTCGACGCGGGGCACGATCTGTTTCTTCTGAATATCGATCAGAAATCCTTCGAATGCACGCGCTTCATCCACCGCGCATCGTCAATGCGCTCAATGATGAAATCGCTTTTTGTCCCCTATATGAGCACCGGACTGATTCATGTCAGCGATATACTTTCGGGGCTGGGCCGATTCTCGCGCGTCATACTCTCGGGCGACGAGCTCTACAGCTTTCTTGTCACGCTTTTTCACAACAAGGGACTTCAGCGAACCGCCGCGCAGCTTATTGCGAAGATGGAACCTCTCTGCACCGAGAACGCCGACATGAGCGTGCGCCAGCTCTACTCTGAAAAGGGTACCGATATCTTCACCCTCGACTGCGCCTGCAACGAGAAGGTCGAAAGCACCTGGGAACGCCTCGAAGCGCTTCGCTCGGTCGTCGCGCGCGTCGTCCCCTTCAAGTGGCTGGTTATGCGCCATCACGAAGCCGATTTTTGCCGCGAGAAGCAGGATGCGCCGGATTCTGTTTTCGGAAAGGGATTTCCCTTCATGTAAGCTACCTGTTGCGCTATCCTTCTTTACTCCCGAAGAACTTCCCCCAAGTACCTGTTGATTTCTTAACGACTGATTGATATTTGTTTGCAAATTGCAAGGCAAATTGACTAAATTATACTTGCAAATTGCCAATTCTATTTGCAATTTGCAAGATTAGTGCTATCGTCAATTCCTGCGGGGAGGCCAGTTATGAGTGATTATCATCGGCGAATTGCTGAAGAACAAATCAGACAATTGCTGCAGAACTTTCCGTCAGTCGCAATACTCGGCCCCCGCCAGTGCGGCAAATCGACTCTTGCCCGCCATTTCTGCGCGCAAATAGAGGGCGCGATCTATCTTGATCTCGAGAAACCGGCCGATCTTGCAAAGCTGACTGACCCCGCTCTCTTTTTTGAGCACAACAGCAAGGCGCTTGTCTGTATCGACGAAGTTCAGCTTCGGCCCGATCTTTTTCAGCATCTTCGATCTGTTCTGGATTCAGGCAATCGAAACGGCCAGCTTCTGCTTCTCGGTTCGGCTTCACGCGATCTGATCCGCCAGTCATCCGAGAGCCTTGCCGGCAGAATCGTTTTTATCGAGCTGACCCCGTTTGTCTATAGCGAAGTTGACGATACTTTTTCAACCGAGAGACTCTGGATCAGGGGAGGGTTTCCCCGGTCGCTGCTCGCGTCGAGCGACGGGATGAGCGTCAAATGGCGCGAGAGTTTTGTACAAAGCTATCTGGAGAGGGATATTCCTCAGCTGGGTTTCAATATCCCCGCCGCGCTGCTGCGCCGTCTGTGGACAATGCTCGCGAACAGTTCGGGAGAGCTGCTGAACAGCTCGAAACTCGGCGAATCGCTAGGAGTATCGCACACAACGTCACGGTCATATCTCGATATACTTGAACAGACCTTCATGGTCAGGGTGCTTCCGCCCTTCGAAGCCAATGTGAAAAAAAGGGTGACGCGTTCACCGAAGGTATACGTGCGCGACTGCGGAATTCTGCATACCCTGCTTCAGATCGATTCGTTCAACGACCTTCTGGGCCGGCCGCAGCTGGGTGCCTCATGGGAGGGATTCGTGATAGAGCAGCTCACTGCGCACCTTGCCGATATGACACCCTCTTTCTACCGCACCTCTGCCGGCGCCGAAATCGATCTGCTGCTCTCCCGCGGCAGGCGGATAATAGCAGTCGAGTGCAAAGCCTCGAGCGCCCCTGTTCCCCGAAGGGGTTTCTGGAATGCCCTTGATGACATCAAACCCGACGAGGCGTGGATCATCGCGCCGGTGAAAGATTCTTACTTTATAAAAGAAAATGTCCGCGTCGCGGGGATCGGTGAATTTCTCGCACATTACGGGTTTAAAGGGAACGAGGCGCTGTCCAAAAGATAAGATAAGACCAACCCAGTCCCTCTTCCCTGTCATCCTACCTCTGACTGAAATAAAGTCTGATTCGCACAATAAAACCGGAATTTACACGGAGGACGATCAAGTTCACGGAGGAATTACCGAAGTGATTAGCCGGCAAAGTGAAGGTCTTTATAGAGGAATGATCAAAATCCTCCCATCCTCCGTGTCCTCCTTGTTCCCCTTCCTTTGACTGATATAGAGTCAGATCCTTTCAACAACACAATAAAAACCCGACTTTTTTTCCCAAAACATGGACATCTATTGCGATTCGCAACGGATGGCCAGACAGAAAAATGATTATGGTGTATGGTTATGCGCTGTGGATCTGATACAAAGGCAATTTTGTATCAGGCTCAGAATTAAGGGCTCATTGCGGTTAACCGGTCTCTCCTGCTTGATATGATGCGATGCTGCCATATTACTAATTACCGGAGGGTTTTATGACAAGATTACTGCGAACGCTGCTTGCACTGCTGCTTGCGGCGGGGATTGTCGTTTCGTATGCGGGATGCGATACGGGAGGGGAAGAGTCGACATCCGAAGAGGGTTCGCCTTTTGATGGCGATGAAATCAGCAACATCTTTTATGCAATTCAATCAGCAACGGATACATATGAACTGATAGAGATATCATCAGAGACTATTGATGACGATTATTCATATGGCAATCCTGACAAAACAGATTTATCACGCTACAGCAATTCGTATGAAAAAAACAGCTCGGTTCTTGCAAATGATGCCGAGACAATTCTGTGTAATAAAACACAAATCAGCATTTCTTTGTCAACAACCGATTCTGCTTCATTGACTACGCAAAAGTCATACAGCTATGAGGAAAAAGAGATAACCCTTAATGATTCCAAACATGAAGATACCGGATATACTCTTAACGGCTCGCTCTTTAGGCAGAATCTTTATGAAAATGAATATACCTATTCAAGCAATTCAACCGACAGCAGCGATAACACTCAATCCATTTGCTATGAAAAGCTAACCGGCACCGTTTCGGTTATGACCGAAAATGGGACTTATGATGCAGAAATTTTCATTTATAGAAATTATCAGTATGGCCAATCAGATAATTATGTATTTAATAATTTCTACGGTTACATGAAAATAGGTGAAAACTATTATGCTCTTGAAGACTCTTATAATCTCAACGTGTCAGAAGCGTTGACCGAGGAGCCGTTGAATACTCTGACAATGATAGATTTCTCGAATTTCACTTCTGCACTCGATCTGGATCTTTCAAAATATTACTCACCAAAAAACGAGACAAAACTTACTCCTGGCACCCCGTCAGAAAGCACCAATTTCGGAACAGAAAATGAAAAATGGTTCTGTTTTGATTCAACAGCCGGTAAAGAGTATACTGTTTCGTTGACGCTCGACAGCACGACGGGTGGTTACGTATATATGAGCATATTGTCTGATAAATTTACGGGATTAATGGAAACTACCGATTCAGTTGATTATTCAACAATTGTTCATGATGCAACCTATCAGGGCAGCTCCGCCAGGAGTATTAATGCTTCGGGCTCAAAATCGTATATATTGATTGAAAAAGATACATCAGGCACAACCAATCCGCAATTTACGGTTACAGTAACTGAAGGCAGTGCCGGCTCACCAGGAACGACCGGGGCCCCGTCGGCGCCGGACGGGCTCAGTGTCGATAGTGCCACCTCTTCAAGCCTAGTCATCAGCTGGAATAGTGTCAGCGGTGCAACTTCATACAAAGTCTACAGAGCAAGCTCTCCAGACGATTCATATTCGCTGATTACCACGACACTGTTAACATCATTTACCGATTCAGATCTTTCATCTTCAACAACATATTACTACAAGGTCGCAGCGGTCAATACCTACGGAGCGGGTTCGAAAAGCTCGTATGCTTCGGGAACGACAACATCCGGCGGTTCAGGCAGCGCACCTTCAACTCCAACAGGACTCTACACCGGCAGTGCTACCGCTTCAAGCCTTACATTATCATGGTCTTCAACAGGCGGCGCAAGCTCATATAAAGTCTACAGAGCGACGTCATCAACCGGTTCATATTCAATGATTAACACGGTATATTCGCCATCATATACCGATTCAGGTCTTTCCTCTTTAACAACATACTACTACAAGGTCGCAGCGTCCAATAGCTACGGGGACAGTTCTCAGAGCTCATATGTTTCTGGAACTACAACATCCGGCGGGACAGGCAGCGCACCTGCAACTCCAACGGGGCTCAGTGTCGGTGCTACCTCATCGACCAGTATCGCAATCAGCTGGAATTTTGTCAGCGATGCCACCTCTTACAAAGTGTACAGATCTTCATCTTCAGGCGGATCGTATAATCTTGTCGGATCGCCGACAGCGCCTGCTTTTACCGATTCTTCACTCACCGCATCGACAACATATTATTACAAGGTCACTGCGGTTAACAGCTCTGGTGAGAGTTCAAGGAGTTCTTATCTATCGGGTACCACCAGCGCAGGCGGCTCTACGTTTACCCCCGGCACTGGTTCTTTTTCCATCCCGCTAGGAACTTACGGCTCACCGGCAACATACATTTTTAAAGCAGGCAATCTGATGGAAATGCCGACTGCAGGCCCAGGAGATATTTCTTATACCTATACAGCTACGGGTGATTTTACATTTATGACGAGCACAGAACCAGATATGGAATGTGGGTTTGTTTATAAAAACAGTTTTACTGTACAATCCGGAGGTCAGACATATCTTGTTTTGGATGGTTTTAAGAAAACAAGCGGAACAGCATCCAGCATAATTGGAACCTATGAGTATGGTTATACAATGATTTTGTTAGGTTCATCCACTGATACAAAGATTGTTATGGAATTCAAAGCTGATGGTACATATTCTGTTACTACATACAATAATGGCGTACCAAATACTCCTTCAACTGGAACTTGGGATGTTTCGGCTAGTACAATCAGTGGATTTGACTTTGTTACTATCAACGGTCAGCTTTATATGTATATTGGAGGTATACTTAAGCAGTGATTGGCAATTTGAGAGGACTTCTCATAGCGAGTAGTCCTCTCATCTTAACGATCAATAATGTAACCCCTACTTTTACCATCAAGAAAGTGAAATTTCTCGGACTCATGCGTCCCCGCAGCAGGCGGGCGGGGGCGCACTTTTTATGTACCTGACAACTTTATGATGGGCATACTTCACCCAAAATGGTCATGATGACTTACCACTCAAAAAGCAAATTTTAATGGATAAATCCAAAGTCCAGAACGATCCGGGCATATTATCTATCGGTTTCAGAGCACAGACCATGACCTTGAAAGCGCGGAAGCTTTGTATACAAACCGAACTCGATCTCATAAGGGGAGTCACAAAAACAGTCATTTCAACTCGCGGATCCCAAAAACCCGGTACATCCGAATTCAGCGATGACAATTTCATTTGTAGTGATACAAGTTCCGTAACCTATTGCCCCCTCCCGCCGTTTCGACAACGGGCATTTGTTTTAAAACCGTAAATTTTACTTGCAAAATTTTTTATCACTCAAGGTTATGAAAACAGTCAGTTCAGACTTTTTTTGGGGTGATAACATGAGCGAAACGACAATACCGAAGAAGTGGGGAATCGAATTGACTGATCTTAAAACTAATATTGCTGAAGAAAATTTGATACTCAAATATAGACCCATAAATATTAGCCGTTTAGCTGGCGGCATTATCATGGGTATCGTATCAATAAATAATGATTTACCGACAATATTTATCCTTTGTCTTATTCATCTAGTATTCTCATCAATCTGGTTATCTATTATAGAATTAAAAATAATTGACGAAAGGAACAATTATTACTCCGGTTTTTTTCCGATGTTCTTTGATTTATTTATTGTAATGATTTTCATATATATAACAGGAGTAAATTATTCTTTTGCATTATTACCATTATTAACGTTCACTGCGGTTCATTCCATGTCAAAATCTACAAATTATGGATGGATTGCTTTCCTGTCAGGCTCGATTTCGTTTGTCATTCTTGGTTTTCTGTGTCAGTTTAAAGTTATTAAATATGTAAATATTTTCATAAATGAGCCGGTGTTTAATACTTATGCTTATATTATCACTTCCATTTTCTTCATTATTACAAATTGTGCATTTTACGTTATAATCAGAAACTTCGTATTAAGTAACTCCTCATTAGTTACTGAAGTCAATAAAAAGAACGAAAAACTCACCGAGCTCGACCGGCTGAAATCCCAGTTCTTCGCGAACATCTCGCACGAGTTCCGCACGCCGCTGACGCTGATACGCACGCCGCTCGAGGCGATGGTCCAGGGGACAATCGGGCCCTCAAAAGAGATCGTCGAGTCGATGTACCGCAACAGCACGCGGCTTCTGTCGCTGATTACGACGCTGCTCGACTTTTCGCGCATCGAGGCGGGACGGCTCAACCTGAAAAAAGAGCGCGTCAGCCTCTCGCGTCTCGTCGACAACACCCTCGCCGTCATCGGCTCGTCGGCGCAGCACCGGGGTATCACTCTCGAAAGAGCTATCGACGAAGATGTCTTCGCCGACGCAGACCCGGGTTTCTTCGAAAAGGCGTTCTATAACCTGCTGTCGAACGCACTCAAGTTCACCGGCGCAGGCGGGCGCATCGTCGTGACGCTGCAGCAAAGGGGGGAAGCTGCCGAGCTTTCGGTCGCAGACACCGGCATCGGCATCGCCCCCGACAAGATCGCGACCATCTTCGACCGTTTCAGCCAGGCCGACGGTTCGTCGTCGCGCAAATTTGAGGGCACGGGTATCGGCCTGGCCTTCGCCAAAGAGATAATCGATCTTCACGGCGGCATGATCGCGGCTGAAAGCGAAGAGGGAAAGGGCTCGCGATTCACGATCGCCCTCCCCGCGCTTACGGGTGAATCAAACGAATCGGACCAAGCGGATGATGAGTATTTTAATTTTGATTTAAACGGAACGATCGTCGTCGAAAACGGCGGCAGTGCTCAGCTTCCAGATACCCTTCCCCCCGCCGCAGCCGGGTCAAGTGCGCCCGGCGACGAGCGCCCCCTTATCCTTATCGTCGATGACAACGCCGACATGCGCGCGCTGCTCCGCTCGCTGTTGTGCGGCGAGTACCGAACGATCGAGGCCGGGGACGGCGCGCACGCGCTTGAGGTGATCGCATCGCTTGAGTTCCCCCCTGATCTCGTGCTCTCGGACGTCATGATGCCGCGCATGGACGGCTTCGAGATGACCGGGAATTTGCGCAAGCGGCGCGATTTCGTGGGGATACCGGTCATCCTGCTGACGGCGAAGGCGGACAAGGCGAATCTTCTCGAGGGCTTCGAAGCGGGCGCCATCGACTACGTACTCAAGCCTTTTCATTCGGGCGAACTGCAAAGCCGCGTCAAAGCGCAGCTCGAGATGAAGCTTCTGCGCGACCGGCTCGAGCGCAGCAACCGCCATCTTTATGAAAAACTGCGGGCTATGCTTGACGCGCAGGGTCTCTCCGTTTCGGATATTGAAAGCCCCGCTGCGCCTGCCGACACGCCCGCCGCGAAACGCGAACTGGCCGCAAAGATCGCGGTCGTCGAAGAGTTCATCCGCGAAAACTTCACCGACGATCTTTCGCGCGAGGGTATCGCCGCGGCCTGCGGCATGAGTCCCGACTACATGACGCGCTCGTTCGCCGAGATCAGGGGCATCAAAATGTTTGATTTTCTGCGAGAAATCCGGCTCGGCCACGCGGCGAAACTTCTGATCGAAACCGACATGACCGTCGCCGCGATCGGCAGTGCCTCCGGCTTCGAGAGCATCCGTTCTTTCAACCGGCTATTCATAAAAAAATACGGCATGACGCCGAAGGATTTTCGTGCGAAACGGGAAAAATGATAATCGGGCGGCATTTTCCGGATGTCTGAACCTGCTTGACAAATGCGCTGAAGTATCCGATCTTTATTGAATACCGTACTCAGGAGGCTTCCGATGGTACTGCCCGATCCGAAGTCAGACCGGAAATACAGCTATGCCGATTATCTATCATGGAATGATGAGCAGCGATGGGAGCTGATCGACGGAGTTCCCTGCAACATGAGCCCGGCTCCGCTGATCCGGCACCAGGAGATATTACTTGAACTTAGTTCGGCTCTATACGGGTATTTGAAAGGAAAGCCATGCAGACTATTTGTCGCACCGGTCGACGTCAGGTTGAAAGACCTTATTCACGCCGTCGACGATGAGACATTTACTGTCGTGCAGCCCGACCTTCTTGTCGTGTGCGACAAAAGCAAGATCGACGCGAAAGGCGTAACCGGTGCCCCCGATATCTGTATCGAGATTCTCTCCGAATCGACCGCTTATAAGGATCAGAGCGAAAAATTCATGCTCTATCAGAAACACGGCGTGCGCGAATACTGGATCGTCAATCCCGGCCTTGAAACGGTTGAGATTTTCGCACACAACGGCAGCATGTTCGAAAAGCCGGTATATTACCGCAAAGAGGATACGTTAAAAAGCAATGTTCTCGGAGCATTCGAGCTGCCCCTGGTGCAGATTTTTGCGGATCAGGGGGAATGACAGATACTGCAGTTTTTACCTCTTCAATCGACAATCCGGTGATTTTTTTAAAAGTGCGGGCAATCCTTGCACATATGAAGCAGGACTATGTAATAACTTTGGATTCTGAACTAAGGCGCCATGCGCCTCCTTTTTGACTTTGAATCCGATTCTCTAAAACACAAAAATCCAAACTTTTTTTCTCAAAACATGGCCATCTATTGCGATTCGCAACGGATGGCCAGACAGAAACTGAAATATCCCCGTTCTTTCGAGCGGGGATATTTCAGTTTCCGGGATGTTTTAAGAACTTTATTGGCATTATTCTATTTTGCCCTACAATATTTCCTGGTTGCATATCAAATTCCCCCTTGAGATGCTGTACCGTAGAAAATAGCCATCACTGAACACGGTTAGATTACTGAGACAGCGACGAACAGCCGACAGAACCACCCGGAGAGTGAGAAATGCCGATACACCGCTTTCAAAGTTGTTTTCAATCGCGAGCCTTTCGGGTGAAGCCCCGAAACAGGAGCCGCGTCGTCCGTCAGGATATTCGAATTACTTTAGATAATAAAGAACAACATTGGCAGAGCGGCTCATTACCGCCTTCAGGAATCACTTCAGCGAAAAGCCGCGGCAGTTTTGTCCTCCATGCTGTTCTTTCAGCCGTTCTTCTTCTGCTGTACGCGATTCCCGTTGCAGCCCGGCCTGCCGATGCGCTCACGATTACCGACTGGATTCTCACTGAACCGGACGGCGACGTTCGCCGCATCGATTCGACCCGCGACGATACGCTCTATTATGAAAGGGGATACGCGAGCTACGAAAGCCGGGTGCGCATTCCCCGTGCGCCCGGAGGCGTCCCTCTTGCTTTTTTCACCGAGTGGATTGACGATGCCGACAGGTGTTACCTCAACGGTGTCCTGATCGGGTCAACGGGAGCCATCCCCCCTTCGCTTGACAAGGCTGACAGAGACAATTTTCGCGCCGCATCGCGGCGGCCCCGGCTGTACGTGGTACCCGACAGTTTGATACGGTATGACGCCGAAAACCTGATCAGAATAGAGGTCTTCAACTATTCAGGCTACGGCGGTTTCGGCAGAAAATGCAAAACGAAAATCGGAGCCGTCGACGGACTTCTGCCCGATTACAACATGAGAACGGCGGCCAACGATGCACCCCGGCTTATTTCCATAGGGGTTCTTTTTATACTTTTCCTTTTTCACCTTGATAAGATCGGATCGCTCAGAAACGTCCGCCTGTCATCATTGGCACGGTACACGGCGGAAATGCTCTTTCCGTTTATGAAAAGCAACCGGGCTGGAACCGACACGAACGTCATCATCGCCTTCAAGCTCATCACTAATATGATCGTCATTGCGACGATGAGTTTTTTCGTCCTCTCGGAAATCACCTTCAAGTACCATTTTATCAAAGATGAAATTTTCTGGTTCAAGGCGCCCGCCTTCGCCTATCTAGCCGGTTTCGCCGCTTTTCTGACGATGAACTTCGGGGAGCTTTTTTCGAGAACAAGTTTTAACGTAAACGGCGGCCCGGTTCTTAAGGCGCTTTTCATTCTGGCTCATCCGCTCATCTATATCCCCCCGCTGATCTACATACTTCTCGCACCCGCCTGGCTCTCATGGGGGGTTATGGTTAACTACGCGATCTACTGGATGATTGCGCTGCTTTTAGTCTTCATGGCGGCCTCGATGTTTTTGCTTGTGCGGTTATTTATCTTCGACCCGACCGTCAACTTTCGCGTCGAGACTAAGGTGTCAGAAATCGCGCTGCGCCTTTTCTGCATCTTCATCACCATGTCCTCATTGACCTGCTTCAAATTCAGGATCAGCCCCTTCGACGAGCTGGTGACGGTTCTGTTCGGGCTGGCCTTTTCGCTGTACGCGACAGCCTCTCTTAACTTCTACGTCCGCTACCGTCAGGAGATTGCCTTCGGCCAGAAAGATATGAGCATGGAGCTTCTGGCAAAGCGCTACGGCCTCTCGAAGACCGAGAGCTACATCGCGCTTCTTGTGAAGCGGGGCCATTCGCGAAAAGAGATTATCGATCGCACAGGAGTGAGCGACAACACGCTCAAAGGCCATCTTCGCCGGATTTACAGCCGTACCCTGCAGTCGGAATCATCTTCAGCAAGTCGTGAGACTTCGAACAACAAACTGCATCAGCTAATGGTTTTTCTGAACAAAAAAGAATAACTGCCGACAAGCCGTACATCATCCGGAAACGGCCATCTCCGGATGACTCACATCCCCTTTTCAAAAAAAAATACCGAAAACAACACCATGGTGTTATGGGTGCAGAAGGATAATGATTGCACCCCGCAGAAATTATGCTACACTTTACCCTCGCTTATCTTCTTTAGACCGCCATTGCATCATACACTCCCGACTATTTGACAGACACACGGAGGTATCGGCTGCATGAGTAGATTTTTTTTGTTCCTGTGTATTGCCGCAGCATTGTTATCATGTGCCGCCGACGAGAGGGTTCCTCAGGTTCATAGCGGTGTCATCGATTTTTCACATTACGATCTTGAACACAGCAGCGCCCTGCAGCTAAACGGTGAGTGGGAATTCTACTGGAAACAACTTCTGACTCCGGGGGATTTCGGCAAAGCCTCCGGCGAAGAGGCGGCATCCGCCTACGCAAAAGTGCCGAGACTATGGAACGGCACAACGTATAATGGAAAGAAACTCTCCGGATCGGGGTATGCCACCTATCGCATGACGCTGAAGGGGCTTGACCCCAGGGCCGAATACGCAATATACCTTCGCGACATGGGTACCGCCTACCGGCTCTGGTTCGACGGAAGACCCGTCGCTCAAAGCGGTGTTGTGGGGCCGTCAAAATATGAAATGCGCCCCTGGTTCTCTTCAAGATACCAGAAAGTATCCGCCCGGGGAAAGAGCGAAGCTCAAATCGTATTGCAGGTTTCCAATTTCAATGATAATTGCGGCGGCGCATGGAATCCGGTATTTTTCGGAAAGGCCGAGACGGTCTACCGACTCTTCATGTTCAACAAGCTTATCAATTTTCTTCTTATCGGAATGCTTTTTGCAACGGGATTCTATCATCTCGTGCTCAATTATCATATACGCGAAGACAGATCACTTCTCTGGTTCGGCCTCATCTGCTTTGCGATCTGCGCGCGCTCTGTGGTGATGGGCGAACGCTTCGTATACAACTTTTTCACCTCTACCGGGTGGGAGTTCTGGATCAAAATAGAGCATCTGAGCGCCAACACCGGCATGCTCTTCTTTCTGCTCTTCTTTAATTCGCTGTTCCCGGGACGTTTCCCCAAAAAAGTCGTCAGGGCCTCGGTGGCGCTGTGTTTACTCATAATCGGCGCGATTATCGTATGCCCGGCGATCATTCATACACGGCTTGTCCCCCTCTCGCAGATTCTCGAGCTGGCACTTGCGCTGTACGTCATCATGCTGTTTGTCTCTGAAGTATTCAGAAAAAACTATTACGCCCTTGTGATGATTGCGGGATTTCTGTTTTTCACCGCATGCGTCGTCAACGATATACTCTACAACTACCGGCTGATCGAAAGCGCCTATGTGACACCCTACGGCCTTATCATTTTTATATTCACACAGTCCTTTTACATTTCAAAAAGGATCACCAACTCTTTTCAGCAGAACCGCAACCTGCTTTCAATCATTACGGGCGAGAGAAACGAATTTGAGCACAGAGTTATAGAACGCACCTCCGAACTTGCCGCCGCGAATGAAAAGCTCAAGGAGCTTGACCGGATAAAGACTCAGTTCTTCGCGAATATTTCACATGAGTTCCGCACGCCCCTTACACTCATACGTACACCCCTTCAGGCGGTTCTTCACGGCACGATCCAACCCGAGCGCCGGATTCTCGAGTCTATGTACCGGAACAGCGGCCGTCTTCTCTCGCTCATCAGCACACTTCTTGATTTTTCGAAAATAGAAAACGGCAAGATGAAGCTGCACCTGAAACAGCACAATCTCAGTACAATCATAAAAGAGTCCATCACTGTTGCCGCATCGGCCGCCGAATGCGCGAAGCTCTCGCTCAATTCAATGGTCGAAGATAACATATTCGCCATGGTTGACAGGACATTTATCGAGCAGGCATTTTACAATCTTCTGTCCAATGCATTCAAATTTACGCAAGAAAACGGAATGGTATCCGTCGTTCTGCAGAAGAAAGGAGGGGGGAATGTCTGTGAACTCTCGGTTTCTGATACCGGTATCGGCATCCCCGCAGACAAGATAGGCGCGATCTTCGACAGATTCAACCAGGTGGACAGCTCGACATCGCGCAGGTATGAGGGCACAGGGATCGGTCTTGCATTCACAAGAGAGATCGTTGACCTTCACCTGGGCAGGATCGAAGTTCAGAGCTGTGCGGGAAAGGGGTCTACGTTCACAATATCGCTGAACTGCCTGAGTGAACTGCCTGATGCGGCCGAAGAAGCTTGTGAGAAAAACAGTACTGCAGAGTCAGATAACACCCTGCGCATTTCCCCGCACTTCTCTTCAAACAGAGGCATGTATTCAAAAACAGAAGATGAATCTGTGTTGTCCGGCGAACAAATTGCCGGTGATGAAGATCTCCCGCTAATACTGATCGTTGATGACTCGAAAGATCTGCGTGGTCTGCTGCGCTCGATTCTTCAAAGCAGTTACCGAATAGCGGAAGCTGAAAACGGCCGTCAGGCTCTCGATCGGCTCATGGGAACTGAAGAACTGCCGGATCTCGTTCTCTCAGACGTCATGATGCCTGTCCTTGACGGCTATGAGATGACTTCCATACTGCGAAAAACCGAGAATTGCGAGGGGATCCCCGTGATTCTTCTCACCGCCAAGGCGGCGGACGAGAATTTTCTCGAAGGTTTCGGTTCAGGCGCGACGGATTACATAATAAAACCCTTTCACGCCGCGGAACTTAAGGCGCGCATCAAGGCGCAGATAGAGCTTAAGCGAATGAGGGACACTCTTGAGCAGTGTAATAGAAAACTCTACCGCGATCTTGCCGAGGCAATTGAACAGAAGAAAAAGCCTCAAATGCTCACATTTCAGAATATCCCTCGTTTTGAGCAGGAACTGCTGGACAAAATCGGGCTTGTCGAAGACTTCATCATGCACAATTACACCTGGGCCCTCTCGCGCGAGGGCATAGCTGAAGCCTGCGGGATGAGCGCGGATTACATGACGCGCAGCTTTGCCGAAATAAAGGGGATCAAAATGTATGACTATATTCGCGAGCTGCGACTGGATCACGCGGCGAAACTTCTGAGCGAGAGTGATATGAACGTGATTTCAGTTGCGCACAACGCCGGTTTCGACAATATCCGCACCTTCAACCGCCAGTTCCCCAGAAAGTTCGGCGTCACACCGGCTGAATACCGGAGAATAAAATCGGCAAAAGAGTAATTCTCTCTGATTATGAGTATGGAAAATTTCTACGCAAAAGCATTTTTCCGCTTTTCAAAATACTCTCTGTTTAAAACCATCCCCACGAAGCCCGGTTGGTTCCGGAAGTGCGTATAAATCAGAAAACGCGCGCATTGGGGCGGATGCGGACTGCAAATTGCAGTGATAGAAAATAATATGAATAGCAGAAAGACCATCTTATTAATTCTCCCGATCTTGGCAATGCTGGTGAACACAAGCACTGCAGCATTCACCCGGGGTCAGATGAACACCCCCGGGCAGCCTCTGACCCTTGGTGATTCAGGCGGCGGCTCTCCGCAGAAAGAAAAACCCTCAAATCCCTTTTCACTGTCGATTGCCCGGTTTATTCAGCAGCTGCTGCAGCCGAATGTGTTTACCGCAAGAGAGATTCTTGAAAGAATAAAGAGTGCCCCCTCTGAAGACAGACCGGAGCTGCTGCTTTCACTCGGCAGATTCATCGTGCTTCAGGAGGGAAAGTCCGGAAATAAAATCATACTGGCTGATATATCGGACTACTTCGACCGGCAGATGGCGCTTAGGGATCTCTCCCCCGACAAGTTCAGTGACCTTGAGAAATATTTTGTAAGATACGTCACCGCCGAAGAGTTCTTTCCCCTGATTTTTCTCTACTATCGGTCAAAATTTGACGTTACGGATCAGAACAGCGTCGTCAAAAACGCCGTCATCGTCTTCAGCGATAAACAGGGCGAATGCGACGATATCAGTATGTTCATTCACTATTTTGCCCTGAAAAAAAAGATCCGCGGTGTCGTACTCGGTGAAAAAATAAGCGATCTGTACCGCTACTACGGATCCACCGCTTTTCATGCGCAGTACTTCTATAAAGACAGCGAAAAGATTTACGTTCTGGATAACAACGCGATACTCAGATTCAGCAGCGGCGAGTTCAAAAATTATTTTGAATACCTCAAAGCGTATAACAGCTCCTTCCTGCGGGGCGCAGCAATGCCTTATGAGTACTTCAGGAACGGCGGGCGGGAGGAGCTCGAATTCTGCCGATACGTCATGAACAAAGGGGTGGAACTGTAAATTTATATCTGTCCGGTTATTCGCACGATAAAAACTGCGCCTGCATGCAAGTGGTGGTGGCTTTTAGAACCGCCTGTGTGTATACTTATACTCATCATACTGCGATAGCGGGCGGATATGCCGCTCCACCTCTCGCATTCAGACTGAAGTATTGACATATATGTGAAAAGCGCGTTATTATCAGTATGACAGAAATTGATCTGTTTGACGGCACTTACCATCTGAGCCCGGCCGATAAAGGAGCGCTCTATGAGACGGTTAAAGAAAGTCCCCGCATTCATAAGCTTGTGCATGTTCGTTTTCTTCTGTCCGCTGATTCGTGCACAGCTGCCTTCAAGTAATCCATTCATAAATACCGCCCGTATTCTCAACGCCTGCGACACCACCGAATCAGACTTCAGGGCAAACAAAGCGCTGTTCGAAGACGCCGGCGCCGACGAGGTCCGGCAGATCGGCACCTTTGAAGGCGGTGCCGAAATTGACAGCACCGCAGAATTTGTCACTCTCGTCTTTTATTCGAAACACACGCCGAAGGATGCGGCAAAGGCACGTGTCCTCATCGAAGAGCTATCAGCCGGAAATGCGGGGGCGGCTCGTGTGGGAGCGATGTGGCTGAAGAAACGGGTTCTTGACGGAAAGATGTACGAAGAGGCGATTGCCTTTATACAAAATAAATCAAAGATCTCGGAACAGGAACTTCTTGAATACTACCGGGCCGCTGTTTCGGCCGAAGTGGACGCAGTCGTGGAACGTGTCATGAAGGATATCCCCGTTGCATTTTACTCATATTTCAGAGAAGGCGACGCAGCCGAAGGTGCGGGAAAAACCAAGGTGAACGCGATCGATCTTGTAAAAGAGTATTTTGTCTATCCCTCAAAAGAAAACTACGAGAAACTGCTCGATGCTGTCCGTCACTTCGGCAGGGTCGGCGCGGCTTCTGACCGCGGAATGGTCCGCTTCAAGGCATTTATCAGAATTATTGATATTCTCTCGCCCCGGCTGCGGCAGCAGCTCAGCGATGATATTTTCAAAAATGAGGGAGAGAAAGATGAGGAACCCTTTGCTCCGGTTCAATAAGGGGAAGGGTATCGCTTTACCGCCGGAACTGATAGATAATCATATCACCGATAAGCACTTCAATCTGTGCAACATTCCGCCGAACCGGAATCAAACCGGTTTAAGCTAATCACTGAGGATCGTTATGAAAAATAAAATTTATTACGAAATACAGCAGATTGACCTTCTGATAAAAACCCACGATCTTCTTTTAAAGCTGTGCAGAGACCGCGATCCTAATTCTACAGAGCTTGAAGCCGCCGCTTCAATTCTTCATTCATTCTATAACGGTATTGAAAGAATTCTCATAATTATCGCCGATGATTATGATCATGAGATTCCCGAAGACACGTTTACAAACACAACCCTGCTCGAGAGGATGCATGCGGCCACCTCTCTTCGAAATGAAATTCTTTCTGATGAGAATCTTGATTTTCTTCGAAAGTGTTTTGCTTTCAGAAAATCTCTCACTGCTTCGCCGCTCCCGCAATGGAACTCAACTAAAGACCTTTTCGTCTTTCTTAAAATAAACTGGTCTCTGATAAAAAAAGATATTCTTAATTTTATTGAAAAAACAGAAGAGACCCCGCAGGCGGACCCAGGTCCGTGACAGCACTATTTATTGACTTCATCGCAAAGGGCCGGCAATTCTCAAAGTGCACCGGCGGAACGTCTCTTAGCAGCTGTTCCATTACGAGAATTGTCACTGCAACACAGGGAGGGTGATCGAATTGGTCGGGTTCACGTTAATACTCAGAACTTGACCCCGACCCTGATGAAAGGCTTGAGATTGAAGAAGGGTGAAGAGCTGTAGAAAATCGACTGAAATTCAAGTCCTGTATCGGCGAAGAAATTATCGTAGGTCGAACGCACACCAACAGAAGGCGTGATCAGAAAATCAGTTGAGAGGTATACCTTCGTTTCCCCCTCATTGCCAACTTCCATTACCCCGATTGAGATGCCAGCGCCCACGCGGCCGAAAAAATCGAAATGAGGTACAATCGGCCGCTTGTAGTAAACGCCGGGAATGGCAGAGTATGAGGTAAGGCTCTTGAAAACAGCATCTTTCGACGAGTTCTTCCGGTAACTCGAGTAATCCGCGACAAGATCGATTCCGAAGGGGGGGATAAGGTCGTATCCGCAGTAGAGGCTGAAATCAAGCGGAGAATTATCCGCGAGGGTGTTCCATTCAGGAAGCAGAACATTGTACCCCCATCCCGCACCGATGTAAACGATGTTCCGCTGCGCAGCCTTGCGGTCGCGGACGTGAATCTCTATCCACGGCGAGTCGCTCGCGATCTCCTGGTTGCGGTCAAGAGTGCTGATACGAAGCCGGTAGGTTCCCACCTCGAGCAGCGAAGGATCGATCGTGTACGAGGTGGCCTGCGTGCGGTAATTTATGATGACGGTGCCGCCTCTCATCAGTTCGACCTGGTATCCGCCCGCACCGGTGACAGGCTCCCACTGGATGGTAGCCCCCTTCTTCGGCGCACTCTGCGAAAACAGGGCCGTGGTAAGCAGCATCATCGAGAAGACAAGCAGCGCGCGCACGGCCAAGCCGCCCCAACGGCCGACACGGGACAAAGCGACGGGCGGAAGGCGCAATGCACATTTGAATGAAAAAGCGGGGGTCTTCACTTTTGCAGTACCTGTCCGCACCGCCCGCCCGAATGATCGGTCTTTAACGATATGCATTACTCTTTCTCAATATAGATGGTGGTCGGAGATATCAGCTTCGGACTGGGAAGCTTTTCGCGCTCTTTTATTGTAAAGCTTTCTTTACTGATGCCGCTCTGTGTGACAACGCGCTCGCCGTCTCTGATTACCGCGCGAACCTCCCACTCGTATCTGCCGGGGGTGAAATTCTTCGGACTGTAGGTGAACGAAGAGCCGGCTGTCTCGAGAGTCTGCAGGGCTGCTGAACGGGGAAGCGAGCTTCTGAATATCATGATCTGGTAATGCGTCGCATCGGACACCGGCTGCCAGCGAAAAACTATGTCCGGCGCATTTCTGGGAAACGTGTCACTTGCCGTCGGAAAGACGGGCCGCGGATTCTCAAGAGTTCCGGTGATATTGAAAGAGGCGACATTACTGGTAATCAGACGGCGCCCTTCCGCATCGATCAGATAGACCTTCCAATACCAGCTGCCCCGCGAAAGCGTGCCGAGCGAGAGTGAGTGCGAAGTCACCTCGCGGGTAATCTCGATATTCGAAAAACCCGAGTCACGGGACAATTCGACAAGATACTTATTGCCGTTATTCGGGTCGCGCCATGACAGATCGACGCTCTGCGAAGTCGAGAAAGAGCTTCCGATCGAGGGTGAGGTCGTCGCGAGCATCTCAGAGCCGCTGATTTTGAATTCGCTCTCTTTGTTTCCAGTGGACTGCGAGCCGTCCTCGCTCTGGGCAACCACAGTCCAACGGTAGCTGCCCTGCGGCAGCGGATCCGGGTGCTTATAATAATTTGTAGTCACCACTGTATCAACGACAGCCGCGCCGTCCCGGTAGACCCTGATCACATACTGCTTGGCCTCGTAGATCTGCTTCCAGTTGAATACTGTCGCCGGAGCGAGCTGAGAAAGATTCTGCCCGCGTGCGGGCGAGAGAAGATCGGGCGCGGCAAGCGAGAGACTTTTTTTTATCGTAAATTCGGCCGTGCCGCTGGAGAGGGTGCGCTCGCCGTCGGGCAGCCGGTAGCTGCCAGTTACGCGGCAGTAGTAGGTGCCCTCTCCCAGGGCGTCGGTCGCGATCGAACTCTCACTTGTTGAAAAGCTTTTGACTACCGCGGTAAATGACGAATTCTGAGAGACTTCCAGCTTGAACGAAGAGGCGGATTCAGCGCCGCTCCATTTGAAAGAGACAAGGGGATTTTTCGCCGTAAAACCGAACTGCTGTCCCGGCGAGGGGCGTACCAGCACGGGGGGACGTTCACTGATGACGCTCAGAACGCGCACCTGACTCGTCTCGCCGTCTTTTACGACACGCCAGTACCAGGTACCGCCCTCAAGTTCTACGTTCTGACCGCTTGCCGCAGTCGCGTTATATACCATCGAGCCGAACGAGCTCGAAGAAGAGACCTGAAGTTTCGCGTCGCCCCCGCTGTCACTCTGCCACTGAAAAGAGACCGGAACAGAAGCGTTCGATACGAAATATTTGCTGTTAGCCGGGGCGGTAAGCCGAAGATTGACCTTCGCGATTTTCGCCTCGTTTCCTGATATGGTAGCCTGCTGGGTTGAATCGATGGCGCTGGTCTTTCCGCCGGCGGTAATTTTAGCGCTGCCCGACTCGACGTTGACCTGCATATCACTGCCTGTGTCAGATCCCTCTTTTTTGACTGAGAGGGCCGCATCGCCAAGGGCGATCTTTGCATCGCCCGAACTTATGCTGAGCTGTTTGGAGCTTCCCCCCGCCCCCTTCGCCGAGATAGAGCCCTTCTCGAAGTTGATGTCGATGCCCTCTTTAGATTCTTTAAGAATGATCATCGACTCTTCGGCGATTTCTATGGTGGTGCCGTTGTTGAGGTTGATGACCGCAAGCGAACCCGGCTCGGTTCTGATCGAGTCAAAATTATACAGGGGGGAATTCTGCTTCAATTGCTCCCAGATCACCTGTTCGGAGTATTTGCGCTCGGCCACCTTTTTCTTGAAAGTGATAGTACCGATCTGCTCGTTTCCCGCGGCGCTGAGGGATGAGTTATAGTCGGCGAACAGCAGAGACGCCGCCGCCGCAATGAGAAGCAGATTCATGAGAGGAACGCCGATTTTATTAATCAAGTGTCTCATATTTCACATTCTTCTTTACGGGAAGCACCGGCGATTTCACCAGGCCCGCCGGGGGAGCGGGCTTCTTCGCGGGAGCATCTCCGATTATTTCGTACTTCACCTCTTTCTCGTCTACTTCGCCTTCAGGTTTTCCGTGCATGTCGATACCGAGCATATCGCGGATTTCCTGCAGTGACTTCGGCCCCGTCGGGTCATCGGTACGGCGAATAACGGCATATATCTGCTGAGGTTCGCTCTTTCCCTTTACTTTGATCTTCTGCATCTCCTCAACGACAAAGACACCCTTGGTCTCGAGGTACGCATCCTCTGAAATCAGTATGTCGGTGCCGAAGGGCTTGTTGAGCGCCTCGACGCGCGAGGCAAGGTTGACGGTGTCACCGATTACGGTATACTCCATCTTCTGTTCAGAGCCGATCTGCCCCGCAAGAAGGGGTCCGCAGTTGATGCCGCAGCCTATCTTTATTATCGGCTTTTTCGGTGAACCGCGCCCTATATTAAATTCCATAAGCGACTTGCGCATCATAAGGGCGCCGTTGATCGCGTTCTCGGTG
>Ga0209467_1000497_pt1 | contig 54634 bp, 45 predicted proteins | sample Higcelwee11metaG_FD_187175 | JGI IMG/M metagenome (GOLD analysis project Ga0209467, IMG submission 187175) | Freshwater pond sediment microbial communities from the University of Edinburgh, under environmental carbon perturbations - High... | ecosystem: Environmental > Aquatic > Freshwater >... | reverse complement strand
AACCAGCGAAACAGCAGGTTGAAATCGATCTGCTCGACCAGCTGCCGCTCGGAGCGGACGGTGTAGATCACCTGGAGCAACGAAGCGCGCAACAGCCGCTCCGGGGCGATCGAGGCGCGCCCCCGCCTGGAGTAAAGCCCGTCGAAATCCCGATCCATCGAAGCCAGGACGGTATCGACCAGCCTGCGCAATGGGCGCAGCGGATGGTCGTTCGGAATGCGCTGCTCCAGCGTCGTGTAGCTGAACAGCTCGTCTTGCTTGAGATCGAGTCCACGCATTGGCTGGGGCTGAGGTCTGCATGAAGAAGAGGGCAGTCAGTTTGACAGAGCGGAAAGCGCTCTGGCTTTTTTCAACGGCCTGTTAACCCTGCGCGGCCAGCTCGCGCATCCGCTGCAGCACGGCGTTCAGGCCGTTGCTGCGCGACGGCGAGAGCTGGCGGGACAGGCCGAGGCGGGCGAACCAGTCGGGCAGGTCCACCGCCTGCAGTTCTTCCGCCGTCAGCCCCTCGACCCGCGCCAGCAGCACGGCCAGCAGACCGCGCAGCAGGCGCGCATCGCTGCCGGCGCGAAAATGCCAGCAGCCGTCCTGCCGTTCGCCGAGCAGCCAGACCTGGCTTTCGCAACCGTGCACCCGATGGGCCTCGCAGCGTTCCTCCTCGTCCAGCGGCTCCAGACGCTCGCCCCACTGCAGCAGCAGGCGCGCGCGTTGCTCCCAGCCGGGGCATTGGGCGAAGGCTTCCAGGGCCTCGCCCGCGGCGGCGGGCAGGCTCATCGCAGCAGCGCCAGGGCGTGGTGGAGGGCGGCGAAGAAGCGCTCCAGATCGTCCCCTTCGCTGTACAGACCGAGCGACACGCGCAGCGCGCCGGGTCGGCCGAGGCGGCGCAGCAGCGGCATGGCGCAGTGCTGGCCGGCGCGCACGGCGATGCCCTGTTCGCCGAGCAACTGCGCCAGGTCGGCGTTATGCACGCCCTCCACGACGAAACTGGCCAGCGCGGTGTGCGGCTCGGCGAGCAGCTGCAGGCCGTCGAAGCGACGCAGCCCGGCGAGCAGGCGGCCGTGCAGGCGGGCCTCGTGGGCGGCGACGGCTTCGCCGTCCAGCCCGTCGAGATAGTCGAGGGTGGCGCCGAGGGCGATGGCCGCGCCGATTGCCGGGGTGCCGGCCTCGAAGCCCAGCGGTGCGGGGCGAAAGCGCGCGCTGTGGTAGTCGGCCTGCTGGACCATCTCGCCGCCGAACTGCCAGTGGCGCAGGCGCTCCAGCGCCGGCGGGCGGCCGTAGAGCACGCCGATGCCGTCCGGGCCGTAGAGCTTATGCGCGGAGAACACGTAGAAGTCGCAGGCCAGCGCCTGCAGGTCGTGGCGGGCGTGGACCACGCCCTGGGCGCCGTCGACCACGCTCAGCGCGCCTTGGGCGCGGGCCAGGGCGAGCAGCGCCTCGAGCGGCTGCCAGCGGCCGAGCACGTTGGACAGCTGGCTGACCGCGAGCAGTCGGGTACGCGGGCCGATCAGCCGTTCGGCCTGCTCCAGGTCGATGTCGCCGGCGGCATCCAGCGGCAGCACCAGCAGCTCCAGGCCGCGACGCTGCGCCAGCTGCTGCCAGGGCAGCAGGTTGGCGTGGTGCTCCAGGGCGCTGACGGCGATCTGGTCGCCCGCGGCGAACAGGTGTTCGAGGCCGTAGGCGAGCAGGTTGATCGATTCGGTGGCGCTGCGGGTGAAGACGATCTGTTCGGCGCTGTCGGCATTCAGCCAGGCGGCGACCTTTGCCCGTGCGCCCTCGAAGGCCAGGGTGGCGCGCTCGCCGGGGGCGTGCTGGGCGCGGTGCACGTTGGCCGCGCCGCCGGCGTAGTAGTCGAGCAGGGCGTCCAGCACCGCCTGCGGCTTCTGCGCGGTGGCGGCGCTGTCCAGGTAAGTCTGGCAGTCCCGGCCGAAGGCGGCGAAGGCCGGAAAGTCGGCGCGCCAGGGAGAGGGAAGGGACATGGTCGGCGCTGCTGTGATGATGAAGGAAATCGGCAAAATCGCCGGCGATCACTGTTCGGAGTGACGCAGTCCAGTGTAGGAGCGAGCCTGCCCGCGATCCAGGCCGTTCGGGCACATCGCCAGCAAGCTGGCTCCTACGTCCGGGCGCGGCGATCAGTTGTGGGCGTGCAGCGCCTCGTTCAGCTCGATCGCCGACTTGTGGGTCTTGCACTCCACCGCGCCGGTCAGCGAGTTGCGGCGGAACAGCAGGTCCGGCTGGCCGGCCAGCTCGCGGGCCTTGACCACCTTGACCAGTGCGTCCTTGCCGTCGAGCAGGTTGACCTTGGTGCCGGCGGTGACGTAGAGGCCGGATTCCACGGTGTTGCGGTCGCCCAGCGGGATGCCGATGCCGGCGTTGGCGCCGATCAGGCAGCCTTCGCCCACGGAGATCACGATGTTGCCGCCGCCGGACAGGGTGCCCATGGTCGAGCAGCCGCCGCCGAGGTCCGAGCCCTTGCCGACGAACACCCCGGCCGAGACGCGGCCCTCGATCATTCCCGGACCTGCGGTGCCGGCGTTGAAGTTGACGAAGCCCTCGTGCATCACCGTGGTGCCCTCGCCGATGTAGGCGCCCAGGCGGATCCGCGCACTGTCGGCGATGCGCACCCCGCTCGGCACCACGTAGTCGGTCATCTTCGGGAACTTGTCCACCGAGAAGACTTCCAGCAGCTCGCCTTTCAGACGCGCTTCCAGCTGGCGGGCCGGCAGCTCGCCCAGATCGATGGCGCCGTGGCTGGTCCAGGCCACGTTGGGCAGCAGCGGGAAGATCCCGGCGAGGTTCTGCCCGTGCGGCCTGACCAGCCGGTGGGAGAGCAGGTGCAGCTTGAGGTAGGCCTCCGGGGTGGAGGTCAGGGCGGCGTCCTCGGCCAGCAGGGTGGCGACCAGCGGCTTCTGGGCTTCGGCCAGGCGGGTGAGCAGGGCCGACTGGACCGGGTCGATGCCCTTCAGCGCCTTGGCCAGCTCGGCGGCCTGGTCGGTGTCGATGGCGATCGCCTGGTTGCCGCCCTCGTAGCCGAGGATCGGCGCGGCCGCGGCGACCAGTTCGGCGGCCGGCGCGAGCAGCGGCAGGGCGTAGAAGACTTCCAGCCAGGCGCCCTGGCGGTTCTGGGTGCCGATGCCGAAGGCCAGGCTGAACAGGGTAGTGGACATGGGGGCGTTCCTTGTTGCTGATTCGTGAGGGCGCGGGCTTCAGGCCAGCGCGGCGGAGTAGAGGTCCGGCTTGAAGCCGACCAGGGTGCGCTCGCCGAGATCGAGCACCGGGCGTTTGATCATCGAGGGCGCGGCGAGCATCAGCTCGATGGCCTTGGCCTGATCAAGATCGGCCTTCTGTGTGTCATCCAGTTTGCGGAAGGTGGTCCCGGCACGATTGAGCACGACCTGCCAGCCGTGTTCGGCACACCACTTCTCCAGATGGGCGCGGTCGATGCCGGCGCTCTTGTAGTCGTGGAAGCGGTAGGTCACACCCTGCTCGTCGAGCCAGGCGCGGGCCTTCTTCATGGTGTCGCAGGCCTTTATGCCGTAGAGGACCGGGGTTCCGTCTGTCATCTGGAGATCGTGTCGTCGGGAAAGAGGGCGGGAATTATGCCACGTCGAGTCCGCGCCGGCCGCAGATTGAAAGTGAACGCGAAGAAGCCGGCCGGGGGAAAAGACCCGGCCCCTTCGCAAATCCCGTTCAGACGCTACACTTCGTCCCCCCTTTCGGTTCGCGACCGCACCCCACCGTTTCCCTGAAGGACCCGCATGCCCAGCCTGAACCGCATCATCCTGATCAATACCCACCTCCGGGGCGTGGTGGAGCTGGTCGTCGACGACCACACCAACATCTGCGGCACCAACGCTTCCGGCAAGACCACCCTGCAGCGGCTGGTGCCGGTGTTCTACGGCGAGTACCCGAGCCGCGTGGTGCCGGCCACCCGCGACAGCTTCGAGCGCTGGTACCTGCCCACCGAGCAGAGCTTCATCGTCTACGAATACCTGCGCATGGACGGCCAGCCCTGCCAGGCCGTGCTGGCTGCCGACTCGCAGGGCAAGGGTGTCGCCTATCGCCTGGTGCAGAAGGCCTTCGACCTCGACGACTACATCAAGAGCCGCCAGGGCGATGCCATCACCTGCCTGAACATGGCCGAGCTGGGTCGCCAGCTGAAACAGGCCGGGGTATTCGCTACCCGGCTGCTCAACACCCGCGAGTTCCGCGCGGTCATCCAGAACGACCGCGGCCTGCTCGCCGCCGACGGCCAGCGCGCCGAGCTGCGCGCTTTCGCCCGGCAGTTCTCGCTGTGCGATCCCGAGCATTCCCTGCGGCACATCGAGAAGCTGGCCAAGGCCGTGCATTCCCGGGAAGGCAAGATGGAAACCGTCAAGTCGATGATCGCCGCCATCCTGGAGGAGGACGGCGTCAGCCCGCCGGCCTCCCATCTCAATCTGCAGCGGGTCGAGGCGTGGATTCGCGAAAGCCAGCTGATCCAGGGCTTCAACGCGATCCGCCCGGAGTTCGACAAGCTGGAGCGCGAATACCAGGATCTGCAGGCTTGCGAACGGCGCCTGGGCGGCCTGTTGCTGGGCTACCGCGCCGACGAGCCGCGCCTCTACCAGCGTCAGGAAGAAACCAGCGCGATCATCGAGCAGAGCGGCTTCCAGCTCAGGCAGCTGGAGGAGCGCTGGAAGGACCAGCGCGATGCCCTCAACCTGGACCTGTCGGCGGCCAAGGGCGATATCGGGCGAGCCGAGGACGAGCTGGACCAGATCGAGCACCAGTACCAGGCCTTCCTCGATGGCGACATCGAGCAGGCCAAGGCCGACCTGGAGCAGGTCGGCGCCTGGCGCGACGACCTGGACAACCTGCAGGCCCGCCACCGCCTGCTGACCGAGCAGCATCAGGACGTGGAGCGCGCCTGGCTCGAGCGCCAGCAGGCGATCAAGGACCAGCGCGAGGCCGCTCTGGAGCAACTGCGCGAGCAGCAGGAAGCCCTGCAGGAGGAGCGCGCCGACCAGCGCGAGCGGCAGGCCGAGGCGCTGGCCAGCCTGGACCAGGGCTTCAACCAGCGCCGCCAGCAGGGGCAGGAGGAGTTCCGCGAGCGGGAATACCAGCTCCAGCTGGAGCAGAACCGCCTGCAGCAGCAGATCGCCAGTGCCGGCTACAGCGAAGAGGAAAACCGCAGCCTGGCGATCTTCGACCAGCGCCTGGAGCGCGCCGAGGAAGACGCCGAGGCGGCCGAGGCCAAGGCCCGCCAGCTGGAAACCCAGGAGCGCCAGCTGCGCGGCCGGCGCGAGGAGGCCAACACGGCCTTCTCGCTGACCAGCCGGCGGGTGGTCGAGCGCCAGGAGCAGCTGGACGAGATCGAACGCATGCTCTATCCGGGCCAGCACACCCTGCTGGAGTTCCTCCGTCGCGAGCAGCCCGGCTGGGAGAGCCGGCTCGGCAAGGTGATCGATCCGGCGCTGCTGGCGCGCGCCGACCTCAAGCCGGCGCTCGGCGAGGCGACTGCGGACAGTCTGTTCGGCGTGCGTCTGGAGCTGGCCGCCATCGAGGCTCCCGGGCATGCGGCCAGCGAACAGGCGCTGCGCCAGCGCCTGCAGCTCGCCAAGGACGCCCTGCAGGACGCGCGGAACCAGCAACAGGAAGCGGAAAAGCAGCTGGTCGAGGCCGGCGACGCCCTGGACGAGCTGCAGCGCCAGCTGGTTTTCGCCCGCACCGAGCTGCAGAACCGCCGCGACGATCGCCAGCGCCTCAAGGACGAGCGGCGCAGCCAGAAGGACAAGCTCGATGCCGCCCTGCAGGAGCGCAAGCTCAAGGCCAGGAAGCAGCTCGCCGAGTTCGGCGGCGCCCTCCAGCAACTCGCCGGCGAGCGCGACCAGTGGCTGGCCGCGCTCAAGGACCAGCATGGCGAGGCCCGTCTGGAAAAGTCCGCCCACTGGCAGCAGGTCGTCGGCAGCCTCGACGGCCAGATCCAGCAGCTCAAGGCGGCCGCCGACGAGCGTCGGGGCAAGGCCAAGGCCGAGCTCGACGAATGCGAGCGCTGGTACAAGGCCGAGCTGAAGTCCCGCGGCGTCGACGAGAACGCCATCGTCGCCCTGAAGCAGCAGATCCGCACCCTGGAGCAGAAAATCGTGCGCACCGAACAGCGCCGCTCCGAGGTGCTGCGCTACGACGACTGGTACCGGCACAGCTGGCTGCAGCGCAAGCCCCGGTTGCAGGGCGAGCTGAGCGAGAGCCGTAGTCGCGCCGGCGCCCTGGAGCAGCAGCTCAAGAGCGCCTCGGCCGAGTACAAGGCCGAACGCGGCCGGCTGGAGGAAACCCGCCAGAAGGCCCTCATGCAGAAAGGTGCCCTCGAGGAGGCGCTGGCCCGGCTGAAATCCCTGTTGCGCCGCCTCGGCGAGCTGAAGTTGCCCCGCGAGGGCGAGCTTCCCGGCGGCGAGCTGGACGAGCGCCAGCGCCTCGGCGAGGAGCTGTTGCACGGCCGCGAGCAGATGCTCGCCGCCATCCAGGCCCTCGTGGCGCATTTCGACAGCGTGATCGCCGGGCAGTCCGGCTCCAGCCTGGCGGAAACCTGGGAGCGCAGCCGCGAGGAATGCACCCTGGTCAACGACCGCGGTATCCCCAGCCTGGACTACCGCCGGCTGGTGCCGCACCTCGAGCAGTTGCTCAACCGGCTGGTCCCCCAGAGCCTCACCGCCCTGCGCGAGCAGGGCAGGATCTTCGGCCTCGATCTCAACAACTACTACGACGGGCTGGCCGACATCGACCGGCGCATCGCCTCGCAGAGCGCGCGGATCACCCGCGAGGTCAGCGAGGAGCTGTTCCTCGAGGGCGTATCGGGGTCGGAGGTGCGCATCCGCTCGCGGATCGGCGAGCTGGAGTTCTGGCCGGAACTCAAGGCTTTCATCAAGGCCTTCCGCGACTGGCGCGAGACCGGCTTCAGCGAACTGCCCGGCGAGGACTACACCCGCAGCATGCGCCGGGCGCTGGACATCATTGGCCGCTCGGCGCTCGGCGGCGACATCTCCGGGCTGTTGGAGATCGAGCTGCGCCTGCGCGAGGGCACCAGCGACCTGGTGATCCGCACCGACCGCCAGCTCAACGAGTCCTCCAGCCACGGCATGGCCTACCTGATCCTCTGCAAGTTCCTGCTGGCCTTCACCCGCCTGCTGCGCGGCCCGTCGCCGGCCACCATCCACTGGCCGATCGACGAGCTGGGCACCCTGCACCACAACAACGTGAAGAAGATCTTCGAGGCCTGCAGCAACAACAACATCCGTGTGCTCGGCGCCTTCCCCAACCCGGACTCCGAGGTGCTCTCGCTGTTCGCCAACCGCTACATCGTCAACAAGCAGACCCGCCAGCTGCAGGTGGTCAAGCCGAGGCCGGACGCGATCGCCGAAAAGCTCAAGGGACTGCGAACCGAGGAGGCGCCGTAAATGCTCTCGACGAAAGGACAGGTCATCGAGCGCCTGCTCAAGGGCGACTTCATCTGCCGCACCACCGACGAAGACGGCTGGCGCTTCCTGAAGAACGCCGCCAACCGCTCGCAGGTGGACGACTACCTCGCCCAGCTCAACCGGCTGGTGGTCCAGGTCGGCGCCGGCGCGGACGGCGAGGTGTTCTTCTGCGGCTACCGGCAGCTCGGCGAAGAAGAGCGCAAGGTCATCGGCCAGCAGTTCCGCGACATCTGCAACGCCCTGACGCCACTGGTCGAGTGGCTGGTGCTGGTGCAGGAAGCCGGTGCCCAGGATGCGCCGCTCACCGAGGGAACGCCGGTGCGCCTCAACGAACTGCAGAGCATCGTCGAGGACACCCCGGCGTTCCGCGAACAGCTGGCGCGGATCAGCCACTACCGGCTGTTCGGCTCCGCCAGCACCAGCGTCGACGGGCAGATCAAGCAGGTCTTCAAGCGCCTCTGCGAGCTGGGCTACCTGACCCGCCCCAACCCGGACAAGCAGATCTACCTGGCCACCGGCAAGCTGGACTACCTCTACGAGGTGATCCGCTTCATCGACGAGAGCGAGAGCCTGGACCTCGAAGGCCGCGCGGAAAGCGCCAGCCAGGGGCAGCTGCTGTGAGCGGCAACCTGCACCAGGCCGGGGTGCGCTTCCTGCGCCAGCTGGGCCGGCATGCCGAGCCGATCATGGACGCCTACCTGTCCGGCTCGGTGCCCGACCAGGCGCTGGAGCCGGCGGTCGAGGAGCGGCTGGTCAAGGGCGGCATCCTCTACCGCCCCGAGCCCGGCGCCGACCTGCACCTGCGCCGGGCGGTGCGCGCGCTCTTGGAGGAGGCCCTGCGCGACGACCGCAACCGGCAGATCGACGCCAACACCGGCGCCGCGCTGGCCACCTTCAAGACCCTCGCCGCCCACTACAAGGAGGCCCGCCATACGGGCGACTACGCTGCGGCGGACGCCTACCTGGCGGATCTGAAGGAGCACGTCTATGCCTTCGGCGAAACCCTCGGCCACAGCATCCGCGTGCTGTGGAGCCGGCTGAATAACGAGTTCGGCTACGTCGGTACCCTCAACGCGAAGATCCGCGAGAACGAGCTGGCCCAGTCCCAGGTCAGCGAGCTGCTCGCCGGGCTGGAGATGATCAGCTTCGAGGCGCTGGCCGAGACCGCCGGCGACCTGCGCGAGCTGCGCCGCCTCCTAGTCACCCGCCTGCAGCGCACGGTCGGCGCCTGCGCCCAGGAGCTGAGCATCGTCCAGGGGCGGCTGCTCGAGCTGCTCGGGCGCTTCCGCCAGATCCGCGGCCGCACCCGCCTGCTCAAGGGCTGGCTGCTGCACATGGAGCAGCAGCCGGACTATCAGGTGGGCAACCACGTCGCCCAGCCGAACCTGCCGCAGCTGTTCAACCAGGCCGCGCCCGTGCTGGCCCCGGCGGCGCTGGACATTCACAACCCGCAGCACGAGAGCGACCTGTTGTCGCTGGTGGTGCAGATCCGCGCCCTGCAGCCGCCGGAGCGTTTCGCGCCGCCGCCGGGCGAGGCCGCCGCGCTGATCCTCGGTGAGGCGGAGGCCTTCGAGGTGCAGGGCAACCCGATCCGCGAGGCCGTCTCGGCCTACTTCTGCCGGGTGATCGATAGCGGTCAGCCGATCTCGGCTCTGGACTACCGGCGCCAGCACGGCCTGCCGTGGGATGCGGAAAGCTGGCTGTACCAGGTGATCGGCGGCTATGAAGGCTTGCCGGAAGAGCAGAAGGAATGCTTCGAACTGTTGTCTGACGGTGAGGCTCACCCTCTCTACTCGGGTAACTTCATCATCGGGGACGTGAAACTATGTCTGATACTTTGACCCTCAAACACCGTAATGCCATCCACAAACTACTGCGTGAACGCGGCGACAAGGTTGCACTGAACGCGACTTGGCAGCAGATTCACCGTGAACTCGAGGTCGGCGAGATTCGCGATAACGCCAGGTCGCTGCACTTCGAAAGTAGGGAACTGGACGCGCTGCGCCAACTGGCTAAGAAGCACTGGGGATTTGACTTGCTTGCAGAAGCGACCCCAGCGGGCAACCGTGCGCAGGTCGCAGCTGTCGCTATCGACGAGAAGATTGCTCGCCAACGCCCTGATGATGCTTTCGTGCTGGTCAAGGGGCGCCTGCCTTCGCCATTGCCCGTGCTGAACTCTGAGCTGAGTCTGCGCGTGCCGCTGGCCAGTCTGGATCTGGAGTCCATCGGCCAGATCGTGCTGGTGGAGAACCTCGATAGCTTCGACGACTGGCATACCTACCCTGCACCTGCTGAGCTGGCCGACAGTCTGGTGCTCTATCGCGGCCACGGCGGCCTCGCCCGCGGCGCGCGCCGATTGCTGGCGGCGCTGCCGGAGACGGTCCGTGTCACCGTCTTTCCCGACTGGGACCCGGCAGGCCTGTTCATCGCCCAGACTCTGCCGTGCGCCGACGTCCTGCTGGCGCCGGAGCTGGACGAGGCCCTGCTGGCCCTGGGCAGCCGGAAGCACTTCGACCGGCAGCACCTGGCCGCCCGCCATCTGGACTCGGCCGGGCTGGGCGGCTGGCAAGGCGTGTGGGAGGCGATGAAGGCGCATCGGGTCAGCCTCAAGCAGCAGCACATGCTGGCGCTCGGCACCGTCCTTCGGCAGGTGCCACGTCGCTGAATCGAAAAGGTTTCCACCTCGACCATCGCACGGTCTCGCCGCTTCGCTCGAGGGAGTAGACTGGCCACCCCGTGGCTCCTCCCTCCCTCCCGCCCATGCAACTTCTCTACACCATCCTGATCATGCTGCTGGTCGTCGGCGGCACGCGCATCACGGCGCAGTTCATCCCGATTCCGCTGCCGCTCATCCAGATTCTCATCGGTGCCCTGCTGGCGCTGCCGGGCTTCGGTCTGCACGTGCGGCTCGATCCCGAGCTGTTCCTGCTGCTGTTCATTCCGCCGTTGCTGTTCGTCGATGGCTGGCGGATGCCCAAGGGCGAGTTCTGGCGGCTGCGCACGCCGATCCTGCTGTTGGCCTTCGGCCTGGTGCTGTTCACCGTGCTCGGCGCCGGCTGGCTGATCCATCTGCTCCTGCCGCAGGTTCCCCTGGCGGCGGCCTTCGCCCTGGCGGCGGTGCTGTCGCCCACCGATGCCGTGGCGGTGTCGGCGATCGTCCATGGCCGCCTGCCGCGCACGCTGATGAACATCCTCCAGGGCGAGGCGCTGATGAACGACGCCTCCGGTCTGGTGGCCTTCAAGTTCGCCGTGGTCGCCGCACTGACCGGGGTGTTCTCTCCGGCCGAGGCCGGCCTGGAGTTCGTCCTGGTAGCCCTCGGCGGGCTGGTGGTCGGGATGGTCCTGAGTTCCGCGCTGGGGCGCTTTCGCGCCTGGATGATCGGTCTCGGCTGGGAGGAGCCGGCGCCCCACGTGATGTTCATGTTGCTGCTGCCCTTCGCCGCCTATGTGGCGGCCGAACACCTGGGCGTCTCCGGGGTTCTCTCGGCGGTGGCGGCAGGGATGCTGCAGAGCCGTCTCGATCTGCTGCCGCGGCAGACCACCACGCGGCTGCTCAATCGCAGCGTCTGGGCGCTGCTGGAGTTCACCTTCAACGGGCTGATCTTCCTGTTGCTCGGCCTGCAGCTGCCGGACATCGTCAAGGTTTCGGTCGGGGAGGGCGAGCTGCTCTGGAGCAGCGCCGGGCAAATGGCGATCTACGTGGGCCAGGTGTACCTGGCGCTGATGCTGCTGCGCTTCGTCTGGACCTGGCTCTACTGGCTGGTGTCCGGGGCGCTGCGCCGCTGGCGCGGCCTGCCGAGCGGCTTCGCCGGGCAGTCGTCGCTGCGCCTGGCCGCGCTGATCACGCTCAGCGGGGTGCGCGGCGCGGTGACCCTGGCCGGCGTGCTGTCGTTGCCGCTGCTGCTGGGCAGCGGTGCGGCCTTTCCGCAGCGCGACCTGCTGATCTTCATCGCCGCCGGGGTGATCCTGCTGTCCCTGGTGGTCGCCAGCCTGGGCCTGCCGCTGCTGCTGCGCGGCCTGCCGGCGGACAACGAGGAGGCGCGCCAGCTGGAGCTGCAGCGGCATCGGACGCGGACCGTCGAGGCGGCGATCCGCGCCCTGGAGGCGCAGAGCGATGAGCCCAGTCTGAACGCAGAGGGAATGGCGCTGGCGGCCGAGGTCAAGGCGAAGATCATGGCCGAGTACCGCCAGCAGCTGGCGCACGACGACTCCGGGGAAGCGCGGGCGCGGCTGCGCCAGATGGACGCGCTGGAACAGCGCCTGCGTCTGCAGGCGCTGCGCGCCCAGCGTCTGGAACTGTACCGCCTGCGCCACCGCCATCAGGTCGACGACGACCTGCTCGGCGAGATCCTGCGCGAGCTGGACATCAGCGAGGCGCGGCTGTACCGCGGCTGAGGGGCGGGGCGGCTCAGCCCGCCCGGACGAAGTCGCGGATGCGCTCGGCGGCTTCCACGCACTCGGCCAGCGGCGCGACCAGGGCCATGCGTACGCGGTTGGCGCCGGGGTTGAGGCCGTCGACGCTGCGCGACAGGTAGCTGCCCGGCACCACGGTCACGTGCTCGCGGGCGAACAGCTCGCGAGTGAAGCTCTGGTCGTCCATCGGCGTGCGCGGCCACAGGTAGAAGCTGCCGTCCGGGCGCTGCACGTCGAGCACCGGCTGCAGCAGGCCGAGCACCGCGTCGAACTTCTCCCGGTACAGCACCCGGTTGGCACGCACGTGGATCTCGTCGTTCCAGGCGGCGATGCTCGCCAGCTGGGTCGGCACCGGCATGGCGCAGCCGTGGTAGGTGCGGTAGAGCAGGAAGCTCTTGAGGATCTCGGCATCGCCGGCGACGAAGCCCGAGCGCAGGCCCGGCAGGTTGGAGCGCTTGGACAGGCTGTGGAACACCACGCAGCGGCGGAAATCGCTGCGCCCCAGCTCGGCACAGGCGGTCAAGAGGCCGGGCGGCGGGTTCTGCTCGTCGAAGTACAGCTCGCTGTAGCACTCGTCGGCGGCGATCACGAAGTCGTGCTCGTCGGCCAGGGCGATCAGTTTCTTCAGGGTCTCCAGCGGCACCAGGGCGCCGGTGGGGTTGCCCGGCGAGCAGAGGAACAGCAGCTGGCAGCGCTGCCAGACCTCGCTCGGCACCGCGTCGAAGTCGGGGTTGAAGCCGTTTTCCTCAAGGCACGGCAGGTAGTGCGGGGTGGCGCCGGCGAGCAGGGCTGCGCCCTCGTAGATCTGGTAGAAGGGGTTGGGGCTGACTACCAGGCCGTCGGCCTCGCGGTTCACCAGGGTCTGGGTGAAGGCGAACAGCGCCTCGCGGGTGCCGTTGACCGGCAGCACGTGGCGTGCCGGGTCCAGCCAGCCGGTCGGCACCCGGAAGCGCCGCTCGCACCACTGGGCGACGGCCTCGCGCAGTGCCGGCAGGCCGAGGGTGGTGGGATAGACCGACAGCTGCTCGAGGTTGGCGGTCAGGGCCTCGGCGACGAAGCTCGGCGAGCGGTGCTTGGGTTCGCCGATGGACAGGGCGATGGCCTTCTTGTTGGCCGGCGGCTGTACGCCGGCGAGCAGTGCGCGGAGCTTCTCGAAGGGGTAGGGTTGCAGCAGGTTCAGGGCGTCGTTCATGGGGCTTTCCTGGTGAGCGCAGGCGGCAGGCCGTCCGGCGCTGGGGACGGGCCGCCCTGTTCGAGGTTCAGATGCTGATCCGGCTCGGCTGGATGTGGCTGTCGCCGTCCGCCAGCTGCTCGACGATCGCCAGCTGCAGGCGGGCGCAGAGTTCCGGATCGGACAGCGGCTGGTGGTGCGCATCGGTGACGAAGAACACGTCCTCGACCCGCTCGCCGAGGGTGGCGATCTTGGCGTTCTGCAGCGACAGGTCGAACTCCAGGAAGATCTTGCCGATCCGCGCCAGCAGGCCCGGGCGGTCCGGGGCGATGATCTCGAGGATGGTCACCGGGCGCAGGGCGTCGTTGTGGATGGTGACCTGCGGCGCGAAGGCGAAGTGCTTGAGCTGGCGGGGCACGCGGCGCTGGATGATGGTCGGGTAGTCGGCCGGATTGCGCAGGGCTTCCACCAGTCCCCGGCGGATCTCCTGGATGCGTGCCGGGTTGTCGCCGATCGAGCCGCCGTCGGCGTCGAGCACGATGTAGGTATCGAGGGTGAACTGGCTGGTCGAGGTGATGATGCGGGCGTCGTGGATGCTCAGGTTGAGCTGGTCCATGGCGGCCACGGTCACGGCGAAGAAGTCGTGCTGGTCCGGCGCGTAGATGAAGATCTGGGTGGCGCCCTCGAACTCGCGCTGGGTGGTCTCCTTGATCAGCACCAGCGGCCCGGCGCTGTCGGGGTGCTGGAGGATCGCCTCGGTATGCCAGGCGATGTCGCTGGAGGTGTGGCGCAGGAAATAGTCGTCGCCCAGCTGCGACCACAGCTGCTCGGCGTCGTCGGGGTCGGTGCCGCTGCGCACCAGGATGTCCAGCGCAGCGCTCTGGGTCTGGAGGATCTGCTCCTCGCGGCCGACCGGATGCTCCAGGCCGCGGCGCAGGGCGTGCTTGGTCTCGGTGTAGAGCTGGCGCAGCAGGCTGGCCCGCCAGGAGTTCCAGAGCGTCGGGTTGGTCGCGTTGATATCCGCCACGGTGAGCACGTAGAGGTAGTCCAGATAGGTCTGGTCGCGGACCTTCTGGGCGAAGTCGAAGATCACCTGCGGGTCGGAGAGGTCCTTGCGCTGGGCGGTGGTGGACATCAGCAGGTGGTTGCGCACCAGCCAGGCGATCAGTTGGGTATCCCAGGTCGGCAGCTGGTGGCGCTGGCAGAAGGCCAGGGCGTCGGCGGCGCCGAGTTCCGAGTGGTCGCCGCCGCGGCCCTTGCCGATGTCGTGGTAGAGCCCGGCCAGGTAGACCAGTTCGGGCTTGGGCAGCTTCTCGATCAGCTTGCTGGCCAGCGGGTATTTCTCCGCCAGCTCCGGCCAGAAGAGTTTGCGCAGGTGCTTGATCAGGTTCAGGGTGTGGGCATCGACCGTATAGATGTGGAACAGGTCGTGCTGCATCTGCCCGATGATATGGCCGAACTCCGGCAGGTAGCGACCGAGGATGCCGTAGCGGTTCATCCGCCGCAGGTTGCGGTGGATGCCCTGGCCGCTCTTGAACAGCTCGATGAACAGGTCGGTGTTGTGGGGATCGCGGCGGAAGGCGTCGTCGATCAGGTAGCGGTGATCGCGCAGCAGACGGATGGTGTCGGCGCGCACGCCCTTGATGGCCGGATGCCGGGCCAGCAGCACGAAGATCTCCAGGAGGGCGGAGGGGGCTTCCTCGAAGACGGTCTCCCGCGTGACCTCCAGATAGCCGTCGCGCACCTGGAAACGCTCGTTCAGCGGCTGGACCTGGCCGACGGCGTCGCCAGCCAGGATGACTTCCTCGAAGTGCTGGAAAACCAGCTCGGTCAGCTCGGCGATGCCCATCACCACCCGGTAGTACTTCTGCATGAAGCGCTCGACCGCCAGCTTGACGTTGCTGTCCTCGTAGCCGAGCAGCCCGGCGATCTGCCGCTGGTGGTCGAACAGCAGGCGGTCCTCGGCGCGCCCGGCGAGCATGTGCAGGGCGTAGCGCACCTTCCAGAGGAATTCCTGGGATTCGGCGAGCAGGGTGTATTCGCTTTCCAGCAGGAAGCCCTGGTCGACCATGGCGTGCAGGTTGAGGGTGCCGAACTGGCGGCGGGCGATCCAGAGGATGGTCTGGATGTCGCGCAGGCCGCCGGGCGAGCCCTTGACGTTGGGTTCGAGGTTGTACTCGGTGTCGTTGTAGCGGGCGTGGCGGGCCTTCTGTTCGGCTCGCTTGGCGAGGAAGAAGGCCCGGCTCGGCCACATCCGCTGCGCGCTGGTGACTTCCTGCATGCGCTGGCGCAGGTGCTCGGGGCCGGCGATGATCCGGCTTTCCATCAGGTTGGTGATCACCGTCAGGTCGGCCTGCGCCTCCTCGGCGCATTCGGCCAGCGAGCGCACGCTCTGCCCGACCTCCAGGCCGATGTCCCAGAGCAGGGTGAGGAAGCCCTCGATCGGCTCGCGGAAGACCTCGTGGTCGGCGCCGTCGAGCAGGATCAGCAGATCGGTGTCGGAGAAGGGATGCAGTTCGCCGCGGCCGTAGCCGCCGACGGCGAGCAGGGCGATGTCGGCATCTTCGCTCCAGTCGAAGCGGTTCCAGGCCAGGGCGAGGATCTGGTCGACGAACCAGGCGCGGTCCTCGATCAGCCGGCGGATGTCGCGGCCTTCCCGGAAGCGTGCGTCGAGCACCTCCCGGGCGCGGCGCAGCGCCTTCTTGAAGGCGGCGATAGGGCTGGACTTGAGGGCCAGTTCCGCCTGGAACTGCCCGGGATCGAACAATTCGGGATCGACCTGCGGCATGGCGTCACCTTCCGGGGAGCGAGAGAGCGATGTTCATGGGCACGCTCGGATCAGCGCGGGGTGCGCGCAATCGTGTCGTCGCGGCGCAGGGTGAGGATCTCGTAGCCGTCGGCGGTGACCAGCAGGGTGTGCTCCCACTGGGCGGACAGCTTGCGGTCCTTGGTGATCGCGGTCCAGCCGTCGCCGAGCAGGCGGGTTTCCGAGCGGCCCTGGTTGATCATCGGCTCGATGGTGAAGGTCATGCCTTCCTTGAGTTCCAGGCCGGTGCCGGCGCGGCCGTAGTGGAGCACCTGGGGCTCCTCGTGGAACACCGCGCCGATGCCGTGTCCGCAGTATTCGCGGACCACCGAGAAACCGTTCTTCTCGGCGTGCTTCTGGATCACCTCGCCGATGTCGCCCAGGTGGGCGCCCGGGCGGACCAGTTCGATGCCCCTGTACAGGCACTCCTGGGTCACCTGGCACAGGCGTTTCGCCCAGTCCGGCACGTTGCCGACCAGGAACATCATGCTGGTGTCGCCGTGGTAGCCGTCCTTGATCACCGTGATGTCGAGGTTGACGATGTCGCCATCCCTCAGCGGCTTGTCGTTGGGAATGCCGTGGCAGACCACGTGGTTGACCGAGCTGCAGATCGACTTGGGAAAGCCCTTGTAGTTGAGCGGCGCGGGGATGGCGCGCTGCACGTCGACGATGTAGTCGTGGCAGAGGCGGTCCAGCTCCTCGGTGGAGACGCCGGGCTTGACGTGTTCGCCGATCATTTCCAGCACCTCGGCGGCCAGGCGGCCGGCCACGCGCATTTTTTCGATTTCCTCGGGCGTCTTGATGGTGACGGTCATGCGGGTTCTCTCTCGGCGCCTGAGGCGCAAGGCATTCAATCGGAAAACGGCGATGATAAACCAAATCGCCCGGGCGCCGCGCGGCGGGACGCCGCGGATGGACTGGCCGCTTGGCGGTCGGCCGGTAGCCGGCGCCCGGCTTTTGTGCTATAAAACGCGCCGCTCGGCGGGCCCCCGGTCCGCGGGCATGAACCCCACACACGTATCGGCACGGTATCCTGGGTGCCCGCAAGGGTTGGATATCGGGATGCGTGGAGGCCTAACCCGATTCGATCGAGGAATTGAAATGTCCCAAGTCAACATGCGCGACATGCTGAAGGCTGGCTGCCACTTCGGCCACCAGACCCGTTACTGGAACCCGAAGATGGGCAAGTACATCTTCGGCGCGCGCAACAAGATCCACATCATCAACCTGGAAAAGACCCTGCCGATGTTCAACGAAGCCCTGAGCTTCGTCGAGAAGCTGGCCTCGGGCAAGAACAAGATCCTGTTCGTCGGCACCAAGCGTTCCGCCGGCAAGCTGGTCCGTGAGCAAGCAGCCCGTTGCGGCATGCCCTACGTCGACCACCGCTGGCTGGGCGGCATGCTGACCAACTACAAGACCATTCGCGCCTCCATCAAGCGCCTGCGCGAACTGGAAATCCAGTCCCAGGACGGCACCTTCGCCAAGCTGACCAAGAAAGAGGCGCTGATGCGTTCTCGCGATCTGGAGAAGCTGGAGCGCAGCCTGGGCGGTATCAAGGAGATGGGTGGTCTGCCGGACGCGATGTTCGTGATCGACGTCGACCATGAGCGCATCGCCATCACCGAAGCCAACAAGCTGGGCATCCCGGTCATCGGCGTGGTCGATACCAACAGCAGCCCCGAAGGCGTCGACTACATCATCCCGGGCAACGACGACGCCATCCGCGCCGTGCAGTTGTACCTGAGCGCCGTGGCCGACTCGGTGCTGAGCGCTCGTCAGAATGCGGGCATCGGCGCCGCTGACGAGTTCGTCGAGGAAGTCGCTGGCTCCGAGGCCGCGGAAGGCTAAGCGGGACACCAGTTGGTACCCGCTGCGCAAAAAGGGGGCTAGGCCCCCTTTTTGCCACCTTCATATCCGAATATCTGAGACGCCCGATCCAGCGGGCGGAAAAATCTATTCAAGAGGATTGCGAACATGGCAGAGATTACTGCGGCGCTGGTCAAGGAACTGCGCGAACGTACCGGCCAGGGCATGATGGATTGCAAGAAGGCCCTGACGGCCGCCGGTGGCGACATCGAGAAGGCCATCGACGACATGCGTGCCGCCGGTGCGATCAAGGCGGCCAAGAAGGCCGGCAACATCGCTGCCGAGGGCTCCATCGCGGTCAAGGTGGCCGATGACGGCAAGGCGGCGGTGATCGTCGAGGTCAACTCCCAGACCGACTTCCTGGCCCTGCAGGACGATTTCAAGGCCTTCGTCGCCGCCAGCCTCGAGAAGGCCTTCGCCGACAAGCTGACCGACGCCGCTCCGCTGGTCGCGGCCCAGGAATCGGCGCGCGAGGCTCTGGTGGCCAAGTGCGGCGAAAACGTCAACATCCGCCGTCTGACCCGTGTCGAGGGCGACGTGGTGGGTGCCTACCTGCATGGTCACCGCATCGGCGTTCTGGTCACCCTGAAGGGCGGCAGCGTCGAGCTGGCCAAGGAAATCGCCATGCACGTGGCGGCCAGCAACCCGCAGTTCCTGAGCCCGTCCCAGGTTTCCGAGGAGGCGATCGCCAAGGAGAAGGAGATCTTCCTGGCGCTGAACGCCGACAAGATCGCCGGCAAGCCGGAAAACATCGTCGAGAACATGGTCAAGGGCCGTATCGGCAAGTTCCTCGCCGAAGCCAGCCTGGTCGAGCAGCCGTTCGTCAAGGATCCGGAAGTCAAGGTGGGCGATCTGGCCAAGAAGGCCGGGGCCGAAATCGTCTCCTTCGTCCGTTACGAAGTGGGCGAGGGCATCGAGAAGGCGGAAGTCGACTTCGCTGCCGAAGTGGCTGCCCAGCTCGCTGCCAGCCAGCAATAAGACGGCTTCGATTCCGTCGTTCCGACCAGAGGCTGCCCGCTCGCGCGTGCAGCCTCTTTGTCGACTGGCGGCGCGGTTTGCCGGCCCGGCCCGTGGAGCAGGGCACGGCGTGGGGCATTCCCGACCGCGATGCCAGAGTCGAGCGCTACAGCCGATTTACACGGGCTGTCGGGTGACGCAGCCGCTCGCCGGGTTGTTTCCCGACTGCCGGTCCGCGCGGGTGCCGGCGCGGAGCAACGACAGGCACGCATGCCTGCCCCGATTGATATAGATAGAGCCGCAGGAGAGATACGCAATGGCCCAGCAGGTGAGTGGTCGTCAACCTCGCTATAAACGCATTCTGCTCAAGCTCAGCGGCGAAGCTTTGATGGGCTCCGAGGAGTTCGGCATCGATCCCAAGGTACTGGACCGCATGGCGCTGGAGGTCGGCCAACTGGTCGGCATCGGCGTGCAGGTCGGTCTGGTGATCGGGGGCGGCAACCTGTTTCGCGGTGCCGCGCTGTCTGCCGCCGGCATGGATCGGGTCACGGGCGATCACATGGGCATGCTGGCCACGGTGATGAATGCCCTGGCCATGCGCGACGCCCTGGAGCGCTCCAATATCCCGGCGATCGTCATGTCGGCGATCTCCATGGTCGGCGTGACCGACCACTACGACCGGCGCAAGGCCATGCGCCATCTGGTTTCCGGCGAGGTGGTGATCTTCGCTGCTGGAACCGGCAATCCCTTTTTCACCACGGATTCTGCGGCCTGCCTGCGCGCCATCGAGGTCGATGCCGACCTGGTGCTCAAGGCTACCAAGGTGGACGGTGTCTACACGGCCGACCCCTTTAAGGATCCGAATGCCGAGAAGTTCGAGCACCTGACCTACGACGAGGTGCTGGATCGCAAGCTGGGTGTGATGGATCTGACCGCCATTTGTCTGTGTCGCGATCACAAGATGCCGCTGCGCGTCTTCAATATGAATAAGCCGGGTGCCCTGCTGAACATTGTGGTTGGCGGCGCCGAAGGAACCCTGATCGAGGAAAGCAAGCATGATCAATGAGATCAAGAAGGACGCGCAGGCGCGCATGAAGAAGAGCCTGGAGTCCCTGGAGCACGCCTTCGCCAAGATCCGTACCGGGCGTGCCCACCCGAGCATCCTGGACGGCGTCATGGTTTCCTACTACGGAGCCGACACGCCGTTGCGCCAGGTCGCCAACGTGGTCGCCGAGGATGCCCGCACCCTGGCGCTGACCGTGTTCGACAGAAGCATGATCCAGGCAGTGGAGAAGGCCATCATGACCTCCGACCTGGGCCTCAACCCGGCGACTGCCGGCACCACCATCCGCGTACCGATGCCGGCGCTGACCGAGGAAACTCGCAAGGGCTATACCAAGCAGGCGCGTGCCGAGGCGGAGAGCGCCCGGGTCGCGGTGCGCAACATCCGTCGCGATGCCTTGGCCCAGCTCAAGGATCTGGTCAAGGAGAAGGAGATCAGCGAGGACGACGAGCGCCGCGCGGCCGACGAGGTGCAGAAGCTCACCGACAAGGCCGTCGCCGAGGTCGACAAGGCTTTGGAGGCCAAGGAGGCCGACCTGATGGCCGTCTGATGGCGGCCGCTACGGGGAACGCCATGGACAAGTACGAGAGCGCTGCTCCGGCCGTGGTGCCGCGCCATGTTGCGATCATCATGGACGGCAACAACCGCTGGGCGAAGAAACGCCTGCTGCCCGGCATTGCCGGGCACAAGGCGGGGGTCGATGCGGTGCGGGCGGTGATCGAGGTATGCGCCGAGGCAGGGGTCGAGGTGCTGACCCTGTTCGCCTTCTCCAGCGAAAACTGGCAGCGCCCGGCCGCCGAGGTCGGCGCTTTGATGGAGCTGTTCCTGACGGCCCTGCGTCGCGAGGTGAAACGGCTCCGCGAGAACGGCATCTGCCTGCGGATCATCGGCGATCGCTCGCGCTTCAGTCCGGAGCTGCAGGCCGCCATGCGCGAAGCGGAGTTGCAGACTGCCGAGCAGAAGAGGCTGCTCCTGCAGGTCGCCGCCAATTACGGCGGGCAGTGGGACATCGTCCAGGCTGTGCAGTGCCTGGCGCGGGAGGTGCAAGTCGACCATCTGCAGCCGGATGACATCACGCCGCAGCTCCTGCAGAGAAGCCTGTCGACCGGCGACCAGCCGCTGCCGGATCTCTGCATCCGCACCGGTGGTGACCATCGCATCAGCAATTTCCTGCTCTGGCAGCTGGCCTATGCCGAGCTGTACTTCACCGATCTGTATTGGCCGGATTTCAAGCAGGAAGCCATGCGCCGGGCGCTGGCCGACTTCGCATCCCGCCAGCGACGTTTCGGCAAGACCAGCGAGCAGGTGGAAGCAGAGGTACGGACCTGATGCTCAAGCAACGAATTCTCACCGCGCTGGTGCTGTTGCCCCTCGCCCTGGCCGGTTTCTTCCTTCTCGAGGGCGTGGCGTTCGCGCTGTTCATCGGTGCGGTCGTCACCCTGGGCGGTTGGGAGTGGGCGCGGCTCGCCGGCTTCGCCGGGCAGCCGGCCCGCCTGGGCTTCGCGGCATTGGTCGCGGCACTGCTCGTGCTGCTCTACTGGGTGCCGGTGCTGGCGGCCGGGGTCATGCTGCTCGGCATTCTCTGGTGGCTGCTGGCCGTGCCGCTGGTCCTGAACTATCCGCAGAGCGCTCCTTGCTGGGAGGGCGCGGGGCGCCGGCTGGCGATCGGCCTGCTGATCCTCCTGCCGGCCTGGCAGGGGTTGCTGCTGCTCAAGCAGTGGCCGCTGGGCAATCAGCTGATCCTGGCGGTGATGGTGCTGGTCTGGACCGCGGATATCGGTGCCTATTTCGTTGGCAGGGCCTTCGGCCGGCGCAAGCTGGCGCCGCAGGTCAGTCCCGGCAAGAGCTGGGAAGGGGTAGCGGGCGGCCTGCTGGCCTGCCTGCTGCTCACCGTCGCCGTCGGGCTGGTCCGCGGCTGGTCGGCGGGCGAGCAGGTGCTGGCCTTGGCGGGTGCTGCCCTGGTGGTGCTGATCTCGGTGGTCGGCGACCTGACCGAGAGCATGTTCAAGCGCCAGGCCGGTCTCAAGGACAGCAGTCATCTGCTGCCCGGACACGGCGGCGTGCTGGATCGTATCGACAGCCTGACGGCGGCTATCCCGATGTTCGTCGTCATGCTCTGGCTCGCTGGTTGGAGGTCATTTTGAATCCGCAACAGATAACCGTGCTGGGTGCTACCGGCTCCATCGGCTTGAGTACCCTGGACGTGATTGCCCGTCATCCCGACCGCTATCGGGCTTTCGCGCTGACGGGGTTTGCCCGACGGGATGAGTTGAAGGCCCTCTGTCTGCGCTTCGCTCCCCGCTATGCCGTGGTGCCCGAGGCGGTGGAGGCGCAACGACTCGAGGGCGAGTTGCGTGCCGCTGGCCTGGCGACCCGGGTGCTGGCGGGCAGCGAAGGGCTTTGCGAGGTGGCGGCCCATCCCGAGGTGGATGCGGTGATGGCGGCGATCGTTGGCGCCGCCGGGTTGCGCCCCACGCTGGCGGCGGTGGAGGCGGGCAAGAAGGTCCTGCTGGCCAACAAGGAGGCGCTGGTGATGTCCGGTGCCCTGTTCATGCAGGCGGTCCGCCGCAGCGGCGCGCAGTTGCTGCCGATCGACAGCGAGCACAATGCGATCTTCCAGTGCCTGCCTCCTGGCTACGGGGACGGCCTGGCGGCGGTCGGGGTGCGGCGCATCCTGCTGACCGCCTCCGGCGGGCCGTTCCGCGAAACCCCGGCGGCCGAGCTGGCCGAAGTGACGCCCGCGCAGGCTTGTGCCCATCCCAACTGGTCGATGGGGCGGAAGATCTCCGTGGACTCGGCGAGCATGATGAACAAGGGGCTTGAGCTGATCGAGGCCTGTTGGCTGTTCGATGCGCGACCCGCGCAGGTCGAGGTGGTGGTCCATCCGCAGAGCGTGATTCACTCGTTGGTCGATTATGTCGACGGCTCGGTGCTAGCCCAGTTGGGCAATCCGGACATGCGCACGCCGATCGCCCATGCCCTGGCCTGGCCCGAACGCATCGATTCCGGGGTCGCTCCCCTGGATCTGTTCGCCATCGCCCGCCTGGACTTCCAGGCTCCCGACGAGGCGCGTTTTCCCTGCCTGCGCCTGGCTCGCCAGGCAGCCGAGGCCGGCGGCAGCGCGCCGGCCATGCTCAATGCCGCCAACGAGGTGGCCGTTTCGGCCTTTCTCGACGGGCGCATCCGCTTCCCGGAAATCGCGAGTATCATCGAAGACGTCCTGCAGGGCGAGCCGGTGGTCGCCATCGACGATCTCGAGACAGTGCTGCTCGCCGATGGCCAGGCGCGTGCCGGGGCCGAAGGCTGGCTGCGGCGTTACGATCGCTGAGCCTGTTCGCGCGGCGAAGGGCGACGAGGACCTTTTCGGCAGGGGCGGCGAGGCGGGTTCGCCAACCGACCCGAGCGTCTACACCGAGACTTGAGTTCGGCGCTCTGATCGCCGACCCGGAGGAGTTCGATGAGTGCTCTGTACATGATTGTCGGCACCCTGGTAGCGCTCGGGGTGCTGGTCACTTTCCATGAGTTTGGCCATTTCTGGGTTGCCCGTCGCTGTGGCGTCAAGGTGCTGCGCTTTTCCATCGGTTTCGGCACGGCCTTGCTGCGCTGGCACGACCGACAGGGAACCGAGTTCGTGATCGCCGCGGTTCCGCTGGGCGGCTATGTCAAGATGCTCGACGAGCGGGAGGGCGAGGTGCCTGCCGAGCTGCTCGACCAGACGTTCAACCGTCAGGGCGTCGGCCGGCGCATTGCCATCGTTGCGGCCGGCCCTGTCGCCAACTTTCTCCTGGCCCTGCTGTTCTTCTGGCTGCTCGCCATGCTCGGCAGCCAGCAATTGCGACCGGTGATCGGTGCGGTGGAGGCAGGCAGTCCGGCGGCGGTTGCGGGGTTGCAGGCCGGAGAGGAAGTCCTGGCGGTGGATGGCGAGGAGACAGCCGACTGGTCGGCGGTCAACCTGCAACTGGTGCGGCGTCTGGGCGAGAGCGGAGCCCTCGAGGTCACCGTGCGCGAGCCAGGCTCCAGCGTGGATGCCCAGCGCCGGCTGGTTATCGAGGACTGGCTGAAGGATGTCGAAGAGCCCGATCCGATCGCTGGTCTCGGGATTCGTCCGTGGCGTCCCGCCTTGGCGCCGGTACTGGCCCGGCTGGACCCGAAGGGGCCGGCACAGGCGGCAGGCCTGCGGGGCGGCGACCGCCTGCTGACGCTCGACGGGCAGGCGCTGGACGACTGGCAGCAGGTGGTCGATCGGGTGCGTGCCCGCCCGGGGGCGCGAGTCATCTTCCTGATCGAGCGGGAGGGGCAGCGGATCGAGCTGCCGGTCGAGTTGGCGGTGCGCGGCGAAGGCGAAGCGCGCAGCGGCTATCTCGGGGCCGGCGTGGAGGCTGTCGAATGGCCCCCGGAAATGGTTCGTGAAGTCCGTCACGACCCGCTGGAGGCGGTCGGCGAAGCCCTCCGGCGGACCTGGAGCATGAGCGTTCTGACCCTCGATTCGCTGAGGAAAATGCTCTTCGGCGAGCTCTCGGTAAAAAACTTGAGCGGGCCGATAACCATTGCTAAAGTGGCGGGCGCTTCAGCCCAGTCAGGGGTGGGAGACTTCCTGAATTTCCTCGCCTATCTGAGCATAAGCTTGGGAGTGCTCAATTTGTTGCCGATTCCAGTGCTCGATGGCGGGCATCTGCTTTTCTATTTCGTCGAGTGGGTCCGCGGGCGCCCCTTGTCGGAACGAGTCCAGGCTTGGGGAATGCAGATTGGGATCAGCCTGGTCGTCGGGGTCATGTTGCTGGCTCTGGTCAATGACCTGAGTCGATTGTGACGCATTGTCGAGTTTCGAAACTGCCGCGAAACGCGGCAGTTTCTTTATTGTCAGTTGAAAAAGAAAGGACTTCATGAAACGCCTGCTGCTGCCTGCGGTCCTCGCCGCCCTGATGACCGCTGAGGTTCACGCCGAGTCCTTCACCATCACCGATATCCGCGTCAATGGTTTGCAGAGGGTCTCCGCCGGTAGCGTGTTCAGTGCCCTGCCGCTCGGCGTCGGCGATCAGGTGGACGATCGGCGTCTCGTGGAGGGTACGCGAGCCCTCTTCAAGACCGGCTTCTTTCAGGATATCCAGCTTGGCCGCGATGGCAACGTCCTGGTCATCACCGTAGTCGAGCGGCCCTCGATCTCCAGCATCGAGCTGGAGGGCAACAAGGCCATCAAATCGGAGGATCTGCTGACCGGCCTGAAGAAGTCCGGCCTGGCCGAAGGCGAGATCTTCCAGCGGGCCACCCTGGAGGGGGTGCGCAACGAGCTGCAGCGCCAGTACGTCGCCCAGGGCCGTTATTCGGCTTCGATCGAGACCGAGGTCGTGCCGCAGCCGCGCAATCGGGTGGCGCTGAAGATCAAGATCAACGAAGGTTCGGTGGCTGCCATCCAGCACATCAACGTGGTGGGCAATACCGTCTTCCCGGACGAAACCCTGCTCAGGCTGTTCGAGCTGAAGACCACCAACCTGCTGTCCTTCTTTCGCAACGACGACAAGTATGCCCGCGAGAAGCTGTCCGGTGACCTCGAGCGTCTGCGCTCCTACTACCTGGACCGCGGCTATATCAACATGGATATCTCCTCCACCCAGGTATCCATCACGCCGGACAAGCGGCACGTCTACGTCACCGTCAACATCGACGAGGGCGAGAAGTACAGCATTCGCGAGGTCAAGCTCACCGGCGACCTGAAGGTTCCGGAAGAGGATCTCAAGTCCCTGCTGCTGGTCAAGGAAGGCCAGGTGTTCTCCCGCAAGGTGATGACCAGCAGTTCCGAACTGGTCACCCGGCGTCTGGGCAACGAGGGCTATACCTTTGCCAACGTCAATGCCGTGCCCGAGCCGCACGACGAGGACAAGACGGTTTCCGTCACTTTCGTGGTCGATCCGGGTAAGCGAGCCTATGTCAACCGCATCAACTTTCGCGGCAACACCAAGACCGAAGACGAGGTGCTGCGGCGCGAGATGCGCCAGATGGAAGGCGGTTGGGCCTCGACCTACCTGATCGACCAGTCCAAGACCCGCCTCGAACGGCTGGGCTTCTTCAAGGAAGTCAGCGTCCAGACGCCGCAGGTGCCCGGCGCCGACGACCAGGTCGATGTCAATTTCACGGTCGAGGAGCAGGCTTCCGGTTCCGTCACCGCCAGCGTCGGCTTCGCCCAGAATGCCGGTCTGGTCCTGGGGGGCTCGATCAGCCAGAACAACTTTCTCGGCACTGGCAACAAGGTCACCATCGGCCTGACCCGTAGCGAATACCAGACCAACTACAACTTCGGCTTCGTCGATCCCTATTGGACCGAAGACGGCATCAGCCTCGGCTATAACGTCTTCCTCCGCGAGACCAACTATAACGATCTGAACGTGAATTACTCCAGTTACTCGGTGGACAGCTTCGGTTCTGGGGTCAACATCGGTTATCCGATCAGCGAAACTGCACGTCTGAGTTTTGGTCTAATCGCCCAGCGGGACAACATCAGTACCGGTACCTACACGGTCGACGAGATCTTCAGCTTCCTTGAGAAGGAAGGCGACAACTACGTGAACTTCAGGGCTTCGGCGGGCTGGTCAGAGTCGACCCTGAACCGCGGGGTGATGCCTACTCGTGGCGCCTCCCAGAGCCTGGTGTTCGAGAGCACGCTGCCCGGCAGCGACCTGTCGTTCTACAAGGTCGACTACAACGGCCAGCTGTTCAAGGCGCTGACCGACGACTACACGCTGCGCTTCCACACCCAGTTGGGCTATGGTGACGGTTTCGGTTCGACCTCGAAGATGCCCTTCTACGAGCATTACTACGCTGGCGGTTTTTCCTCGGTCCGGGGCTTCAAGGACAACACCCTGGGCGCGCGCAGTACACCGAGCCGGGGTGAGGCGGTGACCGGCAACGTGGGCACGCTGGAAGATCCGGACCAGAAGGCACAGCCGTTCGGCGGCAACGTGTTGGTCGCCGGTGGGGCCGAGATGATATTCCCGATGCCGTTTGTCAAGGATCAACGCTCCCTGCGTACCAGTCTGTTCTTGGATATGGGTAACGTGTTCGACACCAGCTGCAGTTCCTCGCAGAAGGATCGCAACGACGATAGCTGTGGCGTCGATCTCACCAATATGGCTGCTTCGCTAGGTCTTGGCGTTACCTGGGTCAGCGGCTTCGGCCCGCTGAGTTTCAGTCTGGCCACGCCGATCAAAACGCCAAATGACGCCCAAACCCAGGTATTCCAGTTCTCAATGGGCCAGAGCTTCTGACGGCTCCATCCTCATCACGTAAATGCTGCAAAGCGGGAGTTCATCGTGCGCAAGTTGACTCAATGGGTTTTGTTCAGTGCAGCCCTTCTGGCGACACCGGCCTTCGCGGAAATGAAGATCGCCGTGCTCAACTACCAGATGGCCCTGCTCGAATCCGATGCGGCGAAGACGTATGCCGTGGATGCGGAGAAGAAGTTCGGTCCGCAGCTGAACAAGCTGAAGACCCTGGAAAGCGACGCCAAGCGCATCCAGGATCGCCTGGTGAAGGAGGGCGAGAAGCTGCAGACTGCAGAGCGCGAGCGCCTTGAACTCGAGTTCAAGCAGAAGGCCCGCGACTTCCAGTTCCAGTCCAAGGAGCTGAACGAGGCCAAGGCGGTCGCCGACCGCGAGATGCTCAAGCAGCTCAAGCCGAAGCTGGACAAGGCCGTCGAGGAGGTCATCAAGAAGGGAGGCTATGATCTGGTGCTCGAGCAGGGCTCGGTGGTCGAGGTCAAGCCGCAGTATGACATCACCCGCCAGGTCATCGAGCGCATGAACCAGATGCGCTGACGATGAGCGCGCCTGCATTCTCTCTCGGCGAACTGGCCGAGCGGCTTGGCGCCACGCTGCGCGGTGCGGCGGACCGAACCGTCCGCGGGCTGGCCACCCTCGAGGAGGCTGGCCCGGAACACCTGAGTTTCCTCGTCAATCCGAAGTACCGCAAATACCTGGAGAGCACCCGTGCCGGAGCCCTGCTGCTGGCCCCGGCAGACGCCGGGGCCTATGCGGGCGATGCCCTGCTGCTGGCCAATCCCTACCTGGCCTATGCGCAGCTGTCGCACCTGTTCGATCCGAAGCCCGTGCCAGTCGCCGGGGTGCATGCCACTGCCCTGGTCGCTCCGGATGCCAGCATCCATCCCTCCGCCAGCATCGGGGCCTATGCGGTGATCGAGGCCGGGGCGCGGATCGGGGAGGGGGTCACGGTCGGTGCGCAGTGCTTCGTCGGCGCCCGCAGCGTGATCGGCGAGGGCGGCTGGCTGGCGCCACGGGTGACGCTCTACCACGACGTACGGATCGGCAAGCGGGTGGTCATCCAGTCCGGAGCGGTGATCGGCGGCGAGGGATTCGGTTTCGCCAACGAGAAGGGCACCTGGCACAAGATCGCCCAGATCGGCGGGGTGACTATCGGCGACGATGTGGAGATCGGCGCCAACACCACCATCGATCGCGGCGCGCTGGCCGACACGCTGATCGGCAACGGCGTCAAGCTGGATAACCAGATCATGATCGCCCACAACGTGCAGATCGGCGACCACACTGCCATGGCCGGTTGCGTCGGAATTTCCGGCAGCACCAAGATCGGCAGGCACTGCATGATCGCCGGCGGCGTCGGCATGGTAGGGCATATCGAGGTCTGCGACGGGGTATTCGTCACCGGGATGACCATGGTCACCCGTTCGATCCATGAGCCGGGTGCCTACTCTTCGGGTACGGCGATGCAACCCGCGCCCGAATGGAAGAAGAGCGTTGCCCGCATCCGCCAGCTCGACGATCTGGCGCGGCGCCTGCGGCAGATGGAAAAGCGCCTGGCGGCCGTGACCTCTGGCGGAGATGCTACATCAGAGGCTGACCCACTTTGACGTGCGTCCCCAACTTTACCTACAGGCTTCCCCGGAAATGATGGACATCAACGAGATTCGCGAATACCTGCCGCACCGCTATCCTTTCCTCTTGGTTGATCGGGTGGTGGACCTTGATATTGAAGGCCAGCGCATTCGCGCCTACAAGAATGTCAGCATCAACGAGCCGTTCTTCAACGGTCACTTCCCCCTGCATCCGATCATGCCGGGTGTGCTGATCATCGAGGCGATGGCCCAGGCAGCCGGCATTCTGGGTTTCAAGATGCTGGACGTGAAGCCCGCCGATGGCACGCTCTACTATTTCGTCGGCTCGGACAAGATGCGTTTCCGCCAGCCGGTGATGCCGGGCGACCAGCTGATCCTCGAAGCCAGGTTCCTCAGCGCCAAGCGCAGCATCTGGAAGTTCGAGTGCCAGGCCCGAGTGGAGGACAAGCAGGTCTGCTCGGGCGAAATCATTTGTGCGGAACGTAAGCTATGAGTTTGATCGATCCTCGCGCCATCATTGACCCGACTGCCACTCTGGCGCCCGACGTACGTATCGGTCCCTGGACCCTGATCGGGCCGAACGTGCATATCGGCGAAGGCACCGAGATCGCTTCCCATGTGGTCGTCAAGGGGCCGACCTGGATCGGCCGGCACAACAAGATCTTCCAGTTCTCCACCATCGGTGAGGACACTTCCGACCTGAAATACAAGGGCGAGCCGACCCGGTTGGTGATCGGCGACCATAACGTGATCCGCGAGGGTGTCACCATCCATCGCGGTACCGTCCAGGACCGTTCGGAAACCACCATCGGCGACCACAACCTGCTCATGGCTTATGTCCACATCGGCCATGACTGCGTGATGGGCAGTCACTGCATCCTGATCAACAACGCCTCCCTGGCCGGCCATGTGCACATGGGCGACTGGGCGATCCTCTCCGGCTATACCCTGATCCACCAGCATTGCCAGATCGGTGCGCACAGCTTCGTCGGCATGGGGAGTGGCGTATCCAAGGACGTGCCGGCTTTCGTCACCGTTCTGGGCAGCCCGGCCCAGGCCCGCAGCATGAACTTCGAGGGCATGCGCCGGCGCGGCTTCTCGGCCGAGGCGATGAATGCGCTGCGCCGTGCCTACAAGATCGTCTACCGCCAGGGGCTGACGGTGGAGCAGGCGCTGGTGGAGCTGGAGGAGACGGCCGCGCAGTTCCCCGAGGTCGCCATCTTCCGCGACTCCGTTCGCGCCTCCACCCGCGGAATCACCCGCTGACATGGCCCGCGCCATGCGCATAGCCCTGGTGGCCGGCGAGGCATCGGGCGACATCCTCGGCGCCGGCCTGATGCAGGCCCTGAAGGCAGTCCGCCCGGACGTCGAGTTCATCGGCGTCGGTGGTCCGCGCATGCAGGCCGAGGGCCTACAGTCGTATTTCCCCATGGAGCGTCTGGCGGTCATGGGGCTGTTCGAGGTGCTCGGCCGTCTTCCTGAACTCTGGTTGCGCCGACGGCGGTTGATCCGCAGTTTGATCGACGCCAGGCCCGACGTGTACGTCGGTATCGATGCGCCGGATTTCAACCTGGGGATCGAACTCAGGCTGCGCCGCGCGGGCATCCGCACCGTCCACTATGTCAGTCCCTCGGTGTGGGCCTGGCGCCAGAAGCGCGTGCTGAAGATCCGCCAGGCCTGCGACCTGATGCTCACCCTGTTTCCCTTCGAGGCGCAGTTCTACGAGGCGCAGGATGTGCCGGTGCGTTTCGTCGGCCATCCGCTGGCCGATCAGGTGCCCCTGCAGGCCGATCGCGACGCCGCCCGCGCCGCACTGGATCTGGCCGCCGATGAAACCATCGTCGCCCTGCTGCCGGGCAGCCGCGGCGGCGAGCTGGCTCGTCTCGGCCCGCTGTTTCTCGAGACCGCCGAGCATCTGCTGGCGCGGCATGCCGGACGGCTGCGCTTCGTGCTGCCCTGCGCCAGTCCCGAGCGGCGCCGCCAGCTCGAGGAGATGCTCAGCCACACCCGTCGCGACCTGCCGGTGATGCTGCTCGACGGTCGCTCCCACGAGGCGCTCGGCGCCTGCGATGCGGTGCTCATCGCCTCCGGTACCGCGACCCTGGAAGCCCTGCTGTACAAGCGGCCGATGGTGGTGGCCTATCGTCTGGCGCCGCTGACCTACAAGGTCGCCAGGCGCCTGGTGAAGACGCCGTTCTTCTCCCTGCCCAATCTGCTCGCCGGCCGGGCATTGGTACCCGAACTGCTGCAGGATCGTGCGACTCCCGAGGCGCTGGCCGAGGCGTTGATGCCGCTGCTGGAGACGGGCCGGGAGCAGACCGAATGCTTCGATGCCATCCATCGCTCGTTGCGCCGGGACGCCTCGCGCCAGGCGGCCGAGTCGGTGCTCGAACTGGCGGAGCGCGGCTGATGCAGTTGGGGTTGGACTTCGGCCGGGTCGAGGCGCTGGTCGCCGGGGTCGACGAGGTCGGCCGCGGCCCGCTCTGCGGGGCGGTGGTCACCGCTGCGGTGATCCTCGATCCGGGCCGGCCGATTCATGGGCTGAACGACTCGAAGAAGCTCTCCGGGGCCCGCCGCGAGGCGCTGTTCGAGGAAATCCGCGAGAAGGCGCTGGCCTGGTGCATCGCCCGCGCCGAGGTGGAGGAGATCGACCGTCTGAACATCCTCCAGGCAACCCTGCTGGCCATGCAGCGTGCCGTGGAGGGGCTCGCCGTGACGCCCCGCCTGGCGTTGATCGACGGCAACCGCTGCCCGCCGCTGGCGGTGCCCTGTGCGCCGGTGGTCAAGGGCGATGCCCAGGTGCCGGCCATCGCTGCGGCTTCGATCCTCGCCAAGGTCGCCCGGGATCGGGAAATGCTTGCGCTGGATGCCATCTATCCTGGCTATGGCCTGGCCAGGCACAAGGGCTATCCCACCGCCATGCATCTGGAGGCCTTGGCTCGCCTGGGGCCGACCGCCATCCATCGGCGCTCCTTCGCGCCGGTGCGCGAGCTGCTCGAGGCCGGTCCCGGCACCTGCACGCCGCCCGACGTCCCGCTTTCCTGAGCGGGCGCGTGCGGCGAATCCCTTGCCGATAAGGCAGTACAATTTCGCCCCTGCCGTTTCACTGTCACTCAAGGTCTGCCCATGTCCCTTTCTTTCGTCCACCTGCGCGTGCACACCGAGTTTTCCCTGGTCGACGGCCTGGTGCGGGTCAAGCCGCTGATCAAGGCGGTGGCCGGGGCGGGGATGCCGGCGGTGGCGGTCACCGACCAGAGCAACATGTGCTCGCTGGTGAAGTTCTATAAGGCCGCCATGGGTGGCGGGGTCAAGCCGATCTGTGGTGCCGACCTCTGGCTGGCCAGCCGCGAGGCCGACGGCCCGCTGTCGCGCCTGACCCTGCTGGCGATGGACGCCAAGGGCTATCGCAACCTCACCGAGCTGGTTTCCCGGGGCTGGACCGAGGGCCAGCACGGCGATGGTCTGGTGATCATCCAGCGCGACTGGGTGAAGGAGGCCGCCGAGGGGGTGGTCGCGTTGTCCGGGGCACGGGAGGGGGAGATCGGCCTGGCGCTGCTCAACGGCCATGTCGACGAGGCCGCAGCGCTGCTCGAGGAGTGGCAGGCGGTGTTCCCCGAGCGCTTCTACCTGGAGGTGCAGCGTACCGGCCGGGTCGGCGACGAGGAATACCTGCATGCCGCCGTCGAGCTGGCCAGCCGCTGCGGTGCGCCGCTGGTGGCCACCAACGACGTGCGCTTTCTCAAGCAGGAGGACTTCGAAGCCCACGAGACCCGTGTCTGTATCGGCGAGGGGCGTGTCCTCGGCGATCCGCGACGGCCGCGCAACTACTCCGACCAGCAGTACCTGAAGACGCCCGCTGAGATGTGGGAGCTGTTTTCCGACCTGCCCGAGGCGCTGGAGAACAGCGTGGAGATCGCCCGGCGCTGCAATATCGAGGTGCGCCTGGGCAAGCACTTCCTGCCTAATTTCCCGGTGCCGGAAGGCATGACCATCGACGACTACCTGCGCCAGGTGTCCTTCGAGGGGCTGGAGGAGCGCCTGGCGGTGCTCTGGCCGAAGGAAACCACGCCCAACTACGAGGAAAAGCACCAGGTCTACGTCGACCGCCTGGAGTTCGAGCTGGGCACCATCATCCAGATGGGTTTTCCCGGCTACTTCCTGATCGTGATGGACTTCATCAAGTGGGCGAAGAACAACGGCGTGCCGGTCGGGCCCGGCCGCGGTTCCGGCGCCGGTTCGCTGGTCGCCTATGTACTGAAGATCACCGACCTCGATCCCCTGGCCTACGACCTGCTGTTCGAGCGCTTCCTCAATCCCGAGCGGGTCTCCATGCCCGACTTCGACGTCGACTTCTGCATGGACGGCCGCGACCGGGTCATCGACTACGTGGCCGAGGCCTACGGACGCAACGCGGTGAGCCAGATCATCACCTTCGGCTCGATGGCGGCCAAGGCGGTGGTGCGCGACGTGGCGCGGGTGCAGGGCAAGTCCTACGGTCTCGCCGACCGCCTGTCGAAGATGATCCCCTTCGAGGTCGGCATGACCCTGGAGAAGGCCTTCGAGCAGGAAGAGATGCTCCGCGAGTTCCTCAAGGTCGACGAGGAAGCCCAGGAGATCTGGGACATGGCCCTCAAGCTGGAGGGCATCACCCGCGGCACCGGCAAGCACGCCGGCGGCGTGGTGATTGCGCCGACCAAGCTCACCGACTTCTCGCCGATCGCCTGCGACGAGGACGGCAGCGGCCTGGTGACCCAGTTCGACAAGGACGACGTGGAGGCCGCCGGCCTGGTCAAGTTCGACTTCCTCGGCCTGCGCACCCTGACCATCATCAAGTGGGCGATGGAAACCATCAACCGCGAGCAGGCGAAGAAGGATCTTCCGCCTCTGGACATCGACTTCATTCCGCTGGACGACAAGGCGACCTACGCGCTGCTGCAGCGCGCCGAGACCACCGCGGTGTTCCAGCTCGAATCGCGCGGCATGAAGGAGCTGATCAAGAAGCTCAAGCCGGACTGCCTGGAAGACCTCATCGCCCTGGTCGCGCTGTTCCGCCCCGGTCCGCTGCAGTCGGGCATGGTGGACGATTTCATCAACCGCAAGCACGGGCGTGCGGAGATTTCCTACCCGCACTCCGATTACCAGTACGCAGGTCTGGAGCCGGTTCTGAAGCCCACCTACGGCATCATCCTGTATCAGGAGCAGGTGATGCAGATCGCCCAGGTGATGGCCGGCTACACCTTGGGCGGTGCCGACATGCTGCGCCGCGCGATGGGCAAGAAGAAGCCCGAGGAGATGGCCAAGCAGCGCGGCGGCTTCATCGAGGGCTGTGCCAACAACGGCATCGATGGCGATCTGGCGGGCAACATTTTCGACCTGGTGGAGAAGTTCGCCGGCTACGGCTTCAACAAGTCGCACTCGGCGGCCTATGGCCTGGTTTCCTACCAGACCGCCTGGCTGAAGACCCATCATCCGGCGCCCTTCATGGCCGCGGTGCTCTCGGCGGACATGCACAACACCGACAAGGTGGTGACCCTGATCGAAGAGTGCCGCAGCATGAAGCTGCGCATCGTCGCGCCGGACGTGAACAACTCCGAGTTCATGTTCACCGTCGACGACGAGGGGCGCATCGTCTACGGTCTGGGTGCGATCAAGGGGGTCGGCGAGGGGCCGGTCGAGGCCATCGTCGAGTGCCGCGGGGCGGCTGGTCCGTTCACCGACCTGTTCGACTTCTGCGCGCGGGTCGACCTCAAGCGGATCAACAAGCGTACCCTCGAGGCGCTGATTCGTGGCGGTGCGCTGGATCGCTTGGGGCCGTACTTCTTTGACGAAATCAAAGCCTACCAGGCGAACATCGACCGCAACCGGGCGGTCCTTCTGGCTGCCGTGGAAGAAGCCGTGCAGGCCGCCGAACAGACCGCGCGCAGTGCCGACAGCGGACATTCGGACCTGTTCGGCGGGCTCTTCGCCGAACCTGAGGCGGACGTCTACGCCAACCATCGCAGCGCCCGCGAGCTGTCGCTCAAGGAGCGCCTGAAAGGCGAGAAGGACACTCTCGGTCTGTACCTGACCGGCCACCCGATCGACGAGTACGAGGGCGAGGTTCGCCGCTTCGCCCGCCAGCGTATCGTCGAGCTGCGTCCGGCGCGGGACACCCAGACCGTCGCCGGGCTGATCGTCAACCTGCGGGTGATGAAGAGCAAGAAGGGCGACAAGATGGGCTTCATCACCCTCGACGACCGTTCCGCGCGGATCGAGGCTTCGCTGTTTGCCGATGCTTTCGCCGGCGCTCAGGCGCTGTTGCAGACCGATGCCCTGGTGGTGGTGGAGGGTGAGGTCAGCAACGACGACTTCTCCGGCGGTCTGCGCCTGCGCGCCAAGCGGGTGATGAGCCTGGAGGAGGCACGCACCGGGCTGGCCGAAAGCCTACGCCTGCAGGTCGCCAGCCCGGCGCTGGGGGGCGACCGCCTGCGCTGGCTGGCGGAACTCTGCCGCCGCCACCCGGGTGCCTGTCCGATCACTCTGGACTATACCGGGCCGGATGCGCGGGCCCTGCTGCAATTCGGCGAAGCGTGGCGGATCGATCCGGCCGACAGCCTGATCCAGGCGCTGCGTGACCAGTTCGGCAAGGACAACGTCTTCCTGCACTACCGCTGAGACGAACGCCGGCGGAATCATCGTGCGCGAGGATCGCCCCGGACGGCTCCGATCCTCGACGCCAGGTGCCCGATCCCTTAAGGTGAAGGCGCCAACGGAACAGCAAACGGCCGCCAGGCCGTCGACTCAAGACGGAAACTTATGAACCCGAACTTTCTGGATTTCGAACAGCCGATTGCCGACCTGCAAGCCAAGATCGAAGAGCTGCGTCTGGTCGGCGACGACAATGCGCTGAACATCAGCGACGAGATTTCCCGCCTTCAGGACAAAAGCCATGCGCTCACCGCGAGCATCTTCGGCAACCTGACCAGTTGGCAGATCGCCCAGCTGGCGCGTCATCCGCGTCGTCCCTATACCCTCGACTACCTCGAGCACATCTTCACCGAGTTCGAGGAACTGCACGGTGATCGTCACTTCACCGACGACGCGGCCATCGTCGGCGGTGTGGCGCGTCTGGATGGCGAGCCGGTGATGGTCATCGGCCACCAGAAGGGCCGTGACGTGCGCGAGAAGGTCCGCCGCAACTTCGGCATGCCGCGTCCCGAGGGGTATCGCAAGGCCTGTCGCCTGATGGAGATGGCCGAGCGTTTCAAACTGCCGATCCTGACCTTCATCGACACCCCCGGCGCCTATCCCGGCATCGATGCCGAGGAGCGCAACCAGAGCGAGGCCATCGCCTGGAACCTGCGGGTGATGGCACGCCTGAAGACCCCGATCATCGCCACGGTGATCGGCGAGGGCGGTTCCGGCGGCGCCTTGGCGATCGGCGTTTGCGACCGTCTGAACATGCTGCAGTACTCGACCTATGCGGTGATTTCGCCGGAAGGCTGCGCCTCGATTCTCTGGCGTACCGCCGAGAAGGCCGCCGACGCCGCCGAGGCGATGGGCATTACCGCCGCGCGCCTGCGGGATCTCGGCATCGTCGACGAGGTGATTGGCGAACCCCTGGGCGGTGCCCACCGCGATCCGGCCGCCACCGCCGAGGGCATCCGCCAGCAACTGCTGGCCCAGCTGGATGTGCTGCGTGGCCTGGATAGCGACACGCTGCTCGAGCAGCGCTACGAGCGTCTGATGAGCTACGGCAGGATCTGATGGGCGAGCGCCGGCGGTGCTCCGGCCGGGCCGGGATCTGTCGATCCGCTTGTGTGCCGCGCGGGGGCCTTGGGCCCTTCGCGCTGATTTTCCCGCGAGCTTTGCAGCATGTCTCTGGAGTCCCGCCTGCTCGCCATCCTGTCCCCTTGGTGCGATGCGCCGGGATGGCGCCTGGCTTTTTCCGGTGGACTGGACTCCACCGTCCTGTTGCATCTCGTGGTGCGGCTCGGCCGACAGCACGGCTTGCCGCCGTTGTCCGCCCTCCATGTCCACCATGGCTTGCAGGTCGTAGCCGACGACTGGCCGGAACACTGCCGGCAGGTCTGCGCGCGACTGGGGGTTCCTCTGCAGGTTCTCCGCGTCCGCGTCGAGGCGGGCGCTAGCCTCGAACGTGCCGCCCGCGAGGCGCGCTACCGGGCCTTCGCCGAAGTGCTGGGGGAGGGCGAGTTGCTGTTGACTGCGCAGCATCAGGACGATCAGGCGGAAACCCTGTTGTTCCGCCTGCTGCGCGGGGCCGGGGTGCGCGGTCTGGCGGCCATGCCGGCGGTGCGTACGCTCGGTCGCGGCCGGCTGCTGCGGCCCCTGTTGGGGGTTTCCCGCGGCGAGCTGGAGCGCTATGCCGTCGAGCAGGGGCTGCAGTGGATCGAGGATCCCTCCAACCGCGATCAGCACTTTTCCCGCAACTTCCTGCGTCACCGGGTGCTGCCGCTGCTCACCGAGCGCTGGCCGCAGGCCGTGCGGAGCATGGCCCGCAGCGCCGCGCACATGGCCGAGGCCCGGGAGCTGCTGGACGATCTGGCGCGACTGGACCTGGCCGCCGCCAGGGGTGCGGGCGATTTTCCCTGGCTCGGGTTGCCGTCGCTGGCTCTGGCGCCACTGCTCGGGCTGTCCCCGGCGCGCCAGCGCAATGCCCTGCGCCATTGGCTGGAACCCTTTACGCCCCTGCCGGACGCCGACCATTGGGCGGGCTGGGAGGCACTGCGCGAGGCGGCGGTCGATGCGGCGCCGGTCTGGCGGCTGGTGCGCGGCGAGATGCACCGGGCTGCCGGGCGGATCTGGTGGCTCGCCGGCGACTGGCTGCGTCCGCCCGCCGGGCCGCTGTCCTGGGTCGAACCGACAAGGCCGCTGGCCCTGCCGGGCAACGGCTGCCTGCAGCTGCAGGGCCGGGGGCCGGCCGCTCCCCTCGAAGTGCGCTACCGGCGGGGCGGCGAGGTGCTGGCCGTGCCGGGGCGTGGTCACCGCGATCTCAAGCGCCTGCTCAACGAGCGTGGCCTGCCGGCCTTCGTCCGCGGCCGCCTGCCGCTGCTCTACCGTGGCAACGAGTTGCTCGCCGTGGCCGGCGTGCCCGGTCTCGACGGCTCGGCCGACGGGGCCTTTCGGCTGCTCTGGAGGCCGCCGGAAAATGTCGAAAGTTTGAGCTGAAAAACCCTTTCCGGTAGACTACGCTCCCGTCTTACATCGCTACTGCGGATTCCGGCTAGGGAACCCGTAGTGCCTTGCTGTTGTCGCACAGTGCACAATCGCTCCTTCGCTTCCCCCGGCGGCGCCGGCCGCTTAAACGCAGACTTCTAGGGTTATTCATGACGCGCTACATCTTCGTCACGGGCGGTGTTGTTTCTTCATTGGGGAAAGGCATCGCATCGGCATCCTTGGCGGCTATCCTGGAGGCGCGGGGGCTGAAGGTCACCCTGCTCAAACTGGATCCCTACATCAACGTCGATCCGGGCACCATGAGCCCCTTTCAGCACGGCGAAGTGTTCGTCACCCACGACGGGGCCGAGACCGACCTCGATCTGGGCCACTACGAGCGTTTCGTGCGCACCACCATGACCCGCAACAACAACTTCACCACCGGTCGCGTCTACGAGGAAGTGCTGCGCAAGGAGCGCCGCGGCGACTACCTGGGCGCGACCATCCAGGTCATCCCGCACATCACCGACGAGATCAAGCGGCGCATCATCAAGGGCGCCGGCGATGCCGACGTGGCCATGGTGGAGATCGGCGGCACCGTCGGCGACATCGAGTCCCAGCCGTTCCTCGAGGCGATCCGCCAGCTGCGCCTGGAAGTGGGTGCCAAGCGCGCGATGCTGATCCACCTGACCCTGGTGCCCTATATCGCCACCGCCGGCGAGACCAAGACCAAGCCGACCCAGCATTCGGTGAAGGAGCTGCGCTCCATCGGCCTGCAGCCGGACGTGCTGATCTGCCGCTCCGACCACCCGATCGACATCTCTTCGCGGCGCAAGATCGCACTCTTCACCAATGTGGAGGAGCGCGCGGTGATCGCCTTGGAAGACGTCGACACCATCTACAAGATCCCTTCGGTGCTGCATGCCCAGGGCCTCGACGACATCGTCGTCGAGCGCTTCGGTCTGGAGTGTCGGGGCGCCGACCTCTCCGAATGGGAGCGTGTCGTCGATGCCAAGCTGCATCCGGAGAAAGAAGTCACCATCGCCATGGTCGGCAAGTACATGGAACTGCTGGACGCCTACAAGTCGCTGATCGAGGCCATGGGGCATGCCGGCATCCAGAACCGCACCCGCGTCAACCTGCGCTACATCGACTCGGAAGACATCGAGAACCAGGGTACCGCGCTGCTGGAAGGCGCCGATGCCATCCTCGTGCCGGGCGGCTTCGGCCTGCGCGGGGTGGAGGGCAAGATCGCCGCGGTCAGGTATGCCCGCGAGAACCGGATCCCCTACCTGGGCATCTGCCTCGGCATGCAGGTGGCGGTGATCGAGTACGCTCGCAACGTGCTGGGCTGGGCGGATGCCAACTCCACGGAGTTCGACAAGTCCTGCGGCCATCCGGTGGTCGGCCTGATCACCGAATGGCAGAGCGCCACCGGCGCCACCGAGACCCGCAGCGAGTCCTCCGACCTGGGCGGTACCATGCGCCTCGGTGCCCAGGACTGCCAGCTGGAAGAGGGTTCCCTGGTGCGCCAGTGCTACGGCAGGGAGGTGATCGTCGAGCGTCACCGCCACCGCTACGAGGTCAACAACAACCTGTTGCCGCAGCTGGCCGATGCCGGTCTCAAGGTCGCCGGCCGCTCCGGCGACGGGGCGCTGGTAGAGGTCATCGAGGTGGCCGACCATCCCTGGTTCGTCGCCTGCCAGTTCCACCCGGAATTCACCTCGACCCCGCGCGACGGCCATCCGCTGTTCAGCGGTTTCGTCAATGCCGCGCTCGCGCAGAAAGCCCGGAAGGCCTGAGACATGACCCAGAAGACCATCCGAGTCGGCACTATCGAGATCGCCAACGACAGGCCGATGGTGCTGTTCGGCGGGATGAACGTGCTGGAGTCCCGCGACCTGGCGCTGAAGGTCTGCGAGGAGTATGTGCGGGTCACCGAGAAGCTCGGCATTCCCTACGTGTTCAAGGCCAGCTTCGACAAGGCCAACCGCTCCTCGATCGCCTCCTTTCGCGGCCCGGGCCTGGAGGAGGGCATGCGGATCTTCGAGGAGGTGAAGAAGACCTTCGGCGTGCCGGTGCTCACCGACGTGCACGAGCCCTATCAGGCGGCGCCGGTGGCGGAAGTCTGCGACATCCTCCAGCTGCCGGCCTTCCTCTCCCGGCAGACCGATCTGGTGGTCGCCATGGCGAAAACCGGTGCGGTGATCAACATCAAGAAGGCCCAGTTCCTCGCCCCGCAGGAGATGAAGCACATCCTCGCCAAGTGTGAGGAGGCCGGCAACGACCAACTGATCCTCTGCGAGCGCGGCAGCTCCTTCGGCTACAACAACCTGGTGGTCGACATGCTCGGCTTCGGCATCATGAAGCAGTTCGAGTACCCGGTGTTCTTCGACGTGACCCATGCCCTGCAGATGCCGGGCGGTCGCGCCGACTCCGCCGGCGGCCGCCGCGCCCAGGTCACCGATCTGGCCAAGGCCGGCATCAGCCAGGGGCTGGCCGGGTTGTTCCTCGAGGCTCATCCGGACCCCGACAACGCCAAGTGCGACGGCCCCTGCGCCCTGCGCCTGGACAAGCTCGAGCCCTTCCTCGCCCAGCTCGCGCAGCTGGATGCGCTGGTCAAGAAATTCCCGCCAATCGAAACTGCTTGAACCCTGTCGCTTGCAGCTATCTATGGAGTGTTAAACAACAATGGCAAAGATCGTCGACATCAAGGGACGCGAAGTGCTTGATTCCCGCGGCAACCCCACCGTGGAGGCCGACGTGATTCTCGACAACGGCATCATCGGCAGTGCCTGCGCCCCGTCCGGTGCCTCCACCGGCTCCCGCGAGGCCCTGGAGCTGCGCGACGGCGACAAGGGGCGCTATCTGGGCAAGGGCGTGCTGAAGGCCGTGGCCAACGTCAACGGCCCCATCCGCGACCTGCTGCTGGGCAAGGATCCGGCCGACCAGAAGGCACTGGACCGGGCGATGATCGAGCTGGACGGCACCGAAAACAAGGCCAGCCTGGGCGCCAACGCGATCCTCGCCGTGTCCCTGGCCGCGGCCAAGGCGGCCGCTAAGGACAAGGGTGTACCGCTCTATGCGCACATCGCCGAGCTGAACGGCACCCCGGGTGTCTACTCCATGCCGGTGCCGATGATGAACATCATCAACGGCGGCGAACATGCCGACAACAACGTCGACATCCAGGAGTTCATGGTACAGCCGGTCGGCGCCAAGACCTTCGCCGACGCGCTGCGCATGGGCGCCGAGATCTTCCACAACCTCAAGGCTGTGCTGAAGGCTCGTGGCCTCAACACCGCGGTCGGCGACGAAGGCGGTTTCGCGCCGAACCTGGCTTCCAACGAAGATGCCCTGGCCGCGATTGCCGAGGCCGTCGAGAAGGCCGGCTACCAGCTGGGCACTGACGTGACCCTGGCCCTGGACTGCGCTTCCAGCGAGTTCTACAAGGACGGCAAGTACGATCTGGCCGGCGAGGGCAAGGTATTCGATGCCGCCGGTTTCGCCGACTATCTGGCCGGGTTGACCCAGCGCTACCCGATCATCTCCATCGAGGATGGCATGGACGAGTCCGACTGGGCAGGCTGGAAGGGGCTGACCGGGAAGATCGGCGAGAAGGTGCAACTGGTCGGCGACGACCTGTTCGTCACCAATACCAAGATCCTGAAAGAGGGCATCGAGAAGGGCATCGCCAACTCGATCCTCATCAAGTTCAACCAGATCGGCTCGCTGACCGAAACCCTGGAAGCCATCCAGATGGCCAAGGCCGCTGGCTACACCGCGGTGATCTCCCACCGCAGCGGCGAAACCGAGGACTCCACCATCGCCGATCTGGCGGTGGGTACCGCTGCCGGGCAGATCAAGACCGGTTCGCTGTGCCGCTCCGACCGCGTGTCCAAGTACAACCAGCTGCTGCGCATCGAGGAACAACTGGGCGCCAAGGCTCCGTACAAGGGCCGTGCCGAGTTCCGCGGCTGAGCTGCGGTGTGCTGAGCAGGGGCGGCGCAAGCTGCCCCTTTTCGCATGGTGGGTGAGCGACCCTATGAGCAGATGCCTGGCGAAGCATCTTTGTCTTCGTACCCCAGCGAAGTATCCACATGTCATTCCTGCGTAGTCACTACTGGCTTTTCGTCGTGCTGGCCCTGCTGCTGGGTGGCCTGCAGTATCGTTTGTGGGTGGGCGATGGCAGCCTGGCGCAGGTGACCGAGTTGAAGCGGCAGATCTCCGAACAGAAGAGCGAGAACGAGCGCCTGCACGAGCGCAACCGGCTCCTCGACGCCGAGGTACAGGAGCTGAAGAAGGGGATGGAAACCGTCGAGGAACGTGCCCGCCATGAACTCGGCATGGTCAAAGAGGGCGAAACCCTCTATCAGTTGGCCCAATGAACGTCTCCGACCTGCCGTCCTTCTGGACCGTGATCCCGGCTGCCGGCATCGGTAGCCGCATGCGCGCCGACCGCCCCAAGCAGTACCTGCCGCTCGGCGGAAGGACCATTCTCGAACATACCCTCGACTGCTTCCTCGGCCATCCGCGGCTGAAGGGGCTGGCGGTCAGTCTGGCGGCGGACGATCCCTACTGGCCGCAGCTGCCTTGTGCCGGCGACGGGCGCATCCTGCGCGCCGCCGGCGGTAGCGAGCGGGCCGACTCGGTGTTCAACGCCCTGCAACTGCTTGCCGGGCAGGGTGCGGACGCATCCGACTGGGTGCTGGTGCACGATGCCGCGCGGCCGAACCTGGCCCGCGCCGATCTGGAGCGGCTGCTCGCCGAGCTGGCCGACGACCCGGTCGGCGGCCTGCTGGCGGTTCCGGCGCGGGACACTCTGAAACGCGCCGATGCCGATGGCCGGGTGCGCCAGACCGTGGACCGCTCGGTGGTCTGGCTGGCCTACACGCCGCAGATGTTCCGCCTCGGCGCGCTGCGCCAGGCGCTGGGCGATGCGTTGGCGGCCGGCGTTGCGATCACCGACGAGTCCTCCGCCATGGAGTGGGCCGGGCAGGCGCCGCGGCTGGTCGAGGGGCGCGCGGACAACCTGAAGATCACCCGTCCGGAGGACCTGGAGTGGCTGGCCCGGCGCTGGGCGGGCGACTGAGCGTCTCGCTCCTGCTCGCCGCAAGGGCTGGCAGGAATCTTTTCCCGATGAGCGGTCATCTCTTCCGGGCCTTGAATTAGACTTCTGCTTTTCAATGCATCGAGATTGCTTGTCATGACCATCAAATCCCGTGCCGCCGTCGCTTTCGGCCCGAACCAGCCGCTGCAAGTCGTCGAAGTGGATGTGGAGCCGCCGAAGAAGGGCGAGGTGCTGGTACGCATCGTCGCCTCCGGTGTCTGCCATACCGATGCCTACACCCTGTCGGGGCAGGACTCCGAAGGCGTGTTTCCGTGCATCCTGGGCCACGAGGGCGGCGGCATCGTCGAGGCGGTGGGCGAGGGTGTGACCTCCCTGCAGGTCGGCGACCATGTGATCCCGCTGTATACCGCCGAATGCCGCGAGTGCAAGTTCTGCAAGTCCGGCAAGACCAACCTGTGCCAGGCGATCCGCGCCACCCAGGGCAAGGGCCTGATGCCGGACGGCACCACCCGCTTCAGCTACCAGGGCCAGCCGATCTACCACTACATGGGCTGCTCGACCTTCTCCGAGTACACCGTGCTGCCGGAAATCTCCCTGGCCAAGATCCCCAAGGAGGCGCCGCTGGAAAAGGTCTGCCTGCTTGGCTGCGGCGTGACCACTGGCATCGGTGCGGTGCTCAACACCGCCAAGGTCACCGAGGGCTCCACCGTGGCCATCTTCGGCCTGGGCGGTATCGGCCTGGCGGCGATCATCGGCGCCAGGATGGCCAAGGCCAGCCGGATCATCGCCATCGACATCAATCCGGCCAAGTTCGACGTGGCCCGCGAGTTGGGCGCCACCGACTTCGTCAATCCGAAGGATCACGCCAAGCCGATCCAGGAGGTCATCGTCGAGATGACCGACGGCGGCGTGGATTACAGCTTCGAGTGCATCGGCAACGTGCAACTGATGCGCGCGGCGCTGGAGTGCTGCCACAAGGGCTGGGGCGAATCGACCATCATTGGTGTAGCTCCTGCCAGCGCCGAGATCAGCACCCGTCCGTTCCAGCTGGTCACCGGTCGCGTCTGGCGCGGCAGCGCCTTCGGTGGCGTCAAGGGACGCACCGAGCTGCCGAGCTACGTGGAGAAGGCGCAGAAGGGCGAAATTCCGCTGGATACCTTCATCACCCACACCATGGGCCTGGAAGACATCAACCAGGCCTTCGAGCTGATGCACGAAGGCAAGAGCATCCGCACCGTCATCCACTTCTGAGTGGGGCGGCGCACGCCTCTCGATGATCGCGCCCACGCACCTGCGTGGGCGCTCCGTTTCAGGACCCCGTTCAAGGACCGCCCATGACCCTCGAACTGCTCTCCAGCCAGAAAAGCTTCGGCGGCTGGCACAACCGCTATCGTCACCACTCGGCCATCCTGAACTGCGATATGCTGTTCGCCGTGTACCTGCCGCCGCAGGCGGAAGAGGGCGCCAGGCTGCCGGTGCTGTACTGGCTGAGCGGCCTGACCTGCACCGACGAGAACTTCATGCAGAAGGCCGGCGCGCAGCGCCTGGCCGCCGAACTGGGTCTGGTGCTGGTGGCGCCGGACACCAGTCCGCGCGGCGAGGGCGTGCCGGGCGATCCGGACGGCGCCTGGGATTTCGGTCTCGGCGCCGGCTTCTACCTGAATGCCACCCAAGAGCCCTGGGTGCAGCACTACCGCATGCACGACTACGTGGTGCACGAACTGCCGGCCCTGATCGAGGCCCGCTTCCCGGTTTCCGATCGGCGTGGAGTCAGCGGCCACTCCATGGGCGGTCACGGCGCGCTGGTCTGTGCGCTGCGCAACCCCGGGCGCTACCGCTCGCTGTCGGCCTTCGCGCCGATCGTCAACCCAAGCGCCTCTCCCTGGGGCGAGAAGGCGTTCAGTCGCTATCTGGGCGAGGACCGCGAGACCTGGAAAGAGTGGGATGCCTGCGCGCTGCTCGCCGGAGCCCGGGAGCGCCTGCCGATCCTGGTGGATCAGGGCGATGCCGACGGCTTCCTCGCCGACCAGCTCAAGCCCGAGGCCTTGCAGGCCGCCGCGATGGCGGCCGGGCATCCGCTGACCCTGCGCCTGCAGCCGGGCTACGACCACAGTTACTATTTCATCGCCAGCTTCATCGACGACCATCTGCGTCATCACGCGCAGGCCCTGGGTCTGTAGGGGGCGATTTTCGGGCGATCCGACACTCTTGATCGCCAGCAAGCTGGCTCCTATCCGGCGCGACTCCTGTAGAATCGCGCCCTGACTTTTTTCAGGGTGTTCTTCATCATGCGTATCGGCCACGGCTACGACGTGCACCGCTTCGGCGCGGGCGATTTCATCACCCTCGGCGGCGTGCGGATTCCCCATCGCTTCGGGCTGCTCGCCCATTCCGACGGCGACGTGCTGCTGCATGCGCTCTGCGACGCGCTGCTCGGTGCTGCGGCGCTGGGCGACATCGGTCGGCACTTTCCGGACACCGATCCGCAGTTCAAGGGCGCCGACAGTCGCGTGTTGCTGCGCCATGTGGTCGCTCTGGTGCAGGGCAAGGGCTGGCAGGTCGGCAACGTCGACGCCACCATCGTCGCCCAGGCGCCGAAGATGGCCCCGCATATCGAGCACATGCGCGTGCTGATCGCCGAGGACCTGCGGGTCGGGACGGACCAGGTCAACGTCAAGGCCACCACCACCGAGAGGCTCGGCTTCGCCGGCCGCGAGGAGGGTATCGCCGTGCATGCGGTGGCCCTGCTGCTGCCGCAATGACGGAACTCGAACTGCTCGGGCCCAGGGCCCACGGTGAAGCCTGCGGCCAAGCCGTGCTCAAGGCCTGCGCGGAGGATTTTCAGGTCGACGAGGTGCTGGATATCCCCTTGAGCGGGCAGGGCGAGCACCTTTGGCTGTGGGTGGAGAAGCGTGGGCTGAATACCGAGGAGGCGGCGCGGCGCCTCGCCCGCGCCGCCGGGATGCCGCTGAAGGCGATCAGCTATGCCGGCCTCAAGGATCGCCAGGCACTGACGCGCCAGTGGTTCAGCCTGCACCTGCCGGGCAAGGCCGATCCCGATTTCGCCGCGGCGGAAGGCGACGATCTGCGCATCCTCGAGCGCACCCGCCATTCGCGCAAGCTGCAGCGCGGCGCCCATGCGGCCAACGGTTTCACCCTGCGCCTGACCCGTCTCGCTGCCGACCGTCCGGCGCTGGATGCGCGCCTGGAGCGAATCCGCCGGGAGGGGGTGCCCAACTACTTCGGCCTGCAGCGCTTCGGCCACGACGGCGGCAATCTCGTCGAGGCCCGTGCCTTCGCCGGGCGCAGGGAGTTGCCGGCCCAGCGCAACCTGCGCTCGCGCCTGCTCTCGGCGGCGCGCAGCTACCTGTTCAACCGGGTGCTGGCCGAGCGGGTCGCGGCCGGCAGCTGGAACCGGGCGCAGCCGGGCGATCTCCTGGCTTTCACCGACAGCCGCAGCTTCTTCATGGCCGGGGAGGCCGAATGCGCGGACCCGCGTCTGGCGCTGCTCGACCTGCATCCCACCGGACCGCTCTGGGGCGCGGGCGACTCCCCGGCCGGCGCGGCCGGCCAGGCGCTGGAGGAGACTGTCGCCCAAGGCGAGGTGCCGCTGTGCGAGTGGCTGGGGGGAGCGGGCATGGTGCACGAACGGCGCATTCTGCGCCTCCCCATCGACCGGCTGGCATGGCATTATCCCACTACCGATATCTTGCAACTGGAATTCGTCCTGCCGGCCGGCTGCTTCGCCACTGTGGTGGTCCGCGAGTTCGTCGATCTGCTGCCGGCGGGTCCAATGGACACTTCATGCGTATTCTGATCGCCAACGACGACGGGGTTCATGCCCCTGGCATCGCCGCGCTTCACGATGCTCTGGCCGGTATGGCCGAGTGCGTGGTCGTCGCCCCCATCAAGGACATGAGTGGCGTCAGCAGCTCGCTGACCCTGGACCGGCCGTTGCATCCGCAACGGCTGCCGAACGGCTTCGTCGCTCTCGATGGCACTCCCACCGACTGTGTCCACCTAGGCCTCAACGGCCTGTTGGAAGAGATTCCGGACATGGTGGTGTCCGGCATCAACCTGGGCGCCAATCTGGGCGATGACGTGCTTTATTCGGGGACTGTGGCGGCCGCCATCGAAGGACGCTTCTGCAGCCGGCCGGCCTTCGCCTTCTCGCTGCTGTCGCGCGAGCCGGACAACCTGCCGACAGCCGCGCACATCGCCCGCACCCTGGTCGCGCAGCACGAGCGACTCGAACTGCCACCGCGCACCGTGCTTAGCGTGAATGTCCCCAACCTGCCCTTGGACCACATCCGCGGCATCCGCCTGACTCGCCTCGGCCACCGGGCCCGGGCCAAGGCGCCGGTCAAGGTGGTCAATCCGCGCGGCAAGGAGGGCTACTGGATCTCGGTGGCCGGCGACGTCGAGGATGGCGGGCCAGGGACCGATTTCCATGCCGTGATGCAGGGTTATGTGTCAGTCACCCCGCTGCAGCTCGACCGCACCTTTCACGAGGCCTTCGCCGGCCTCGACAGCTGGCTGGAGGGCTTGCTCTGATGCGCCGCCGGCATGACGACCTGTTGCACAGCGGCATCGGCATGACCTCGCAACGTACCCGTGAGCGACTGATCCAGCGTCTCTGCGAGGAAGGCCTGTCCAGCGCTCCGGTGCTCGAGGTGATCCGTCACACGCCGCGCCATCTGTTCGTCGACGAGGCTCTGGCGCATCGGGCCTACGAGGACACTGCCCTGCCGATCGGCCACAACCAGACGATTTCCCAGCCCTACATGGTCGGTCGCATGACCGAGCTGCTGCTCGCCGGCGGCCCGCTGGACAAGGTGCTGGAGATCGGTACCGGTTCGGGTTACCAGACCGCAGTACTGGCGCAACTGGTGGAGCGGGTGTTCTCCGTCGAGCGGATCCAGACGCTGCAGGAGCGCGCCAAGGAGCGGCTGCTCGAACTCAAGCTGCGCAATGTGGTCTTTCGCTGGGGCGACGGCTGGGAGGGCTGGCCGGCGTTGGCGTCCTACAATGGCATCATGGTCACCGCTGCCGCCCCGGACGTGCCGCCGGCACTGCTGGAGCAACTGGCCCCCGGCGGGCGTCTGGTGATTCCGGTAGGTACCGGCGACGAGCAGCAACTGCTGCTGATCGTTCGCGAGGCCGACGGCTTCCGCCGTCATGCGTTGGAAACCGTACGTTTCGTGCCCTTGCTCCAAGGCTCCTTGTTCTGACCGTTCTCTGGATGGGCTCCGTGAAATCCTCCTTGTTTCTTTTCCTGAAGGGTGTGGCCAATGTCGTGCCTGGTGTCTCGGGTGGTACCGTCGCCTTCATCAGGGGCATCTATGATGAACTGCGGCACTCCATCGGTCGTCTGCCCCATGCACCGCTGTTGTTGTGCAGGTGTCGTGGAGGCGTGGCGCGATTGATCAGCTGCCTGCTGGAACGTCGGCCGATTGGTCTGGCCGTTCTTCTTCGGTCTGATCGTGGTATCGAGCTGGCCGGTCGTCGTCAGCCGGCAGGCAGCATTGTCGAATAGCTTTGGTTCGTCTGGATTCCAGTATCACGTCATCGGAAAGGGGATGCGCGGGTGAGTTTCAGAGTTCTTCAATTTCGGCTTGGCAGTCGCGCTGCCCGGCTTCCGTTGGGTGGAATCGCCTTCGCCCTGCTGCTTGCAGGCTGCGCCAGCTCTTCCCATGACAGCGTGCAGGTGGCGGAACAGCCGGCAGTTCCGCACGTCACCAGCGGTCAGCATGTGGTCAGTCGTGGCGAGTCGATTTCCTCCATCGCCATCCGTTATGGCTGGGACTGGCGGGAGCTGGCGGCCCTCAATGGCATCGCCGCACCCTACGTGATCCGTCCGGGACAGACGATCCGCTTCGGCCCGGCACGCCAGGCCGGCTCGACCCAGACGGTTCGGCAGCCGGCAGCAGCTACCGCGGCCTCCTCGGCGACCCCACCTGGCGCGGCCCCCGCCAAGCCGGCCGACGGGACGGTCCAGGCGAAGCCTGCGACAACGCCTCCCGGTTCAGCGGTATCGGCCCGCTCGTCGTCCGGTTGGTCCTGGCCGGCCGACGGTCCTCTGGTGGGACGCTTTTCCTCAAACGACAGTTTGAATAAAGGCATTGATATCGGCGGGCAATTGGGTCAGCCTGTTGTGGCTGCGTCTGATGGATCGGTTGTTTACGCCGGAGGTGGCTTACGGGGTTACGGCGAGTTGGTCATCATCAAGCACAGCGATATCTATGTCACTGCCTACGGCCACAACCGCAGGCTGCTGGTTCGGGAAGGACAACAGGTCAAGGCGGGGCAGACTATTGCCGAAATGGGGTCGACAGGCACTGATCGGGTGAAGCTCCATTTCGAGATTCGCCGCCAGGGCAAACCTGTGGATCCTCTGCAATACCTCCCTTCCCGATAAGCTGTTGCTATCCGCTCCCGCCAGAGATAAGGGCTCGGGTTTCAGCCATGGGATGGCGGTACCGGAGCTTGTTGTCGAACACAGCATGGGACAACAACGATGGCTCTCAATATAAAAGCAAAAGAAGCGCCGGAGTTTGATGTAGACGACGATGTGCTCCTGATGGAGGCGGAGATCGTGCTGGAGGATGTCATGGACGATGAGTCGGACCTTCCCGTTGCGAAATCCAGGCAGGCGAGCCTGAAGCAGCACAAATACATCGACTATAGTCGGGCACTGGATGCGACCCAGCTTTATCTCAATGAAATCGGCTTCTCGCCGCTGCTGACCCCAGCGGAAGAAGTGCATTACGCACGGCTGGCGCAGCGGGGTGATCCGGCCGGGCGCAAGCGGATGATCGAAAGCAACCTGCGGCTGGTGGTCAAGATCGCCCGTCGCTATGTCAATCGCGGCCTGTCGCTGCTCGACCTGATCGAGGAAGGCAATCTGGGTCTGATCAGGGCGGTGGAGAAATTCGACCCGGAGCGCGGTTTCCGCTTCTCGACCTATGCCACTTGGTGGATTCGCCAGACCATCGAGCGGGCCATCATGAACCAGACCCGCACCATTCGCCTGCCGATCCATGTGGTCAAGGAACTCAACGTCTATCTGCGGGCGGCGCGCGAGTTGACGCAGAAGCTCGATCACGAACCCTCGGCGGAAGAGATCGCCAACTTGCTGGAGAAGCCGGTCGCCGAAGTCAAGCGGATGCTCGGGCTCAACGAGCGGGTCACTTCGGTCGATGTCTCGCTGGGGCCGGATTCGGACAAGACCCTGCTCGATGTGCTGACCGACGATCGCCCCTCCGACCCCTGCGATCTGTTGCAGGACGACGACCTCTCGCAGAGTATCGACCAGTGGCTGTTCGATCTGACCGATAAGCAGCGGGAAGTGGTGGTGCGCCGCTTCGGCTTGCGCGGTCACGAGAGCTGCACGCTGGAGGAGGTGGGGCAGGAGATCGGCCTGACCCGCGAGCGGGTACGCCAGATTCAGGTCGAAGCGCTCAAGCGGTTGCGAGAAATCCTTGAGAAGAACGGTCTGTCCAGCGACGCGCTGTTCCAGTAGGGCGATTCCGCCCCTTCCACAGGCCTGTGATGGCGGGGTTGTGCGGGGGCGGGTACGGCTGCAGTGAAACCCTTTGCCGTAGAAACGAAAAGGCCCGCCATTCGGCAGGCCTTGTTCTATTGGTGCGGAGTCAGCGTTCCAGATGTTGCAACTTACCCTTCACCCCATCCCAGTCTTCCGCGTCCGGTAGGGCTTCCTTCTTCTCGGTGATGTTCGGCCAGACTTCCGCCAGGTCGGCGTTCAGCTGGATGAACTCCTGCATGTCCTCGGGCACTTCGTCTTCGGAGAAGATCGCCTGGGCCGGGCACTCGGGCTCGCAGAGCGCACAGTCGATGCACTCGTCCGGGTGGATGACCAGGAAGTTCGGCCCTTCATAAAAACAGTCTACCGGGCAGACTTCAACACAGTCGGTGTACTTGCACTTGATGCAGTTGTCGGTGACGACGAAGGCCATTCCAGTGTTCTCCTCAGGCTGCAGCCGGGGAGCCGATTCGGCTCCCCGGCTTGTATTGAAAGGGCTCCGGGCTTCAGGCTAAAGGTTCCGGAGCTCCCTGAAAGCGCGCGATTCTAGCAGCTTGCTCGGGCGCCGTCAGATGCGCGACTTCAATGTATATATCAGCTCAAGTGCCTGCCGTGGACTCAGCTCATCCGGATTTGTCCGGCCTAGCTCCTCCAGGACCGGATGCGCCAGACTGGCGAACAGGTCGTTCTGGATGGGCGGCAGGGGTTTGCCCGTCTCGCGGTGTGGTGCCTCGTGGGGGAGGCTGGTGGCTTCCAGTCGCGCCAGATGCTCGCGGGCGCGTTGGATGACGGCATTCGGCACCCCGGCGAGTTGCGCCACCGCCAGGCCGTAGCTCTGGCTGGCCGGTCCCGGCAGAACGTGGTGAAGGAAGACGATGCGTTCGTTGTGCTCGACGGCGTCGAGGTGCACGTTGGCCGCCGCCGACTGGCTTTCCGGCAGCACGGTCAGCTCGAAATAGTGGGTGGCGAACAGGGTGAAGGCGCGCTGCTGCGCCAGCTGCTCGGCTGCTGCCCATGCCAGCGAAAGTCCGTCGAAGGTGCTGGTGCCGCGGCCGACCTCGTCCATCAGTACCAGGCTGCGTTGGGTGGCGTTGTGCAGGATGTTGGCGGTCTCGCTCATTTCCACCATGAAGGTAGAGCGGCCGCCGGCCAGGTCGTCGCTGGAGCCGATGCGGGTGAAGATACGGTCTACCAGAGACAGTTCGCAGCTGGCCGCCGGAACGAAACTGCCGATGTGGGCGAGCAGCACGATCAGCGCCGTCTGGCGCATATAGGTGGATTTGCCGCCCATGTTCGGCCCGGTGATGATCAGCATCCGGGTGGCGTCGTCGAGTTCCAGGTCGTTGGCGACGAAGGGCGTGTCGAGCACCTGCTCGACCACCGGATGGCGGCCCTGGCTGATGCGCAGGCAGGGCTCCTCGACGAAGCGCGGACGGTTCAGGTCGAGGTTCAGTGCCCGTTCGGCGAGGTCGGCCAGTACGTCCAGCTCGGCCAGGGCGGCTGCGGTGTCCTGCAGCGGTGCCAACTGGTCGATGAGGATTTCCAGAAGCTCCTCGTAGAGCGCCTTCTCCCGTGCCAGGGCGCGGCTCTTGGCCGACAGGGCCTTGTCCTCGAAAGCCTTCAGCTCGGGGGTGATGAAGCGCTCTGCGCCCTTCAGGGTCTGCCGGCGGATGTAGTCGGCCGGCGCCTGTTCGGCCTGTACCCGCGGCAGCTCGATGTAGTAGCCGTGGATGCGGTTGTAGCCGACTTTCAGGTTGGGCAGGCCGGTGCGAGCCTTCTCGCGGGCTTCCAGATCCATGAGGAACTGGCCGGCGTTCTCGCTGAGCGAGAGCAGCTCGTCCAGCTCGGCGTCGTAGCCCTGCTTGAGCACGCCGCCGTCGCGGATCACCGCTGGAGGGTTGTCGACGATGGCGCGGGCCAGCAGGTCGGCCAGTTCGGGGTAGGTACGAATGCTGCCGGCCAGGGCCTGCAGGTGCGGTGCCTCCAGCGGGCTCATGGCCGCCTGCAGCTGCGGCAGCGCGGCAAGGGCATCGCGCAGACGGGCGAGATCGCGCGGACGGGCGTTGCGCAAGCCGATGCGGGCGAGGATCCGCTCGACGTCGCCGATCTCCTTGAGCTGCGGCTGCAGGGTTTCGAAGCGATAGTTTTCCAGCAGGCAGGCGATGGCGTCCTGGCGCGCCTCCAGTATGGTTCGATCACGCAGCGGACGGTTCAGCCAGCGGCCGAGCAGGCGGCTGCCCATGGCCGTCTGGCAGCGGTCGATCACCGATTGCAGGGTGTTGTCGCGTCCGCCGGCCAGATTGACGTCCAGCTCCAGATTGCGCCGGCTGGCACCGTCGAGGATCACGGTGTCGTCAAGGCGCTCGTGGCGCAGGCTGCGCAGGTGCGGCAGGGCGGTGCGCTGGGTTTCCCGGGCGTAGCCCAGCAGGCAGCCGGCAGCGCCGATGGCCAGGGTCAGGCCATCGCAGCCGAAGCCTTTCAGATCCTGGGTGGCGAACTGCTGGCAGAGGCTTTTGTATGCGCTGTCGCGGTCGAAGTCCCAGGGCGCCCGGCGGTGCGCGCCGCGGCGCTTTTCCAGCGGCAGACCGACCGGCCAGTCGTCGGGGTACAGCAGTTCGGCGGGATTGAGGCGTTCCAGCTCGGCCAGCAGATTCTCCCAGCCCCTGAGTTCCTGCACGCTGAAGCGTCCACTGGCGATGTCCAGCACCGCCAGGCCGAACAGCCGCTCGTCGCCGACCACCGAGGTCAGCAGGTTGTCGCGGCGCTCGTCGAGCAGTGCCTCGTCGCTGATCGTGCCGGGGGTGATGATGCGCACCACCTGGCGTTCCACCGGCCCCTTGCTGGTGGCGGGATCGCCGATCTGCTCGCAGATCGCCACCGATTCGCCGAGCTTGACCAGCTTGGCCAGGTAGCCCTCGACCGAGTGGAAGGGAATCCCGGCCATGGGAATCGACTTGCCGGCCGACTGGCCGCGGGCAGTCAGGGTGATGTCGAGCAGCTTGGCAGCTTTCTTGGCGTCCTCGTAGAACAGCTCGTAGAAGTCGCCCATGCGGTAGAACATCAGCTGGTCCGGATGCTCGCGCTTGAGCTTCCAGTATTGCTGCATCATTGGTGTGTGTTCAGAAAGGCTTTCCATTCAATCACTTAGCGTTATTTGTCTATTTGACAGGGGCAGGGTGCCTAATACTACCCTGCCTGCTGTTCGGTTTTTGAGGGCTTTTTGCGGAGGAGAATGGGGCCGTCGGCGACGTCGATTTCGCGCAGGCGGATGTAGCGATCGATCATGCGCGGGTCGGCGTGGCCGGCCAGTTTGGTGGCGCCCTTGCCCTCGCGCTTGGCGTCGGTCAGGGACTTGGCGCGGATGTCGTGCAGGGTGGCGTTTTCCACGCCGGCACGCTCGCAGGCCTTGTGCCACTGCAGCGGCTGGCTGGTTGGCGGTCTACGGGCGCGGCTTCTGGGGCGCCTTCACCGGCCACAAGTCCACCACCGATGCCTGGGGTCGCTACCAGGACGGCCAGTTCCTGCGCACCGACATGCGCCCGATGGGCTTCCAGTTCGGCGGCGTCGAGTGGCAGGAGTTCTACGGCAAGGTCGGCAGCGTGGAGTTCATCGGCAGCGACGACGCCTACCTGATCTCCGGCGTCGACGGCCTGCTGGTCACCCAGTACGCCCCGGCGGACTACATGGATACGGTCAACCCCATGGGGCAGAAGTTCTACGCCAGCCAGGAGCCGCAGCCCCACAACAAGGGCGTCGACTTGGAGTCGCAGTCCAACCCGCTGAGCATCTGCTCCCGCCCGCGGGCGATCATCAAGCTGGGCAGGGCCTGAGCGATGTTCGGCGACGACCTGAGCGCCGCCATCATGGCGTCCCTGGGCGATGGCAAGGCCGACTGCCTCGATGCCGCGGCCGTCGGCATCACCTGGAACACGGCGGACCTGCCCGGCATCGAGCGGGGCGGAACCTTTGTAGTCGGCAGCAGGCGTTACCTCGTCGAGGAGATCGTCAGCGACGACGGACAGATCCTGCATGGAGGTCCCATGACCAACCCCCTGAGCGAGGGCCGCCAGGCGCTGGTCCAGCGCCTCTCGACCATCGCCGTCGCCAACGGTTACCGGACCGATGCCGGTGCCAACGTGAAAACCGGCTGGTTCCAGGCTGCCCACCGGCAAGCTGGTCAGCAACAGCCACTCCAGCGGCTCGACGCCCTCCGGAGGATTCTCTTCGCGGGCCAGCACGGCATTGACGGAGACTTCCGGCAAGTGGCGACCGACTCG
>Ga0209467_1000495_pt1 | contig 54720 bp, 44 predicted proteins | sample Higcelwee11metaG_FD_187175 | JGI IMG/M metagenome (GOLD analysis project Ga0209467, IMG submission 187175) | Freshwater pond sediment microbial communities from the University of Edinburgh, under environmental carbon perturbations - High... | ecosystem: Environmental > Aquatic > Freshwater >... | reverse complement strand
AAGGCGCTGCTGAGAAAGGCGGCGGCGCGGACCGTGCCGGAGCTGTGGCAGAGCATTGGCGAGGCGATTGCACAGTTCTCGGCGCAGGACTGCAGGCACTACTTCGAGGCGGCCGGATATGAATCGGGATAAGGTAAAAATGCTCTAGGTCGGGGAGGGATAGCGCGGCGCCCGCAGGGCGCCCCTGTTCTCGCTTCTCCTTGGGTTGGGGCTATCTTGGGTTGATCCTTTGGCTGGATGTTCATACAGTTAAAGCATGAAGACGAAGCGCGCTTTCAAGTACCGTTTCTACCCGACGCCCGAGCAGGAAAGCCTGCTGGCGCAGACCTTCGGCTGCGTGCGCTTCGTCTACAACACGATCCTGGCCTGGCGCGTCGAGGCCTATCGGTCAGAGCAGAAGCGCATCGGCTATGCGGCCGCCAGCGCCCAGTTGACCGCGCTGAAGAAGACTCCGGAACGGGCCTTTCTCAACGAGGTGTCCAGCGTTCCCCTGCAGCAGTGCCTCCGGCACCAGCAGAAAGCCTTCCAGGCCTTCTTCGAAAAGCGCGCCAGCTACCCGGCGTTCAAGTCGAAGAAACAGCGTCAGTCGGCCGAGCTCACCGCCTCCGCCTTCCAGTACCGGGGCGGCCAGCTGTTTCTCGCCAAGTGCAAGGAGCCGCTGCCGATCCGCTGGACGAAACAGCGCGAGACATTGCCCTCGACGCCGTCGACGGTGACAGTCACGCGGGACACGGCCGGCCGCTACTTCGTTTCGCTGCTGTGCGAGGTCGAGGCCCAGCCGCTGCCGGTGTCGCCGCAGACCACCGGCATAGACTTGGGCCTGAAGGCGCTGTTCGTCACCGCCGAGGGCGAGCGGATCGACAACCCGCGCCACACGGCGAAGTACGCAGCCCGGCTGGCGAAAGCCCAGCGGGCGCTGTGCCGCAAGCAGCGCGGCTCGAAGAACCGTGCCAAGGCCCGGCAGAAGGTGGCCCGCCTGCACGCGAAAATTGCCGACACCCGACTCGACGGCTTGCACCAGTTGTCGCGCAGACTGATCGACGAAAACCAAGTGGTCTGTGTCGAGTCGTTGGCGGTGAAAAACCTGATCCGCAACCGGGCGCTGAGCAAGTCGATTGCCGATGCCGGCTGGGGCGAACTGGTCCGCCAACTCGAGTACAAGGCGGCCTGGGCCGGACGCCAGTTGGTCAGGCTGGACCGCTGGTTTCCCAGCAGCAAGCGCTGCTCGTGCTGCGGTCACACCCTGGCCTCGCTACCGCTGAAGGTCCGCGACTGGACCTGTCCGGCCTGCGCCACAGAACACGACCGCGACCTGAATGCCGCGGTCAACATCAAAGCCGCCGGGCTGGCGGTGTTAGCCCTTGGAGAGAACGTAAGTGGCATCGGTCGTGTACCGCTGTCCTGATCTCGGTGAATTGGGAATCTCCGTCCTTCAGGGCGGAGAGCAGTCAATGCGGATGTCCTTATTCGGCTTGGGGGACTTGGCGGTGCGCAGGACAACCGCCCGATAGCCACGGAGCAAGCGCTGTGCCGAAGGGGACGAAGCTCCGGCTGCCTCATGGCCGCGCGCGGAGCGCTTCCCGCCGCTGGCGCGGCGCCGCCGGCCGAATGCCCCGGCGAAATGTCCCGATTCGCGGCGCCCTCGATCGCGGCAACTGTTGCAAACGGCGCAGCTGCCGCGGCCAAGTGTCGAAAATCCCCCAGCACCGCCTCGCCGCGTTTGCCAAGGCGCCCGCCCAAAATGCCGGCGCTCTCCTGCAGCCCGGAGCCGGCGCGGCCTCCAGCGACAAGGCGAAACGCTGGCACGCATTCTGCCTTGGAAGTCTTCACCGACTTTCCGGCGTTGTCCGGAAGCGCTCTTCAAGACCCGTTGCCAAGGAAATGCGCCATGAGCAAACGCCAGCTTGCGCTGAATGCCTTCATCCTGCCGACCGGCCATCACATCGCCGCCTGGCGGCGTGCGGACGTGCCGGAGCACGCCAACCACGACTTCGACGAATACCTGCGCGTGGCCCGCGCGGCCGAGGCGGCCAAGTTCGATGCGGTGTTCGTCTCCGACTCGGTGGCGGTGAACGCAGCCAATAGCGGCAGCGGCCTGGAGGAACTGGCGCTGACCGCCCGCGGCACCCGTCTCGAACCCTTCACCCTGCTCGCGGCGCTGGCCGCGGTGACCGAGCGCATCGGCCTGATCGCCACCGTCAGCACCACCTACAACGAGCCCTACCACCTGGCGCGCAAGTTCGCCTCGCTGGACTGGATCTCCAGGGGACGCGCCGGCTGGAACCTGGTGACCTCCTCGGCGCCGGCCGAGGCGCTGAATTTCAACCAGAGCGAGCTGCCCGACCACGGCGAGCGCTACCGGCGCGCCGAGGAGTTCCTCGACGTGGCGCAGGGCCTGTGGGACAGCTGGGAGGACGACGCCTTCGTCCGCGACAAGGCCAACGGCCAGTTCTTCGATCCGGCCAGACTGCACGTGCTGGACCACCAGGGCGAGCACTACCGGGTGCGCGGCCCGCTGAACGTGGCGCGCTCGCCGCAGGGCTATCCGGTGCTGGTGCAGGCCGGCTCCTCCGAGCCGGGCCGGGAAATCGCCGCGCGCAGCGCCGAGGCGATCTTCACCGCCCACCAGACCCTGGAAAGCGCCCAGGCCTTCTATGCCGACGTCAAGGGGCGGCTCGCCAAGTACGGCCGCGCGCCCGAGGCGCTGAAGATCCTCCCGGGAATCTTCCCGGTGGTCGGCCGCAGCGAGGCCGAAGCCCAGGCCAAGTACCGCGAACTGCAGGAGCTGATCGACCCGCGGGTCGGCGTCAACCTGCTCAGCGCGCTGATCGGCAGCGACCTGTCCGGCTTCGACCTCGACGGCCCGCTGCCCGAGCTGGCGGCCACCAACCAGAACAAGAGCCGCCAGGCCCTGCTGCTCGAACTGGCGCACCGCGAGAACCTGACCATCCGCGAACTCTACCTGCGCATCGCCGGCGCCCGCGGCCACTGGACGGTGGTGGGCACCCCGGTGCAGATCGCCGACCAGATCCAGCGCTGGTTCGAGCAGGGCGCGGCCGACGGCTTCAACGTGCTGGCCCCCTGGCTGCCCGGCGGCCTGGAGGAGTTCATCGAGCTGGTGGTACCGGAACTGCGCCGCCGCGGGCTGTTCCGCGAGGAGTACAGCGGCAGCACGCTGCGCGAGCACCTGGGCCTGGCCCGCCCGCAGAACCGCCATGCCACCGAGCGCGACCGGCGCGCGGCGAGCTGACCCCCCGTCCCGGCGGGCCGCCACGGCCCGCCCCAGCGTTTCATCCGCACAAGGAGTTGCCATGCCGTCCCCCGCCCGCCTGCGTCAGGCCGCGCTGCCCGCCGCCGAGGCGCTCGTCATCACCCCGCTGTCCCTGCACATCGGCGCCCAGATCGACGGGATCGACCTGTCGCGCCCGCTGCCCTCCGCCCAGCGCGAGGCCATCCGCGCCGCCCTGCTGCGCTGGAAGGTGCTGTTCTTCCACGACCAGCACCTCGACCACGCCCAGCAGGTGGCGCTCGGCCGGCAGTTCGGCGAGCTGACCGTCGGCCACCCGGTGTTCGGCCATGTCGAGGGGCATCCGGAGATCTATTCGGTCGGCCGCGACCGCTTCAAGGCGCGCTTCACCGACGAGCGCCTGGTGCGCCCGTGGAGCGGCTGGCACACCGACGTGAGCGCGGCGCTCAATCCGCCGGCGGCGGCGATCCTGCGCGGCGTGGACATCCCGCCCTATGGCGGCGACACCCAGTGGACCGACCTGGTGGCCGCCTACAACGGCCTGTCGCCGACCTTGCGGGCCTTCCTCGACGGCCTGCGCGGCGAGCACCGCTTCACCCCGCCGGAGGGCGCCGAGGCGCGGCCGGGCTTCAGCGAGCCGCTGGCGACCCGGCCGTTGGTCAGCGAACACCCGCTGGTGCGGGTGCACCCGGAAACCGGCGAGAAGGCGCTGTTCGTCAGCCCGAGCTTCCTCAAGCGCATCATCGGCCTCAGCCCGCGCGAGAGCGAACAACTACTGAACTGCTCTTCGAGCAGGCGATCCGCCCCGAATACACCGTGCGCTTCAAGTGGCGGCCCGGCTCGCTGGCCTTCTGGGACAACCGGGTCACCGCCCACCAGCCGCCGACGGACATCCACGCCACCGATCTCGCCCGCCAGCTGTACCGCATCACCCTGGTCGGCGAGATCCCCGTCGGCCCGGACGGCCGTCCCTCCCGCGCCATCGCCGGCGAGCCGGTGCTGGCCCATCCGGCCGCCTGATCCCTTCCATCCATCCAACGGGGGCGTAAACCCGCTGTCGCCCCCGCCACAAGGTATCGCATGACCGTCCTGTACATCGCCTCCGGCGCCTGCTCCCTGGCCGCCCACAGCCTGGTCCACGAACTCGACCTGCCGATCCGCATCGAGTCGGTGGCCCTGCGCACCCCCGACTCGCCGATCCACGCCATCAACCCGCTGGGCCGGGTGCCGGCGCTGCAGCTCGACGACGGCGGCGTGCTCACCGAGAACAGCGCGCTGCTGCCGTATCTCGCCGACCTCCGGCCGGAAGCCGGGCTATTCGCCCCGGCCGGAAGCAGAGAGCGTGCGCGGATCCAGAGCTGGATCGGCTACCTGACCTCGGAAGTGCATGTCGGCGGCTTCCACCCGCTGAACCGTCCGGAGCGCTACTCGGCCGACGCGGGCGCGCATCCGGGCATCCGCGCCCAGGCCGCCGAACAGCTGCACCAGGCGCTGGCGCACATCGAGCATCACCTGAACGGGCGGCAGTGGCTGGTGAACGAGCGCTACAGCATCGCCGACGCCTATCTCGGGGTATTCGCCGGCTGGCTGCCGCGCCTCGGCGAGCGCTTCGCCGACCTGGCGCAGATCGCCCGCGTCGGCGCGGCCTTCCGCGCCCGCCCGGCGGTCCGCAAGGCGCTGGCCGCCGAAGGGCGGCTGTGAATCCAACGGCGGGGCGGCCCGGCCCCGCCGCCGAACGCCGGCCTCACCTGCCTGCGACAGGCCGCCACATGGCGGCCTTAACAACTCACTAGAAATATTTTTATAGCTATGCAATTCTTCCCAATATGGAGAGATTAGTGAGCATTGGAGAAGCCGCCAAGGCGCTGGGGGTTTCGATCACGCCGCTGGGAGGCATTGGGCAAGCTGGTTGCCGAGCATACGGCAGGTGGCCATCGCCGATATGACCTGACCAGGCTCAGGCCCGAGCTGTTTCGCGCCGAGGATGCCAGTCAGCGGCGTACCGTGGCCTATGCCCGCGTTTCCAGTCACGACCAGAAGGACGACCTGGAGCACCAGAAGCAGGTGCTGGAGTTCTACTGCGCACGCCAGGGCTGGACGTTCGAGGTGATTGCCGATCTGGGCTCCGGCATGAACTACCACAAGAAAGGCCTCCGGCGGCTGCTGGAGGCTATCGTGGACGGTCAGATCGCCCGGCTGGTCATCACCCACAAAGATCGCCTGCTGCGCTTCGGCGCAGAGCTGGTGTTCGCTATCTGCGAAGCGAAGAACGTCGAGGTGGTTATCCTGAACCAGGGTGAAGACACCCGCTTCGAGGAAGACTTGGCCAAGGATGTGCTGGAGATCATCACCGTGTTCAGCGCCCGCCTATACGGCAGCCGCTCTCGCAAGAGCCAGAAACTGCTCGATGGAGTGAAGAAAGCGGTGGAGGATTCTCAGTCGTGATCCTCGCCCACAAGATCGCGCTCACCCCGAACAACGCACAGGCGACCCACTTCGCTCGCGCGGTAGGTGTGGCGCGCTTCGCCTATAACTGGGCGCTGGCCGAGTGGGGGCGGCAGTACGAAGCGCACAAGACCGATCCGGCGCAACCCAAGCCTTCTCAGGCGGCCCTTCGCCGGCAGCTCAACGCCATCAAGCGCGAACAATTCCCCTGGATGCTGGAGGTGACCAAAAACGCTCCGCAGATGGCTATCATCCAGCTCGACGAGGCCTTCAAGCACTTCTTCGCCGGTCGCGCTCGATACCCGAAGTTCCGCCGCAAGGGTGTGCATGACCGCTTCACCCTGACCAACGACCAGTTCGTCCTCGACGACTCCCGCATCCGCATCCCCAACCTCGGCTGGGTGCGGATGCGGGAGTCGTTGCGTTTCACCGGCAAGATCCTCTCGACCACGATCTCCCGCGTGGCCGACCGCTGGTTCGTCAGCATCTCCGTGGATACCCAGGACCTGTCCCACTTGCCCAAAGCCGAAAACCAAGGCGCGGTCGGTGTGGATCTGGGGGTGTCCGCGCTGGCCACGCTCTCCACGGGAGAAGTCGTCACCGGGCCGAAGGCCCACACCGCGCTGCTCCAGCGGCTGCGCCGGCTGTCGCGCAGCCTGAGCCGTAAGCAGAAGGGCTCGGCCAACGCCAAGAAGGCCCGCACCCGGCTGGCCCGGTTGCACGCCCGGATCGCCAACATCCGCCAGGACGCCCTGCACCATCTCACCACGAACCTGAGCCGCCGATTCCCGGTGATCGGCATCGAGGATCTGAACGTCGCGGGGATGCTGCGCAATCGGCGTCTGGCCCGGTCGATTGCGGACATGGGCTTCTTCGAGTTCCGCCGGCAGCTCGACTACAAGAGCGACCTGCGAGGCGGGCAAGTGGTCGTGGCGGATCGCTGGTTTGCCAGCAGCAAGACCTGCTCCTGCTGCGGGCATGTGCTGGAGAGCCTACCGCTGGCGGTGCGTACCTGGACGTGCCCGGCCTGCCAGGCCCGGCATGACCGGGACGGCAATGCGGCGTTCAATCTGAGGAATTACGCCGTGAGTTCCATGGCGTCTGCCTGTGGAGGGGAAGGCGCTGGCCTTGGTGGCAACGCCAGGGTGAAACCGGCCCCGATGAAGCAGGAAGTCAGCGCCAAAGCTACCTATGGGTAGTTTTGGGTAGGTCTAACGGAACGGTACTCTGCCCTTCCACCCATCTCAGCAAAGGAAATCCGCAATGATCTACCGCCCACTCGGCAGAACCGATCTCCAGGTCAGCGCGCTGGCGCTCGGCAGCATGACTTGGGGCGAACAGAACAGCGAAGCCGAAGGCTTCGAGCAGATCCGCCGCGCCCAGGCGGCCGGGATCAACTTCATCGACACCGCCGAGATGTACCCGGTGCCGCCGAAGGCGGAAACCGCCGGCGCCACCGAGACCATCATCGGCCACTACTTCAGGCGCCACGGCGGGCGCGGCGACTGGATCGTCGCCACCAAGGCGGCGCCGCCGGGCAACGGCATCACCCACATCCGCGGCGGCCGCAACCATTTCGACCGCGCCAACCTGACCGCCGCGGTGGACGCCAGCCTTGCGCGCCTGCAGACCGACTACATCGACCTCTACCAGCTGCACTGGCCGGACCGGCAGACCAACTTCTTCGGCCAGCTCGGCTACCGGCACGACCCGGACGCCCACATCACGCCGATCGAGGAGACCCTGGAAGCCCTCGACGGCCTGGTGAAGAGCGGCAAGATCCGCCATATCGGCCTCTCCAACGAGACGCCATGGGGCGTGCACCGCTTCCTGCACCTGGCGGAAACCCGCGGCTGGCCGCGGGCGGTGTCGATCCAGAACCCCTACAATCTGCTCAACCGCAGCTTCGAGGTGGGCCTGGCGGAAATCGCCATCCGCGAACAGGTCGGCCTGCTCGCCTACTCGCCCCTGGCCTTCGGCCTGCTCTCCGGCAAGTACGAGAACGGCGCCCAGCCGCCCAAGGCGCGGCTGACCCTGTTCGAGCGCTTCCAGCGCTACAACAGCCCGCAGGCGCGCCGCGCCGCCAGCGCCTACGTCGCCCTGGCCCGCGAGCACGGCGTCGACCCGGCGCAACTGGCCCTGGCCTACGTCACCAGCCGGCCGTTCGTCACCAGCAACATCATCGGCGCCACCAGCCTGGAACAGCTGGACAGCAACATCGCCAGCCTCGACCTGAAGCTGGGCGACGAGCTGCTCGCCGGTATCGAGCGTATCCACACCGAGCAGCCCAACCCGGCGCCCTGAGACAGCCTCCGTAGGAACCGGCTTGCTGGCGATGCTCCTGGCGGATAACCGATCGCCAGCAAGCTGGCTCCTACGCCTGTACGAGTCTCGCACCACATCAAACCCGCGGCGCGCGCGTCTCGGGCAGCAGGTCGTAGCGTTTCAGCAGGGTGCGCAGGGCGTGGCGGCTGATGCCGAGGCGGTCGGCACTGTGCACCTGGTTGTAGCGGTGGCGCTGCAGGGTGGTTTCCAGCAGCAGCGACTCCCAGCGCGCCAGCAGGCCGTCGTCGCCGCGCTCGAGCAGTTCGCCGAGCTGCTTCTGGATGCCCTGCCAGAGCGGATCGACCGGGGCCTCGGCCGGCGCCGTCAGCGGCCGGGCGCTGACCGGCGGCGCGCTGCGCGGGCGCAGCTGCAAGTGGCGGCCCTCGATCGGCTGGCCGTCGGCCATCAGCGCGGCGGACAACAGCACGTTCTCCAATTCGCGGATATTCCCCGGCCAGCTGTGCCCGAGCAGACGCTCGAGGGCGTCCGGCGCCAGCGCCGGCTCCTCGCGGGCGTGCTCGCGGGCGAACTGGCCGAGGAAGTGGCGGGCCAGCGGCAGGATGTCGCCGGGCCGGTCGCGCAATGGAGGAATGGCCAGGGTGACGATGTTCAGGCGGTAGAACAGGTCCTCGCGAAAGCGCCCGGCGGCAATCGCCGACTGCAGGTCGACGTGGGTCGCGGTGACCAGCCGCACGTCGATGGGGATCGGCTTGCGCCCGCCGACTCGCACCACCTCGCGCTCCTGCAGCACGCGCAGCAGCTTGACCTGCAGCGCCAGCGGCAGGTCGCCGATCTCGTCGAGGAACAGGGTGCCGCCGTTGGCCGCCTCGAACCAGCCTTCGCGGCGCCCGGCGGCGCCGGTGAAGGCGCCGGCCTCGTGGCCGAAGAACTCGCTCTCGGCCAGGGTCTCGCTGATCGCCGCGCCGTTCACCGCGACGAACGGCCCCTTGCGCCCGCTGCGCTGGTGCAGGTGGCGGGCCAGCAGTTCCTTGCCGGTGCCGGTCTCGCCCTGGATCAGCACCGGGGCCGGGCTGCCGGCGACCAGCTCGGCCTGGGCCAGCAGTTGCTGCGAACGCGCGTCGGCAAACAGCAGGGCCTTGGCGCGAATCTCCATGCGACTGTTTTCATGGGAAGCCAGGGTCAGGACGGGAGCGCTCATGGACGGCCTCGCGGACAGATATTCGGTGCGGCAGGACTCTAGCGGCCAATGCTTATGTTTAAAAATAATCAAATCGGATTTGTATATTCCATTTAATCGATATCTACCCTTGCCGGAGCACCGCCGGCAACTGCGGGATAATCGCCAGCGGGCTGCGCAAGCTGCGCGAAATCCAACAGCTCCGCAGCCATGAGGCGGCCAAAAGCCGCGAAACCACTGACTCACCGGCAATGGCATGCTTTCTGCTCCTGCCCTGGGGACGAACGCGCGGCCCCCTGCCCGCCGAACAGCCGGCCGCAGCGCCGCGCAAGCCCCCCTATCGCCTGCGGCAAGGAGTCGCAGCAGCCCCACAGGAGAAACGACATGCCCCTGGATATCCGCCCCGTCACCGGCCGCATCGGCGCCATCGTCAGCGGCGTGCGCCTGACCGACCTGTCCGATGCGCAGTTCGCCGAGCTGCAGCAGGCCCTGCTCAGGCACAAGGCGCTGTTCCTGCGCGACCAGCACCTGACCGACGCCGAGCAGGAAACCTTCGGCCGCCGCTTCGGCGATCTGGTGGTCCATCCGACCGTGCACACCGCGGAAAACACCGCCGGTATTTTCGACGTGGACTCCGAGCGCTCGCGGGCCAACTCCTGGCACACCGACATCACTTTCGTCGCCGACTATCCGAAGGTCACCATCCTGCGCGGCGAGGTGATTCCCGAGGCCGGCGGCGACACCGTGTTCGCCAACACCGTCAGCGCCTACCAGGACCTGCCGGAGCCGCTGCGCGTGCTGGCCGACAGCCTGTGGACCCTGCACACCAACGTCTACGATTACGCCGTGCCCAAGCAGATCGAGGCGGTCGCCAACAAGCGCTTTCGCGAAGAGTTCACCTCCACCCGCTACGAGACCGAGCACCCGCTGGTCCGCGTGCACCCGGAAACCGGCGAGAAGGCGCTGGTGCTCGGCCACTTCGTGCAGAAGATCCTCGGCCTCAACTCCCGCGACTCGCACGCGCTGCTGGAGATTTTCCAGGCGCACGTCGTCAGGCTGGAGAACACCGTGCGCTGGCGCTGGAGCAAGGGCGACGTGGCGCTGTGGGACAACCGCGCGACCCAGCACATCGCCGTCGACGACTACGGCAGCGCCCGGCGCATCGTGCGCCGCACCACGGTGCTCGGGGAGATTCCGGTGTCGGTCGGCGGCGAAACCAGCCGGGCCATCAAGCCCAGCCCGGAGACCCGCATCCCGCGCAGCGAAGCGGACAAGCTGGCGCTGAAGAAGGCCGGCTGAAGCCTTCGGCCACCCGCAGGCAGGCCGCGCGGCCCGGCGGTCGCCGCCGCTGCCTGCGCATTCCCCGCGAGGATCGCCCCTCGTCGGATCGCCGAACCCGTGCCCACGGCCCTCGCGGCAGTGGCAGGGCGCGGCGACAAGAGGCAAGCTAGTCACCATACGCAGGGCCGGAAACCGCCGCCCTGCCCAGCCTGCCCCTGATCGACAAGAGGCCATCCCATGTACGCCTGGCTCAACGCCTTGCCCAAAGCCGAACTGCACCTGCACCTCGAAGGCTCGCTGGAGCCGGAACTGCTGTTCGCCCTCGCCGAACGCAACAAGGTCGCCCTGCCCTGGGCCGACGTGGACAGCCTGCGCAAGGCCTACGCCTTCCGCAACCTGCAGGAATTCCTCGACCTCTACTACCAAGGCGCCGGGGTACTGCGCACCGAACAGGACTTCTACGACCTGACTTGGGCCTACCTGCAAAAGTGCAAGGCGCAGAACGTCGTCCATACCGAACCCTTCTTCGACCCGCAGACCCACACCGAGCGCGGCATCCCCTTCGAAGTGGCGCTCGGCGGCATCGCCCGGGCGCTGGAGGACGGCCGCCGGCAGCTCGGCATCAGCAGCGGGCTGATCCTCAGTTTCCTCCGTCACCTCTCCGAGGAGGAAGCCTTCAGAACCCTGGAGCAGGCCCTGCCCTTCCGCAACGCCTTCTTCGCCGTGGGCCTGGACAGCTCCGAGGTCGGCCATCCGCCGCGCAAGTTCCAGCGGGTGTTCGAGCGTGCCCGCAGCGAGGGCCTGCTGGCCGTCGCCCACGCCGGCGAGGAAGGCCCGCCGGAGTACATCTGGGAAGCCCTCGACCTGCTCAAGGTCAAGCGCATCGACCACGGCGTGCGCGCCGCGGAAGACCCGAAACTGCTCGAACGGCTGATCGACGAGCAGATCCCGCTGACCGTCTGCCCGCTGTCCAACGTCAAGCTCTGCGTGTTCAAGGACATGGCCGAGCACAACATCCTCAGGCTGCTGGAAATGGGCGTGAAGGTGACGATCAACTCCGACGACCCGGCGTACTTCGGCGGTTATGTCACGGAGAACTTCGCGGCCCTGCAGGAAAGCCTCGGCATGACCTGCGAGCAGGCCGAGCGCCTGGCGCAGAACAGCCTGGATGCCCGTCTGGTCTGAGCGGGAATGCCCGTGGCTCTCGTAGGGTGGGTCAGGCCAAGGGCCGTAACCCACCGACCGGCCCGGCGGGCCGGCCATGGGGATGCCTGCCGGCGTCCTCGGCGGGTTACGCCGCCTTGCGGCCAACCCGCCCTACGCGTTTCTTACCGCCATACTTTCCAGGCTCCGCCGAACCTCTGGAGGATGCAGTGATCCAGTTTCTCCTCAACCGCGAACTGCGCAGCGAGCGCGCCCTCGACCCGAACCTCACGGTGCTGCGCTACCTGCGCGAGCACCGGCACAAGACCGGCACCAAGGAAGGCTGCGCCTCCGGCGACTGCGGCGCCTGCACCGTGGTGGTCGGCGAACTGGTCGGCGAGGCGGGACGGGAGCGCCTGCGCTACCGCAGCCTCAACGCCTGCCTGACCTTCGTCGCCACCCTGCACGGCAAGCAGCTGCTCACGGTGGAAGACCTCAGGCACGACGGCCAGTTGCACGCCGTGCAGCAGGCGATGGTCGACCAGCACGCCTCGCAGTGCGGCTTCTGCACCCCCGGCGTGGTCATGTCGCTGTTCGCCCTGCAGAAGAACGCCGACGCCCCCGACCGGGAGCAGGCCTGCGCGGCCCTGGCCGGCAACCTCTGCCGCTGCACCGGCTACCGGCCGATCCTCGCCGCCGCCGAGCAGGCCTGCAGCGCCCCGGAGCCAGACCAGTTCGACGCCGCCGAGGCCGAGATCGTCGCCGCGCTCAAGGCCATCGCCCGGGACAGCGCCGAGCTGAGTGACGGCGACAAACGCTGCCTGCTGCCGGCCAGCGTCGCCGAGCTGGCCGCGCTCTACGCGGCCCACCCCGAGGCGCGGCTGTTCGCCGGTGGCACCGATCTCGCCCTGGAGGTGACCCAGCAGCACCGCGCCCTGCCGCTGACCATCCACCTCGGCCGGATCGAGGAGTTGAAGCAAGTGACGGTGGGCAGCGACGCCATCGAGATCGGCGCCGCCACGCCGCTGACCGACTGCTACGCGGCGCTGGCCGCCGAGTATGCGGACTTCGGCGCCCTGCTCTTGCGCTTCGCCTCCCTGCAGATCCGCAACCAAGGCACCCTGGGCGGCAACATCGGCAACGCCTCGCCGATCGGCGACGCGCCGCCGCTGTTGATCGCCCTCGGCGCGCGCCTGCAGCTGCGCCAGGGCGAGGCCACCCGCACGCTCGCGCTGGAGGACTTCTTCCTCGACTACAAGGTCTCCGCCCTGCGGTCGGGCGAGTTCATCGAGAAGATCCTCGTGCCGCGCGCCCGCCCCGGCCAGGCGTTTCGCGCCTACAAGCTGTCCAAGCGCCTGGACGACGACATCTCGGCGGTCTGCGCCGCCTTCAACCTCACGCTCGAGAACGGCCGGGTGCGTGAGGCGCGCATCGCCTTCGGCGGCATGGCGGCGATCCCCAAACGCGCCACGGCCTGCGAGCAGGCACTGGTCGGCCAGCCGTTCGATGCCGCCGCCATCGAGCGCGCCTGCGCGGCGCTGCCCGGCGACTTCGACCCGCTCAGCGATTTCCGCGCCAGCCGCGAATACCGCCTGCTCGCCGCGCAGAACCTGTTGCGCAAGGCCTTCCTCGAACTGCACACGCCGGCACTGCCGACCCGGGTGACCGATCATGTCTGAGCTCATCTCCCACAGCCAGGAAGAACTCGCCGCGCTGTTCCGCGCGGAGCTGGTCAGCGGCGTCGGCCGCAGCGTCAAGCACGAGAGCGCGGCCAAGCACGTGACCGGCGAGGCGCTCTACGTCGACGACCGCCTGGAATTCCCCAACCAGTTGCACGTCTACGCGCGACTCTCCGAACGCGCCCACGCGCGCATCCTCAGGATCGACACCGCGCCCTGCTACGCCGTCCCCGGCGTGGCCATCGCCATCACCAGCGCCGACGTGCCCGGCAAGCTGGACATCGGCCCGGTGTTTCCCGGCGATCCGCTGCTCGCCGACGGCACCGTGCAGTACCTCGGTGAGCCGGTGCTGGCGGTGGCCGCCGACAGCCTGGAGAACGCCCGCCGTGCGGCGCTGGCGGCAATCATCGAATACGAGGACCTGGAGCCGGTGCTGACGGTGGACGAGGCCCTGCGCCGCCAGCAGTTCGTTCTCGACAGCCACAGCCACAAGCGCGGCGACGCGAGCGCGGCGCTGGCTAGCGCACCCCATCGCCTCGCCGGCAGCCTGCGGATCGGCGGCCAGGAGCACTTCTACCTGGAGACGCAGATCGCCGCCGTGCTGCCCACCGAGGACGGCGGCATGCTGGTCCACAGTTCGACCCAGCACCCGACCGAGGTGCAGAAGCTGGTCGCCGAGGTGCTCGGCGTGCCGATGAACAAGGTGGAGGTGGACATGCGCCGCATGGGCGGCGGCTTCGGCGGCAAGGAGACCCAGGCCGCGGCGCCGGCCTGCCTGTGCGCGGTGATCGCCCGCCTGACCGGGCGGCCGACCAAGATGCGCCTGCCGCGCAACGAGGACATGCGGATCACCGGCAAGCGCCACCCCTTCCAGCTGGAGTACGAGGTCGGCTTCGACGACGACGGCCGCCTGCACGGCGTGCACATCCAGCTGGCGGCCAACTGCGGCTATTCACCGGACCTCTCCGGGGCCATCGTCGACCGCGCCATGTTCCACGCCGACAACGCCTATTACCTGGGCGAGGCGCTGATCGACGGCCACCGCTGCAAGACCAACCTCGCCTCGAACACCGCCTTTCGCGGCTTCGGCGGCCCGCAGGGGATGCTCGCCATCGAGGAGATCATGGACGCCATCGCCCGCCACCTCGGCAAGGACCCGCTGGCGGTGCGCAAGCTCAACTACTACGGCAAGAGCGAGCGCAACGTCACCCACTACCACCAGACGGTGGAGCACAACCTGCTCGAGGAAATGACCGCCGAGCTGGAGGAAAGCTGCGCCTACGCCGCGCGCCGCGAGGAAATCCGCGCCTTCAACGCGCAGAGCCCGGTACTGAAGAAGGGCCTGGCGCTGACCCCAGTGAAGTTCGGCATCAGCTTCACGTCGAGCTTTCTCAACCAGGCCGGCGCGCTGCTGCACGTCTACACCGACGGCAGCATCCACCTCAACCACGGCGGCACCGAGATGGGCCAGGGCCTCAACACCAAGGTCGCCCAGGTGGTCGCCGAGGTGTTCCAGGTGGACATCGCGCGCATCCAGATCAGCCCGGCGAACACCGGCAAGGTGCCCAACACCTCGCCCACCGCCGCCTCCAGCGGCGCAGACCTGAACGGCAAGGCGGCCAAGGAGGCGGCGCAGACCATCAAGCAGCGCCTGGTCGAATTCGCCGCCCGGCACTGGCAGGTCGGCGAGGAGGACGTGCAGTTCAGGAACGGCCAGGTGCGCATCCGCGACCGCTACCTGAGCTTCGAGGAGCTGATCCAGGCGGCCTACGTCGGCCAGGTGTCGCTCTCCAGCACCGGCTTCTACCGCACGCCGAAGATCTACTACGACCGTGCCCAGGCGCGCGGCCGGCCGTTCTACTACTACGCCTTCGGCATGGCCTGCGCCGAGGTGCTGGTCGACACCCTGACCGGCGAGTACCGCCTGCTGCGCGCCGACATCCTCCACGACGTCGGCGCCTCGCTGAACCCGGCCATCGACATCGGCCAGGTCGAGGGCGGCTTCGTCCAGGGCATGGGCTGGCTGACCAGCGAGGAGCTGGTCTGGGACGACCAGGGGCGGCTGCTCACCACGGGACCGGCCAGCTACAAGATCCCCACGGTCGCCGACGTACCGGCCGACCTGCGGGTGAAGCTGGTGGAGAACCGCCGCAACCCGGAGGACACGGTGTTCCACTCCAAGGCCGTCGGCGAGCCGCCGTTCATGCTCGGCATCGCGGTGTGGTGCGCGATCAAGGACGCCGTGGCCAGCCTCGCCGACTACCGCCTGCAGCCCGCCATCGACGCCCCGGCGACCCCGGAGCGGGTGCTCTGGGGCGTGGAACAGATGAAAAAGCTGCACCAGGACGTAGGGCGGGTGCAACCCGCCGGACAGGGTCAAGGCGCGACTCCCAATGGCGGGTTGCACCCGCCCTGCGAATCGGGGAGCCACGAATGAGCAACACGACCTGGATCGACGCCCTCGCCGACCTGCAGCGCCGCGGCGAGCCCTGCGTGCTGGTGACCATCGTCGAAGAACAGGGCTCCACGCCGCGCAACGCCGGGGCGAAGATGGTGGTCGAGCGCGAGCGGCTGCACGACACCATCGGCGGCGGGCATCTGGAATTCAAGGCCATGCAGATCGCCCGCGAGCTGCTGGAGAGCCGCAGCCAGGCCGCGCGCCTAGAGCGCTTCGCCCTCGGCGCCAGCCTCGGCCAGTGCTGCGGCGGCGCCACCGTGCTGCTGTTCGAGCCGCTGGGCCAGCCGCAGGCGCGCATCGCCCTGTTCGGTGCCGGCCACGTCGGCCGCGCCCTGGCGCCGCTGCTCGCCGGCCTGCCGTGCCGGCTGCGCTGGATCGATTCGCGCGAGGAGGAATTTCCCGATCCCCTGCCCGCCGCGGTGGAACGGGTGGTCAACGACGAGGTGCTCGAGGAGGTCGAGCGGATGCCCGCCGGCAGCTACTTCATCGTCATGACCCACAATCACCAGCTCGACCTGCAGCTCGCCGAGGCCATCCTCAAACGCAACGACTTCGCCTACTTCGGGCTGATCGGCTCGAAGAGCAAGCGCGCCCGCTTCGAGCACCGCCTGCACGAACGCGGCCTGGCCGCCGAGGCGGTGCAGCGCATGCGCTGCCCGATGGGCCTGCCCGAGGTGAAGGGCAAGCTGCCGCTGGAGATCGCCATCTCCATCGCCGGCGAGGTGATCGCCACCTACAACACCCGCTCAAACGAGGAGAGCCAGGGCGGCGAGCGCATCGCCAAACTGTTGCCGGCCTCGCGGCGCAGCCCGGCCTGAATGACCTCTCGGTAGGAGCCAGCTTGCTGGCGATCAGCTCTCTGCGAGGAGTATCGCCAGCAAGCTGGCTCCTACCTTGTCGAGACCGACTCAACACATGAAGGACCGCCCGATGCACGTCCACCGCGCCGCCCTGCTCCACTGCCTCGCCGATCCCCGCGAGGTCGGCATCGAGCACTCCTACCAGTACTTCGAGGACGGTCTGCTGCTGGTCGAGGACGGCAAGATCGCCCGGATCGGCGATGCCGCCAGCCTGCTGCCGATCCTGCCCGCCGGAGTCAAAATGACCGAGCACCGCGACGCGCTGATCGTTCCCGGCTTCGTCGATACCCACATCCACTACCCCCAGGTCGACGTGATCGCCTCCTACGGCACCCAGCTGCTGGAGTGGCTGGAGACCTACACCTTCCCCGCCGAGGCGCGCTTCGCCGACCCCGAGCATGCCCGCGCCCAGGCGCGCTTCTTCCTCGCCGAACTTCTGCGCAACGGCACCACCACCGCGCTGGTGTTCGCCACCGTGCACCCGCAGTCGGTGGACGCCTTCTTCGCGGAGGCGAGCCGGCTCGACCTGCGGATGATCGCCGGCAAGGTGCTGATGGACCGCAACGCCCCGGACGACCTGCGCGACGACGCCGCCTCCGGCTACGACGAGAGCAAGACGCTGATCGAGCGCTGGCACGGCAAGGGCCGTCTGCACTACGCCGTCACCCCGCGCTTCGCGCCGACCAGCACGCCCGAGCAGCTCGAGCTGGCCGGTCGGCTGCTGCGCGAATACCCCGGCCTCTACCTGCACACCCACCTCTCCGAGAACCGTGCGGAGATCGAGTGGGTCAAGGAGCTGTTCCCCGAGCGCCAGCACTACCTGGACGTCTACGACCACCACCGCCTGCTCGGCGCGCGCTCGGTGTTCGCCCACGGCATCCACCTCTGCGACGACGAGTGCCGGCGCCTCGGCGCGAGCGGCTCGGCGGTGGCCTTCTGCCCGACCTCCAACCTGTTCCTCGGCAGCGGCCTGTTCGACCTGGCCCGGCTGGAAGGCCACGGCGTGCGCGTCGGCCTGGGCACCGACGTCGGCGGCGGCACCAGCTTCTCCCAGTTGCAGAGCCTCAACGAGGCCTACAAGGTGCTGCAGCTGCAGGGGCAGCAGCTCGATCCGTTCAAGGCGCTGTACCTGGCCACCCTCGGCGGCGCCCGGGCGCTCTACCTGGACGAACACATCGGCAACCTGCAGCCGGGCAAGGACGCCGACTTCGTGGTGCTGGACTACAAGGCCACGCCGCTGCTCGCCCGCCGTCTGGAACAGGCGCGCAGCCTTAAGGAAAAACTCTTCGCCCTGATGATCCTCGGCGACGACCGCGCGGTTAAGGAAACCTTCGCCGCCGGGCGTTCGGTGCATCGGCGCGACCGGCCCCAGCCGTAGGGCGGAAAATCGCGCAGCGTTTTCCACCGGCAGTACCGGCGCCCCCTCAACTCCCCCGATAGGTCGAATACCCGTAGGGCGATACCAAGAGCGGCACATGGTAATGACTCTCGCCGCCCAGCCCGACGCGCAGCACCACCACGTCGAGAAAGGCCGGCTCGGCCAGGCTTGACCCGCGGCGGCGGTAGTAGTCGCCGGCATGGAAGTGCAGCTCGTAGACCCCGGCGCGAAACGCCTCGCCCTCCAGCAGCGGCGCGTCGCAGCGCCCGTCGGCGTTGGTCACGGTCTGGGCCAGCAATTGCCGCTGTTCGCCGTCGAGACGGTAGAGGTCGATGGCGATGCCTGTGCCGGGGCAGCCGTGGGTGGTGTCGAGCACGTGGGTGGTCAGTCTGGCCATGGGTACTGCGGAGCCGGCGGCCCCTTCCTCCTGCGTCCGGATGAGCGGTAGATTTGCAGGAAATACCCTTGTCCCGATAGTTTCAAGCCCAGACACCCGCCGACAGGAGAGTCCCGTGACCAGCCCCTATCCCCGCGACCTGATCGGTTACGCCGGCCAGCCGCCCCACCCGCAGTGGCCGGGCGAGGCGCGCATCGCCCTGTCCTTCGTGCTCAACTACGAGGAAGGCGGCGAGCGCTGCATCCTCCACGGCGACCAGGAATCCGAGGCCTTCCTCTCCGAGATGGTCGCCGCCCAGCCGCTGCCCGGCGTGCGCAACCTGTGCATGGAGTCGCTCTACGAATACGGCAGCCGCGCCGGGGTCTGGCGCCTGCTCGAGCTGTTCCGCCGCGAGGGCGTTCCGCTGACCGTGTTCGCCGTGGCCATGGCCGCCGAGCGCCATCCCGAGGTCATCGGGACGATGGTCGCCGACGGCCACGAGATCTGCAGCCACGGCTACCGCTGGATCGACTACCAATACCTGGACGAGGCCGAGGAGAAGGCGCACCTGGAGCTGGCCATCGACATCCTCGCGCGGATCGCCGGCGAGCGCCCGCTCGGCTGGTACACCGGACGCCTCGGCCCCAACACCCGTCGGCTGGTGCGCGAGGAAGGCGGCTTTCTCTACGACTCGGACGCCTACGACGACGACCTGCCCTACTGGGACCCGGCCTCCACCGCGGCAAAACCCCATCTGGTGATCCCCTACACCCTGGACACCAATGACATGCGCTTCACCCAGGTGCAGGGCTTCAACAGCGGCGACGACTTCTACACCTACCTCAAGGACGCCTTCGACGTGCTCTACGCCGAGGGCGAGGCCGGCGCGCCGAAGATGCTCTCGATCGGCATGCACTGCCGCCTGCTCGGCCGCCCGGCACGTTTCGCCGCGCTGCGGCGCTTCGTCGACTACGTGAAGGGCCACGACAAGGTCTGGTTCGCCCGGCGCGTCGACATCGCCCGCCACTGGCACGCCACCCACCCCTTCCCGGGAGCCGGCCAATGACCGCCTTCGCCACCGTAAAGCCCTCTAGTCTGTCCCGCGAGGCGTTCATCGAAACCTTCGGCGGCGTCTACGAGCATTCGCCGTGGATCGCCGAAACACTGTTCGCTCAAGGCATCAGCGCCGCGGACGACGATATCGAGCACCTGCACGCGCGCCTGGCGCAGGTCGTCCGCACCGCACCCCGCGAAGCGCAGCTGGCGCTGATCCGGGCCCACCCGGACCTGGCCGGCAAGGCCGCGGTGCGCGGCGAGCTGAGCGCGGCCAGCACGGCCGAGCAGGCCGGCGCCGGCATCCAGGACTGCACGGCCGAGGAGTTCGAGCGCTTCGAGCGCCTCAACGCCGCCTACCAGGCGCGCTTCGGCTTCGTCTTCATCATGGCGGTGAAGGGCAGCGACCGGCAGCGGATCCTCGCCGCCTTCGAGGAGCGCCTGAACCACACGCCCGAGCAGGAATTCGCCCGCGCCCTGGCCGAAATCGACAAGATCGCCCTGTTCCGCCTGCAGGCGATGTAAGGATGCCCATGAAAAAATACGCCGCCCCCTTCGAGAAATACCTCAACCTCGCCGACGCCCGCCTCGGCACCCGCGCCCTCTACGTCACCGACGACTGGTTCGCGCCGGTCGAGCGGATGCTCCAGCCCACCGAGCCCGAGTGGAAGGAAGGCGTCTACGACGACAACGGCAAGTGGATGGACGGCTGGGAGTCGCGGCGCAAGCGCTTCGAGGGCTACGACCACGCGGTGCTGCGCCTCGGCGTGCCCGGCTCGATCAAGGGCGTGGACATCGACACCCGCTACTTCACCGGCAACTACCCACCGTCCGCCTCGCTGGAGGCCTGCTTCCTCGCCGAAGGCGATCCCGACGAGCACACCGAATGGGTCGAGGTGCTGCCGGCGGTGGAGCTGCAGGGCAACAGCCACCACTACCACGCCATCGCCGACCAGCGTCCCTGGAGCCACCTGCGCTTCAACATCTACCCGGACGGCGGTGTGGCGCGCCTGCGCGTCTACGGCATCCCGCATCGCGACTGGAGCGCGGTCGGCGCCGACGAGCCGCTCGACCTCGCCGCCGCGCTCAATGGCGGGCGCGCCCTGGCCTGCTCCGACGAACATTTCGGGCGCATGGGCAACCTGCTCAACCCGGGACGCGGGGTGAACATGGGCGACGGCTGGGAAACCGCGCGCCGGCGCACGCCGGGCAACGACTGGGTGATCGTCGCCCTCGGCCACCCCGGCGAAATCGAGCGGATCATCGTCGACACCCTGCACTTCAAGGGCAACTACCCGGACAGCTGCTCGATCCAGGCGGCCTTCGTCAAGGGCGGCACCGACAGCCAGATCGAGACCCAGAGCCTGTTCTGGCGCGAGCTGCTGCCCAACCGGAAGCTCTCGATGCACCAGGAGCACGAGTTCGTCGAGGAGATCGCCCCGCTCGGGCCGATCACCCACGTGCGCCTGAACGTCTTTCCCGACGGCGGCGTCAGCCGGCTGCGACTGTTCGGCCGGCTGGCCCGCTGACCCCACCCATCTCCCCGAGGGGAGAGCGAGCCACTGGAGGCCCCATGCGCACCCTGAGCATCGAACCCCTGAGCAAGGCCGCCTTCGCCCCCTTCGGCGAGGTGATCGAGACCGAGGGCAGCGACCATTTCATGATCAACAACGGCTCGACCCGCCGTTACCATGCCCTCGCCCAGGTGCAGACCAGCGCGCCGGAAGACCGGGCCATCGTCAGCATCTTCGTCGCCCGCACGCTGCCGATGCCGCTGACCATCCGCATGCTGGAGCGCCACCCGCTGGGCAGCCAGGCGTTCGTGCCGCTGCGCGGCAACCCCTTCCTGATCGTGGTCGCCCCGCCGGGCGACGCCCCGCGCCCGGAACAGGTCCGCGCCTTCCTCGGCAACGGCCGCCAGGGGGTCAACTACCAGCGCGGCGTCTGGCACCATCCGGTGCTGGCGCTGGTGGACGACGACGAATTCCTGGTGATCGACCGCAGCGGCGCCGGCCCCAACTGCGACGAGCACTTCTTCGGCGAAGGCGAGCAACTGCTCCTGCGCCATCCGTGACAGACAGGGTCCGCTGGCGCGGACCAGAGGTATCCTGCGTGGAAGCACACCTGACCGAATGGCTGAACCTCGCCATCCGCTGGATTCACATGATCGTCGGCATCGCCTGGATCGGCGCCTCCTTCTATTTCGTCTGGCTGGAAAACAACCTCGACCGGCGCGATCCCCGCGAAGGACTTGCCGGCGATCTCTGGGCGATCCACGGCGGCGGCATCTACCACCTGGAAAAGTACAAGCTGGCCCCGCCACGCATGCCGGAGAAGCTCCACTGGTTCAAGTGGGAGGCCTACAGCACCTGGCTATCCGGCATCGCCCTGCTCAGCGCGGTCTACTACCTGAACCCGGGCCTCTACCTGCTCGCTCCCGGCAGCGCGCTGCCGCCGGCGGCGGCGGTGGCTCTGGGCTTCGGTTCGCTGATCGCCGGCTGGCTGGTCTACGACCGCCTGTGCGACTCGCCGCTGGGCAGGCGCCCGGCGCTGCTCGGCGGCGTGCTGTTCGCGCTGATCGTTCTCGCCGCCTGGGGCTACAGCCAGGTGTTCGGCGGTCGCGCCGCCTACATCCATACCGGCGCGCTGATCGGCACCCTGATGGTCGGCAACGTGTTCCGCATCATCATGCCGGCCCAGCGCGACCTGGTGAGCGCCATCGAGGAAGGCCGCGCACCGGACCCGCGCCTGCCGGCCAAGGGCCTCCTGCGCTCGCGGCACAACAACTACCTGACCCTGCCGGTGCTGTTCATCATGATCAGCAACCACTTCCCCAGCACCTACGGCAGCCCGTGGAACTGGGCGATCCTCGCCGGCCTCTCGGCGCTCGCCGTGCTGGTGCGCCACTACTTCAACACCCGGCACGCCAGCCAGCGCTTCGCCTGGGCGCTGCCGGCCGCAGCCCTGGGGCTGCTCTGCCTGGCCTTCGTCAGCGCGCCGCGGCAGGCGCCCGCGCCAGCTGCCGGCAGCACGGCGCCGGCCGGCCAGTTCGCCCGGGTCGCCGCGGTGATCGAGGAACGCTGCACGGCCTGCCACTCCGCCCGGCCGAGCAGCCCGCTGTTCGCCAGCGCGCCGGGCGGGGTGATGCTCGACAGTCCCGAGCAGATCCGCGCCCTGGCGCCGAAGATCCACGCCCAGACGGTGGCCAGCCAGCTCATGCCGCTCGGCAACCTCACCGGCATGACCTCGGAGGAACGCGAACTGATCGGCGCCTGGATCGCCGCCGGAGCGAAGATCGACTGAAGCGGGCGAACATCGCACACTCATTGACCTCCGCCGGTACTCCGCCCCCGCGATACCGCACAATCCGCGCAGGGCCGGGCGACTTCCACGCCGACGCAATTAGCAATACCGCCAATGGCACCGATGGCATCCCACTGCTAGCCTCCTAGACAGAGTCCGTTCCGGCGTCGGACGAGAACAAGAAGATCGGGGGTTCCCCATGAGCAAGCAAGGCGCCATTACCCGCGTCAGGCTGCTGATCGATGGCTGTTTCGTCGACTCCGCCAGCGAACAGTGGCGCACTGCAGTCGACCCGGCCACCCGGGAAATCCTGATTCGCGAATCCTTCGTCACCGGCTCGAAGTCGAGTGCAACCCTCCGTACCCGTCGCAGGGCACCGATCGCTGCCCACGCGCCTACCCTCCTCAAGCACCAGCAGCCGACCCGCGAACACCTCGTCGCTCCGCGCCGGTGCGACGGAGATCGACTCGGTAGCCCGCTGAACGCCACTACCGCCCTCAAGTGAGCCGCGGAGGAAATCGTCATGCACATCGGTTTCATCGGACTCGGCAACATGGGGGCGCCGATGGCGCGCAACCTGCTCAAGGCCGGTCACCGGCTGAGCGTCTGCGATCTTTCCGCAGCGGCCGTCGCTGCCCTGGCCGAAGCCGGTGCGAGCGCCTGCGACTCACCCGCCGCCGTGGCGCGCAGCGAAGCCGAGCTGATCATCACCATGCTGCCCGCCGCCGCCCATGTGAAGGCGGTCTACCTGGGCGAAGGCGGCCTGCTCGACCAGGTCCGCCCCGGCCTCCTGCTGATCGACAGCTCCACCATCGACCCGCTGAGCGCCCGCGAAGTCGCCGCCGCCGCCCGCGCCCATGGCAATCCCATGCTCGATGCGCCGGTGTCCGGCGGCACGGCGGGCGCCGCGGCCGGCACCCTGACCTTCATGGTCGGCGGCGCCGCGGAGGATTTCGAGCGGGCCCGACCGATCCTCGCCGCCATGGGCCGCAACATCGTCCACTGCGGCGACGCCGGCAACGGCCAGGTGGCCAAGGTCGCCAACAACCTGCTGCTTGGCATCTCGATGATCGGCGCCGCCGAGGCCATGAGCCTGGGCGTGGCGCTGGGCATGGACGCCAGGGTGCTGGCCGGGGTGATCAACAGCTCGAGCGGCCGCTGCTGGAGTTCCGACACCTACAACCCCTTTCCCGGCGTGCTGGACGACGTCCCTGCCGCGCGCGGCTACCGCGGCGGCTTTCGCAGCGACCTGATGCTCAAGGATCTCGGCCTGGCCAGCGAGGCCGCCCGCCAGGTCGGCCAGCCGGTGTTCCTCGGCGCCCTCGCCCAGCAGCTCTACCAGGTTTTCGTCGCCCAGGGCCACGAGGCCCTGGACTTCTCCGCAATTATCCACCTCTACAACAAGGACAATCACCCATGACGCACCTTTCCGACTGCCCCGTACTGGTTACGGAGAGCAACCGCATCGGCCACCTGACCCTGAACCGCCCGGACAGCCTCAACACCCTCACCCTGCCCATGGTCTGCGCCCTGCATCGCCAGCTCGAGGCCTGGGCGGCGGACCCGACGATCCTCGCCGTGGTGCTGCGCGGCGCCGGCGACAAGGCCTTCTGCGCCGGCGGCGACATCCGCGCGCTGTACGACAGCTTCCGCGCCGAGGACGGCCGCCACATGACCTTCTTCGAGCGGGAATACGCCCTCGACTACTATCTGCACTGCTATCCCAAGCCGGTGCTGGCCCTGATGGACGGCCTCGTCCTCGGCGGCGGTCTGGGCCTGGTCCAGGGCAGCATGCTGCGGGTGATCAGCGAACGGACCCGGGTGGGCATGCCCGAAGTCGGCATCGGCTACTTCCCGGACGTCGGCAGCAGCTATTTCCTCTCCCGCCTGCCCGACGCCCTGGGCCTCTACCTGGGCGTCACCGGCGTGCATCTCTCGCCTGCCGACGCGCTCTACGCAGGTCTGGCCGACTGGTACCTACCGAGCGAGGGCTTCGCCGAGCTGGAGCGCAGCCTCGATGACCTGAGCTGGGACATTCACCCGCGCCAGGCGCTCGGCAACCTGCTGGCCGCCTTCGGCAAGCGTCACCTGCCGGGCGCGGAGCTCAAGAAGCTGCATCCGGCCATCGAAACCCACTTCTCCCTGGCGGACATCCCGACCATCCGCGCCTCGCTGCTCGCCGAGCACCGCCCGGAATACCGCGCCTGGGCCGAGGAAACCGTCCGCCTGCTGGACAGCCGCTCGCCGCTGTCGCTCTGCGTGACGCTGGAGCTGCTGCAGCGCGGCCGCCACCTGTCCCTCGACGACTGCTTCGCCCTGGAACTGCACCTGGACCGCCAGTGGTTCGCCGAGGGCGACATCATGGAAGGCGTGCGGGCGCTGCTGGTCGACAAGGACAAGTCCCCGCGCTGGAACCCGCCGACCCTCGCCGAAGTCAGGCCCGAGCAGGTCCAGGCCTTCTTCGCCGACTTCAAGCCCGGCGAGGAGCGGGTGGTTCCGCGGATGTAAGCAAGCATCCCCTGGCCACTCCTCCGGGCGCCCTGAATCTCGCCGGCCTCCTTTTCAAGGGGGCCGGAAGGACTCCACCTGCGCCCGCCGAAGATCATCCCGCCTGCCCGCTCGTGGCACCTCACTGCAGCCAAAGCGAAGCCCAGAACAGAGCCCCGGAGTCTGCTCGCCCATCGGGCGCCTGCCCCGTGTAAGCCATGACCTACAAAAATTCGGGAACCTTGCCAATTTCTTCGAGGCCGACGCCTCGGTAGATTTACTTCCACAGCGGCATCGAAGGAACGATGTAGGCTGCCAGGGATGGAAGCCAGGGAAAGTCGCAGGATAGCGACATCATCAGGATGATGAACCCCAGGGACGAAGGGAATGACATGAAACGGCGAGAGTGACCCTCTCGCCGTTTTTGTTTGTGCCGAAGAAAAGGCCCGACGGATAACGCCGGGCCTGCAGGCTTTCAGCGGGTGATGGTAGCTTTTTCGGTGCTGCCAGCCTCGGCAGGTGCGGACTTGTCGCTGCCGGACAGGGCACTCTTGGTCACCTCCTCCGCGCCATCGCCGACCAGCATGCCGACACCGGCACCGACCAGCATGCCGATCGGGCCGCCGATGGCGCCGATCATCATGCCGTTCATGCCGCCCAGCGACTTGCCGGCGGCTTTTTCTTCGGACTCGTCGCCGGCCTTGGCGAGAGGTACGCCGTCAATGGCCAGCAGGCTGAGGGTCAGGGCTAGGGCGCCGGGCGTTTTCATGATGGCGGTTCCCTCCAAGGAACGTTTCGCTGATCTTTGCCACTGTCGCTCTGCGCGAATAACGGGAGGCCGCGATGCTTCCGCGCGGCGGAGCACAGCAATGGCAAAACAATGTCTATTGAAAATCCGATGGATCGACTCCCTCCCTGGCCCGCAGCGGGAATCCGGGCAGCTTCATGCCCTGAGTCGTCCTTATAATCATTTTGCCAGCCAGCGCTGCGCCGACCGATGACTTGGGACAATCTCCGGGCGGGCGTCAGCCCCGAGCTTGACCTTGCCACCACCGGAAGCTCTAAGGTGGCCGGCATCCGGAATTTCCAGTGAGACCACCATGAATTCATTCACCGACGCCCAGCGTCCGAGCGAAGGTACGCATCTGAACCTGACGGTCGAGGGCATGACCTGCGCCTCCTGCGTCGGGCGGGTCGAGCGGACCCTGGCCAAGGTGCCCGGCGTGACGGGCGCCAGCGTCAACCTGGCCAGCGAGCGGGCTGCCGTCGCCTTCGCCGGGACGCCCGACGTGCCCGCCGCCATCGCCGCGCTGCACAAGGCCGGCTACCAGGTCGCCGAAGATACCGTCGAACTGAGCGTGACCGGCATGACCTGCGCCTCCTGCGTGGGCCGCGTCGAACGCGTGCTGCGCAAGGTGCCGGGGGTGACGGAGGCCAGCGTCAACCTGGCCAGCGAGCGGGCCCAGGTGCGCGTCCTGCGCGGCGTGCCGACAACCGCCCTGATTGCCGCCATCGAGCGTGCCGGCTACGCGGCCAAACCCGTGGCCGCCACCAGCGAGCTGCTCGACGCCGAGGAAGCTCGGCGCGCTGCCGAACTGGCCTCGCTCAAGCGCGCCCTGGCGCTGGCCGCCGCCCTCACCCTGCCGGTGTTCGTGCTGGAGATGGGTGCGCATCTGGTTCCGGCCCTGCACCACCTGATCCTCGCCACTCTCGGGCAGCAGGCCAACTGGATCCTGCAGTTCGTCCTCAGCGCGCTGGTAATGTTCGGCCCCGGCCTGCGCTTCTTCCAGAAGGGCATCCCGGCCCTGCTGCGCGGGGCGCCGGACATGAACTCGCTGGTCGCGGTCGGCACCAGCGCCGCCTGGCTGTTCTCGCTGGTCGCCACCTTCGCCCCCGGCCTGCTGCCGGCCGGCACCGTGCACGTCTACTACGAGGCGGCGACGGTGATCATCACCCTGATCCTGCTCGGCCGCTTCCTCGAGGCCCGCGCCAGGGGGCGCACCTCGGAAGCGATCAAGCGCCTGATCGGCCTGCAGGCGAAGACCGCCCGCGTGCGCCGCGACGGCCAGGCCCGGGAAGTGGCCATCGAGGAAGTGCGCAGCGGCGACCTGCTCGAAGTGCGTCCCGGCGAGCGCGTGCCGGTGGACGGCGAGGTGATCGAAGGCGCGAGCTTCGTCGACGAGTCGATGATCACCGGCGAGCCGGTGCCGGTCGAAAAGGCGCCCGGTGCCGGCGTGGTCGGCGGCACCATCAACCAGCACGGCGCGCTGACCCTGCGCGCCACCCGCATCGGCGGCGACACCGTGCTGGCGCAGATCATCCGCATGGTCGAACAGGCCCAGGGCGCCAAGCTGCCGATCCAGGCGCTGGTCGACCGCGTCACCCTGTGGTTCGTGCCGGCGGTGATGCTCGCCGCCCTGCTCACCTTCCTCGCCTGGATGCTCTTCGGCCCGGCGCCGGCACTGACTTTCGCCCTGGTCAACGCGGTGGCCGTGCTGATCATCGCCTGTCCCTGCGCCATGGGCCTGGCCACGCCCACCTCGATCATGGTCGGCACCGGCCGCGCCGCCGAGCTGGGCGTGCTGTTTCGCAAGGGCGAGGCCCTGCAGCTGCTCAAGGATGCACGGGTGGTGGCGCTGGACAAGACCGGCACCCTGACCCGCGGCAAGCCCGAGCTGACCGACCTGATCCTCGCCGAGGGCTTCGAGCGCGACATGGTGCTGGCCAGGGTCGCCACCGTCGAGGACAGGTCCGAACACCCCATCGCCCGCGCCATCGTCGCGGCGGCAGAGGCGGAAAACCTCCCCCTCGGCCAGCTGGAGAACTTCGAGTCGGTCACTGGCTACGGCGTGCGCGCCACGGTGGACGGCGCGCGGCTGGAGATCGGCGCCGACCGCTTCATGACGCAGCTCGGCCTCGACGTGGCGATCTTCGCCGATGAGGCCCGGCGCCTGGCCGACGAGGCCAAGACCCCGCTGTACGCCGCCATCGACGGTCGCCTGGCGGCCATGCTGGCGGTGGCCGACCCGCTCAAGGACGGCACCCCGGCGGCGATCCGCGCATTGCATGACCTGGGCTTCAAGGTGGCGATGATCACCGGCGACAACCGCCGCTCTGCAGAAGCCATCGCCCGCCAGCTCGGCATCGACGAGGTGGTCGCCGAGGTGCTGCCGGACGGCAAGGTCGCGGCGGTCAAGCGCCTCAAGGCCGCCCATGGCCGCCTCGTCTTCGTCGGCGACGGCATCAACGATGCCCCGGCGCTGGCCGCGGCGGACGTCGGCCTGGCCATCGGCAGCGGCACCGACATCGCCATCGAGGCCGCCGACGTGGTGCTGATGTCCGGCGACCTGCGCGGCGTGCCCACGGCCATCGCCCTGTCCCGCGCGACCCTCGGCAACATCCGCCAGAATCTGTTCTGGGCCTTCGCCTACAACACCGCGCTGATCCCGCTGGCTGCCGGCGTGCTCTACCCGGTCAACGGCATGCTGCTCTCGCCGATCCTCGCCGCCGGCGCCATGGCCCTGTCCAGCGTGTTCGTGCTCGGCAACGCGCTGCGCCTGAAGCGCTTCCGGCCGGCCGCACGCGCCTGAGCGGGATAATAAATAGAAGAAGCCCCCGGCCGCATGGCCGGGGGCTGGTCTTCAGCGCCGGGTCGCCAGGCGCTGCACGGTACTCACCAGCAGATCGATCTCCTCGAAGGTGTTGTAGAACGCCAGCGACGGCCGCACCGTGGTTTCCACCCCGAAGCGGCGCAGGATCGGCTGCGCGCAGTGGTGGCCGGAGCGCACGGCGATGCCCTCGCGGTTGAGCGCGGCGCCGACCTCCTCGGTGCGGTAGCCCTGCAGCACGAAGGACAGCACGCTGGCCTTGTCCGCCACGGTGCCGATCAGGCGCAGGCCGGGGATCGCCGAGAGGCCGCGGGTGGCGTACTCCAGCAGCTCGTGCTCGTAGCGGGCGATCCGCTCCAGGCCGATGCGCTCGACGTAGTCCAGCGCCGCCCCCAGCCCCACCGCGTCGGCGATGTTGCCGGTGCCGGCCTCGAAGCGCGCCGGCGCGCCCTGGTAGAGGATCTTCTCGAAAGTCACGTCGGCGATCATGTTGCCGCCGCCCTGCCAGGGCGGCAGCTCGTCGAGCAGCGCCTTTTTACCGTAGACCACGCCGATGCCGGTCGGACCGAAGATCTTGTGCCCGGAGAACACGAAGAAGTCCGCATCCAGCGCCTGCACGTCGACCTTCAGGTGCGACACCGACTGCGCCCCGTCCACCAGCACCCGCGCACCGGCGGCATGCGCCAGGGCGATCACCTCGGCCACCGGGGTGACCGTACCGAGGGCGTTGGACACCTGGGTGATGCTTACCAGCCGGGTGCGCGGGCCGAGCAGCCTGGCGTACTCGTCGAGGAGGATCTGCCCCGAGTCGTCCACCGGGATCACCTTGAGCTTGGCGCCGACCGCGTTCGCCAGCTGCTGCCAGGGCACGATGTTGGCGTGGTGCTCCAGGTGGGAGACGACGATCTCGTCCCCCTCGCCGATGAACTTCCGGCCGAAGGTATTGGCCAGCAGGTTGATGCCCTCGGTCGCCCCGCGCACGAAGACGATCTCCTCCGCCGACTTCGCCCCCAGAAAGCGCGCCGCCTTGTTGCGCGCGCCTTCGTAGGCATCCGTCGCCCGCGCCGCCAGTTCGTGGGCGGCGCGGTGGATATTGGAGTTCTCGTGTGCGTAGAAGTACGCCAGGCGGTCGATCACCGCCTGCGGCTTCTGCGTGGTGGCGGCGTTGTCGAACCACACCAGCGGCTTGCCGTTGACCCGTTCGGCGAGGATCGGGAAGTCCCGGCGGATCGCCTGCACGTCGAAACCGCTGCGGACCTGCGGCTGGCCGGCAGGATCGAGCGCTTTCTCCAGGCCCGGTGCGACCCGGTCGAGGAAATAGAACTGCCCGCCGCCCTGCCCCGGCGCCGCCGCCGGCGCGGACGGCTCGGCGAGGATCGAGCGGAGGATCTCGCCCAGTGCGTCCCCCCCCGGCACCGCGAGGCTGCCCGGCTCGACGGGAATCTCCGCGAAGCGCTCCGGCTCGCCCGCATAGGCGCTGCCCTCGCCGAGGAAATAGTACGGCGTAGACGGCGCGCCGCCGGCCGACGGCGCCAGGCCGCCGGCACTCGGGAACACCGAGGGCAGCGCCGCGGCGTAGGCCTCGGGCGAACCGAGCGCCAGGCCGTCGGCGCCGCCCACCGGCGGCGCCTCCCGAACCTGCGCCGTGGAGACGGCCGGGGCGGGCTCGCCGGGCAGCGCACCGGGATGCGCCGGAGCGCCACCCGGCAGGCTGGCGAAGAAGGCATTGGCCAACTGCGCCAGCCCCGCCACGTCCGGCAGGCCGGCCGGCACCGGGGCATCCGCCGGCTGCGGCGGATTATTTATAAGTGGCCGGATAGTCATGGTACTTGTCGACCTCCACGTCATCGAGCACGGCCAGGGCATCCTCGGTCAGCACTGCCAGCGAGCAGTACAGCGAGATCAGGTAGGACGCGATGGCGTTGCGGTTGATCCCCATGAAGCGCACCGACAGCCCCGGGCTCTGCTCGCCGGCCACACCGGGCTGGTAGAGGCCGATCACCCCCTGGCGCTTGTCGCCGACGCGCAGCAGGAGGATCTTGGTCCGCCCGTCGTCGTCGAACGGCACCTTGTCCGAAGGCACCAGCGGCAGGCCGCGCCAGGTCAGGAACTGCGCGCCGAACAGGCTGACGGTGGGCGGCGGCACGCCGCGGCGGGTGCACTCGCGGCCGAAGGCGGCGATGGCCAGCGGATGGGCGAGGAAGAACGCCGGCTCCTTCCAGACCTTGGCGATCAGCTCGTCGAGATCGTCCGGGGTCGGCGCGCCGTTCAGGGTGGAGATCCGCTGGCTGGGGTCGACGCTGGACAGCAGGCCGTATTCGGGGTTGTTGATCAGCTCGTTTTCCTGGCGCTCCTTGATGGTCTCGATGGTCAGGCGCAGCTGCTCGCGGATCTGGTCGTGCGGACTGCTGTAAAGGTCGGAAACCCGGGTATGCACGTCGAGGATGGTGGTCACCGCGTTGAGGAAGTACTCGCGCGGCTGCTCCTCGTAGTCGACGAAGGTCTGCGGCAGCACCGCCTCGTCGCGCTGCGAGCAGGCGACCTGCACGTTCAGCGGGTTCTTCACCCGGTTCAGGCGGAAGATGCCCGCTTCCACCGGCGTCCATTGCAGCAGGTGCACCAGCCAGCGGGGGCTGATGGTGGAAAGCTGCGGGACGGTCTTGGTCGCGTTCGCCAGCTGGCGTGCGGCGCTGTCGCCCAATGCCAGGCGTACATCCTGTTGGTCACTCATGAATCACTCCAGAAAGATTCGGATGAAGGCGCAGGGCCGAAAGGTTCGTCGTCATGACTACCCCGCGTTGCCTGGCTGGTGTTGCAGGGTCGCCTGGGTGACGTTGCTGCCCGGAGGCACGCTGCGGGTCAGCCAGACGTTTCCACCGATGGTGGAGCCCTTGCCGATGGTGATGCGCCCGAGGATGGTCGCCCCGGCGTAGATCACCACGTCGTCTTCGACGATGGGGTGGCGAGCCTGGCCCTTGAGCAACTGGCCGGACTCGTCGACGGTGAAGCGCTTGGCGCCCAGGGTCACCGCCTGGTAGATGCGCACGCGGTTGCCGATCACCGCGGTCTCGCCGATCACCACGCCGGTGCCGTGGTCGATGAAGAAGCTGTGGCCGATCTGCGCCCCCGGATGGATGTCGATGCCGCCGGCCGAATGGGCGATCTCCGCGGCGATCCGCGCCAAGAGCGGCACCCCGGCGCAGTACAGGCGGTGGGCCAGGCGGTGGTGGATCACCGCCTGGACGCCCGGATAGCAGAGCAGCACCTCGTCCAGGCTGCGCGCCGCCGGATCGCCCTGATAGGCGGCGATCACGTCGCTGTCCAGCAGCCGGCGCAGCTCCGGCAGCGCCGCGCCGAACTCGCGGACGATCTGCACCGCGCGGGCCTCCAGGTCCGGTTCGCGCTGTCCGCACTGGCGGGCGACGTAGTGCAGTTCCAGGCGCACCTGGCCGAGCAGGGCGTTCAGCGCGCTGTCGAGGGTGTGGCCGACGTAGAAATCCTCGCTCTCCTCGCGCAGGTCGCTGGGCCCCAGGCGCATGGGAAAGAGCGCGCCGCACAGCGCCGCGAGTATCTCCGCCACGGTCTGCCGCGAAGGCAGTTCGCGGCCGCCCAGCTCGCGCGTCCGGCCGCAGCTCTTGCGCCATTCGTCGCGAGCGGCGCGCAGTTCGCCGACGATCTGCTCCAGCTGCCAGTTCACCGGGCGGGGCGCGGCCGCCTCCGGAATGTGCGAGACGCCGTCGAAGACGGCCTTGAGTTTGTTGGACATGGGGAAACCCTGCCGGCTGCGGGAGCGGCCGGCCCTGAACGAGAAGAACGGGAAGGACGTGAAGATTGGAAACGAACGGGAAGGAGTCTCCGGGGCGGAATCAGTCCTGTACCCAGGGCAGGCCCCAGTGCCGCCAGCCGCCGCTCTCGCCGCGCTGCTGATGGGCGTCGAGGTCGCCCTCGAAGCCCTCCAGCACGTTGAACACCTGGGCGAAGCCAGCCGCCGCCGCCGCCGCCGCGGCTGCCGCGGAGCGCTTGCCGCTGCGGCAGAGCAGCACCAGCACGCCGTCGCGGCCGCCCCGGCTTTCCAGCTCGCGGAGGAAGCGCGGGTTCCTGACCAGCGTCGGGCCGGTCTGCCAGGCCACGTGCAGGCTGTCCGGGACGCGCCCGACGAACTTCAGTTCCTCGGCGCTGCGCACATCGACCAGGGTCGCCGCGCCGGCCTGCAGCAGCGCCCAGGCCTCCGGCGGATAGAGGCTGCCAGCGTAGCTCAGGCCGTTGACGGCGCCACGGCTGCGGGCGCGGGCGAGCAGCTCTGCCGGACTGGCGGCGAACACGGCGGACAGATCGGCGGGACGCCGGCTGTCTTCGGTGGCATGGGGGGCTGGGGCGGCGGCTGGCATTGGGGGTCCTCCGGTTGACTGGTCGAGGCCCGGCAGCCAATCCGCCGCACCACGTTGGGGACTACTCTATGCCGTCCTTATATTCCAAAAAAATAACTTGTTATTTTATTTATAAAACTTTTTGGAATATAAGACCAAGCCATTGCCGTCGAAGGGCCATCAGGCCAGTAGCGTCTTGCCCAGCAGCATCAGCGCCGACAGCCCAGCCAGCACGGCGAACCCCAGCTGCAGGTGGCGGGCCGGCAGGTGCGGCGCCAGCAGGCGGCTGCCGAGCATCCCGACGACCGCCGCGGCGACGAAGGTCCAGGCGCCGGGCACCAGTTCACGGCCGGAGAGCAGTACCCCGGCCACGGTACTGGCGGAAATCAGCGCGATCACCGCCAGCGAGGTGACGACGATGGCGTGCATGGCCAGGTCGCTGAACTGGCGAATCCCCGGGACGATCAGAAAACCGCCGCCGACCCCGAACAGGCCGCTGAACAGCCCCGACAGGCCGCCGATGGCCGACAGGCTGAAAAAGCAGCGCGGATTCCAGCGAAAGCGGCCGGTGTCCGGGTTGAGCATGCAGTTCCTGCCCAGCACCCCCTGCGCCGCCGCCCCCGCGGCACCGGCCAGCGCCTGGCGCGCCATGCGAGCGGCGATGAACAGCAGCGCCAGGCAGAACAGCACCATCAGCAGCGCGACCGGCAGGCGTCCGGCCAGCCAGAGGCCGAGCGGCGCGCACAGCGCACCGCAACCGGCCATCAACAGCGCCGCCTTGTAGCGCACCAGTCCCTGGCGCAGGCCGTCGAGGCAGCCGAGCAGCGCCGCCAGCCCGACGGCGATCAGCGATACCGGCACCGCCTCGCCCAGGCTCAGGCCGAGCCCGAGTACCAGCGCCGGCACCGCCAGCACCCCGCCCCCGCCGGTCAAGCCCAGCGCCAGCCCCACTCCCAGCCCGTACAGCCCCTCCAGCAGCATGCCTTTCCCCTGCACCCAATCCACTTCTGGCCATAAGGATATTCCAGTCTTGCCGAAAAACCGGACTCTCCCCGCCCTGCCTTCGTCGACACGGCTCCTTCTGTGGAAACGGACCCTCCTTGCCGTGCAACTGCCGGCTATCGGAATGGACGCGGCCACCCTGGCCGACGAGCGGCATGGACGCTGCAGTGACGTCTCCTAGACTTCGGCTCGAAAGACACTTTCGTGGGGCATGAGCATGGATACCGCAGCCCGGCTGGCTCGCAGCCAAATCATTTCAAGCAAGGCCAAGCAGCTGTTCGACAAACGCGCGCAGATCGCCCAGGAAAACTTCAAGGAACGGATGCACAAGGCCTGCGAGAAGGAGATGGCCGACCTGATGGCCAGGCCCCCGGCGCCGTGGGACCTGTGGAACGCCTGGTACCGCTATGGCGTGGACGCCGCCCAGCGCTCGGTACTGTTCTGGGACACGATGCGCCAGCGCGGCAACAACTACCTGCAGCACCTCCAGCAGGGTCAGCCGCCGCTGCTGCATTTCGACTACGAAACGGTGCTGGACGGACGCACCTTCGAGCAGCCGGTCAACTACGCCCTGCTGCGCATCCTTCCCCCTCCCGGCGTGCAGGTGGACCCCAAGCGTCGGCCCTACCTGATCATCGACCCGCGGGCCGGGCACGGCCCGGGGATCGGCGGCTTCAAGGACGACTCCCAGGTGGGGGTGGCCCTGCGCGAGGGGCATCCGGTGTACTTCGTGATCTTCTTCCGCGAGCCGGAGCCGGGGCAGACCCTGCTCGACGTGTCCACCGCCGAGCAGCGCTTCGTGCGCAAGCTCCGCGAGCTGCACCCGGACAGTCCCAAGCCGGTGCTGGTCGGCAACTGCCAGGGCGGCTGGGCGACGATGATGCTGGCCGCCTCGGACCCGGACACCGCAGGTCCGGTGGTGATCAACGGCGCGCCGATGTCCTACTGGGGCGGTGCCTGGCAGGAAGGCGAAGGCGACAACCCCATGCGCTACGCCGGCGGACTGCTCGGCGGCACCTGGCTGGCCTCCTTTACCGCCGACCTGGGCAACGGCGTCTTCGACGGCGCCTGGCTGGTGCAGAATTTCGAGAGCCTGAATCCCGCCAACAGCTTCTGGGACAAGTACTACAACCTCTTCGCCAACGTCGACACCGAGCCGCCGCGCTTTTTGGAGTTCGAGCGCTGGTGGGGCGGCTACTTCATGATGAACCGCGAGGAGATCGAGTGGATCACCCGCAACCTCTTCGTCGGCAACAAGCTCTGGTCCGGCGAGACCCGCAGCGGTAGCGGCAAGGCCTTCGACCTGCGGGACATCAAGTCGCCGATCGTCCTGTTCGCCTCCCTGGGCGACAACATCACCCCGCCCCAGCAGGCCTTCAACTGGGTGGCGGACGTCTACGGCAGCACCGAGGAGATCAAGGCGCGCGGCCAGGTCATCGTCGGCCTGCTGCACCAGGACATCGGCCACCTGGGGATCTTCGTGTCCGGCAAGGTGGCCCGCAAGGAACACGCGCAGATCGTCGAGGTCCTGAAATCCATCGAGATGCTGCCGCCCGGTCTGTACGGCATGTCCATCGGCGAGCGCAGGGGCGACGACGGCCGGGTGGAGTACGACGTGGAGTTCCACGAGCACCGCCTGGAGGACGTCAGCGCCCGCCTCAATCGCCTGCAGCGGGCCGACGAGAAGCCCTTCGAGGCGGTGGCTGCGCTGTCCGAGTTCAACCAGCGTGCCTACCAGATCTTCGCCCAGCCCCTGGTGCAAGCCCTGTCCAACGAGCGCTCCGCCAAACTGCTGCGGGAGTTTCATCCCCTGCGGGTGCAGCACTGGGCCATTTCCGACCGCAATCCCTGGCTCTGGTGGCTGGGTCCCGCCGCCGCCGCGGTCAAGGCGCAGCGCCAGGCGGCGGACACGAACGACCTGCCGCACCGCAGCGAAAGACTGACGTCCGAACTGATCAGCGCCTCCCTGGACTATTACCGGGCGATGCGCGATGCCCTCAGAGAGAGACTGTTCTTCCAGGTCTACGGCAGCCTGTTCTGCATGTACCTGGCCGACCGGCCCGGCGCGGAGCAGCCGGTTGCGGCCGGCGTGGCCGAGCCACGGGAACAGGCCTTCGTCCAGGAGGCCCTGGCCGCCATCGGCGAAGGCGGCTACGGCGAAGCCTTCGCCCGGGTCTCGGCCCTGCTCGCGCACAAGGGCGACGTCCCCCTGTCGCGGCTGGTGGCGAAGCAGGACATCGCCCGGGACCATGCCGACTACCTGCCCGACCTGCCGCCCGAGACTTGGCGGCGCATCCGAGGCGAACAGGAAATCATCGTGAGCTACGAACCCGACCGGGCCATCGCCACCCTGCCGGACCTGCTGACCGAGGCCGCGGACCGCGAGCGGCTGCTGACGCTGCTGGACCGCCTGATGGCGGACCCGCGCGTCCAGCGCGCCAAACCGACCGCCGAGCAGCGCGCCATCCTGGAGCGCATCCGCGGCGTGCTGGGCGGCAAACCCGCCACCCGGCATCGCCTCGCCGCCGCCCGGAAAGCCTGAACGCCACACCGAGAAGGGAGCCTCCCGATGACCGGCAGCCACGAAAAATACCGACGCCTGATCGACTACTGCAGCGCCCTGCCGCCCACCCCCACGGCGGTGGCCTGGCCCTGCGACCAGAGTTCCCTGCAGGGCGTGGTGGACGCGGCGAAGAACGGCCTCATCGCGCCGATCCTGGTCGGCCCGCGGGAGCGCATCGAGGCGCTGGCCGCGCAGCACGGCATCGACATCGCCGGCCTGCCCATCGAGGACGCCCCCTACAGCCAGGCCGCCGCCGCCCGCGCGGTGGCGCTGGTGCGCGAAGGCAAGGCCGAGGCCCTGATGAAGGGCAGCCTGCACACCGACGAGCTGATGGGCGCGGTGGTCAAGCGGGATACCGGGCTACGCACCGCGCGCCGGGTCAGCCACTGCTTCGTGATGGACGTGCCGGGGCACGCGGACACCCTGATCATCACCGATGCCGCGGTGAACATCGCGCCGACCCTGGCCGAGAAGAGGGACATCACCCAGAACGCCATCGACCTGGCCCACGCGTTGTTGCAGGTCAGCCCGGAGAAGAAGGAGGTGCGGGTGGCGATCCTCTCGGCGATGGAAACCGTCAACCCCGCCGTGCCCTCCACCGTCGATGCGGCCGCCCTGTGCAAGATGGCCGACCGCCAGCAGATCACCGGCGCCATCCTCGACGGCCCCCTGGCCCTGGACAACGCCATCAGCCTGGAGGCGGCGCAGATCAAGAAGATCGACTCGCCGGTGGCGGGCCGCGCCAACGTGCTGGTGGTGCCCGACCTGGAGGCGGGCAACATGCTCGCCAAGAGCCTGTCCTTCCTCGCCGGCGCGGATGCCGCCGGCATCGTGCTCGGCGCGCGGGTGCCGATCATCCTGACCAGTCGCGCCGACTCGCTGACCACCCGCCTGGCGTCCTGCGCGGTGGCGGCACTGGTGGCCAAGGCCCGGCGCGAGAGCACCGGCAAGGCGATCGGGTGAGCCCATGCAGAACGCGATCCTGGTCCTCAACGCCGGTTCCTCCAGCCTCAAGTTCTCGCTCTTCGCCGACCCTCCCGACGGGCCGGAACTCCGCCTGCGCGGGCAGATCGAGGGGCTCTACGGCACGCCGCACTTCATCGCCCAGGACACCACGGGCACCATCCTCGACGAGCGGCGCTGGGCCGACGGTACCCACCTCGGGCACGACGGCGCCGCCCACCATCTGGTGGAGTTCCTGCAAGGCTTCCGGAGCGAATACCAGCTGATGGCCGTGGGCCACCGGGTGGTCCACGGCGGCCAGGCGTTCTCCCAGCCGGCACGGGTGGATGCCGAGGTGCTAGCAAAGCTCGAGAAGTTCGTCCCCCTGGCCCCCCTGCACCAGCCCCACAACCTGGCACCGATCCGCGCCGTGGCCGAACGGGCGCCGCACTTGCCCCAGGTGGCCTGCTTCGACACCGCCTTCCATCGCCAACAGCCCGAACTCGCCCAACTCTTCGCCCTGCCGCCGTCGATCACTGAGCGGGGCGTGCGGCGCTATGGATTCCACGGGCTATCCTACGAATACATCGCCAGCGTGCTGCCGCAATTGGCCCCGGAGGCCGCCGCCGGCCGGGTAGTGGTCGCCCACCTGGGCAACGGCGCCAGCCTGTGCGCCATGGCCGCCGGCCGGAGCATGGCCAGCACCATGGGGTTCACCGCCGTGGACGGGCTGCCGATGGGCACCCGCTGCGGCAACCTCGACCCGGGAGTGATCCTCTACCTCATGGACGAATTGAAGATGAACGCCCGGGCCATCGAGACGCTGATCTACAAGGAATCCGGGTTGCTCGGCGTATCGGGGATTTCCAGCGACATGCGCGAGCTGCTGGCCAGCGACGAGCCCCGCGCGGCCCTGGCGGTGGACCTCTTCGTCTACCGCATCGGCCGGGAACTCGGCTCCCTCGCCGCAGCCCTGGGAGGGCTCGATGCCCTGGTGTTCACCGGCGGCATCGGCGAGCACGCCGCGGCAATCCGCGCGCGCGTCTGTCGCGACGCCGCCTGGCTGGGCCTGGCGTTCGACGACGCGGCGAACGAGGCCGGCGGGCCTCGGATCAGCACGGCCTCCAGCCCGGTATCGGCCTGGGTGATCCCCACCAACGAAGAACTGATGATCGCCCGCCATACCCGGCAGACGATTTCGTCTACCTGAGAACCCGAGGAAAAAGGACATGACTCCGGAGACTCCCCGCACCCTCTTGAAGGGCACCAAGGCACTGGTGGTCGGCGTGGCCAACGAACACTCCATCGCCTACGGCTGCGCCAAGGCCTTCGCCGAACTCGGTGCCGAGGTGGCCATCACCTACGCCAACGACAAGACCCGCCCCTACGTCGAGCCCCTGGCCAAGGAACTGAAGGCGCCGATCTTCATGCCGCTGGATGTCGCCAAGGCCGGCGAACTCGAAGCGGTGTTCGAGACCATCGGCCGACAGTGGGGACGACTGGACATCCTCGTGCACGCCGTCGCCTGGGCGCCCAAGGAAGACCTGCAGGGCGGTCTGCTCGACTCCTCGGCGGAAGGCTTCGGCCTGGCCATGGACATCTCCTGCCACTCCTTCGTGCGCATGGCCCGTCTGGCGACGCCCCTCATGAGCAACGGCGGGACCCTGTTCGCCATGAGCTATTACGGGGCCAACAAGGTGGTGCCCAACTACAACCTGATGGGGCCGGTGAAGGCCGCGCTGGAGGCGTGCTGCCGCTATCTCGCCTACGAACTCGGCCCCAAAGGCATCCGCGTGCATCCCATCTCCCCCGGCCCCCTCAAGACCCGCGCCGCCTCCGGCCTCAAGGATTTCGACCTGCTGCTCAACGAGGCCGCCCAGCGCGCGCCCCTCGGGGAACTGGTGGACATCATGGACGTGGGCTTCACCTGCGCCTACCTGGCCAGCCCCTACGCTCGCCGCCTCTCCGGCGAAACGCTGTATGTGGACGGCGGCGTTCACATCATGGCCTGAGGACTGCGCAGAACCGAAAAGCCCGGAGAAATCTGCAGCAAGCCCGGCAGGCAAGGCTGGCGGCACACTCATCACGTGGGGTTTCCCATGATCACTCGCTCTTTCCGGCCCACGCGTCCGGGTTTCGGCAGGCTCCCAAGCCGTCTCGGTTTGCGGATCGCCTGCCTGGCCGGGGGCCTCGCCCTGCTGGCCGGCTGCGACGAAAAACCGGTCGCCCCGGCGCGGCCGCCCATTGAAGTGACCGCCATGACCTTGGCCGCACGGGATACCCCGGTGACGTTGGAATTCGTCGCCCAGACCGAAAGTTCCCGGGAGGTGGAAATCCGCGCCCGCGTCGCGGGCTTCCTCGACAAGCGGCTGTACAACGAAGGCGAGCTGGTCAAGGCCGGGCAGGTCCTGTTCCAGATGGACCGCAAGCCTTTCGAAGCGGCGCTGCAGTCGGCCCAAGGACAACTCGCCCAGCAACAGGCGCTCCTGGAAATGGCCCGGGCCGACCTGGTCCGTGTCCGCCCCCTGGTGAAGATCGGTGCACTCAGCAAGAAGAGTCTCGACGATGCCATCGGCAACGAGCGGCAGGCCCAGGCCGCCGTGCTCAGCGCCGAGGGCTTGGTGCGCACGGCGCAAATCAATCTCGGCTATACCACCATCGCCTCGCCCCTCACCGGCGTGTCGAGCTTTGCCAAGCAGCAGGATGGCAGCTACGTGACGCCGGGCGAAGCGGGCCTGCTGACCTACGTGTCGCAGGTCGATCCCATGTACGTCAACTTCAGCCTCTCGGAAAACGAGATGCTGAAGTATCGCAACGAGATTGCCGCCAACCAGCTCAGGTTCCCGCCGAACAATGCCTTCGAGGTCGAAGTGGTGCTGGCGGACGGCTCGGTGGTGCCCGATCGCGGCCGCCTCAGCTTTGCCGATTTCTCCTTCAGCGAGTCAACCGGCACCTTCCTGATCCGGGCAGAACTGGCCAACTCGAAGGGGCTGCTGCGTCCCGGCCAGTTCGTGCGCGCCCACGTCAAGGGCGCGATCCGGCCCAACGCCGTGCTGGTGCCCCAGCGGGCGGTCCTGCAGGGTCCCAGGAGCCATTACGTGTGGGTGATCGACAACGACGGCAAGCCCGAGCAGCGCGTCGTGGAGATGGGCGACTGGCACGGCGACGACTGGTTCGTCAGCCAGGGGCTGCGCCTCGGCGAGCGCATCGTGGTCGACGGCGCGATCCGGGTGGCGCCCGGGCTTCAACTGAAGATCGTCGAAGCGCCTCCCGCGGCGGAGTCCGCAGGGGACGCGAGCGACAGCCAGCGCCCGGTGGCAGCCGAAGCCTTGCCCGGCCAGCAGGAGCGGATGAAGGTTGGCCCATCCGACAAAGGATCGGCGCCATGAGCGGACGGACCCCATGAGCATCTCCCATTACTGCATCGACCGGCCGATCTTCGCCTCGGTGATTTCCATCGTCATCACCCTGGCCGGGGCGGTGGCGATGTTCAATCTGCCCGTAGCCCAGTATCCGGACATCACTCCGCCGCAGATCACGGTGTCGGCCACCTACCCCGGCGCCGACGCCGAAGTGGTGGCCAACAACGTGGCGGCGCCCATCGAACAGCAGGTCAATGGCTCCGACAACATGATCTACATGTACTCGTCGAGTTCGGCGACGGGCAACATGACCCTCAACGTCTTCTTCGAGATCGGCACCGACCCTTCCCTCGCCCAGGTGGACGTGCAGAACCGGGTGAACCTGGCCCTGCCGCAGTTGCCGTCGGCGGTCCAGGCCCAGGGCATCAACGTGCAGAAGAAGTCCTCGGCCTTCATGATGGTCATTGCGGTGTACTCCCCCGAGGACCGCTACGACAGCACCTACATCGCCAACTACACGAACATCTACCTCCTGGATGCCATCAAGCGCATCCCCGGGGCCAACCAGGCCGCCATCTTCGGCACCCCGGACTACGCCATGCGGATCTGGCTCAAGCCGGACCGGATGGCCCAGCTGGGCATCTCGGCCACCGACGTGCAGCAGGCGGTGGCCAACCAGAACCAGCAGTTCGCCGTGGGCCGCATCGGCCAGTCGCCCACCGGCCAGCCGGTGGAGCAGTCCTTCGCCGTCACCACCAAGGGCCGCCTGACCGAACCCGCCGAGTTCGAGGACATCATCATCCGCGCCGCCAGCGGCGGAGCGGCCATCGTTCGCCTGCGCGACGTGGGGCGTGCCGAACTCGGCCAGAAGGACTACTCGCTGCGCAGCACCTACCAGGGTCGGCCGGCGACCCTGATGGCGGTCTACCAGCAGCCCGGCGCCAACGCCCTGGACGTGTCCAACGCCGTCCGGACGACCCTGGCGGAGATGGAGAAGAGCTTTCCCGCCGGCATCGAGTACAAGATCGTGATGGACACCACGGCTTTCACCCGCGCGTCCATCGACGAGGTGGTGAAAACCTTCTTCGAGGCCCTGGTGCTGGTGGTGGTGGTGGTCTACGTGTTCCTGCAGAGCCTGCGCGCCACCCTGATCCCGGTGCTGGCGGTGCCGGTGTCGATCGTCGGCACCTTCATCGGCATGACCGCCCTGGGGTTCTCCGTCAACATGCTGACCCTGTTCGGCATGGTGCTGGCGATCGGCATCGTGGTGGACGACGCCATCGTGGTGATCGAGAACGTCGAGCGCAACATGCACGTCCACAAGATGAATCCCAAGGACGCCGCCAAGCGGGCCATGGACGAGGTGGCCGGCCCGGTGGTGGCCATCGTGCTGGTACTGTGCGCGGTGTTCATTCCGGTGGCCTTCATGGGCGGCATCACCGGCCAGCTCTACAAGCAGTTCGCCATTACCATCGCCATCTCGGTGGTGATCTCCGGCCTGGTGGCCCTGACCCTGTCGCCGGCCCTGGCCGCCATCCTGCTCAAGCCCGCCCACGGCGAGAAGCGCGGCTTCTTCCGCTGCTTCGAACGCAGCTTCGAACGCATGACCGAGGGCTACTCCCGCTCGGTGGGCTTCATGATCAAGCGCTTCGTGCTGGCCCTGCTGCTGTTCGCCGGGATGATCGTCCTGACGGTGCTGATGGCGCAGCGGATTCCCGGTGCCTTCCTGCCGCCGGAGGATCAGGGCTACCTGCTCGGCGCGGTGATCATGCCCGACGCCGCCAGCCTGGATCGCACCAGCGAGGTGGGCAAGGTCGCCAGCGACTACTTCATGAACAACGAGGCCGTCGAAGGGGTGGCCATCGTCAACGGCTACAGCCTGCTGGACAGCCAGAACAAGAACAATGCCGGTACCTTCTTCGTCGGCTTCAAGGATTTCGAGGAGCGCTACAAGGACGCGGAAACCATCCGGGCGCAGGGTGCCACGGCCGTCATCAAGGCGGCCGGCCAGACACTCTCCCAGGTGCGCGAGGGGCTCATCCTGCCGGTCAATCCACCGTCCATTCCCGGCCTGGGCACCACCGGCGGCATGGAGGTGTGGATTCAGAGCAAGGGCGACGGCACCGTCAGCCAGTTGGCCGAACTGGTGAACAACTTCGTGGCCAAGGCCAGACAACGCCCGGAACTCGGCGCGATCACCTCCACCTTCAACGCCTTCTCCCAGCAGTTGCTCGCCGACGTGGACCGGGAAAAGGCGGAAACCCTGGGCGTACCGGTGGAGGACGTGTACAGCACCATGCAGACCATGTTCGGCTCGCTGTACGTGTCGCAGTTCAACAAGTTCAGCCGTCTGTGGCAGGTGATCCTGCAGGCCGAGCCCTCCTATCGCCTCAAGGTCGACGACCTGCAGCAGATCTACGTGCGCAGCCGCAACGGCGAGATGGTCCCGCTCAAGGCCCTGCTGACCACCCGCTACGTCACCGGCCCCGATCTCTTGACCCGCTTCAACAACTTCCCGGCGGTGAAGATCACCGCCAACGCGGCGCCGGGCTTCAGCTCCGGGCAGGCGCTCGCGGCCCTCGAAGCGGTGGCCGCGGAGACCATGACCAGCGACTACGGCCTGGCCCTGAGCGGCGAGGCCTTCGAGGAGAAGAAAGCCGGCGGAACCACCTCCCAGGTCTTCGTCTTCGGCCTGATCATGGTGTTTCTGATCCTCGCCGCCCAGTACGAGAAGTGGTCCCTGCCGGTCGGCGTGCTGCTGGCGGTGCCCTTCGCGCTGTTCGGCGCCCTGCTGGCGATCCTGCTGCGCGGCCTGGTCAACGACGTGTACTTCCAGATCGGCCTGACCATGCTGGTGGCCCTGGCGGCGAAGAACGCCATCCTGATCTTCGAGTTCGCCGTGCTGAACCGCGAACAGGGCATGTCGGTCTTCGATGCCGCGATGACCGCGGCGAAGGAACGCCTGCGCCCCATCGTGATGACCTCCCTGGCCTTCATCCTCGGCTGCGTGCCCCTGGCCATCGCCGTCGGCGCCTCGGAGAACAGCCGCCACTCGATCGGCACCGGGGTGATCGGCGGGATGCTGGCGGCGACGGTGATCGCAGTGTTCTTCATCCCGGTGTTCTACTACCTGGTGGAGCGGCTTTCCGAGAAAAAAGCCAAGGACACCGGGAAAGCCGCGCCGTCCACCGAGCCGGCGGCTCCGGGCGGGACGCCGGGCAGCGTCCCGCAGCAGCGGCACGAGGGCGACTGAAATGGCCATGGCGGAGCAGCCCCTGATCGCCTGCCACGAATGCGACCTCCTGCAGCGCGAGCCGCACCTGCCCAAGGGCGGCGTGGCCCGTTGCCGGCGCTGCGGGGCGACCCTCTTCCGCAGTCATCCGCAGAGCACCGAGCGCGCCCTGTCCTACACCCTCGGCGCCCTCCTCCTCTTTCTCGTCGCCAACGTCTTCCCGATCGTCAGCCTCAAGCTCAGCGGGGACGTCGTGCAGGCCACCCTGATCGGCGCGGCGCAGGTCATGTACCGCGACGACATGGCCCTGGTCGCCGGACTCGTGCTGGCGACCACCTTCGCAGCCCCTCTGGCGCAGATGCTGGCCATGACCTACCTGCTGCTGCCGGCCTGCTTCAGGCGCCGGCCGCCCCATGCCGAGCTGGTCTTCCGCACCATGACCCTGGTCCAGCCCTGGGGCATGGTGGAAGTGTTCGTGCTCGGCATCCTGGTGTCCCTGGTCAAGCTCGCCCACCTCGCCATCGTGGTACCGGGGATCGCCCTGTGGTCCTTCGGCGGGGTGATGATGCTCATGGCGGCGGCCGCCGCCGCCTTCGATCCCCGCGATCTGTGGACGCGGCTGGGGCCGCCGCGATGAAGGGCCCGCCGAGCGCCGCCCGCCAGGGCCTTGCAACCTGCCATGGTTGCGGCCTGCTGGCCCGCGCAGGCCACGGCCACGCCATCCGCTGCCCGCGCTGCGGCACCCCCCTGCACGGACGCAAGCCGGACAGCATCGCCCGCACCTGGGCCCTCATCCTCGCCGCGGCGATCCTCTACATCCCCGCCAACCTGCTGCCGATCATGGAAACCAGCTCCCTGTTCGGCTCCCAGAAGGACACCATCATGAGCGGCGTGGTGTATCTGTGGCGGAGCGGCTCGTGGCACCTGGCCCTGGTGGTGTTCATCGCCAGCATCCTGGTGCCGATGGCCAAGCTCCTCGCCCTGATCGTCCTCGTGGTGTCGGTGCAGCTGCACGCCCGCTGGCAGCCGGTGCAGCGCACCCAGCTCTACCGCCTGGTGGAGCTGGTGGGGCGCTGGTCGATGCTCGACGTGTATGTGGTGACCCTGCTCGTCGCCCTGGTGCAACTCGACGCCCTGGCGACCATCCGCCCCGGCGCCGGGGCCCTGGCCTTCGGCGCCGTGGTGGTGCTGACCATGTTCGCGGCGATGAGCTTCGATCCACGCCTGATCTGGGATTCCATGGAGAAAGACGATGCCTGACGCCCCCCCGTCCCCCGATCTGTCCACCCTTCCGGAGGCCGAGGCGGCCCCCAAGTCGCGCTGGAAGCCGCAGCTGGTCTGGCTGGTGCCCCTAGTGGCCGCCCTCATCGGCGGCTGGCTGGCGGTGAAGTCCGTCCTCGACCAGGGTCCCGTCATCACCATCGTCTTCAAGAACGCCGAAGGCCTGGAGGCCGGCAAGACCAAGCTCAAGTACAAGGACGTGGAGATCGGCCTGGTCACCACCGTGGCCCTCTCCCAGGACCTCAAGCAGGTGGTGGCCACCGCCGAGCTGGTCAAGGACTTCAAGCCCCACCTGGTCGAGGACACCACCTTCTGGCTGGTCAAGCCGCGCATTTCCGGCGGCAGCGTGTCGGGGCTCGGCACGGTGCTGTCCGGCTCCTTCATCGGGGTGGGGGTGGGCAAATCCGCCCTGGCGCAGAAGGCCTTCACCGCCCTGGAGGTACCGCCGGTCATCCAGGTCGACACGCCGGGCCGGGAGTTTGTCCTGCGCAGCAGCGACCTGGGCTCGCTCGAGATGGGCTCGCCGATCTTCTTCCGCCGCCTGCAGGTCGGTCAGGTGGTGTCCTACCGGCTCGACCAGGACGGCCGCGGGGTGGACCTGCGCATCTTCGTCAACGCCCCCTACGACCAATATGTCACCGAAAACACCCGCTTCTGGAACGCCAGCGGGCTGGACGTCAAGCTCGACGCCGGCGGAATCGAGGTGAATACCCAGTCCATGCTGTCGATCCTGCTCGGCGGGGTGGCCTTCGAAACCCCGCCGGAATCCGCCGCAGGGGCCGTCGCGGCGGCGGATACCACCTTCGAGCTGTTCGCCGGCCGGGGCCAGGCCATGCGCAATCCCGAGCGCGACGTGCTGAAGATGGTCATGCTCTTCGACGAGTCCCTGCGGGGCCTGGCACCGGGCGCCATAGTGGACTTCCGCGGCATCGCCCTCGGCGAAGTGTCCGCCATCCGGGTGGAACTGGACCCGGTCAGCCGACGGATCATCATGCCCGTCGAGGTGAACCTCTATCCGCAGCGGCTGCGCCTGCGCTCCAAGGAAAAAGACCAGCCCCCGCTGTCGGACGAGGCACGCAAGCGTTTCCTGGACAACATGGTAGCCAACGGCCTGCGCGCGCAGATGCGCAGCGGCAACCTGCTCACCGGGCAGCTCTACATCGCCCTCGACTTTCTCCCCGACGCGCCCAAGGCCGGGATCGACTGGAGCAGCGCCCCCCCCCAACTGCCCACCACCGCGGGCAGCCTGGGCGAACTGCAGGCGACCCTCAAGAACGTCGCCGGAAAGCTGGAAAAGCTGCCGGTCGAACAGATCGGCACCGACCTGCGCCAGACCCTGCAGGCCGCCAATCGCCTGATGACCCGGCTGGACACCCAGGTGACCCCCGAGGTCGTCGCGACCCTGAGCGAGGCGCGCAAGGCCGTGGACACCGCCCAGGGCATGATGGCCGCCGACAAGCCCCTGCAGTACGACACCCGCGAGGCCATCCGCGAGCTGGGGCGCACCGCCAAGTCCCTGCGCGCACTTTCCGACTATCTCGAGCGTCATCCCGAAGCGCTGCTCTGGGGCAAGCAGGAGGATAAGCAGTGAAACACCATGTTCTAATTCTTGCGGCCGGCCTGGCCCTGGCGACGCTCGGCGGCTGCGCCAGCGCCCCCGAGGAGCGTTTCTATACCCTCAGCGCGGTCGCCGCGGCCAATCCGGCGGCGCCCCGGGCGACCTATACGGTGGCCGTGGGGCCGGTCACCGTACCCGACACGGTGGACCGGCCGCAGTTGGTGCTGCGGCTCGACGCCAACCGGGTGGCGATCCAGGAGCACACGCGCTGGGCCGCCCCGCTGCAGAGCGGCATCGGCCAGGTCGTCGCCGCCAACCTGGCACAGTTGCTGGGCGGCGCCCGAGTGGCGGCCTATCCCCAGAACGCCACGACCGACACCGACTATCGGGTGGCGGTGGACGTACAGCGCTTCGAGTCGACCCTCGGCGCCGCAGCCAGCCTCGACGCCCTGTGGACGATCCGCAGCGCCCAGGGCACGGTGCTCAAGGCGGGCCGCACGACGGTCAGCGAACCGGCCCCGGGGAGCGACACCGAAACCCTGGTGGCGGCCCATGACCGGGCCCTGGCAACGCTGAGCCGGGACATCGCCCAGTTCCTTCCGGGTACCCGCCCCGCGCCATGAGCCTTCCCTGCCGAGCGTTCCGCCTGGACCGGGCCTAGCGGAACACCGCCACCAGCACCGCCGCCGCCAGCAGCGCCCCGCCGGCCAGTAGTCCCAGCACCAGCCGGCTGGCGCCGGCCTTCGCCTCGGGCGGGCACGCGGCCACCGCCTGGGCGGCGGCGTGCAGGGGGTTGGCGACGGGTGCGCGGCCGCTCGTCCCGGGTTTCTCCGGCCTGGGCAGGTCGACCGCCGCCATGAACAGCGTGGCGTCCTCGCCCTCGGCCTGCGGCACCTCGACCCTGGGGCCGATCACCAGCAGGGTCACCGAGCCCATGCGCACCTGGTTGCCGGGCTGCAGGACGGCGCTGTCGATCCGCCGGCGGTTGACGTAGACGCCGTTGGCCGAAGCCAGGTCCTTGATTTCCAGCACGTCGCCCTTGAGGAAGAACTCGCCGTGGCGGCGCGACAGTTCCGGATCGCCGAAGCACAGCTCGCACTTGGTCGAGCGGCCGAAGGTCATCGAGCCCTGGACATGGAACTTGCGGCCCTCGTGCTCGCCCTGGATCACCTGCAGAAACCAGCGCGGCGCGGCCTCCGCCCGCGGCTTGGCCTTGCTCGGGTCGAGCAGCAGCAGCTCCACCGGACCGACCCGCAGCAGGTCGTCGGCGCGCAACTGGTAGTGGCTGGCGATGCGCGCGTCGTTGACGAAGGTGCCGTTCTCGCTTTCGCAGTCATGGAGATAGTAGAGACCGTTCCGCTGGCGGATTTCCGCGTGGAAGTCGCTTATCCCGGAATCATCGAGCACCAGGCGATTGCGCCGGTCCCGGCCGATGGTGAAGCGCTCCTCGACCAACCAGATGGGCGCCTGACGACTGTCTTTGAAGTTCAGCTTGAGCATATGCGGTATGAGCCCTGTTCTCGTGACGCAGACTCGGTGGGGGGCGGCGACTGCCGGTCAGTTGCCGAATAGGTTGTTCCAGGCCTGCTTGATCGGGTTGCCGTCCTCGCTGGGCGCCTCGCTGTGCGGCGCCGGCGCCCGCTGCACGGGCCGGCGGGTCTGGGCCGCCCTGGCCGCCCGCGCCGAGGCCAGCAGTTCCCGGTGCTCCTCGCGCATCCGCAGCAGCTCGGGGTTCTCCGGCTCGGCCTGCAGCCCGCGCTCGATCATCTCCAGGGCACCGGGGAAGTCCTTGCGCCGGTAAGTGGCGTTGGCCAGGTCGCGGTACTGCGTGGCGATGCGGTGCAGACCGGCCAGCGCCTGCGCGTTGCTGGGCATCCAGCCGAGAACCTGGCGGTAGTAGTAGACCGCGCTGTCGTCCTCGGGCAGCAGCAGGCGCTTGTCGGCGATGCTCTGCTCGGCGCGCGCCAGATGGCCGGCGATGCGCGCCTCGATCAGCCGCCTCAGGCCGTCGAGGGCGCCGGCATGCCCGGCCTCCAGCTCCAGAACCTGGCGGAAGTAGTGCTCGGCGCTGTCCTGTGCCGGCTCCTGCAGCCGCCCCTCGGCCAGGCGCTGCTCGCCGAGGGCCTGCAGGCCGGCGATGCGCGCGGCCCTGCCGACCCGTTCGAGGCCGACCCGGGCCGCCAGGCTGCGCGCGTCCAGGCGCAGCGCCTCGCGGAAGTAGTGTTCGGCGTTGTCCTGCGCCGGCTCCTGCAACTGTCCCGCGGCCAGGCGCCGTTCGGCCTTGGCGAGGAACTCGTCGACCTGCCGCTGCTGGTGCCAGTAGAAACCACCACCGGCCAGGGCGCCGCCCAGCAACAGGACACCGAGCACGGCCGGCCACCGCGCACGGCGAGCCCCGCGTGGCGCCGGTTCGGCCGGCGATGCCTCCGCCGCGCGGCTGGCGCCCGGCTGCAGGCCGGGGCCGAGGCGGGTTTCGTCGGGGTCGCCCAGTTCGATCTCGTCCAGCGCCGCCAGCAACTCCCGGCAGTCGGCGAAGCGCTGGCCGGGCTCCTTGGCGAGCATCCGCTCGAGCACGCCGCGGAACGGCCCCAGCGCGCCGGACAGGCTCGGCAGCGGCAGCTGCATGTGGTTCATCACAGTCTGGGTGTAGTTGCTGCCGCGGAAGGGGTTGGTGCCGATGAGCATCTCCAGCAGGATCACCCCCAGGCTGTAGATGTCGCTGCGCGCGTCGAGCGGCTGGCATTGCGCCTGCTCCGGGCTGCTGTAGGCCGGGCTGCCGACGGCGATGCCGAACTGGGTCAGCTCGCTGTCGAGGTCGAGGTCCTTGGCCACCCCGAAATCGGTGAGCACCGCGCTGCCGTCGCCGCGGAACAGGATGTTGGCCGGCTTCACGTCGCGGTGCACCAGCCCCTTGGCGTGCACCACCGCCAAACCGCCGGCGATCTGCCGGACGATCTCCAGGGCCCGCTCCGGGGCGAACAGCTCGCCCTTGTGGCGAGCCAGGTCGCCGCCGGGGAGGTATTCCATGGCCAGGTAGTGGCGGCCGTCGGGCAACCGGTCGATGTCGTAGATGGTGATGATCGCCGGGTGATGCAGGGAAGCGAGCAGGTGTCCCTCGCGGATGAAACGCAGGGTGAAGCTCTGGTCCTCGGCCTTGCCCAGGACCTTGATCGCCACCTGGCGCTGCAGCGAGTGCTGGGTGGCCAGGTAGACGGCGGCCATGCCGCCCTTGCCGAGCAGGCCATGCAGGCGGTAACCGGGAATATCGAGCACGCTGTCGTTCATGGAATCGGGCGCCGGATCAGTTCTTTGCGGGTTTCAACAGTTTGTCGAGGAAGCTGCGCGGCTTTTGCGCCGCAGCCTGCACCGGCGGCGGCGAGGCCAGCCCCAGCGCGACGCAGGTGATGTTGTCGCTGCCGCCCATGCGGTTGGCGGCCTCGACGAGCGCACCGACCAGCGCGTCGAGGGTGGCGGCGCCGGCACACAATTGCAGGATCTGCGCATCGCCCAGCTCGCGGGTCAGGCCGTCGCTGCACAGCAGCAGCAGCTCGCCGTGGCCGAGGCGGCCCTGCGCCAGCGCCACCTCGAGCGCCTCGCCGCTCTGGCCGAGGCAGCGGGTCAGCACGTTGCGCAGGGGATGCCGGCTGGCCTCCTCGGCGCTCAGCCGGCCGGCGTCGACCATCGCCTGCACCCAGCTGTGATCGTGGGTCAGTTGCTCGATGGCGCCGGTGCCGATCCGGTAGGCGCGGCTGTCGCCGGCCCAGGCGAGCTGGAAATCCGCCCCGGAAAAGCGCATCGCGACCAGGGTGGTGCCCATGCCGCGCCGCCCCTCCTCGGCCTCGGCGGCGGCGAGGACGGCGGCATTGGCGGTCAGGACGGCGCTGTGCAGACCCTCGCCGCGGGCGATCTGCCGGCGCAGGATATCCAGCGCCAGAGCGCTGGCCACCTCGCCGCACCGATGGCCGCCCATACCGTCGGCCACCGCCCACAGGCGCAGCTGCGGACAGCACAGCAGCGCGTCTTCGTTGTGCCGACGCACCCGGCCCACGACCGTGAGCGCCGCATATCCCAAAGCGGGATCGGAAGACCGGGTGATCGACATGACGGTGAAAAATCTCGGGGACGAGGTTGGCGGGGGCGACGACGGAGCCAATGGCTATTGGCCGGCAGCATACTCCGCCGCCACCGCCCCGACAGCCGATTGCCGGACGCGACGCCAGGAAGGTGAAGGGGCGCACAGTTCGCAGGCGCGGGCGCGCAGGTGGCGCAGCAGGGCCAGGTGACGCAGTGCGACGAAGGCTACCCCAGTGGCGGCTGGCACAGGAGTATGCACGCACTTATGCGGGAGACATTCCCCGGAGAGGCTGCGGGAGCTGGAGCTGGCCCTGCGGCGGGAGGTCCACCGGCAAGCGCAGGAACTGGGGCGATTTTGTGGGAATCACTCAGGGTCAGGTAGCGCACCACAGATTGACCGTCTAGATTCAGAACGCGCTCGGCACAGGTTTCCAGCCCATGGCTGGCATGACATCCAGAGAGATCGCCCCGAACAAACCGGTAATTTCATCCGGAAACTACCACTGTTTATCCGGTTTGGCTGCAACCCAGAAGGTGACGTATAAAACATATTGCGAGGGATAGCCGTGAATCATATAGCGAAGGACCGTCTCCTCCAGACAGCACTACTGTTGAGTTCCACCCTGCTGATTGCCACTCCAGCACACTCATCGATTATCGGTGCCGATGGCGGTATTACCCTGTGGGTTTCCTACGATAATGTCGACGCCCCCGGGGCAAGCGTGAACGACAACGTTACCCAGATAAACAGCACTGCCGCCGCAAGTTGCACCCCCACGAACAACGCCCGCTCCGCACAAGGCGCACCCGATAGCCCCGGCTCATGCCCCGCAGCCGGTGGCGACACCTGCAGCGGTCGCGACAAGCTACTGGGCGATATCTCCAACCTCGCCGAATACATATACACCTCCACCCATGGCACCCATTACCTGCGTCGCGTCTATGTTGCCGACCGGGGACGTGCCTGGAGCACCGCGGACATCAAGTGGAACATCGGCGGCGGCGGCTCAAGTGCCTGGCCTGCCGGCTGGAAGGATGTCGACCTGCAGCTCAGCCTCAACTCGGCCACCCGCAAATGCATTCACGACGTTCTCCACCACGAACTTGGGCACTATTTCTACGAACTGCCGGATCGGTACGCGAGAAGCGGCGACTACTACAAGGGCTCCTTCGACAATGGAGCCACCGTCTTCAATGTGGACGTGGACGAAGGCGACCCCAACACCGTCATGGCGAGCAACTTTCCGCACCGGTTCGTCGATACCACCAATGCCCGTCTGGTCCTGAGCTACGACCAGCCCGGACCCGGCACCACCAGCGGCGAGGAACTGACCCCCGACCTGCTGGCCGACGGCAACCCGAACAACGATGGACCGGATCGAGCGCACCACGGGTTCACCACACCCTTTGCGCAGGATGAATGGAGCGTCATTCCAGGCGCACATGTGGACCTCGCCGGCGTCCACACCGAGGGCGACTTCAGCTCTCCCGGGCTGGGCTCCATGCCCGCCGTGGACGTGCGCTTCATCGGCGTCGACTCCCCCTTCCCGGGAACCGTGCTGCTGCTGGATCGCTCCGGCAGCATGAGCGTACAGACCAACGGCGTACCGGCCAGCCAGTATGTGCAGGAGGCTGGCCTCTATCTCTATCACAGCTCCGAGGAGGGGGATTATGCCGGCACCTTCCTGTACAACGACGCGGTGGAAAAACTGTTCGACTACGATCTGTACGACCCCGCCAACCAACTCCCCGCCGCGAATTTCCGCACGGCCGCAGGTCTGACCGACATCGCCCTGGCCCTGGAAGAAGCCATCGACGCCATGATCGCCAAGCATGGCGAGGGGGGCGTCAATTCCGGTCAGATCGTCCTGATGTCAGATGGCAAGCAGACCACCGGCGATAGCCTGTGGGATCAGGTCGATCGTGCCAATGGGCTAGGCATCCAGATCCATACCCTGACCTTCGGCAATGCCGACATCACGACCATGCAGCAGATTGCCGATAGCTCGGGAGGCAGCACCACGCCGATGTCGGAACTCGACAGCGCTGCGGAACTCAAGCTGAACATGGTGCGCAAACTCACCACGCTGCGTGACAACAGCCCGATCTTCACCCACAAGGGCATCGTCGCCAAAACCGGCGAAAGCGCCGGCAAGGAATACTTTTCCTCGGAGTTCCAGGTTCCCCCGAAAACCTAGGACGTACTCTTCTATGTATTCCTCGAAAGAAACAACGCCGCAAATCTGGACATCGAACTGATCGACAGCGATGGACAGCAGATCGACGTTACCGCCCAGAGCCTGGCACAACGAGGGCGCTTCAATGGCATCCGCGTACCGGATGCCAAAGCGGGCAAGTGGACGTTCCGGGTTGTCGCCGGCGACAACTTCAACGGCAAGCTTCCTCTCGACGACAACATCGAGATCATCGCCTTTGCGGACAATCGGGAACTGAAGGGACATATGTGGCTTGACCACAAGAAGAAAGATCAAAAGTCCAGACTCATCAAGGCCCGACTGGATTACCGCTATCCCCTGACGAACATGAATGTCGTGGCGCATATCTACGACGGCGCCAAACAGATCCAGACCATCGATATGTTCGACGATGGCAAGCAAGGCCAGGACAGCGATGCAGGCGATGGCGTCTATTCGGGCATCCTGGATATCAAACCGATCAAGTCGTCCGATACCCAGAAGAGCAAATCCCCGAAAAAGGTCCGGATCGACGTGCAGTACTCGGTTACTCCGGCCACGGTGCCAGCACCGAACGCCCATTACGAGACCGGCACCGACCTCGCCGCCTTGGTCGAGGACTACCGCAAGCTTGGCGTAACACAATTCACCGCCTACTCGACCGAAACCACCCATGTATCTCCCGACGAGCCTCCGGCCCCCTCCATGCAGGTAACCTCGCCCCGCAAGACGGCCCGTGTCGAGCGGGGCTCGGAAGGCGTGATACGGGTGAGCGTCCGCGATGCCAGACCAGTCCTAGACCAAGTTCTTGTCTCGCTTGGGCAGGGGATCGAAGCAAAAGCTACATCCGTGAAGTCCGAGGACGACGACAAGGGACTGGCCGCAACCATCGAGCTGACCTACAAGGTTCGGCAGGATGCCGAACCGGGCACCCGCGACCTGAGTCTGCAATTCGGAGACGTGCGCCTGACCCAGCAGAAGATGATCCGCGTGGATGGCAAGGACAAGGGCAAAACCGATGCCCACGAGACGGAAGCGGAAGCCGAGACCTTGCCATAGCAGGCCGTTGAAAAATTCAGCTCCAACTCCCCCAACCCGCCAGGCTTGACGTTTTCTCAAGCGCTCGGCCCCCGACGTTTCTCTCAAAAGGCCTGGCTCCAGGCCCTTTTTGACGATTCCAGCGCCGTTTCCACGCCTTTCGGCGTTTTCCGGGCGCAACTCGCCCTATACATGCGCGCCTCGCCACCAGCCCGACAGGCTCCCCAGGCGGATCAGGTTGTAGACCGAGAAGCCCAGCAGCAGTTGGGCACTCAACTTCGCCCGGCCGATCAGCTTGGTCTTGCGCAGACCTCCCACCGTCTTC
>Ga0209467_1000494_pt1 | contig 54773 bp, 35 predicted proteins | sample Higcelwee11metaG_FD_187175 | JGI IMG/M metagenome (GOLD analysis project Ga0209467, IMG submission 187175) | Freshwater pond sediment microbial communities from the University of Edinburgh, under environmental carbon perturbations - High... | ecosystem: Environmental > Aquatic > Freshwater >... | reverse complement strand
GTTCTTTCCATTCTGCGCCTGCGTATAAAGCGCAAAGGGATGGGGCAGAGGCTAAAATACTCGTTGCTTTTTTCTCTTCCGCAATAGAATCCTCTTTATTTAAAGACAAACGGAAGAATACCTTGTGCCCTTTTTCGAGACTCATCAGTTGAGCGACAACGTCAAAATGATCCACCCAATCAACTGCGGTGACATCAATTAAAAAATTGAGCACTGTGCGAGGATCTTCTTTCAAAAATTGAATAAGAGGGAGGTAGTCTTTTTTGGAAACTTGCAAGTCCAACGGCATATCCGCAGGGATTGCTTCAAGAAGCTCTTTGGAGGTGTTTTCTAAACCGTACACAGTGACCGTGGGGAATTTTTCCTGAACGATATTAAAGAGCTCTGCCTGAGGGAGGCCAACGATTTTTCCCGCATTGTGCGGTACTTCGGGGAATACCTCTTTGGGGACGCGGACCGATTTATAAGAGGATTTGTATTCAGGATTTTCTTCCTTAAATTTCGCTCTCGCTTCGGCCATTTCCTCGTCTTTGATTTTTTCCAATGCGGCCCAAGCTTTTGAAGCTTCGCCCCAACGATCTTTGGTTTCGGGGGCAGTAATCTCCCCTTCATGCCAAGGATCACGACTGGTTTCGTGGAGAATTTTATCTCGCAACGTCAGGAGCCCGTGGAAAAGCGCTTCAGGACGTGGTGGACAACCGGGGATAAAGACGTCTACGGGAAGAATTTCAGCGGCACCGCGCACCACGGAATAGTTGTTGTAGTAGAAGGGCCCACCAGAGATGGTGCAAGCGCCCATCCCAATGACGTACTTTGGTCCCGGAATTTGTTCCCAGAGCATTTGAACCGCAGGAGCCATACGTTCGGTAATGGTACCCGCCAAAATGAACAGGTCTGCCTGGCGAGGCGAGGCTCTGAATACTTCAGAACCGAAACGTGCGATATCATAACGGGCCATGGAGCTAGACATCATTTCGATGGCGCAACAGCTTGTACCGTATGTCAGAGGCCAGAGAGAATTGGCTCTCGCCCAATTTACAACGTAATCTACCATATTGACGGCGTATTTCCCGCCGGGGATAGGATCTAAAATCTTTGGAAGAAAATTGGTTACTCCCATTTCAAAATTCCTTTTTTCCATGCATAGGCAAGGCCGGAAACTAAGACAAGTATAAAGAGGGTGAGGTCTCCAAAAACGATAATGGGCATGAGGATGGTGTTGCCTGCCATACATGCCCTAAAATTCGTAAGGACCGGAAAAAGAAAGAGTGCTTCAATATCAAAAATAAGAAATAGTAACGCAAAAAGGTAATACCCTACCTTAAACTGAATGCGGGCATTACCAAAGGTTTTCATGCCGCATTCATAAGGGAGAAATTTATTTTTTGTGTCTTTACTTTTGTACCCAAGTAATTTGCCGACGACAATGGCTCCGCCCGCAACGACTGCTCCGAGGAGCAAGAAAAAAATTAAGATGAAATATTCTGAAAGCACCATATAAATGACAACTCCATGATCAAATTAATAAAAATGCTGAAGCTCTTGTAATGTTCCGAATAACGCGTTACCAATAGCGAACCGATCTTCAATATGGGTGTGCAAATCACGAAATTCCTGTGCAGTGGTTTCGTTCAGCGCATTCAGATTTTTTTGAAGATTGGATATGAATCCTGATTCATGAACTTCATTTGTTTGTGATTGAATGGATTTATCCAAACTTTGAAGCATTTTGTCTGTTTCGATGCGAGTTAGAATGTAGCGCATTGTGGACTGTAATTCGATGAGAAAATAGACCAAGAGAATTTCTTCCTGGAGAATACCCCAACGTTTGTCTTTCGAAAATAGATTTATTTTTTCACTTTTCCCAAAGAAAATAGCGGCCTGTGCATATTCCAAACAAGTTTCCAAGGAGACTTCACAACGATTAATTTTTACCCCGATGGCAGCAAACCAAGCTTTTCTATCCGCGTCCAAATTTTGCTGATTGATAATGGGTTTCAGGGCACGAAAGGCGTAGTATACTTCTTCGTAATGACGATTGCGCATACGGCAATTAAAGGCTCTATTTCGAGTGGCTTGATCCGTGGGATGGGTAAGAATACTCATATTCTTTTTACCTCATGAACGCCTTGAATATTTTCAATACTCCGAATAAGGCCTTCTAGTTGCTCTCGGCGGGAGGCTCGTAAAACTAAGCGAATTCGCCCCGCATCTCTTGTAAAAACAGCACTCATTCTATCTAAATTTGCATTGGATTTGGTAAGCTCTGCAAGAATATCTGCGGTAACACCCTTTCTGTAATCAGTTTTTATGCAAAGATGACTCGTAAATTCTTGAGTGGAATTGACGTTCCATTCCATTGCAAGAAGGCGGGATGCGGGAACTTTTTCCAATTCTTTGCAATTTTGTTTGTGAACTTCAATGCCGCGTTTAGGAACCAATGCTCCAACAATGGGCTCCCCAGGTATTGGTGCGCAACAAGGAGCAAAGTGTATAAGGAAACTCGCTTCGTTTCCTACTTGTACGGGAAGTTGCGAGTGCGTGTTGTTCTTATCTTTCAGGAAAAGTCGGAACGGAAAATTTTCTTTTCCTTCTTGGAATTCGGGCCCCGCCAATGGCTGAATGAATCGCTGAAGATCGGAAAGGGGCATTTCTCCTTGACCCACGCGTTCGTAAAAGGCATCAATATTAGGGGCTCCGAAATAGCGACAAATGGTATCTGCGTCCGGTTGATTCTTTGCCTGAATTTTAAACATACGGAGTTCGCGTTCCCAAATTTCTTTTCCTAAAGAACGAGCTTGCTGAATAATGCTTGTTCGCATCCACCTACGGAGTTCTTGTTTCGCCTTAATCGTTTTGACGATTTCCAACCATTCTGGTTTGGGTTCTTGATTGTGGCTTTTAAGAACTTGAATGGTTGCCCCATTGGGGACTACTTTGGCAATACTTACCACATCATCGTTAATGCGAGCTCCGACACAGTGGAAGCCAAGCTTGGTATGTACTGCAAACGCAAAATCGAGAACAGTGGAACCTACGGGAAGCTCAATGGAATCACCCTTGGGCGTGAATACGGTAATCCCTTCGGGTTTAAGGTCCACACGCAAAAATTCAAGAAATTCCACAGAATCTGGAATCTCCGATTGTAGCTTTGCCATGCGTTCCAACCAAGCGAGTTCTTCGCCGTTTCGCTGGGTTTCTAGTTTGTAGGCCCAGTGGGCAGCAAATCCCTTCTCTGCTGTGAGATCCATATCCTTGGTACGAATTTGCACCTCGACCATTTTATTGTCGGGACCGATGACCATGGTGTGAATGCTTTGGTAAAGATTGGGCTTTGGGGTCGCTATATAATCCTTAAAAAGACTTTGAAGGGGTGTCCAGAGGTTGTGTACGTAGCCTAGGGCTAGATAACATTCAGGAATACTTTCGACAATAATGCGGATGGCAAAAATATCGAAAATTTCATCGAGGCCGCAACCGCGATTTTGCATCTTCGTATAGATGCTGTAAATATTTTTGGTGCGCCCTTGAATGGTACAATCAAAATCTTCCAAAGCCATTTTAATCTGAAGAGGCCCGATGACCGATTTGATATAATTTTCACGCTCTTCTTTACTTTTTAAAAGATGGGCGATGATCTTCTTGTATTCATCAGGATTCAGGTACTTAAATGCAAGGTCTTCTAGTTCCGATTTGAAACGGTACAAGCCAAATCGGTGGGTGAGTGGAGTGTATATATCCAGAGTTTCTTGAGCGATGACGCGCCGTTTTTCTGGTTTCATGTAATGCAGAGTTCGCATATTGTGCAAACGATCCGCAATTTTAATCATGATAACTCGCGGGTCTTTCGCCATCGCTGAGATAAACTTGCGATAGGTTTCCGCTTTTTGTTCGGTCTTATTATCCTGTTTTTGGGCTGCTGAAATTTTGGTCACCGCATCGACCATAAACGCGGTTTCTTCACCAAATTTTGTACGAATTTCTTCAAGGGTGTGAGGAGTGTCTTCCACCACATCATGCAGTAGTCCCGCGAGAACAGACGATGTGTCTAACTTGAGATCCGCAAGGATCTTAGCGACTTCGTAGGGGTGTTCTGTGTAAGGCATACCGCTTTTGCGGTATTGGCCCTGATGAGCATCTGCAATAAAGGCTACGGCAGCTCGGAGAAGCGTTTCATCGAGGGCTTCATTTTTTTTCATCAGAACATCAATAATGTGTTCTTGATTCGCTTGTAAAGTAGCCGTTTGCATACGGTAAATCTACCAAAAAAACCTTAAAATTGTTCAAAAAAAGCCAGAACATTACTTGAAAAAGAAGAAAAAACAGAATGCAACGAGGTAAAAATTAGACATTGCATCACAATGGGAGATTGTGTCTACACTTTTGTAGACTTGTGGATTCTTATATGCTTCCTGGGCTATGCAGAACGCCTAATAGAACGGCTACATAATGGCAAATGGCGGCGGCTAAAACGAATGCATGCCAAATGACGTGGTGCCATACCAACCGCTTACTCATATAAAATATAGCTCCGAAGGAATATAGGAGACCTCCGATGACAATCATTATCATCACATCCAGAGGAACGGTGGTGAAAAAAGTTTTGCCACCGACGATAAGAATCCAACCCATGGCAAGATAGAGGAGCGTGCTAAAAAGCTTGTACTTTCCAGCAGAAAATATTTTGAAAATAATTCCAACGAGGGCGAGTCCCCACAAAATGGAGAGTAAGGCTATTCCGAATCCGTTAAAAAGATAAATGAGAATAAGGGGGGTGTACGTGCCCGCAATGAGAAAGTAAATGGAAATATGATCACAAACTTTCAGCATCTTTTTTGCGGTCGGATTTTGTACCGCATGATAGAGAGTACTGAAAAGGAACAGCATGGTAAAACTGAAAGAATAAATAGCGGCGGCAACGATTGCTGGGATATTTTGGATACTTGCAGCGATGGCTGTCACAACAGGGATGCTGGCCAGAGCAAAAAGAACGCCGAAACCATGAATGAGTGCGTTGGCGAGTTCGACGCGAAGTACTCTTTCTTGCGAAATTTCAGGCAAGTGGACTTTCTTTTTTTCTGACATGGCTCGAATATACAAACTTTCAAAAGAACAAGTGTTTTTGGTGGGTTGTTTTTTGTTCTTTGTCCACAAAAAAATCATTTTAGGTTAAATTTTATGTGATTGTAACGTTCTCCCAATTCAAAGGAATGGTTTCGGCTATGTTAAATAAAAAGTTTGATGATGAAGAAGATTTTGAAGAATTAGAAGACGAAAAGATTGACGATGCTCCTAATGAGGATAATCTTGAAAGTGCCATGCAGGTTCGCGACTACAGTGACCGCCGCGTGATGGTTTGGGAATCGGATGATAAGCGTTGTGCTGATGCCGTTGAAGTTCTGTCTGGACTTTTAACGGGTGCTTATGTAAAAGGGGTTGGAACCGAGAAAGAAGCGCTTCAGTTGCTGGATTCTGAGCCTTGGGACACCTTTGTTGTGGATTTCTACACAGAAGGCGTTTCGGCGAGTGAATTTGTAAAATGTGTCAACAATTATCCAGAGGCTATTCTGGTGGCTCTCTCTCTTGCTCCTTTCACCTTGCCCGAAGAACGCAACCGTTATAAGATAGAGCCTCTTCGTAAGCTTTTTGATATTGAAAAGCCTCAGCCCAAGCAACCCGAGACGCCTGCTACCCGGTAACCTATGGATTCGAAAGCTGCATCCGTCTCTCTAGTTGGGGTTTCTAAAACCTTTCAAGGGGCTTCTGCTGCTGTGGATTCTCTTTCTCTTGAAATTAAGGAAGGGGAATTCGTTGTCTTGGTGGGACCTTCCGGTTGCGGGAAGTCCACCGTGCTTCGTATGATTGCCGGGTTAGATTCTCCCACGAGTGGGGAAATATTGATTAGTGGTGTCGATGCCTCTAATTTGGAACCCAAAGATCGCGATATAGCGATGGTGTTTCAAACACATGCCCTTTATCCTCACATGACCGTGCGAGAAAATTTGGAGTTTGGTTTAAAACTCAAAGGCTTGTTCTCCTCAAATGAAATTCGTGAACGGGTTCGTGAAACTGCTGAAATTCTGGAGTTAGAATCTGTTCTTGATAGAAAACCCAAACATCTTTCCGGTGGGCAGCGTCAGCGTGTGGCACTCGGACGGGCGATGGTTCGCAAGCCTCGTATTTTTCTTTTCGATGAGCCTCTTTCGAATTTAGATGCGAAGATGAGAAACCAGATGAGAGTCGAATTGGGACGGTTGCATACGCGCTTGCAATCAACCATGGTTTTTGTGACTCACGATCAGACAGAGGCGATGACCATGGGGGATCGCATTGTCTGCCTTAATGAAGGAAAAATTCAACAGATTGGATCTCCAATGGAGTTGTATTCTCATCCGGCCAATGAATTTGTCGCAGGATTTATCGGTATTCCCCCCATGAATATTTTTTCCGTTCAGTTTATTCAAGATGATATTTTTATTGAAAAAGCCGGATTGTCTATTCCCGCTTTTAGTTCCGTGACATCGATACTCAAAAAGTATCCTCGTGTTCGTATGGGTATTCGTCCGGAGTATCTTTCCATTTGTTCCAGTTCGCCCAAAGCGATTCCTATTACCGTGGAAGTAATTGAACCTCTGGGCCCCGAAACTTTAATTTATAGTCGTTGTAACGATTTGAGTTTGGTCGTGCGTGTTTCTGCGGGCACTCACCATGAAGTGGGTGAACGGCTGTTTCTTTGCCTTGATGAACTTAAAATTCAGATGTTTGATATTTCGACAGGGGAAAGTATTCATTGACTACTTCGATAAAAGAAAAAAGGAAACTTTTGTCTTGGGTTCGAGGGCTTGTATTTGCTCTGTTTTTCTGCTTTTGTCTCCCTGTTGTTTTATCCTGTGAAGATGATTATTCAACCGAACGCCAAAAGACGGTGCTTCAAATGTGGATTATGCCTAACAGCCTTGATCCTGAAGCGGACATGGATCGTATTCTTCGAAATTTTGAACTTGAAAATCCGGGGATTAAAGTCGAAGTGACCGTTCTTGATTGGAGCGTTGCGTGGACGAAGATTACGACTGCGGCTACCACATCTAATGGGCCTGATATTCTTCAAATGCCAACGACTTGGGCTGCTTCTGTTACCCAAATGGGGGCTTTGCTTTCTTTAGATTCTTTGTTGGAATTGGCGGGTGGGGATTCTGTTTTTGTTCCTTCGGCGATGCGGTTTGCGCGTCCAATTGGTTCTGATAGTGTGACCTCATTTCCATGGTTTTTAGATGTTCGCCCTCTTTATTTTCGACGTGATGTACTTGCACAGATTGGGGTAAAGTCCACCGATATTGTCACTTGGAATGATTTTAAAAAAACACTCAAAAAAATTCAGCAGGCGAAATTAGTTATTGAAGGTATTCCTGTCGAACCTATTGGTTACCCAGGAAAACATGACTGGAATGTGATTCATAATTTTGCGCCTTGGATTTGGGGTGCTGGTGGTGATTTTCTGGATTCTACGGCGACGCGGAGTACCATTGCTGATTCGGCCTCTATCGCGGGAATTATGTTCTATTTGGATTTAGTGCGGATGGGTTATAATAACCGCCGTAATTTGGGAAAAAATACAAGCCAGGTAAGTTCTGATTTTGATGAAGGGCGATTTGCCTTTTGGTTTGATGCCACCAATAAAACTATTTATCTTGACAGTCCACGCTTTTTGGGTGGGCAAGCTAAAAGTGTGACTGCTCGAAACTATTCTTGTATGTTACCCCCTTCGTCCCCGAAAGGCAACGAACCTTGGTATTTTGCCGGAGGATCTAATCTTTCAATTTTCAGATTCACTCAACACAAACGGGAGTCTAAAGCTTTACTTCGATACCTTACCACACGTGCTGATGTACAGCTTTCCATGTCTCGTACGACGGGATTTTTGCCTGCATTGAATGTTACTTACGAATATCCATTTTTCAAAGAAGATGAAAAAAGACAAATTTTTCAGCAAATGGCGATGCACTCTAAATCATACCCAGCGGTGCATTATTGGGGAGAAATTGAAACTGATATTTTGCTCCGTCGCTTTGGAAATATTTTTGATTTGATTACCGCTTCTCCTTCAGATCAATGGCCTGAGAAGGCTATAATTGCTGAAATTCAGGCTGCAGATCGTGAAATCAATCATTATATCAAACGTCAGCACGGGACGGCCTTCCATGAAAATTGATAAATATCAATTAAGAGGACGTTCCCTGATTCTTGTCTTTGTTTTGCCCGCTTTTTTATTTTTGATTCTGTTTTTTTTGATCCCTGTGATTTCTGGCATTGTCATAAGTTTTCATGTGAGTGATAAATCGACATTGGATCAATTTTTCTCTGCTCCCTTTGCGGGATGGAATAATTTTAGAGAACTGTTTCTTTCGGGGGGGAGCACTTTTGATCAATTGATCGATGCTTTTCGCAATACGGTCATATATTCGATTTGTGTGAGTGTCGGTTCTATCGGATTGGGACTATTGGGCTCTATTATTGTGATGCAGAAGTTTAAAGGTGTCAGTCTTGTGCGCTTGTTGCTTTTGTTTTCTTGGATTGTCCCCAGCTATGTTGTCGGCCTTTTGTGGGGGTTTATGTGGCAACAAGAAGAGGGTATTATCAATACGCTTCTTTTTGATTATCTCCATTGGGATGTACTTTCCGGTTGGTTTGGGGCTCACTGGGAATATACTTCTATAGGCGAGTTAATAAAACCGAATTGGCTTACGGGCCCCAATACGATTTGGGCTATCATTATTCCTACGATTTGGCGGTTTTGGCCTTTTTGTATGATGATGTTTTTGGCGGGGCTTACTGCAATTCCGAAGGAAATTTATGAAGCTGCGGAAATTGATGGAGCAACAAAACATGAACAGTTTTTTCGTATCACACTTCCCATTTTGAAACCTATTTTTGCGTTGATTGTGTTGCAAAGTTTAGTGATCAATGTTTATAGCTTTAACATTGTGGCGATGATGTTTGGCAATGGTTCTGGATTTCCTGGGAAACATGGCGATTTGCTCATGACATACATATATCGGACGACTTTCCAAACATGGAATTTAGGCCTAGGTGCCGCATTAAGCACGCTTTTAATGACGATGATGCTTGTTACCGTCTTCTTCTGGTATCGATTATTCTGGAAGGATGTACATGATAATTAGAATTGTTGCCATTATTTTTGTTGTCTTGAATTCTATACCTCTTGTATGGATGGTATGGAGTTCTCTGATGGGCAATAATGAGATTATGCAAGGGCGTTTATTCCCAGCACCCTATCGATCAGACGTCCCATTTTTCAGACCTATCGAAAAAATGGGTCTTGTGGCAGGTACCTTACACGGTCAGATTTATCGTTTTCCATCGGGACATCTCACCGATCCTAATAGGCTAGACATTGACCTTTCTGCTGTTTCTGTTCACTATGCCCTACGGGATAATGAGTTGTATGCATTTTCTCCTGATGAAGCGTTGATGCATGTGGATCTTAAAAAAGGTAAAGTGGATCGGCGATGGGGTTGGAATTTGTTTGAAAAATCTTTTATTCAAAAGGATTTTACAGCGTTTCGTTTCGTGTCCAATCAGATCCCTGTCGTTGAATTCAGTCGTCTTGCAGGGATGCTTAATGGGACCCCTCTGCTTTCGAATGAAAAAGGAAAGTTTCTGACTGATTTTCTACAGCGGCCTTTTTCAGAAGATTCGACAGTAATTGAAAGTTTGAATCAGATTTTAAATTCTCCAGAGAAAGTAAATCAAATTCTCTCCGTGTGGTCCTTGGAACCTAATTGGGTGAATCCCATGATTCCCCATTTGTTTAAGAAAACACACCGTACCTATAGTGAAAATAAAGAGCTTTTTCGTTGGTGCCTTGCTGAACGAGTTCCTCATGAGTTAACTCGTTATCGTCAAATTCCTTGGGAGTCTGTTTGGGTAGACCGTGTCCCTGCGAGTGATCATGGGGTATCTCTTGTGGGTGTGGGGAAATACCTTTGCATGGGTGTTTGGTGGGAAGCTTTTCCAGGTATTGCGATTATTGACCCTGATAAGCCTAATTCCATCCGTTGGATTACTGTGAATAATGGTTTACCGACCTCTTCTATTCAAAATATTTTGCGAGTTTCTGAATCTGAAATTTTGGTGACTCATGATCAGGGATTTTCTTTGGTGGATATTGAAACAGAGAAAGTGAAAGCAAATTTTTTATTTGGTGAAGGGGGGTTGCCATTCTATAATGGTCGAGACCTTCGTTTGGCTTTGGTAGGACGTTCTGCAGTACTTTTTACGTACGGGCGTGAAATTATTTTCTTTGATTTCCGCGCAGGGCAAGCTCTTAAAAGAGTTTTTGGCGATGTAAACATTTTTCAATCAGATATTACCGCACTTCAATTTCATGAAAATCAGCTCTATCTGGGATCTTCGGAAGGTCTGTTCTCTGTGCCTTTATGGGATCTCTTAAGTGCAGAAACTTCGTCAAAAAAAGTTTATTCAAATTATATGCGTAACCCCAAAGATTCTACCCGTTTTGAAAATGGTGTTGTTTCGAGTATTTTTGTAGAGAAGGGGCGCATTTGGGTGGGTGGCTTAAAAGGGCAACTTGCCGAGGTGTATAAACAAGGTTTTAGGGGAGAATCCTACAATCTTCCGAAGGGCGGAATTTATCTGCATTGGCGCAATTACGAAGATCTTTTACGGACAATTCCGTTCAAAACATTCTTAAGTAATTCTTTGATTATCTGTGGCTCAACAGTACTTATTTCGATTATACTTTCTTCGTTGGCGGGATATGCTCTTGCTCGTTTTCGTTTTTTTGGGCGTAATACAATGAATTTTACAGTTCTCTGGACTCAAGTGGTTCCAGGCGTTTTATTTCTTATCCCGGTGTTTCTTTTCTTCTCTTATTTGCAGCAAAATTCCTCTATTCATTTGCTGAATACCAAAATTGGGATTATTCTTGTTTACTCTGCGTTGTTTATCCCTATGGCCACGTGGATTTTGCGGGGCTTTTTCTTGGCCGTGCCGAGAGAACTAGAAGAAGCTGCTCTTATTGATGGATGCTCTAGATCCCGTGCCTTTTTTCGAGTCGTTTTGCCTTCTGCAATGCCTGGTATTGTAGCGACCGCTATTTATACTTTTATTCTTGCTTGGGATGAACTCATGTTTGCATGGGTATTATCTATGGATATGACCACGGCGACGATTCCTGTGGGTATGCGTCTCTTTGCAGGTCAATTTGGTAATCGCTTCGATCTTTTGATGGCTGCAGCAACACTTTCCACGATTCCTGTATTGCTTCTGTTTTTAATTATGCAAGCTCAAATGCTCTTTGGTATTTCGGGTAGCACTCGGAATCGCCATAACTGATTCAATACTAGGGAACCTTTCGCCAAATGCCGATAAGGCTTCGATTTGGCCGCAGAGTGAGCCAGAATGTGGGGCCGATCAACACTAAATCACGAATAAGAGACGTCCAAGTTTCATTTTTGCTTTGTGCTCCTTCGAGTGCAAAACAACCGCAAGTGATGCCTAAATCCCACGCAAGAGCCCAAGCGAGGGCTATGATAAAGGACACAAACATCCAGAAAATGACAAATGCGATTTCTTTGGTAAATGGCGCGATAATGAGAGCAAGGCCAAACCAAAATTCAAATTGTGGATAAACTAAGCTAAAAAGATTGTTAATGAATTCAGGCAAAAATTGATATTGTGCAACCAGTGTTGCAAAGGCGAGGGGATCTTGAATTTTGAAAATACTAGCGGTTATAAAAAATGCACCTATCCCTAAACGAAGGAGTGTTTCTAAGGATTTTGTGGTAAATACATTGTTGATCTTCCAAGCAGGAATAACGAGTAGAATCGCAATGACAAAGCAACTAAGGCCAGTTTCAATGCTGTATTTCCAGGCCTTTGGAAATATTTTCAAAAGCCAATTCTGGTCGGTAAAGGTGAGAAATGATTCTGGAAAAGAAATTTCAGCAATGCATACTGCCGTGAAGATCGTAGCAAGTAGAAGCAATAAAGCAGGGGCAATAATCTTTTTCATGACACTACTCCGGTTTTTCCAACACTTTTTGAGAGCCAATCCATTCTACGGATTTCGAGGCATCCACACGGACGTTATTGATAATGGCAAGGACAATGCAAAATGCGAAAGCAATCAGCAAAAACTTCCAATTGAAACTTTTGATGTAGGTAATGATTTTCTCTTTCATACGGGGTAATTTACAAAAAGGCGCATCACAAAGTGATGCGCCTTCAATAGTATCAAACGAGAATTGGGTTAACGACCGATTAAAGACAGATCGCGAACGGCCCCTTTATCGGCACTGGATGCCATCGCTGCGTATGCTTGGAGGGCTTTAGAAATGACGCGATTGCGTGTAAGAGGTTTCCAGGCATCCTTTCCCTTCGCTTCCATCGCTTTACGACGGTCAGTAAGTTCCGCATCCGTGATTCCCAAGTTTACCTTACGGTTTGGGATATCAATTTCAATCAGATCGCCCTCTTTGACGAGTCCAATGTTGCCTCCGCTCGCCGCTTCTGGGCTCACATGACCAATAGAAAGCCCGCTGGTTCCACCGGAGAAACGGCCATCCGTGATCAGGGCGCAGGCTTTGCCCAGTCCCATACTCTTGAGGTAACTGGTCGGGTAGAGCATTTCCTGCATACCGGGGCCGCCCCTCGGACCTTCATAGCGAATCACGACAACCATACCTGGCTTGACGCGACCACCGAGAATCCCTTCCACCGCATCTTCCTGACTTTCAAATACGATAGCAGGTCCTGTGAACAACCAAACAGATTCATCTACACCGGCTGTTTTCACAATGCACCCATCAAGGGCGACATTGCCATAAAGCACCGCCAAACCGCCGTCTTTAGAATAAGCATGAGCGCCATTGCGAATCGCACCCTGTTCACGATCCAGATCCAGGCTCGGGTAATAGGTCGATTGTGAAAATGCGACCAAATTAAACTTTTTGGCAGGTCCTGCGAGATAGCGCTTCTTGATGTCTTCGCTCGCGTTATTGCGTATGATATCATACTTTTCGAGAGCTTCACCCATGGTTTTTTCATGCACGGTAAAGGCTTCCCGATGAATGAGATTCATGCGATCCAATTCGCCGAGAATACCCATAATGCCACCGGCGCGGTTCACTTGTTCCAAATGGATGTTGTGAACTGTTGGGGCGACTTTGCAAAGGCAAGGCGTGGTACGGGAAAGCGCGTTTACATCCTTCATGGTAAAGTCCACGCCCGCTTCTTGGGCTACGGCGAGAAGGTGAAGAACTGTATTGGAACTTCCACCCATGGCGATATCCAAACGCATTGCATTTTCAAAGGCTTTCTTTGAAGCGATGCTTCTCGGAAGGACACTCAAATCGTTTTGATCGTAAAAACGGTGGCAAAGTTCCACAATGCGGAGTCCGGCTTCTTCAAATAACTTCTTCCGTTCGGAGTGGGTAGCGACGATGGAGCCGTTTCCTGGCAAGGAAAGGCCTAGGGCTTCTGTGAGGCTGTTCATGGAGTTTGCGGTAAACATACCGGAGCAAGAGCCGCAAGTTGGGCAGGCTGAATCTTCGATTCTTTTCGATTCTTCATCGCTGATATTCGGATTGGCAGAGTCGATCATGGAATCGATCAAATCCAAAGCGCGATCGGTCCCATCCGCTTGTTTCACATGACCCGCTTCCATGGGGCCTCCGCTCACAAAAATGGCAGGTATATTCAAACGCATAGCGGCCATCAACATCCCGGGCGTTACTTTATCGCAGTTGCTGATGCACACAAGAGCATCCGCGCAATGGGCATTTGCCATATATTCCACGGAGTCCGCAATCAAGTCGCGGGAAGGCAAGCTATAAAGCATGCCGCTGTGGCCCATGGCGATGCCGTCATCAATGGCGATCGTTCCCATTTCTTTGGCGACGCCTCCCGCTTTTTCAATTTCGCGGGCGACCAATTGCCCTAAGTCTTTCAAATGCACATGGCCCGGGACAAATTGGGTAAAACTGTTCACGACAGCAATAATGGGTTTTCCAAAATCGGATTCTTTAGTACCGGTCGCACGCCACAAAGCGCGAGCACCGGCCATTTCACGGCCTTCGATAGTGGTTAAGGAACGAAGTTTAGGCATAATAACCTCTTAGAGAAGTAAAAATTGATACTGTTAAAATATAGGAAACTGATTCCAGGGCCCCTTTAAAAATTACTTTGCGTCCATGAAATCGAACATCGCCAAGCGGGAAACACGAACACTTGCGCTTTAGCGCTTAGTGAGAGTGATCCCTCATAGATGCATTTGTGGGATGAGCGGGAAACACGAACACTTGCGCTTTAGCGCTTAGTGAGAGTGATCCCTCATAGATGCATTTGTGGGATGAGCGGGAAACACGAACACTTGCGCTTTAGCGCTTAGTGAGAATGATCCCTCATAGATGCACTTGTGGAATGAATGGGAAACATGAATGAAAAAGGCCTCATGTTGATTGTCTTGATTTCTTGTTTTTTTTGAAGCCTTCGGTATCTGCCAGCGCACTCTTCGCCATTTCGAATAACAAACTCTCCTGCAAGGCAGATAAGCTTTTCAAACTCTGATATTCGTGATCTGGAAACGCCTTCTATTCGCCTTAAGAGTGATTTTGTTCTGTTTTTTTCGCTAGTTCCCGATGACAATATTTTTATATTACTGAGCAATGAAAACAGTTCCCCTTATTTTCTTGCTCGTGGGTTCTTTCGCTTTGGTTTCGTGCCTCTACGATCCAGAACCTTATTCCCAAACGACAACGCCAACGGAATCAGCAGAAACCGATTTTGGTACGGTATATGCGGTGAATAGCGGAAGGCAGATTTGCAATCCCTCTGTCTCTGAGGATTCGATAAATTATCCAGCCTCCATGCTTTGGCTTAATTTTTCTGGGAATCTCACCGTGAATAGCGCTCCGAAAGGCTATAAGACGACAGGAGCCATTCAGCATGACCGGCTCACGATTTCTGATACGGCGGGCAAGGTGCTCTGGTTTGTAATGAAGGACTCGGTACCAGGGGTCAAGTGCCAGTTCCAGGATCCGGAATGGAGTACGCATTCCAACTATTTAGTGACTTTGGGTGGCTTTCCTGCAAGTGGAAAATCCTGTGACGATTTGGATCATGGAATTCTTGCACTTCGCCTGAGCGATAAAGCGTCTTTTTGGCTCTTCGACCATTCTATTTCAGAACTCGCCACTCCGCATTTGTGGGTGGGGGCTACTTCCGCAATCATAGATTCCACGGATTCCCTACAAGTTTTCTTTGGTACCCGCGAAGTTCAATTAGTTTACGTTTCGCAAGAGGATGAAATTCTGTGGGTCAATTATTCGCAATCCTCTAAAGTTCAAAAGCTACAAAAGCCAAAAAGTCGCAGTGGTTGGATGTTTGATAGCCCCTTGATTTCTCCTGATGGGAAGTGGATTGTATACAACATTTTGAATGGCTCCTATGAATGGGAATCCTACATTCAGGAATTGTCGACGACTTCGATGCCAACAAAAATGCCGCTCTTAGAGGGGATGCTTTCGGAACCGGCGCAGCCGCATTGGTGGAGTTATGGAGGTCGTCTTTTTGTGATGTGGGCGGAATTCCCCGCAGGAAATTCCATGTTGAATAAGGCCGATTTCTCTAAAACTACAGCGCAAGACGGTTCTTTGGGACGTACTTCTATGCGTGAAGTATCTCTCACATCAGGTGCCCCTTCTGACGTTGCTGTAGAGTGGGTGGGTGACGTGCGTATTTTGGCCCCACTTCCTTTTACGGGGGGCCGTTCTCCCGATGGTTATTTTATGGCTACCGGAACCAATAACGGATACCTTTTGAATCTTCCCTAAGGGCCTGCATAATGAAAAAAATTATCACATTAATCTTTGCTGGTGTCCTAGGGCTTTCTCTCGCTTTTTTGATCCCACAAGAACCTGCAACTCCTTGGGCATCAATTGGTGGCTGCGGTGCCGGGGGCTCTGGTGGCGGTTCGGGCGATGGCATCAAATGGATCGGGCAGGGCGTTTCTGGAGGCCTTATAGAAACGGAAGTGTTTATTAAAAAGGGTGTGGGTCAAAATTTTTCTTCCTTCACGCTTTCTCCGCGGTTCTCTTTTAAGCCCACTTGGTCGAGTCAATTGGGAGTGACTGTGCCTTTCATGTCTCACCAAGGCGAAGTTCAGTATCGTAGCAATCAAACCCCTACGGATCGTACCACGGGTGGGGTGGGGGACCTTTCTTTTGATTTTTCACAAACGATAGGGAGTGGTGGTGCTGCGAGTATTTCTCTCGGACTTTCCATTCCTACGGGACAATATGATATTAAGCGCGGCTCGGATGCCGCACAGGAAATTCTGCCTGCGAGTTTTCAGAAAGGTTCCGGCCTCTACAGCGCCACACTGGGCTGGAACTATAGCCGCGATACGGATAAGGGCATTTGGCTTTACAACCTGTCTTATTCCCACCCTTTTAATGTGAGCTTTGACGGCGATAATGAATTCAATGATATTTATTGGAAGGATTATAACACTAAAAATGATGATCGCTTTGAATACTACTTCAAAGGTTACGGAGAAAACGATTTGGGGGCTTACACGCCGCCGAGTGTTTCCGCTTCCATTGCCTATGGCTATCGCGGTCAAACCAATTTTGTCCATTCTTTTGGTGTGAATTTTTCAGCCCCTCTGGGTGTGGCGTGGATTTCTTCGGAGAAGGTGGGGGAATATGATCCTCGTCCCGATCCGGATCACAAAGCATGGTCTATGGCCTTTGTTTACGGCTTGGAATTTTCCAATACAGATTATCCCTTCTTTTTCGCTTTCTCCGTGCCGTTGCACGATAAAGCCAATGCCGCTGATCCAGACGATGAATATGATGAATCTCCTATGGAAACATGGAATCTTCCGGACATGGATGACTTTTTACAGCAGTGGACCATTGCTTTTGGCGTAAAGGCTGCATTCCTGTGACCGAAAAATCTGTAGATTGTCTTTATTGTTTTTTGTTTAACCCTTTACAGAGGTAACCTCATGAATCTTGTGAAACTTTTCCTGCTTTCGTCTCTTGTTCTTGCCTTTGTGGCTTGCGATAGCGGCTCCTCTTCGAATTCCGAAGCGTATGATTGTACAATGACCGAAGAAGGAGTCAAAATTTTCTCACCTGAGGGTGGTGAAACTTTTGCTATCGGGGATGAATTTACGGTGGTATTTGGTGCGAATTATGCGAATGCGGGAGGCTTCCGCGTGCTTTACAAAGCGGATGTCGACAGCAATAGTATTGATCTCTTTGAAGAATCGGTGGGCCCAGATGCTCCAGAGGGTTCTGAATGCTACGAGGTCAAAGTTACCCTTTCTGCAGACATGGGTGTCGTTGCCTCAGAAAATGCTTTTATTCGTGTGCAGGCTTACAATTCTGCGGCCATCCGCGGTGATTCCAAAACTTTCACTGTTAAAGAATAGTCGAGCGGTATTAAAAATTGCATCGAGATTTTTACAGTTTAGAAGATCCTAGTATCACCATTGCCATTGTGGGTTGCGGGGGGTTTATAGGTTCTCATCTCCTCGATGCGATTTTATCTCGAACGGCGTGGCATATTTTGGGTGTGGACCTTAATTTTTCAAGAATTCAGAAGCACATAGATAACCCCCGTTGCCGATTTTGCAACGAGGATATTGCTAATGCGTCCGTTATTTTGGATGTTGCATCACAGCCTCTCGTTGTGAATCTTGCGGCAATCTGCACTCCGAGTCGCTACATGAAAGAAGCCTCTCTGGTTATTGAAAGCAATTTCATGCACCCGGCAGCACTTGCCTCAGCCTGTGAAAAATCAGGAGCTTGGCTCATTCATTTTTCAACGTCTGAAGTCTATGGGAAAACCTCTGCAGAAGCTCTTTTGTTAGAAGAAGATATTACCCCATTGACTCTCGGTTCTGTGCGTGCGTCTCGTTGGTCATACGCTTGCGCTAAACAACTTGCGGAACGTTGGATTGCCTCTCTCCCGGAACTTCACTGGACGGTGGTGCGCCCCTTTAATTTCATTGGGCCTCAAATGGATTTTATGCCTGGGGTCGATGGGGATGGAATTCCTCGTGTTCTCGCCAATTTCTGTTCATCCCTTGTGCGTAATGAATCTTTGGCACTTGTGAATGGAGGTGTTGCTCGCCGCTGTTTTACTTCGGTGCATGACGCTGTCGATTTTCTTTTTGCTGTTTTTGCCAACGCGGCTATGGCGAATGGACAAGCTTTCAATGTGGGGAACCCTCACAACGAAAAAACTATTGCGGAACTTGCACAAATGATGCGAGTGACCTATGCTCGTATTGCAGGCGTTGATCTTGCCACGGTCCCTCAACCTCACCTGGTGAGTGGTGTGGACTATTACGGCGAAGGTTACGAAGATTCTCTACGTCGTATTCCCTCTGCCGAAAAAGCGGAACTACTTTTAGGGTGGAAAGCCAAAATATCGTTGGACGATGCACTTCTTGAATCTCTAGAATGGTTTTGTAAGCATTATAAATAGGGTGGGGTTCTCATGCGCGACATCTTTATTTTTGTCCCCGCCTATAATGTTTCCCGCGAATTAGGGCCTCTCCTTGCGAGTATACCCAGCGAGGTTTTGCTTCGTTCCCTTTCGATATTGATTATTGATGATTGTTCCACAGATGATACTCTTCAGGTGGCCTCCCAGTTTGCGACGCATGAATTACGAGCACCGATAAAAATTGAAAGCTTTGTGTCCAATAAGGGTTATGGCTCCGTGGTTCAATTTGGATTGTCCGAGGCTTTAGCTTCTCAGGCTCGATTTGTGGTTTGTCTTCACGGCGATGGTCAATATCCGGCAAATAAAATTTCGAGCTTTATAATGCGCATGGAAATGGAAAATATTGATATTCTTCAAGGCTCACGTCATGCGGAAGCGCGTGGAGCGATTCAAGGACACATGCCTCTTTATAAGATCTGGGGCGGTAAATTTTTAACGTTCATCGAGAATTTTTGTTTTACAAACAAATTAACAGATCGTCATAGTGGCTTTTTATGCTATTCCCATCGTTTTTTAGAACAAATTAATCTTTCTAAACTCAGTTCTTCCTTTGATATCGATATTGAATTGATTGCTGTGGGGGAATCTTGTGGGGTGACCATTAAAGAAGAACCCATTCCCACATGTTATGCGGGTGAAAAATCCAATCTGAATGTTTTGAGTTATGGCCTGCGCGTTTTGCGTGTGGCTTGGAATCGCAAATGGGGAAAATATGACTGATATTCTTATCACTGGAGGCGCGGGCGTTGTCGGTCGTTCCCTTTGCCGTGAATTTTTATCCCGTGGCAAAACGGTACGCATCTTGACCCTTCCCAGGGATCCCTCGGTTTCCCGTTTACCACCTGACGTGGACGTTTTCTATGGGGATGTTACAAAAAAAGAATCTCTCGCTCCTGCCTTTGTTGGCGTAAAAACGGTGTGTCACTTGGCGGCTATTCTCCTTTCTTCTCATAGAGATGATTTTGCAAAAATCAACTTGGGTGGCACTTGCAACGTTCTTGCCGCGGCAAAAGAAGCTTCTGTAGGAAAATTCGTTTATATCTCCAGCGTATCGGTGATTTATCCGGTGCTCACTGATTACGGCAAAAGCAAGTTCGATGGAGAAGTGAAAGTGAAAGAATCCGGTATCCCCTTCGTGATTCTTCGCCCTACTTTGGTTGTTGAAGAAACGGGTGGGATTGAATATATGCTATTTCTTAAATACCTCAAGAAAACCCCCATTGTATTTTTGCCTGGGGGAGGCAAGTGTTTAAAACGTCCTGTCAAAACGAAGGATTTAGTGCAGGGTATTGCCGAAGCAACGCTGAATCCTCTATCCAATCAGAAAACCTATACGCTGGGCGGGTCCCGGATTTTGACACTTTATCAAATGGCTCAAATTTCTTTAGCGCGATTTCGTATGAAAAAACGAATTGTCCCTGTGCCGCTTTGGTTTTGCCGTATTTTGGCAACTCTCAAACAAATTTTGGTTCCTGGTTCCGTATCTGCAAAACAGGCTTTGGCTGGGTTTCGCTACGATGCAGCCCCCGATATTCGCGAGGCCGAATGTGATTTAAATTATAAGCCAGGCACTCCTTTTGGTGAAAGAGAATAGAATTATGGGCGCCTCTAAAAATTCCTTTTCTACAAAATTGGCTGTGGCGCATCACCATAGTTCGTTGCTCAAAGTGGTTATAACATCATTATTAGCCACTTTTCGCGCCTACTCTGGCTCGGCCTCGCGCAATTTTGCGGTCGCAAACCAATTTTTAGAGGAGCCCTTGTGAAAAATCATGTGCGTTTCGTCCTCAAAAAATGAAATTGGTTTTAAAAAAGCCTTTTTATTTTTGAAAATCATAGATTTATGAGAAAATTAGTGAGGTCTGCCCATGCGTTTACGTTATTTGACTTTATCTCTGGCTTCGGCCTTAGTGCTTTCCCTTGCCGCTTGTAGTGACGGGAGTTCTTCTAAAGCAGGCGATGAATCGGATTCATCCTCTTCTACAGGGGGTAATTCTTCCGGCGGGGTTGCTTCTTCCAGTAGCGTCTGTGAATCTTGTGTCACAGCGGATCAATTGCCAACGAATATGACGCTAGGAAAATTGTATGGCACGAATCTTTGGCTCTCTGCAGGTGTCAATGGATTGTACTCCCTTTGGTTCTTGGATTCTACGAGTACAAATGCCTATGGGTATTCGGTAATCTATTCTGATTTTAACAACGGAACGCTCACTTTTGATAATTCTAGCGGAAGGTCTTATGATGTTACCTCAAGCATAGGAACGGCTATTAAAAATGGCATTGAGTCAGGAATTACTCTTGCATTTTCCTATACCGGGGATTCTACGTTGCAAGTTTCTGTGAATGGTGCCGCTCCTCTGAATGTAGAGACGGCGAAGTACTTGGCTGTGGCTGGTTATCTTTCAAAGGCGATCACTATTGTGGACAAAAAGTTGAGTTGGGTTTCCGGGGATTCCAATTCTACTTATTTCTTCTTTGATAAAGGTCGTTATGTGCGTACCGGTCACTCTAAAGGTGATTTCTGGGAAGCCGGTTATTATGATGTGCATCGCCAGAGTTTAATTATTCTCCCTGATTTTTACATGACTGATGGATCTGTGAAGAGCATGGATCTTTTTGAAGCCGCAACAACCACTGCTGGCTATAATCTTAAGGAATCGGGTGTTACTCGTGTATATACAGAGTCTGATTTAACCGTGAATTATGTGGATACGGATCTTCTGGTGAATACCTGGGTCGGCATTGAAAATGGTTATAATTGGACCTTTGTTCTGAAGGATGATGCTTCGTTCACCGCTATTGCTAAGGAAGGCCTCTCCTCAACGGTAGAAAGCCGCACCGGAACTTGGGGCGTATTTGGAGATCGTCTCGTATTCCAGACTTCTTCCTGCATGAACACCAAAACGTGTTCTGGTCAAGTTTACGGCATTGTCTCTGATCTCACAGAAGATTCTTTCTCGTACTCTTCCACGGATACCACAGACTTTGCTTACCCTGAGTCCTGGACCGTGCCTGTTTACGAATAATCAAAGAATTAAATAATGGCTTCTGGCCAAGGATGCTTCGGGTACCTCCCCCGAAGCTCTTTTCGTATATCGGGGTAGGTATTTTGCCAGAATCCTGTAATGTCCCAGGTCTTTTGCACTGTGCGGTAATTGGGGGCAAGGATATCATAACGCACTCTGACCTTACCCTCGGCAATGAAATGCTCGCCTCGGAAAAGCATCAGGTCAGCGATACGGGCCGATAACTCGACAAGCCCATCGTCTTCATAAAGATATTTCGCTTTTTTCCCGTTGGGAAGCGAAAGTGTATCTGGAAATGTCTTATGTAGCCAAGGGAGCATATTTCTTCCAAAGTAATCTTCCAGATGGGTGCGAAATCGTTCCGCATTTAAATCGCGGATTAAAAAGAAACCACTTAGAAAATCATCGGTCACGAGATTTATGTCTTCCTCGTTCCATGGAGGCAAACCGTAATCGGGGAAGTGAATTGCTGAAAGTTTCATTTTGCGAAGAAGAATCTTGTTTTCATCGCTCATCCATAAATGGCTTAAGTCTTCTCGGGCATGGCGTTCCATCCACGTGGGACCCGTCAGTGCTTTCAGTTTTTTAAGAATATCGGGGGGTGCTTCTTGCGGTTGAATTTCTTTTCGTGCGATTTCCAGGTCTCCATTTCTTCGAATTTCGAGACCAATATAGCGTTCCTGGCCGCTACGCCACAACAGCTCATAAATCACCTCTTCGGAGATTCCTTCCAAGAATGATTCAGGAATAGGAAAAAAAAGACTCGCCTTGAGTTCTGATTTTTGCCGAGAGCCCGTGCGCAAAAGCTGAAAGGCAAGGATGGCCTTCGCATTCTCTGTTTGTTGAGGGGTGATGACTAAAGTGGTTTGGCTGTCCATTCGGTAGGTGCTCCCGCTCGCGATGGCAAGAGCCTTAGGAAACGCATCATAAAAGAGGCGGGTGGTTTCTTCTCTATGGTTTGATGTTTTTTTTGACGGAACTTTATGATGACGATAATCTTGAAGACGTTTAAAGACTAACTGAACATCACGCGGTGTGTGGTTGACGTTTTCTAGAGAATCTTCTGCAAGACGTAAAATATTTTTAGGGCCTTTATCGCGACTTAAAATCTCTCGCCCCGAATCAATCCACGCAATGGCAAAAAGAGTTAAATCGGAAAGAGACGGAGCGCGCAAAATCAAGTGGGCGAGTTCTACTGTATTCGTTGGAATTTCGAGAGCCGCAAGTCCTTCTTTCGTTATTTCGCCCCGCTTTTCGGGCGCACGCTCCAAAAATCCAAGATCACAAAGGCGATTCATCGCCATTTCACAAGCATCCTTGGGGGCTGTTGTCGCGAATACGAGATCCTGAGTGTTCATGCCTCCGAGTTTTGCCAGGGCCCCGCGTTGTAGTAGAAGTTCCGTTAAATCAGAGCGGAGTATTTCAGGAATGACTTCTTTTGGGAACAAGGGTTCTTCTCGTTCACCCCAAAGTCGAATGCAAACTCCAGCCTGTGTACGGCCCGCGCGTCCTGTACGCTGAATGGCATTCTGCAAACTAATACGAGACAAACGAAGGGCACTCAAATTGTCTTTGACTTGGTATTCGGTGACGCGCTCCATACCAGAATCGATAACGCCTGTGACTTGGGGTACTGTTAAAGAGGTCTCGGCAATATTCGTGGTAAAAATCACTCGTGGGCGCTCTGTATCCTTGAAAATTAAGTTTTGAATTGGTAACTCTTGTCCGCCATACAAATCCAGAAGTTCCAAATTCCCGTATCCAAAAGCTTCTTCTACAGCGCGGTGGGCACTTGTGATTTCCCCTTTACCAGGTAAGAAAACGAGTGTAGTTTTCCAAATATGGTTTCGCTCAAGAGTTCTCAAGGCGCGAATGATTTCTTTATCTTGAGGGCTTCCTAGGGGGGCTTCTTGACGAATGATTTGTACAGGGAAATTGGGAATTCCCACTTGAAGACAAGGAATTCCCAAAAGATTTTCTAGGGTTTCTCGATTGAGTTCTGCAGAAAGCACGGCAATGCGCGGGGCTTTTGTTGGGGATTTCTTTTGACACGCTAAGAAATAGGAAATGAGTAAATCCATCTCGGAACGTCTTTCATGAAACTCATCAAAAACGATCCAATCCGCATGGCAATCCTCTCTAAGGACACTTTGCAAAAAGCTCCCGTAGGTTTGGAATAGAATGCGGGTCTTATTGGAATTTGCCGATTCAAAACGGAATCGGTAACCAATGAGATTCCCCGTGGATTCGCCGCAGAGAAAGGCCAAGTAATTCGCGAGACTTAAAGCGGCAAGGCGCTTTGGTTGTAGAACCACTACCCTTGCTGTATTATTTTTTTGTTGAGATAAAAGCCAAGGAATAAATGAGGACTTTCCACTCCCCGTAGGAGCTGTGAGTAGTAAATTTCCACCCTTATCAATCGTGTCTTCAATAACTTTTGCACTTGCGTATAAAGGGAGCTTTTCAAATGCATTGCTCATACGCGAATTAGAGAATTAAGTTCTCGGGAAACGTAATTTTTCGCCAGTGGTAGCGTCTGCATAAGGCCAATGAGCATTTTTACGACGGTCATTGGGGAGCAAATTTTCGAGACGACGACGCAAACCGGCTTCTGTTTTACAAAAGAAGTACACCACTTTGTTTTCATCTGCGATTAAAAACATGGCCACTTTGTATTTGCTTTTCACGGCGGCACGGAAAAGTCCGATATTTTCTCTATTGGGAACCACTCGTTCTCCCACAACGTCGCAGATCATATCTGCATCCTTGAGGAGTCCCTTGGATTTGGCTTTGATTCCTTCCACGTTTTGTTCGGTACTCTTGCGGATAGTTTCTAAGCGGAAGGCGCCCCCTCCTTCCTTGAGGATCTTACGAACCGCACGGACAGCGGCTACAATAATTACAATCACTACAAGAGCGATAATGAAGGGCCAAGCCTCAGAAAAGAAATGGCTGACGGAATTCAGCATAAAAACCTCAAAACGGATTTATTTCAGAGTATCTCGCGAATTAAGATAGAAAAAAATATATATTGCGGGCATGATTTGCCCATATTGTAAACACGCAGAAGACAAGGTTGTCGATAGTCGCGGAAGCGGTGTTTCTATACGTCGCCGCCGAGAGTGTCTGGGTTGTGGTCGTCGTTTTACAACTTATGAGTATATTGAAGTGGTTCCACTGACGGTTGTCAAGCGAGATCAAAGTCGCGAAGCGTTTCAACGCGAGAAACTGCTTGCTGGCATTACAATGGCTTGCAAAAAACGCCCTGTAAGTCGTCAAGTCATTGAAGAAATGGCGACAAGTATTGAAAATACCTTGATTGCTTCTGATAGCCAAGAAGTTGGCTATGATCAAATTGGCAATTTGGTAATGGCGGAATTGCGAAAAATAGATGCCGTTGCCTATGTGCGTTTTGCTTCAGTTTATCGTGAATTCAAGGAAGTGGGTGAGTTTGTAACGCAAGTGTTACAACTTCAGCCAGATTCCAAAAAGAAATAGCCTTATTCGCATAGGGCGACTTTGGAAAAATCAACAAATTATCTCACTTTATTAAAACGCGCTATTGCATCGCGTTCTATTATTGCTGAAAAAAATACCGCTTATCGATTAGTGAATGGGACTCCGGATGGTTTTCCTGGATTGACCTTAGATCGCTACGGGGGCCATTATCAGTTACAATTTTTTGGCCCGGAGCTTTTAGCTTTTCGTGCAGAAATTGTTGCGGCCATTGAGGACACGCTTTCTCCTGAGTTTATGGTCACAAAGTTTCGTCTGAATCCAAGTGGCGAGACTTTGGAAACACCACTCATGGTTGTTGAATTTGGCTCTGAGGAGAATGCGGCGACGGTAGTGCAAGAAGGCGATTGCCTTTTTCATGTGAATCTTTTAGATACGGTGAATCCAGGCCTCTTTTTGGATATGCGCGATGGGCGTGAAGAGGTGCAAAAACGCTCTTGTGATCGAGATATTCTCAATTTATTCAGCTATACCTGTAGTTTTGGGGTTCATGCGCGGGCGGGCGGGGCGACTCTTGCGGTTAACGTGGATATTAGTGCCAAAATTCTGGATAAGGGCAGAGAAAATTATGCTCTGAATGGATCTGAAGTACTCCCTGGAGAATTTTTTCGGGGCAATGCTCGCGAATATTTAGAGTGGTGTGCTAAAAAAGAAAAAAAATTTGGCGGTATTGTGCTCGACCCACCCAGTTTTGCGCGGCATAAGGGCACTACATTTCGTATTCGTGATGATTTGCAAGGACTTGTTTCCCTCGCGGCTTCGCTTTTGGAACCCAATGGATTTTTGCTGGTGAGTTCCAATTTCAGTGGATTCTCTCCAAAGTCTATTGCGGAGGCGTCCTTAGCCACCGTGCGTAGCTATTCAAGTAATGCTCGTCTTGCTTGGGCTCACGGTCAGGGTTCTGATTTTCCAGGAAGTGGCACAATGAAAGAAAGTTGTCTTTCCTGCGCGATGATTCTAGTCTAGCCTTGGGGACTCTCTCCATCAATTTCGATTTTGTGTTCTTTGAGTTTTCGCCAAAGAGTAGCGCGGCTAATTCCCAAACGAGTCGCCACTTCTGTTTTATTGCCTTTGAGCACGGCAAGAGCGTGAAGAATGTGACGCTTTTCTAGCTCGTCCAATCGAATCACATCATCTGTGGAATCAAATGACAATGCCTGAATTTTGGGTGGAATAGATTCTTGTTTCTTTAGGGACGGGGCAGTTGTAATCGTATTGGGAGCAGGCAGTAACCCTTGTGCAGAAGTCCCTTGGACCTGTACCTCTTCGGGTAAATCATCTAAACGAATTTCTCCATTCTCAGACAATATAATCGCGTGTTCAATGATATTTTGAAGCTCACGGATATTACCAGGGTAGGCATAGGTCGTAATCGCCATTTGTGCGGCAGGCTGAATTCCTTGGATAGACTTTCCGTGTTCCTGCTGGTATTTAAGAATAAAATATTTTACAAGGCTGGGGATGACTACGCGACGATCACGGAGAGGCGGGAGATGAATATGAAATGTATTCAATCGATAATAGAGATCCTCTCGAAACTCTTTATTCGCCATAGCCTCTTGCAAATCTTTATTGGTAGCGGCAATAATTCGAACATCGATGTACCGATTCTCCGTCTCGCCCACGCGACGAAATTCGTGGTTTTGTAAAAAGCGCAAAAGTTTGACTTGGGTCGCAGGGGACAGTTCTGCCACTTCATCCAAGAATAAAGTCCCACCAGCGGCTTCTTCAAAGAGTCCTTTTTTGTCCGCCGTTGCCCCTGTAAATGCACCCTTTTTCGTTCCAAAGAGTTCGCTTTCCACCAAATTTTCAGGAATGGCTCCGCAGTTTACGGCGATGAACGGTTCGTTAGAACGCTTGCTCAAACGATGTACGATATTTCCAATAAATTCTTTACCAGAACCAGATTCTCCCGTAATCAAGATTGTGCTGGTTGTGGGGGCGATCTTATAAAGTGTTTTCAAAATCTTGCGCATTTCGGGGGTATCCCCAAGCAAGTTTTCCAACACATGATCTTCCATGAACCGATAATTGGTATTGTTGCGCAACCGGATAAGGTATTTTTTTGTTGTATCTTCGAGTACTCGACTCGTCACGGGTTTCAGCAGATACCCGGCGGCTCCATGTGAAATTGCACTCTCTGCGGCAGACTTCGTTTGGGCATCACAGAGAACCATGATTTCAATACCAGGGTGATGCTCTTTCATAAAGCTGATCAAATCAAGATCTTGATGCACGAGCAGATTGACATTCACGAAGGCAAAATGAATCGGGGTTTCTTCAATAGAAGAAATCAAATTGGCCGCGTCAGAAACGGCTGTAAGTTGCACGTCTTGAATGGACCAAGTATGAACTATTTCTTGGACAAAAGATTTATCGGTATCAGCTAAAAGGACGTTCATCTTTATTCAATGTAGCAAAATGAAACGTTACTTTTTCTCCCTTCTACGCAAAAATAAATTGGAGATTCAAAATTATTATGCGGCTGTCATTTCAGCGATTTTCGCGAGCAATGCCTTTCTATTGATCGGCTTTGGGAAAATGGCTGCGACACCAAAGTGCTCGGCAGTTAACAAATAATCATCGGCAGAAGTCCGACCACCACCGCTAATTGCAATGAGTCGGTTGGTTTGGTTACGGCTTCTGAAATCGAGAATAACTTCAAAACCGTCCTGCTCTGGCATAATAATATCAGTAATGACAGCTTTGTAGTCATTTTTGTCGTAGAGTTCCTTTGCCTTACGACCATCTTCTGCCGTATCTACCTCGTATCCGTTTAGCGATAGTGTTTCTCGAAGCATCGTTCGCATTGATGCATCGTCATCAATTATGAGAACCTTAGACATATTTCATCCTCCTTCCTATCATGTTTTGCCTAATGGCCAATAAACGCAAAAGTTAGTTCCTTTTCCAATTGCTGTCTCGAGGGTAAGGTAACCTTTAGCTTCCTTAATTAAGCTTATGGTCACAGGTAAGCCTAAGCCGAGGCCTTGGTTGGGAGCTTTTGTCGTGAAAAATGGTGTGAAAATTCGATTGATTGTATTTGGGGAGATTCCTTCTCCTGTATCTTTAACAGAGATCCAGAGAAAATCACCTGGGGGAATGGTGCCAAATTTAGACGCAATTTCTTGATCCAAGTGTAGAGGCTTGAAACTAATAAGAAGTTCTCCTCCTTTTTCTTTCATCGCGAAAATAGCGTTTGTTCCTAGATTAATTAACACTCGGTGAAAGTCTGTGGAATCACCAAAGGCTTGAACGGGAAGGAGAGGTGCCTCCTTCTTAATTTGGATCTTTTCGGGACAGCTTACGGCAAGCTGGTTAATCACTTCATCCACCACAAGAGCCACTGAAAAATTTTCTGTCGCTTGGGTTTTATTTTGTTTGTTATGAAGTAATAGTTGAACCAGATCTTTTGCGCGGTTTGCTGATTGAAGAATCTCTTCTACATATTTTCTCGCCCGAAGATCTTCTGGCATGGTTTCTAGTGCAAGTTCACAGAATCCAATCTGCGCTCCTAAGATATTGTTAAAATCGTGTGCTATGCCGCCTGCAATATTATTCAAATCTTCCATTTTTGAAGCAAGTAAAAGACGGTCTTTCAACTGATTGCGTTCAATTTCCAGCAGTTTAATTTCGGTAATATCTTCTGTAATTCCAAGAATCCCTTCTTGTTTATGTTCATCCGAGTAGAGAGGAATTAGGAAATTCTTAAAGTACTTCTTTTCGTCTTCATTTATCTCTGACTCTGTATCAAAATGAAGAAGTTCTCCGTGAATAGCTTTTTTTTCTTCTTCAGTATAGGCATCATCGGTTTGACCTGTTTTATTTCCTTGTATCTCAATATCTAATTGATTTTGTTTGGTATAAACACCTTGATTATTTTTCGCCCAGAGGCGGAATGGCAAGTTATTCAAAAGAGCCACAAGGAAAGTATCTTGTTCTTGCAAGATCTTTTGGATACGTGTTAATTCTAGACGATACTTGTATTTCTCTTCTTTAAATTGTTCTTGAAGGAGTGTATATCCTTTTTTAAGATTAGCTTCTCTGGAAATATCTCTCAAAATCAATTTGTATCCGCGGACAATTCCATAAGTACTTTGGGGTGTCATGGTAACGGAAATGGTGATTGCATTTACATTGCTACCTAAAGGCACTGGAAAACCTTCAATAGTGCTTAATGAGGTTATACCTGGGAGATAAGGGAGAATGTTTTTTCCAATAAGAGCGACTTCGCGAACGGCAAGGAGTGCGCATGCGGAAGGGTTTGCAAGAAGCACTTGTCCATTTTCATTGAGTAAAATAACACCTTCATCTAATTGTTCGATTACGATTCGTGTCGCTTGTTGAATATCCAACGAATATTCCGAGAGTATCAAGCCTGTACGACATAGCATAATGATGATAAATAAAACAATAAGTGAAAAACTTTCACCATAGACATAGATATCGAAAATAGGGAGAACGATATCGAGCGTGAAGGAAAGAGTGCATGCCATAATGAACGCAATAAGCAAAGTCCGAAGCATTTGTTTGGAATAATCTTTTGCGGCTTGCATCCGTTTGGCAATCAGATACATTGCCACTAGAAAAGGAGGCACCATAAAAAATAATACAGCAACGAAATAGCCAGTGTTGCCGGATGCGGAGTAACCATACCAAGTCTTTTCGATATTAATAAAGAATCCATTCAGAACGCTGCTAAGTGCTACAAACAGGATTCCGATGCCATTCCAGAATGTCCATAAAGGCGTTATTTTTTCTAAAGTAATAGTAGATACGCAATAGAGAGCGGCAAAGCCTATTTGCACCCAACAAAGAGCGGAGAGATGAAAAAACCAATATTTTGAAGATTCAAAAATGGGCAATTGGGCGAAAATAGAGAGCACACTCCAAGCCATGCCGAGCAAAATAAGGTAGTGAAGTGGACGGCGATAAGCTTTTTCATAATTATTTCCATACACGGAAATAAAGAAGCCTAACTGAACAATTAGTGCCGTAAAAGAAAGAATTGCGTGTGTCGCGCTTTTTTCAAAAAAAAAATTATCCATACCTGGTAATCCTGCTACCCTCAAATCTATACTTTTAAAATTAAAAAAAAACCGCAAAAAATGCGGTTTTAAATAAATAAAACACTAGGATTCAAATCTTATTTTATCCGTTGAATACCAAAAACTCGGGTGGCATCGTAATCGGAAGAGGTGCTAAATCGCTTCATTGTTTCCAAATCATCCGATTTTGCTGCGTAGAAACGCGTTTTTAGAGTCGCCTTTGCTATGTAGGCACCCGTTCCGACGGCTTTTCCACTCGCAGAGGCCAGACCTTGTTTGGGACGAGCTACCCATTCAATGAATACAAACGCTTCATTGTTAGAGGATACATACGGATCTGTCAAGGTAAACTTGCCCTTAATACTGTTCACAAAGTTTCCAAGATTGGTGAAAACGGGGATCTCATAGGAGACTTGGAGACTATCCCATGCGGGGGCTTCATTGTAGGCTGCTCCGCGAGGAACGCCTAAAGTGAGTTCAAATACAGCTCCAGTAAATGGGTAATTCGCGGTGTCAACACTGGCTTTAACTACCCCATTTTCTATCCAATCATACTTTCCTGTGGCTTGATTGAGTATCAGGAGACGATAGGTTTCATTTTTTGTCACCGGAAGTACTGTATTCTCGGCAGAGGACGACACTTCACTTACATGATCTCTGAGATGGAATGAAAAATCGATAATTGGCTTGCCATCACCGGTTACCGTTGCCCACGGATTTTCCATCGAAGGGATGTTACCGCTTTTATCAGTGAAAGCACTGGTTAGGGGAGCGAAACGAATACGGTCTCCTTCTTCAACAGCTCCTTGACTATCGTCCAAGAAATAAATATTGATGTTGGAATTATCATTCATCAATATCCAATCATAGGCATCAATGGCGATGGGACCCTTGCGTTCACGTTGCAGTAAATCCAATGTGGAATCCTTAACCAGCAATGGTTCGCTCGCGTATGCCATGAGACCATTGACGGCTGCTCCTGGCGTGACTTCTCCAGAAATAATCACTGGGCCTGTTAAGTCTTCGGCAATAGTGGAGTTGCTTTCGTAGTTGGCTCCTTCACCCTTGTGTTGAGTTACGAGACCCGCTCCAATCAGAGTTTTTCCTTGGTAAGAGCCAGAATAGGTACCGTTCGTGTTTCCGAGTTTGAATGGTTTTGCAAGATCCAGTGTTGCAGAGGTTCTATCCGCATTCCATGTGTAAGCCTTGGTCCAAAGTGTTTCTGGCTCCGCAGAACCAAAAATGACTGAAATTTGGTCTGGAGCATGTAGTGCATCTACAGATCTCGAGAAGAGAATTGTCACGTTTTCGGCAAGACCATCCCCGTTACCATCAGCAATACTTGCGTAATTCATTGCTACTGGAATAAGCTTAAGTGTAATCGGAAGCATTTTTTGAGAGCAAGGGGAAACTCCATTACCTGATTTATCCGTAATCGTTGCTGTTGCTGCAAGCTGGCCTTTCATCCCTTCTTGAACTAAAGAGGTCCCGCTCGCAGGTATTGCAATTTCAAATTCCCAAATGTTCTTTTCTTCGTTGTAGAGTTTAGACTTGATAACAGTAGGTACTGTGGCTTGTTGCACATCATTTGCTGAGTAGAGAACTAGTGGCCAATCTATTCCTGGAGCTGAAATGGGCTCGCTGAACTGTAGATATACTTTGTCCGTGGTCACTGTGTCCAAATGTTCCAAAACGGAAATAGAGACGAGTGTGGGGGATACTCCATCGGTGTAGTAATCTGAATGGACTTGCTCTGCACCAGAAATAAGGCTCACCAAAGTGACTGCTCCAGAAGGCCTTGAGTTCTGGATTGTATCGCCAGTCGAAAATTTAACCGTGAGAATTTTATCCACAACGGTTCCATCGGTTGATGACAGTGTATCTCCATTGTAGATAAAATCTAAACGAGTAAACGATTGTCCTTCTTGATATGGATTCGAAAGAGTCACTTGAATCGCATCAGGGATAAGATCACAATCCGTATCTAGCATTTTTGCATTATCGATAATTGGCCATGGTGGTAATTCTTGGATGACAAGCTTTACGGTTGCAGGGCTATAACTTAAGGTTGCCTTTCCTCCAGAGGCTCTCCCTGTGAGTATGGTGCTCACAGCGGCGGTAGAGCTGAAGTAGAATGTCGCTTCGCCATTGACGAGAGTGATGCTGGTGACGCTGATCGTGGCTGTGGGACTTGTCCAAAAAAGGACATTGCCTTCAGCGACACTGAGTGCCACGCTGATATCTTCGCCCAACATGATCGTGCCCGTGCTATCCACGAGTTTTACATGGACGGATCCCATTTTGCCCTCATAAGCAAAAACGCTATCAGAGGGGGTAAATATTAAATAACGTTTTTCAAGAGGCGTTGTGATGGTATCAATTTCTACATTGGAACGCACCACGGCGCAGGCACAGTCGTAGCTTCCGGTGGTATTAGCATTGCGGTTATGCCATGAAACCCAGTCTATTCGATTGTTACCGTAAGCGAGTGTTGTGTCAATGCTGAACAGGAAGGCGTCATAGCGACCGTTCACTGAATAAGCAAATGGGCGGTTGTCCCCATTGGCTTCCAATGCATCTAAGTATCCGGTGGGGGATACGGCACTTTCTCCCGCATAATTCACAGGATAGGTGGTCTGCTCCACGGACGCGATCGGTGTGACAAATGGCGAAGTGAAATTCAGGGTGACATTTCGCGAGAGGGTGAGATCGGAGCTTGTGGCATCGTAGCCGGGGTCATAGCCGTAGATGTGTATGCCGTTGTAGTAGATGGCTACATAGGGATCGAGGGTAAATGCCTTTTCTGTAACTCCATCGGCATTCTTTTCTAGTTCAGTAGTTTCAGATCCTGTATAATATGGAGCCTTAGTAAGGTCAATGCCAGAGAATTGCTCGGGATCGGTACTCTGTGTGTGGGCACGGAGCGACCAAGAGCCTTCCAGGTCGGCGAAGGTGGCGTTCTGGAACTTCAATTGGAACAGGTATTTCCCAGAGACGGCAAAGGTCCCAGTGAGAGTAATCGGGAGATAATAACCAGCTCCCGTGCCATCGGCAATGGGGGTTCCAAAAACTATGTTGCCGCTACCAATGGAGGTTCCCGTTCCGTCCCATGCGGAATGAATATAACTCACCGGGTTTAGGTTGTTTGTTTTCAAATAAAGACGAAGTTCCGCATTTTCGTAAGCGATGGTATCGTTATTGATGACGGAGATGATCAGCGTATTGCAGGTTTTCCAATCGGAACAGGCGGATTGATAAGAGGACGGTTTGATGTAAATCTCGAAATTGGCATAAGCTGCCTGACTAGTGGTTGTGAAACTGTAATGGTTTCCGCCATTGTCATCCGTGGTGGCTCCAGAGGAAACGTCAAAGTAGTACTTTGTACTGGGAGAAAGCCCTGTGAGGGTTACTGTATGAAAATAACCCGCTTCCCCGATGGCGGTTTCCGTGAGTGCAGCTGTTGCCGTGCCATATTTCACAAGGGTGTTCGATGCGGCTTCTTTTGTCCACCAGTAAATTTTTGCGCTCCGGTGATCTACTTGGCAAATGGTGACTCCAGAAATTTGGGTCACTGTGGAGGTCATAGTGAATGAATACCATTGTCCGTGATTGTCATCCGTCGAAATATTGGATTTGACATCCTTGCCTTCTAGGAAGAAATAATAAGTGACTCCGGCGGTGAGTCCTGTGAGGGTGACGGATCCATTTTTGGTGAGAGTATCTACGCTGACAGAAAGAATTCCACTCACATCATTGGTGGTGTTGTAATATACTGTTACACGGGCAAGTTCATTTGTACTCCAACTGATAATGGCGGAGGTTTCGCTGATCGGTGTTGCTGTAACATTGCTGAACAGAGGACCTTCTTCGTCAATAGGGAGATCTTTGGAAAGGGAAAGAGCTGGAATAATGAATTGCGTTGAAAAGTCAATGCAGGTTTCCGTAGCTGTATAATCGTTCCAGTCATCCTTAAGCGTTTTGGTTGGCGCGGAACCACCCATTAATGCTCCTCGCGGACATTTGTATTTGTATGGCATGCCCCCCGCATTGTAGCCGTCAGGGTTAGCTGCGCGGTTATGAGGATGGTTCTCATTCTTTTCACCGGCACCCATGAGGAAAGAAAGATCCCAGGGATTGGCACCCATGTTGTAATAAATATTATCAAGAGCCACATTCAGGTATTTTTCATCGCCTGTAATGTCGTAAAGCATAAAGACGGCATTGGCGGCACCCATATTGTAACGGTTAAAGCCCCAGTCGGAGGATGTCCAGACTAAGTTGTAAGGGGGTGTGACGCGGAAGCTTCCGTAAGGATTTGTGCTGACGGTGGAATCCCCTTGTGTGCCATCGTCTGTCAGACGTGTGAATGTAGCAACGATACGGTTGAGAAGAGTATCGCGTTCCGCAGCATCAATTCCATAACTTTGGGCTTTGGCGGCTGTAGGCAAAATAAGTTTCGCAAATGAAAACAGGACGTAAGAATGCACATTTTCATAATCCGTCATCCAGCCACCGGGATAAAATCCGCTTCTGTGTCCCATGTAGCCACCACGGAAATAAGGAAGGTTCCACTTATAATTATCCGCATTATCGTTGATGGTGGTATTTTTGTAAAGATCGTAGGCGTAAGAGGTGTCTTTGGTGACATACCACAAAGCAAGCGCTGCTGCAGCTGCGTCATCGTAAAGAGGTCCGCCACCGGTATAAAAGCCCCCCAGTTCAGAGGTGTTTGTTCCGTAACCTGGCTTAAGCACTTTGGCATAAATATCTTTGGCTGCTTCCACTAGGGAATCTGCGTAAGTTGGATCGTATGCCTTCCAACCGGCAGCAAAATAAGCGAGAGCTCCGGCGAACATTCCCGCTGTATTTGTGCCAATCCCTTTTGCCACGGGACGATCTGGTCCTCCCTTGGCTTGACTCTGAGCATCTTGTTTTTCGGGGACATCCCAGAATTGATGATCTGCTGAAGAAACGCCAACGGAATGGTACATATCCCCTTTATCAATCAACCCGTCTGCTCTAGATGCTTTATACAATTTATAGATAAAATCGGCACCAGTTTTGGCCTCGTAGAGAATATCGGGAATACCATCTGTGGAAACGGTATCGTTGTAAGAATTGCCGTAACGGTCTTCGGCTTTGTCTGCATAGACGTTATAAGCCATTGCGAGGACGTAGGCTGCGTAGCCAAGCGTTTGCGAAACCTTGAAATGATCCCCGCAATCATGCCAGCCTCCTGTGAGATCATGATTAACGGCGGAACCATCTTTCAAATGGCAGGTTCCGTGAAGTTGTGATTTGGTATCACCGCAACGTTGTATTCCAAAAAATTTTAGGGACGTTTCAAAAATGGAATTAAAAATTTCGTCGTGGATAAGGAACGTTGCTGAAGTATCGCTCCCAATGACAATAAAATATTGTCCTGGCGTAGCGAGGCTTGAAAAATCAGCCCTATACAACGTTTCTGTACTAGAAGACAGTGAATCTGAACTACCGAATTCGTAGACAGAGGTAATGGAGTTGAATGCTCCATTGACCCAGATATTAGGTTTGACAACGGATCCTCCGCCCGGTCCGCGGAGGGCGGTGATAGAGCCTTCATAAACATTACTTCCACTGGTGGCATCAATCACTTTGAATTTTGTGTTGGCTGGGTAGTCCGCGGCGTAGGCGTATTTATGGAGATCCTGTGGCCGAAATCCCACCTGATTGACGCGAATCGGGCGTCTATCGTAGACATTCATTGAATCCAGATAACGGCGTTCACAGTTTTTACAAGTATTGTCAATAGCGGGAAGGGCAAAAGTTTCCGCTATGAAGAATACATTGACGAGAAGAAAAATAATATGACAAAGCTTTTTCATAACTTACTTTGAAACGCGGCGGAAACCGAACGTTTTGGTTATATTGTCCTTTGTTTTAATTAAGCTACCCTTCTTGTAGGTATCATCTTCACTTACGGGATCAACCATATAAATGGCCTTGCTGTTGAAATTGAATTTGGAGATGAAGGCTCCAGCCCCAATCTTCTTTCCTTTGTCTGCAACAGGAGCGATGCCATCTTTGGCAAGCCATTCCAGACGCAAGTAAAGTATTCCATCAGAAGAGAGAAGTTTATAACCATCGAAGTCACTTAAGTCGAAAGAATATTCAACGTGATTGATAAAATGACCCAAGTTATCGAAAATATCTGCGTTGAAGGAAATTTGGAAATCCCAAATCGGTTCCTCAGCAACTTTTCCTAGGGCAGATGGCATACTAATGTCTATTTTGAATGTGGGGCCCGCGTGATGATAAAGTGACGTATCATAGGTGGCTGTTGCACTGGTAAGTTTTCCTCTGCCATTAGCGATCAACTGTTCTGTTCCTGCTGGAGTCAGTACAGTTAAACGGAAATCTTCATCTTTTTGGGGCATCGCCTCTTCGGTATATGGGGAAGAGGGAGGGGTTGCCACCGCATCTAAGAGGGTCACTTCGAAGCCAGTTTTTTCTGCAAGAGCTCCTTGTACAAGGACCCATGGGGTTTCGTCACCCGCATAATTATTCGCTTTATCTTTCAGTTTTGAAAGATTTGCTGTCGGGATGAGTCGCACATAGTCTCCTACGCGGACTGCGCCTGCGGCATTTTCCGAATAAAGGAATGTCCAATTTTGGCCTTGAGAAGAGGACATTACTCCATAGTCTGAAATAAGATACTCTTGAGTACTTCCGCGGCGTCTTTCGATAAAGTAGGTTCCAGCACCTAAAGAATCCAAAGATTCCGAAATTTCAATACCAAGGCTATCCACATATTCCATTGATGTTTTACGAGCAACCATTATAATTGGGGGGCACTTATCTACCAATGAATATGATTTATCAAAGAATCCACCCTCGGGACCCAAGCGAGGAACTACGCTTCCATACCCATTTTCGCTACCAGTAGTCGTTCCCAGTGGATAGGCTTGAGTTTTAGGAATCGTAATTTTGATAATGGAAATAGTGTCTCGCGTGAGTGTAGAATCGGTAATATGGCTTACGTTCAGTGAGTCTACGTAACCTTGATAGGTATAATAAGGTTCACCGACTTCAATTGTATGGGCCCATGTCGTTGGCTTGAATGCTCTTGCCTCAGAAGGATTGCCCCAATATACGACAAAGCTATCGAGCATATCCTTTGTGCGAAGTTTGCGCTCAAATTTCAGGTAAACTTCATCGGGGATGCCATCACCGGTGAGGTCGCGCATTTCAGCGAGATTGACTGGTACTGGTTTGGGGGTTTCTGCGATCGTTACAGGTTCGTTGCAAGTTCCACTAGCAAGGGAATTGAATGCCAAGTCACTTACACTAAAGTTCGCCTTAATATCTGCGGTATAGTTCGCCGCAATGGTGAGACCATCGGTATTGCCTTCTACAACGTAAGTCCAGCTCTTTCCATTATCAGACGTTGTCGCTTGCCCAATGACAGAAATTCCTGTTTGACTTACTGTGGATGTTCCATTGGTAATCGCCAATGGCCAAGCGGTTATCGAAGCAAGGGAAACAGGTTCCGTAAAGGAAACTTTGAGGGTATCTTGCGTACTTCTTGGAACCGGATTTTCGAGAAGGGTTACACTGAGGAGTATAGGGGCTATTCCATCGGTGATTTTTGCATTTTCACGAGAGGTTTCTTTTGTGGCTACCGTGGTGAGGAATGCCGTGATAGAGCCGCTAGGGGAGGCTGTCACTGGAATTGTGCTACGGGACAGAGGAATATTGACAGTACTTAACCCTGTTAAATCCTGTGTGATTACCACTTTGAAACTATCTCCGGGAGTGGTACTTGTCGCATCAAAACTCACCCAGAGACTATCAAAAGTGACCGATCCATCAAATGCATTAGAAAATGCGATTTGCAGATTATCCACAGCTCCATCGCAATCCAGATCTTGCGCCAAAGCATATTGGGGCGTTGGATAAGTGGCTTCAGCGTAGAAACTCTGTTGTGAAATATCTTCCTCATCGTCCACATCGGTGTACACCACATAAACGGTATCCCCCCCAAAGAATGAAATCTCAGACTTGGAATGATTCGTTGAGGAAACAGCACCAATGGCTGTTGCGCTCTTAAAGGTTCCTGCCGTTGATGTTTCGGTGAGTGTCACTTCCAACGTGTCATTCTTTCTTGGGTTGTACACGAGCACTTTGATTGAGCCTGAATTCGCCTTATCCTTATCTGTGACGTAAATGAAGAAGTTTGTATTCCCTGGTTCGGCAGGACTTGAAATAGCGGCATCATTTGCATCTACAATACGCAAACTACTGGCAGTCATGTCTCCTTTGCTGAACTGTACGTAATAGGTTCGATTTATAAAGGAGCAGCCACCCCCTTCTGTGCATGCCGTACAGACGGGATCCGGGCCAGCAAAAATAGTGAGGTCTATTTTATTGGTGCCAATAGTCATTTTGACGGGAATTTTCAAATTCCATTTATCCGTTGCCAAGTCATAAACGGCGGCACTCGCAAGATCTTTTACTGCAGTACCGTTGACCCAGATGCTTGTGATGTAACCACCTTCGGTCACTTTTGCAGTACCCGTCACATAAACCGTGCTACTGGATTGATCTAGTGCAACATAAGAACCGTTGGACACATTGAATGGTGGATTCAATGTTACCGTCATTTCGTAGTTGGCATGTTTAGTCGTCATTTCCGTATAAGATGGAGAATAACCCCAGACGAATTCGTCTTTGCGGTATACGGTAACGTAAGGGTTCACAGGTGCCACATTAAAGTCTATGTCTCCAGCATCTTTATCTTCGCAGGGCATTCCCGTGTAGTCGGCATTTTCCCCACCAGCTCTAGAATGAGGCATCCAACTCCAGTCGCCTGGATTTTCTGTTAACGTAGAGGCTCCGGAAGTAAGGTTGTCGGGGTTGTACCAAGTACTACCGGAGTGGCAATAAATTTTTTTATCTGGTGGGGAATTCATCAGGTCAAGGTAGGGAGGCCAGGGGCTTCGTACGTCAAACATAACGTCAATGCGCATGCGGCTTGAGGACTTAATGACGGTGGATCCCAAAGGAATGGGGAAGTACCACTGCCACGTTCCCGTGGCTGCGTCATAGGTGTCTTCTAATTTGACAGGGAAGGTCACACGGAAAAGAGTGGTAAGTTCGGTGATGGTCGCTGCGGAACAGGCCTTGTTGAAACCCGCTTCATCATAAGCTTGGCAAATATCCATGCGAATACCGACATCGTTATAGATAGAATCAGTTCCTCGCATGTACACACGCACCGTCAGACTATCGAATGCGCGCGCTTCGTTATTATAGATGTTCAGATTGATCCCAGCCATTCCTTGCCAGGCATATTGATAAGTACGCACTTCAAAATTGTATTGTGTCACAGGGGTTGTAAATTTGAGCGGGCTACCATTGGTGTCAACGCTCACTATCTGTCCATTGCTTTCTACAGCAAAGTAATACGTTGTCTTTTCTTTGAGTCCACCGATTTTCACATAATGGAATTTGGTAGGGATTCCACTGACATCCGCGTTTCCGCTTCCTGTGTTCCACTGCATTTTATCGTAGGTGGTCATTACGGTATCCCAATAGACTTTGGAATCGTAGGCTCCGTTGGGGGTATACCACATAATTTCCGCGGAATCTGCAGACACATTGCATATTTTCACATTCTGAATATCCGCAGTACCCATGGAATTGAGTGTGGTGAAACTATAAGGTGTTTTTGTGCTGTCTACGAGGTATTTGATGGTGTAGTTATTTTCATTTAATGCATTCGATGCCGTGGCTGTGAAATAATAGGTTGTCCCGTTGGTAAGACCGCGAAGGACGATATTATGGTTGACACCTGCCGTTGCAGAAGCTTGTGCCGTCGCTCCACTGAGGTTTTCATTGGTGCTGTAAGAGATTGCCACATTGCTACGGTAATTGGTTTTGACGGTGATAATCGCCGAATCCAACCCAACATAACGGATTTCCACTTGAACGGTAGGGGCTGTTGTGAAATCTTCCGATTTTGAAGCGACGGTTCCTGCGGCAATAAATGTCGCCGTCGCATCCATACAGGTTTCAGACAAATGATAGTCTTCCCAACTCTTTGTGCTAGGCACCCAAGCATTGGTGCTTCCCGGAGTCATGCCGCCAAAGAGTGCTCCAGTGGGTGGCGTATAGGTATAAGGAGCTCCTGGAACATTTTTCCCTTCCGGGTTCGAGGCGCGGTGATGAGGATGCGCATCATTTTTATCTCCCACACCTAATAGGAATGAAACATCCCAAGGGTTGACACCCAACAAATAGTTCATCTGATTAATGCCGAGCTGCTGCATTTGCGCCGCTTTCCAATCTTGAATCCCTTTTTGCGGTAAGTTTACGCCATCCAAATCTTTGGCGACATCGGCGTAGGCAAACACTTCAAAAATATTACCCGCTTGGTAACGATTGTAGATCCACGTTTGATCAGTCATCATGTTGAACCACGTCGGATCATATTTCACTGTATTGAGTGAACCTGTAGTCCAGTTCCCATTGGATGGCAGCACAATGGTTGAAGAACCATTGCCAGAGACAGAACTCAGATTGGGAATCATAGTATAGATGACATCTTCTGCATATTCTAAACGTTGTGCATTGGAAATGCCAAATTTGGCGGCCTGGGCTTCAGAAGAAAGAATAAGTTTATAGAAGGTGTAAAGTGTGTAGGCGTAGGAATTAGCCCAGCTGGTATTTTTTCCTGCTTTCCATAAAGTTGTGTTAGTATAGGCAAACCAACCACCACGGAACATACCCACGTTGTTGGGGGCTGCCACGGTGGTTTTATTTTGTGTTCCTGCACCGGCGAATGTGGTGTTTTCAACGGCGTCATTCAAATAAGAGGCATCTTGTGTTGCATAGAGAAGAGAGATGGCGGCAAGACCGAGGTCATCCTGAAATTCGTTATTTCCGTTATAGGCAGGCGAGGACCATCCGGCAGCTGTCTTGTTGTTTACGAACGTTTTTCCATTGCCGTAGGTACTGTTACCGAGAGCGAGATTTTTGGCAAAGTCGTACATTTCTTCGGAGACTTTTAAGCATTTGGTGGCAAAAGCACTGTCGTAGATTGCGTACTTTACGGAGAGCAAGGCAAGCCCTGCTGCAATTTGGCCCGAAATATTGGAGCCAAGTTCTCCAAGTCTGACATCGCGTTCATGGGGACCTCCGCGTCCAGTCACGGTGGAAGGAATGTAATCCTGATTTTCTGGGCGGCCCCACCAGCCGTGGTCAGCACCAAAGTTACCGACAGAAACCGCCATGTTATCAATGACTCCATCAGCAAGGTCATAAGATTTGAGGAAAAAATCAGCACCGTGCTTTGCTTCGCGTAGCATATCAGGGATACCGTCTCTATTTACGGTTTCCCCTTGGTTATAGGCGTAATGATCTGCATCGTGTGTGGGGTTTGTCGCCGCAAGTACCGCGAATACCATAAAGGCGTATGCTTGTGTCTGGGATTCCTTAAGGTGGTCTCCGCAGTCATACCAACCGCCCGTCAAATCCCCTTTTTTGGTAAGTCCTGAAGGGCTTCCGGTAACGTTATTTACAATAGGGCCCCCCTGCCCATCAAGAGTATGACTTGCCGCGTGGAACCAAGATTCAGAATTGCCGCTACGGTTGATGCCTGCAAATTTAAGCGTGGCATCGCGCACCATCGAATAAATGTCTTCACTGATAACGAAAGTGGAAGAAATGTTGTTGCCTACTTTAACGCGCAACCTTTCGTTTTTGGGGAGTCCGAGGCCAGCGAGGGAACCTACCATAATGGTTCCAGAAGGCCCTGTTGCTGTCACTTGATAGCGTTTTTGGTCGTTGGTTGCTGCATTCGTGCCAGCAAGGATGGTCCAGGAGGATTGAGTCGTATTGGAGGTTGCAGTGAATGTCCCTGATGCTAACACATTCGCACCTGTGGAATCTACCACCTCAAACGTTGTGGCCGTACCGACATAATAGAAATGCATTTCTGGGTCATCGGGGATGTAACCCGCCTGATTTACGCGTATTGGGGAAATTTTTACGTTCATCGCATCCAAATAAGCCTGATTCAGCGTATCGGGAACAAATTTATTGGGGGCAAAATCGGCAGGCGTCCTGTTCTTGGGCACCATATTTTTCTTCACCGTGACTGTCGTGTCGAAGTTGTCAAAAACGGTGCTGTCCCAAGTAATGGGCCAAACGGGGCGGATCATATCATAGGGAGTAGGTTGTTCCTGATCCTCTGCGAACGCACAGATAGTCAATAGTAATACGAACAGATATTGAATAGGCACAATGCCTCCTTTTTCTTGGTCAGCGAACACAGTCTTAAACAGCCCTAAAAATATACCCATAATAACCCGCCCTTAAAATACCTCTTTATGGTGGGGTAATTTATAAAAAGAAATAAAAAACGTTCTCAAATCGTTTTCAAAACGAATGCGTATGTAAAAAATAAGACCGTCCCAGCGGGCGGTCTAAAATAATGCAAAATCGCGTGATTTTTTATATTAATCTTTGCCAGTGAACACAATCACGAGTACGGAGGCAACGAATGCAGCCGTAACGATGATGAATTCCAATGGATTTTCCATGACCGTTTGTCCGGCGGTCTTGGATTCAGGAGCCGGAGCTGCAGTTTCAGCAACAGGAGCTTCCTCTTTCTTTACTTCTGTCACTTTTGCGGTGGTGTCAGCAGGAGCCACTGGAGCTTTTGCTTCAAGAACTTCTTCGGTCTTTGTTGTGTCAGCAACAGGAGCCACAACCGCTTTAGTGGTGTCAGCAACAGGAGTAGCAACCGCTTTTGAAGTGTCTACAACAGCCTTTGAGGTATCTATAATAATTTTTGTCGTGTCCACAACGGCAACAGGAGCCGCAACAGTCTTTGTGGTATCCGCAGCAACAACAGGGGCAACGACAGTCGCTTTGGCTGTGTCCACTTTCACAGGTTGAGCCACGGGAGCTACAACTGCGGTGGTTGCTTTTGCTGGAACTGCTTTGGTAGTGGGAGTGGCATCGACAGCAAAACTCATAGTGGAAAGGAGTACTGCGAGAAGCAAGGTCTTATGGAGAATCATGTTTACCTCTTTTTCAACGTGATTGGTAGTATTCTACCAAATTTATGGAGAAAAGATAATTCATATCTGGGCAAGAGGGAACTTTTTTCTCCATAAATTGAACTTTTTGAGAGTGATTTTGGGGTTGAGTCTCTTTGGTTATTCCTCTCTCCCTTCCTTCGGGGGATTCATTCCCCAAAAAAACAATTAAATGCTATTTTCCGTTCGTAAACTTTACTTCTAAGAGGCGATCCATGCAGTTTGAATATGAAAAGACGATCCAATATGGTGAAGATAAGACTGAGTATGTCAAAATTTCCAAAGAGGGCATTTCAGTCGGTGAATTTGATGGAAAAAAGATTTTAAAAGTCACTCGCAAGGCTCTTTCGAACCTTGCTCAAGCGGCATTCGAAGAAGTGAGTTTCCGTCTTCGCCCGGCGCATACTCAAAAAGTGGCAAATATTCTTAAAGATCCGGAAGCGAGCGATAACGATAAGTTTGTGGCTTTGACGCTTCTCAAAAATGCTTGTGTCTCTAACAAAGGAATTCTTCCGTTTTGCCAAGATACAGGTACGGCGATTGCTTTTATTAAGAAAGGTCAGCAGATTTGGACGGATTGTGATGATGCCGAAGCGATTTCTGAAGGCATTTATAACGCCTATACACTCCAAAATCTTCGTTACAGTCAAGTGGCGCCGCTCAATATGTACGATGAAAAGAATACGGCGTGTAACCTTCCTGCTCAGATTGATATTCTCGCTGAACCTGGTGATCATTTTGATTTTTTATTTGTGGCGAAGGGCGGTGGTTCTGCAAATAAGACCTATTACTGGCCAATGACCAAGGCGCTCCTCAACCCGAAGTCCTTGGAAAAATTTATTGCCGAAAAAGTGAAAACGTTAGGTACCGCCGCTTGCCCTCCTTATCATTTGGCGGTAGTGATTGGGGGCACCAGTGCTGAAACTAACCTGAAATTGGTTAAACTCGCTTCTTGCGGATTCTTGGATGGGCTTCCCACGACGGGTTCGGAAGGCGGTCGCGTTTTCCGAGATCTGGAAATGGAAGAAAAGGTTTTGCACATTTGCCAAAAGTCTGGAATTGGCGCTCAGTTTGGAGGCAAATACTTTGTACATGATGTGCGCGTTATTCGTTGCCCGCGTCATGCGGCAAGTTGTCCGGTTTCTATGGGTGTATCTTGCTCCGCAGATCGTAATATCCGTGCAAAGATCAATGCCGATGGTATTTGGCTTGAAAAGATGGAGCACAATCCTGAACAGTACCTTCCGAAGGGCGATGCCGTGAATTTAGCCCCTGCAATTGAGGTGAATTTGGACCGCCCCATGGCTGAAGTTTGCGCTCAACTTTCAAAGTATCCTGTAAAAACACGTTTATCTCTTTCCGGGACAATGATTGTGGCTCGCGATATTGCCCATGCGAAACTTGCGGAAATGCTTGATCGTGGTGAACCCTTGCCAGAATATTTCAAGAAACATCCTGTTTACTATGCGGGTCCAGCAAAGACTCCTCAAGGGATGCCAACAGGTAGTTTTGGTCCGACAACAGCGGGTCGTATGGACTCTTATGTGGGCTCTTTCCAAGAGAATGGAGGAAGCCTCATTATGGTGGCGAAGGGTAATCGGAGCAAGGAAGTCACCGATGCTTGCAAAAAGAATGGAGGCTTCTACTTAGGCTCCATTGGAGGCCCTGCGGCCATACTTGCGGAACAAAATATTCTTTCTAATGATGTGGTTGCCTTCCCAGAATTGGGGATGGAAGCCATTCGTAAGATCACCATCAAGGATTTCCCAGCCTTTATCATCGTAGATGACAAGGGCAACGATTTCTTTGACGGCTTACTCTAGGAATTTTATGGAATCTTTAGTTGTAGTGGATTATGGTGCCGGTAACCTGACTTCCGTCGTGAATGCGCTTTCTTTTTTGGGCATTAAAGCAACGGCAAGTAGTGATCCTTCTGTTATTATCCGTGCCGATCGTTTGGTGTTCCCCGGTGTGGGCGCTGCGGGAACTGCGATGCAAACTCTGAATAAAACGGGCATTGGAAAAGCGATTACTGATGTTTTTAAAGCGGGGCGTCCTGTCCTTGGTATTTGTATTGGTTGCCAAATTATTTTGGACTCGAGTGAAGAAAATGGAAATGTGAAAACGTTGGGGTTAATTCCCGGGCGCACTGTCCGTTTCAGGAATGAGCCTGGTTATAAAATTCCTCATATGGGTTGGAATCAAGTTGATTTCAAACAAATTCACCCGATTTTTAAAGGAATAGAATCGGGGCGTAATTTTTATTTTGTGCATTCTTATCACCCATCCGATGTTCCTTCTGCTTGTGTTTTTGCGGAGACTACCTATGGTTCGCAATCATTCACGAGTGCTCTTGGTAAGGATAATTTGATTGCCACACAATTCCATTTAGAAAAGAGTGGATCTGTGGGTTTGCAGGTGCTTAAAAATTTCAGTGAATGGGATGGCCAATGCTTACAAAACGGTTGATTATCTGTTTGGATGTCCGCAATCGCAAAGTGACTAAAGGGATCCAATTTCAAGGGAATGTGGATGTCGGTGATCCCGTAGAAATGGGCGCACGTTATAGTGATGAAGGCGTTGATGAATTAGTCTTTTATGATATCACGGCGAGTGCGGAAAATCGTTCCTGTGATATTGAAATGGTGAAGGATATTGCAAAGCATGTTTTTATTCCCTTTTCTGTAGGCGGTGGTATCCGCAATTTGGAAGACATGCACCGTGTGTTGTTGGCGGGCGCCGAAAAAGTGAGCATTAACAGTCTTGCTGTTTTGCATCCTGAAATTATTTCTGAAGGTGCCAAGGCTTTTGGAAACCAGTGTATGGTGCTCGGAATGGACGCTAAGTTCGTAGGAGTCTCTGAAAAAATTCCTAGTGGCTATGAGGTTTATATTCAAGGGGGTCGCAAGGCCATGGGCTTGGATGCTGTGGAATGGGCTTGCCGTGCAGAAGCGTTAGGTATTGGTGAAATTTGTCTTAATTCCATGGACGCGGATGGAATGCAAACGGGATACGAACTTACCATCACCGAACTCATTGCTCGTGCCGTCAATGTACCTGTTATTGCAAGTGGTGGAGCGGGTACTCTAGAACATATTTCGACCTTGTTTGAAAAAACATCCGCAGATGCGGCTTTGGTGGCTTCCATGGTGCATTTTGGTAATTATACGGTGCAAGGCATTAAAGATGCTATGAAAAAATCAGGCATCCCGGTGAGGTAATAACACTGTCTTTTTTGTACAATGTTATCTCTTCTTTGCCGTTGATTTGCCCATTGAAAAATTTTGAGGAATCCTCTTATGAATCGTGAAGTTGCCATGCGCATCATAGAAACCGGACGTTCTTTCGGTGCAGACTTTGTGGAAATTTTTGAAGAAGAAACTCGCTCCTCTACGTTGGCCTTGAAGGATCGGGAAATCGAAACTGCAAGTGCAGGTACTGAATTTGGCATCGGTGTTCGCCTTTTGTATGGCACTGAAGTTTTATATGCTTTTACGAGTGAAGAAGATCCAGATTCTCTAGTTCAAATGGTAAAAACGCTTGCTTTTGGGCGCAACCCATTTGCTATTCGCTCTCCATTAAATTTTCGTCCCAAAGAAGAATATTCTGCACTAAAAACGATCGGTTTTAAAGATCCTCGTTTGTTGGGGCAGGGATATAAAATGGATTTTTTGCATAAGTCCGATGTCGCTGCTCGCAAAGTTTCGGAGCGTATTGTACAAGTGAACGCCTCTGTCTCAGATTCCTATTCCCATATCTCAATTATCAATAGCGAAGGTCTTTTTATTGAAGATACCCGTTGTCACACCCGCTTAGGCATTAATATTACCGCCTCTGATGGCTCGGAGCGTATTGTGGCTAGAGAAGCTCCTGGTGCTTTTGGGGGCTATGAAGTTTTGGACTGCTACGATGCGGAAGCCCTTGCAATTGCCGCTGCGGAACGTTCGCTTCGAATGTTGGAAGCGGGATATATTCCTGGGGGCCAGATGCCTGTGATTATGGGCAACGGATTTGGGGGTGTGATTTTTCATGAAGCGGTGGGACATCCGTTGGAAACGGAATCCATTCGTCATAAAGCGAGCCCTTTTTGTGGAAAACTGGGTGAAAAGGTGGGGCACTCTTGCCTAACTGCTGTGGATGATGGCACGTTGGATGGTGTTTGGGGAAGTATTGCTATTGATGATGAAGGCACCGCATCGGAGCGCACCGTGCTCATTGAAAATGGCATTTTGAAAAGTTATATGAGTGATCGAGTGGGATCTCTTGAATTGGGGGTCCCTCTTACAGGAAGTGCCAGGCGAGAATCGTACAAATATGCTCCGGTAAGTCGTATGCGCAATACGTTTATTGCCCCCGGTAAAGATTCCTTGGATTCTATGATTGCGAGTGTTGATTACGGTCTTTTTGCTGCAAAAATGGCGGGTGGATCTGTAAATCCCGCGACAGGAGAGTTCAATTTTGCGGTGGAAGAGGGCTATATCATCGAAAAAGGTAAAATTGGCAAACCGGTTCGAGGGGCCACTTTGATTGGAAAAGGGAATGAAATTCTGCCTCGTATTTCTATGGTCGGTTCTGACTTTGCGAATGCGGCGGGTATGTGTGGCGCATCCTCTGGATCAATTCCTGTCACCGTAGGACAACCCTCCATTAAGGTGGATCAGATTCTCGTGGGTGGGAGATAAAAAACAAGAAAGCGTACCTTATACAGATACGCCTCTTGGTGTTATGGGGGTTGGGATAGGAACATTTCTGTCCCGCATCAAAAGTATCTCTTTAACCCAAAAATAATCTAAGGGCAAATGCTTTTCTGGTGTAAGACTTTACAACGCGAGTACATGACCAAAAAGGAAGGATCGTATTTTTGACATTTATTGAAAGCTATAGTGAAGGTTTGAGGACCCTTCGATGTTGACTCAGTCCTTTTAGTAGGACATTGGTCAAAATGGGACAAGAGGTATCGCCGATCGCTTATTGGTTGAATGTTGTAGATGGAGATTGAAATGACTGGATCTTATTATTAATTTTCGAAACTCATTCCTTTTGTCCTGACCAGGTGAGAGTATGATCGTTTGTTCTAAATAAGAGTTTCTGATTTTGAACATCTGAGTATTGTATGACGTTTTAAAACCGATGGGTTAAATTTTAGGAGAGTTCGGATGAAGATCAAGTATTTTGTGATCGCGATTTTTACGAGCCTTGTTGCTTTGGCGCAGGCAGCGGATCCCGTTCTGGTGACTAGTCAAAACGTGCTGACTGGGTTTACAGCATATAAGGAAGGTATCTGCGTCAGTTTTGTGGGCGATTTCAATGGCGATAATTTGTCTGACTATGCGGTAGGTGTGCCGGAAAATACGGGTGGCACAGATTCAGGTTCCGTTTTTTTTGTGAATACAGGCTCTGTGGATGGTCTTAGTTCCGCTGTTGCGGCTCAAATCAAATTGGCGCAGCTACCAGGAGTCTCTGGATTGACGCTCATTCGGGAGCGACTGGGTGCATCCATTGCAACGCTAAAACCGTTTCAAGGTGCTGGCACAAAGGGTGTCTTTTTGGTGGGTACTTCGGAGCGGAGCCGCATGTGGATGATGGAAGTATCGTACAATGCAGGGTCTTTTTCTGTTACCCGTGCGTATCGTGTCGATTCTTTGACATTGACAAATTCAACAGGAATGAATTTGTCGGGTGCAACGCTTGGATCCTCTATCGCTTTGATGAAAAAGAAAGGCAGTGAATACATTGTTGCTGTAGGTGCATCCACACATAATTCCAGAGGTGCGGTGGCTATTTTGGGCATTGATACGAGTTTTTCCAGCAGTCGGGTGATCACTTATTTTGATTCTGCATCTGCTCCGTTCACGGGGCGCTTGGATGCCTCTGATTTTTTGGGCATATCAATTGCGAGCCTTGGTGACCTTAATGGAGACGGTGGCATTGATTTGGCTATCGGAGCTCCCTATGATGATGATGATGGTGCTGAGAATGGTGCTGTTTATGAATTGTTCTTGGATGCCAACTATGCATACCAGAAGATCGTTAAGATTAGCCGAAAAAACGCATTGGGCATGGGTAGTGACAGCGTTCGCTATTTTGGCAAATCGTTGGCTGGCCAATATGACTTTGACCATGATGGGGTGAATGATCTGGTGGTAGGGGCCAGTCAGACGCCTATGAGCACCACGGTGCGTTCTGGGAGCATCCAGATTCTTTCTTTGGATGTCGAAGGCACTGTGTTGCGCTCGCAAATGCTGTTGCCTGGCCAGTATGGCTTGGCATCTACCATGGTGGGCACGAGTACCAATTATAACTTTGCATTCTCGCTGGCCATAGATGATTTGGACTACAATGGGATGCCTAATTTAATTGTGGGCACAACAGGGCATAATGGCATTGGCGGTTATTGGAATTTGCAACTCAAAGTTGCTCCTTGGGTTCGCCATAAGCTTGACACTATTGAATTAGCCACCAATTCATCGGTACAGCTCTGGTTGGATACGCTAATGATCGGCTCTGGATTAAGTTATTCGATAGGAGTATCGGATTCGGGGACGACATCCGTTGTGCGGCCTTCCATGCTGACCGCCAACCGTCTATTGTTGCAATCGTTCACAATACGAAGTGTAAGCAAGGTTGTAGTCAAGGCGGAGGATACTGTTAATCCTACAGGGTTCGGTCCATATGCGGTCTATGATACTTTTTATGTACGAGTTTCTGGACCCAATCAAGCACCCGTTTTCTCCCCCAAGGATACAGTGCAGTTGACGGAAGATGGGCCTGTAGTTTCTGCTTTTTTGTTGGATACATTGTTCCAAGATGGTGATGATGATTTGTTGACATACAGCATCGTCAGTGCTTCATCAAAAGTGACAGCAACTATCAATAGCAACATGTTGACGATCACTTCTTTGGCTGATTCTAATGGTGTAGGAACAATAGTTCTCTCGGCTAAGGATAAAATTGGTCCTGTCGAAGGAACTGTGTATTTCTCAATTGCATCAGTTAATGATGCGCCAGTGGCGAAGAATGACTCTATTGTCATTGATGAAGATGCCTCTGCAACGATTGCCGTGTTGAGTAATGATGTGGATGTGGACGGACAAACTCTTTCTGTTGGGATCGTCACACAGCCCAAGCTGGGCAAGGCTTCTGTGGTTTCGGGCCAAGTTTTGTATGTGCCTAATGCCAACGTCAATGGTAGGGACACCTTGTACTACTTCATTTCCGATGGCTTGGTAAATGATACAGCAAAAGTGGTTATTCGGATATTCCCGGTGGACGATGCGCCTGTCATTGTTGCTTTGGATACGATTCAAGTAGATGAAGATGCTGGCCCATTTACTCTGTTGGATTTGGATACCATCGTGTTGGATGTGGATAGAGAAGCTTTTACTAGAGGTATAGGCAAGGTTACCCCTAGCTGGGCTTCGGCTGTCTTGGGTACGGACAATATCTTGACACTTACTACGCAAAAGGATTCCAATGGAGTTGTTGCGATTAGTATTTGGGGTGAAGATTTTGGCGGAACGGAAACCGGTACGCTATATGTAAAAGTTCGTGCGGTGGAAGACAATCCGGAATCTATTGTCAATATCGGTTCTCCAATTCAGTTGAAAGTCTATTGGGTGGGTGCGCATAAGATTCAAGTTCAATTGGACGCCTCGGTTTTCGCCCTGTATGTAGTGCGTCCCAATGGCTCGGTGAGAACACAGCGGGGTTCCATTCGTTTTGATGAAAAACAGGTATTGCTGTCTGCGGAACGAGGTGATCTGCTTATTGTGAAATCTTTGGGCAAAACGAGGAGTGTTCGATTATTTTAATTCTATCGAACTATTTCGGTTTTGTCTGGATGGTCCAATAACAACGAGTGGGTGTCTGGTGGTGGTATTTTATTTCAGGCGGTCCTCTTTGGTGTAACAAAGGAATTGTGTGTATGAGACGATCAGTTTTTGCTCTCGTATTTGCTGTAGGTATTGCTACTGGGGCTTATGCCTACCAGTGGGTGAACTCCTGGAAACAAGATGCGTGGTTGCACACGGGTGCCTATCTGACGGGCTTTGTCTATGGTGTATTTAGCCATGACACGCTCTATTCTACCTATGAGTATTCGGGCATCATGGCTTATGATACCACAAATAAAGTGCTCACTCGGATGAAGTCAAGCCCGGCATTTCCTTACCTGGGAGGATGGGGCCTTTCTATGCGCGGTGGTCAACTGCGCACAATGGTAAATAATGGCGGTCTATATCTTTATGACGCCGAGGGAGCAGGAGATACTTGGATGTTCAAAGCAACGTCAGCACAAGAGTTGCTAGAAGGATATTTGTTTGCCTCGGATTCTTCGGAATGGGGAGATGGTGGAACCAAAATATGGGGGCGCAGCAAAGACGGCAGTTGGGCGGCTCGTTTGACCATTCCTAACGATTTTGATGCGAACGGTGTGGCGGAAGAAGATTCTACTCATATGTGGTTGTTGGGTTATTCCGATATATGCGCACTTTCCCGTAGCGGTATGTCTTTGGCACTGGATAGTTGTATAACAGACCCGAATATGTTGGGGTTGATGTCTGTGGTGGGATCCCGCAAGGATTCGCTTTTTGCACTGGATAATTATGGAAATTTGTTTCTTTGGGATACCAGTACATCGCATTTTCAAGAAGTTGCAAAGATTGATGAGGATGTGGCGATTCTGGCAAGGACATCGAAAGGGCAAGTCTGGATGATCGGAAGCAAGCTGTATAAAATATCTACGAAAGGATATACTGTTATTGATGATTTGTATTCTCAGGGAATTCGCGATGTGGATCAAACGCTTGAAGACGGGCTGGGGCGATTGTGGCTGTTGGGATACAAATCTTTGACATGGCTAGAGGATGATAGCTTGCATGTGGAGATTCGTGGAAGTGCATCGGTATCCAATTCGGCAGTGATGTTTACCGAAGATTCTTCTGGGGTTATATGGCATGGAGAAAGCTATTGGAATGGCTGCCAATTTATTCGGAATGCTGGCCTGGGAATCAATCCTTTCTATGATTCGCAGAATCGACGCTGGGCTTCGGATGGTTCTAATTTGCTTCGTGTGCAGAATGGGGTGTTGGATGTTTTTCCGGTGGGATATCATATTGCGAGATTCCAGGAAACATCCAATGGGGAAATCATTGGCGCATGTACGCAGGGTATTTTTCGATGGGACGAGAGTCGTAAGCAAGTGCAAAAGTTGATTGTGCCTTTGGATACGGTTCAGTATAAGATTGCGTATCGTATTTTGCAAAAAATGTCCGATGGTTCTGTCTTGGTTGGCGTTGCCCAAGGGGCTTCCGATACCTTGTTTTTAAGCTATCAATCCGGGGATTCTTTGTCCGTTGTTACGCCTTTTCCTTTTGTTCCTAAGGGCTGGTCTGGAAGTAAAGACGCTTTCTGGTTTTGGAAAGGTGGCGACTTGTACAAGACCGCATTAGGGCAGACGGCACTTTTTAAAAGCTTTTCGGGGCGAACGATCGACCAGGTATCAGCCAACCAATATGGAAATGTGGCGGTATTGTTTTCTGACAAGGATATTTCTGTGTATATCGGACGAGCTTGGACTACCTATAGCGTTTCGGATGGCAAGCCGTTTAATGGAACCAACATGTTTTTTATGGATAGTCGGGGAGAACTGTGGCTGGAATATTGGTCTGATGTATCCAAGCTTACGACAGCTACTGGGAATGCTTTTGATGCGTCGCTGGCTTTGCCGGAGGGATACCCTTTGTCGAGTTCGACTACCATCTTCAAAGGGGGGCCATCAAAATCATTGCCAACAAGAGCCTGGGTGGCGGTTACCGAAACGGGAATGCGGTATGGAAGTGCCGTTGTAGATGTGCGAGGAAGAGTATGGCCTGCGGGTAGTTGGTTGCCCAAAGGGGTGTACTGGACGGCACACAACAAGTACAAATAGCTAGGCTGCTGTAGGCCTTTCAGGTATGAAACCGATGAATTACAATTTTTTTGTTGATTTTGAAGGCTGAGTTGTTCATCAGAAATATTTTAAACGTTAAAATACGGTGCATTTTCATTGGAACTGATGCCTCAATGTGTTTCTTGCATGACATTAATTAGTTCCTTTGAAATGCAACATACTCCTATTGTTCACTCACAAAAAAAGCGAATGTTACCACAAAAGCCTCGGAATATCATCAGGGCTTTTTCTATGTTTCCTCACATGATACGGATTATATTTTCGATATTTTTTTTATTACCCGTTTTACTTTTTGCGGAAGTAAATCCACATTTGGAACAAGGGGCCCAATTTGCGGCCGTGGGAAACTTTGACAAAGCGTTAGGGGAGTATCGTTCGGTGCTTGCTGATGATCCCAAAAATGCAAAAGCGTATTTTGGGGCTGCTGAAGCGCGTTACAAAATGAAAGATTATTCTGGAGCGATTGCGAATTATCGTTTAGCCTACCGCTGGAATCCAGATATGATTTCCGCTTATGAAGGCGCGGCAAAAGCGTTTGAGGCTTTGGGTGATAAAGCTTCGGCTGCTGAAGAGCGTAAAAAAATTCCGCAGTTGCCTGATTTTGCGGAACCTGTTGAATCCACTCCTAAGGAGGAGACTAAACAAAAAAAGAATGCTGAGGATTCGATCTCCAAAACGAATAAAACGAAAGAGGCCGAGACGAATAGTAAAACAAAAGCGGCAAAGGGTAAACAATTTTCCTATGATGGAGATCTGTTTAAGAAAGGCCGGGAACTTTTTAATGCAAAAAAGTATGATGCCGCGGCGGCTATTTGGCGTGAGGTTTTAGCGTCGGAACCAGGAAATCCGGGGGCCTATTATTTTGCAGGCGTCGGTCGTTATGAGGCGGGTGAGATTGACAAGGCAGAATACAATTTGCAACGCGCGTTTGATTATCCAGAACTTGGTTATAATGCCCACTATTACTTGAGTCTTATCTATAAGAAGCAAGAAAAGGGAGATTTGGAAAAACAGGAACTAGAGAAATATATTGCGCTTTCATCGAATGCCTCAGCGGTAGCTAAGGCGAAGGCTCGGATAAAAGTACTTTCGAAAGAGTCGAAATCTCTAGGTATTTCTTCTTCGGTTCAACAGGTTAAATCATCATCTTCCGTTGCTATTCCGCTTTCGAAGGCTTCAGCGGACAAAGCTCCAGTAGAAACCGAAGTCGCTGATAGTAGCGATACAGAGGACACTGCTCAGGTGGAAGAAAAGACGGAAGAGGTTCAAGACAGGACTACAAAGGATTCTTCTTTGATCGCTTTTGGCTTGGCCAATAACGCCATGAAACAGGGTGACTTGAATAAGGCTCTCGCGTTATACAAGACTTTATTAGAGGGATCGATTACAGAGGATCAGCGTTCGTTTGCGTTGTTGCAAATGGGGCACATCTATCGTTTGCGTAGAGATTGGCGATCCGCAGTGTCTCGTTACCGGGAGATTGTGGAGACGTATCCAAATTCAGAATGGGCTACTGAAGCTCAGCGGAGTTGGGAAGACGCCGTGTGGCAGGAAAAGAACGCAGAGCAACTTCCGCGTAATTAAG
>Ga0209467_1000493_pt1 | contig 54777 bp, 40 predicted proteins | sample Higcelwee11metaG_FD_187175 | JGI IMG/M metagenome (GOLD analysis project Ga0209467, IMG submission 187175) | Freshwater pond sediment microbial communities from the University of Edinburgh, under environmental carbon perturbations - High... | ecosystem: Environmental > Aquatic > Freshwater >... | reverse complement strand
CCGCCGGGTCGTCCACGACGGTCTTCAGGCCGGTGGACAAATGGCTCATGGACTTCTGCATGCTCTGGACGTTGGAGGTGTAGTTGGTCCAAACGTTGAACGCGGCCGTGTTGTTCTGGATTCTCATCTTAACTCTCCGTAGTTTTTTGTCACCGACATCCTTGTCGGCATCGCTTTAATGGTAAACTTCGCTTCGCCTGAAAACTCTCGCTCCACCGCTCGTCCGCCTCGTGCCTCCTTTCCGTCAATCCCGGCGCTGAAGTTGTCAAAAACACTTAGTCCGATACGTCTTTTAACTTAGGAGCATCTCGCTCTTCCATGTAGTATCGAACCATACCGGAAATGATTTAGGGCTGAAGCGGCAAACCTAACCCTTTTGTTTGGATTGGCGGGAGTTGCGGGCTTCATTCGAAGATAGGAAGATCAGACTCGAAACCATGTGGGACGGGATGGACCCTGGCCTCAAAACGGACGCGCGACATCTTCCCTGTCCGGTCAGGGGCGAAAAAATAGCCTTCCACCGTGTAGACGCCGTCGGAGCCGCGGAACGCCGTCGTCCCGGCGGCGCCATAGTCCGGAAACTTGGCTTGGCCGCGGCGCTTGCACAACTTCAACACCCGCGCCACCGCGGCGGCCCACACCTCCTGGTCGGTAGGGGAGACTTGGAACGCGGCCACGACGGCGGCCCCCGAATCCGCCACCGGCGAGGAGACCGGCGAGGAGACCGGCGAAAAGACCGGTGACGGGGCGGCTCCAGCACCATCCGGGAGCCCAGCACCACCCGGGAGCCCTGCACCTCCTCCTCCTCCGCCGCCAACGCCATTCCCCTCCCCGCCCAGGCCAGGAGCCGGGGGCCTGGACAAAAACCACCAGAGGAGCGACAGCGACAACGCCATCAGCAGCAAGACGGCGGCTCCGACCGCCCGGCGGTGACGCCGCCGAGAACTGGGGATGGGGGAGAAAACCACGGCGTCCGGAATCGACGCTGGCGACTCCGGGGGCAGCAACGCGATGAGCTCGTCGGCCGCGGCCAATTTGAAGCGATGCCCGCAAACCGGGCATTCCACCTGTGACGGACGCTGCGCCAAAGGCGTCAGCCCCACCCCGCAGCAAGGACATGTCATGCGGCTCAAAGTGAACGCTCCTTAAGTTTGTCCCTACAATGCCAGCTTCCTGCGGCAAAAGCAAATTGACTGACTCCGCCCCGGCGCTATATTATAGCTCCAGGCGACAACAAGAGAAATGAGGACTAATGGATTACATCACAATCGGCGGCATCGCGGTCGGACTTTCGATGGACGCCTTCTCGGTGAGCGTCGCCTCCACCATCAAGCTCGACCGGATGACTTGGCGGCAGAGCCTCCGCATGTCCGCCGCCTTCGGCGGCTTCCAGTTCCTCATGCCGGTAGTCGGCTACTTCGCCGGTGTCCACGTGGAGAAGCTGGTCAAGAGCTACGACCATTGGATCGCCTTCGCCCTGCTGGTGGCGGTGGGCTTGAAAATGATCATCGACACCTTCAAGCACCACCAGGAGGACGCCCCCAAAGGCGACCCGACCACAGGGCTGACGCTGCTGGTGCTGGCGGTGGCCACCAGCGTCGACGCGGTGGCGGTCGGCTTCAGCTTCGGGATGCTGAAGTCAGGCATTTGGATACCGAGCGTCGTGATCGGCGTGGTCTGTTTCGTCCTGACCTACATCGGCACCCATGTCGGCAAAAAGCTAGGCGAGATCGGCGGCTGTTGGGTGGAACGCTTCGGCGGCGCGGTGCTGATCGCCATCGGCGCGAAAATCCTGTACGAGCATCTGCGCTAAAAACTCAGTTGCCGTAGACGATCACGCTATAGGTCGTCTCCTGGGTGTCGGAGTCGACATTGGTCTGGGTGAAGACCATGCGGGAAGACGGGATCTCCGTGTTGTCGTAGCCGTTGAACCCTACGTCCGGGACGGGGAAAGACGGATAAGTCGCCCTGGACTTGGCGAGCTTCAGGTCGAAGGACTTGGCCCAGCTCGACCAAGTCCCGAGCACGCTGCTCTTGTAGGTGGCAGTGCGCCCCACCACCGTCGCGGCGTTGGACAGGATGGCGAAGCCGTTGGGCTCCTCCAACGTCCCCGTCACCGAGGTCGTCACCCCCTTGACGGTGGTGATCAACACCGCGGACGCGCCCACCACCACCGGGGCGGCGACGGCATAGGTCTTGCCCTTCCTGTAGAACCGGACCAGACTCACCGTGTCCGTGGCGGTGGTGATGACGGTGTCGGTCCCGATCGGAGTGTCGACCGAGGCTTCTACCCCCCAGGAGAAATACAGGCAGTTCTTGGAGACGCCCACGAGCTCGAAACGGTCGCTGTCGGAGATCTGCGGCGCCCCGGCCGCGGTCAGGTCGACGTCCCCTTCGAGCTTGCTGCCCCGCTTGTCCCAATGGACGGCGTGAAGCGTGGCGAGGAACCGCGCCTCCCCTGGAGTGTCGGTCTGGTAATCGCCGATGGCGTAGGCGAACTCGCTGTCGGTGAACTTCGGAGGGAAGTGGACGACCGACTCGGTGTCGGAGGAGCTGTCCGCCTCCAACGTGGCGGACCAGGCGGCGTACTGCTTGGCGGCGGGCGTGGCGGCCGCCTGGGCGTGGACGGAGAAAACAACCAGGGAAATCACGGTTAAAAACTGGCGAAGCATCGGGCGTCCCTCCTTGTTTACGCTATTATTATAACCCGGAGAAACTCATTTGTCCAGGTTTTTCCGCACCAGGCTCACGGTGGTGGAGCCTTTGCCGTCCGCGGCGGCGCTGAACAAGACCGTCCGCTTGGCGTCGGCGGAGACGAAAACGCCGTCCGACAACGGCCGCCAGCCCTGCGCGCCCAAGACCCGCGACAACTCCGCCGTGGCGGCCGCGGGGCTGGACGAGACCACGCAAGAACCGAAATAAAGTTGCCGCTCCGGCAGGCAAAGCGACTCCTTGGGGGTCATGTCCGGCAAGCTGGGCAAAGGCTCCGGCCAGAACCGGGAACGGAAGGCGTCGAGAGGGATGTCCATGGCGAAACGCATCGTCCGGTCTTTGCCCGGGAAACCGACCAGGTAGACCCGCCGGAGCAGCTTGCCTTCCTTGCGCTCGAACAAGGCGGAGTTGGCGTTGACCATGGCCGGCACGCCCGGCAACTCCCGCCGCGACACCCGCAACGCCTCGGCCATGCCAAGGTCAAGGATGGACACGGACAACGCGCCTCTCACCCCGTTGACGTCGACCGGCTCCGTCCAAAGCTTCTTGGAGCCCAAGGACTTCTCCCACTGCTCCCAGCCGCCGCCACCGCGCAGCAGGTCGTAGACCTCGGCCCGCGCCCCCAGGCAGCATAAGACTAGGAGCGGCCAAAGCGCGAACCTCATAGGCTCTCAATCTCGCCTTTGTCTGGCACGGCCACGCCGCGGAGGGTGGCGGCGGAGGGCATCTCGGCCATGGGCGAGGCGGGGTCGAGCTTGAGCCGCAACGCGCCGCCGGACACGCCCAGCAGACGGTTGGCCCACTCCCAGAAGGTGAAGAGATAATGGTAGTCCCAATGGAGCAACGCCGCGGGGCCGCGGTTGAGATGGGAGGCGTTGGCGCAAGCGCTAGGCAGCAAGCCGTCCAGGCAAAGGGTCTGCCCGCCGCAAGCCTCCAGACGCCGCCGCACCCAACTTTTCAAGCTCGCCAAACTGGCGGAGGCGACATGGCAGGCGTCCGGGCCAGCCATGGCCTCGGCTGGCCAATTGGCGTAGCTCAAGGTGTGGCAAGCGACGGCGTCCGAACTGGCCTGGAGCCGTCGGCCCTCATGGGCCAGGACGCCGTCGGCCGCCGGGAAGGGCGCGCCCGCGCCGATGGGATCCCAGGCGAAATACCAGTTGAAACGGAACGTGCGGTCGCGCATCTCGTGGTCGCCGTCCTCCCAGCGGAGCAGCTCCCGGGTGAAGGTGATGCCGGAGTCGTCGCGGACAAGCTTGAAGGAACTTTTCGCCCCGAGCCCCGCGGCCTGGGCCCAGCGCCATAGATCCCAGCCGCAGCCAACCTCAAGGCGTTGGCCGTCGGCGGCCTCCAGCAAGAGGACGAGGGGGATTTGGGGGAACTCCACGCCGTCGGCGGCGAGGTCCAACTGACGCGCCGGGGACAACGGCCGCCCCGGCTCCGGGAAGTCGACCACGCTGACGCGGCTCCAGTCGCCCGGGAAACGCAAGGTCTCCAACGCCAAGCGGCCCATGGGGTAGCGCTTCTTGATCATGAAGTCGGTGGTGACGGAGAAGTAACGGCCGAACTGCTCGTAGCTGCGCTTGATCAACGGCTCGGAGCCGAAGGGCAGGATCGAGTCAGCCGCCAGAGTCAGCCAGCCGAACTTGCTGTCCCAGCGCGGCCGGAACTTGACCAGGTTGGCCATGGACTCGTCGAGGTTGCCGATGGCGGCCCCGAAGCTTTCCATGACGACGCGGCCGTCGAGGGAGAACTGCAAACTCCCGGCGTGTTTGGCGTTGAAAACCGCGCTCCAGCCAAGGCCGGAGCAACGGGTGGGGGTGTCGATGTAATTCATTGGATTCCCTTATGCTTGCGGTTGGACGGACGGCTTGGAGCCGAAGCCGTCGAGGACCGGCCAGAGGCGGCCGTCGGCGGCCTTGACCAGATGGACGTGGAGGCCGAAAGTTCGCAGGAGCGTCTCCTCGGTCAGCACCGCGTCGCGGGCTCCGGCGGCGACGAAACGGCCGTCCTTGATGGCCAACCCCTTCTCGAAAGCGGGGAGGATGTCCTCGATCCGCTGGGTGACGAAGATGATGGTGGGGGCGTAGGGAGCCACGGCCAAGGCGTGGATGGTCTCCAGAAGATGCTCACGGCTGCCGATGTCGAGGAAGGCGCAAGCCTCGTCGAGCACCAGCAGCTCGGGATTGGTCATGAGGGCGCGCCCGACCAACGCCTTGACCTGCTCGCCGGAGGAGAGGGAGTCGAAGCGACGCTCGAAAAGCTGGGCGCAACCGAGACTATCAAGCGCTTCCCGGGCGCGATCGAGCTCGACCGGCCGCGGGGCGCGGAACAAGCCGACGCTGGCGTCGACGCCCGAGACCACCACTTCCCAGACCAGCCAGCCGCGCTCCCCGGTCCAAGTCTGGAGGTAGGGGCTGACCCAGGCGACGCGGGAGCGGACGGCGGCGAGGTCGCACTCGCCGTAGAGGTTACCCAAGACGCGCACCGTGGCGCCATACCGCGGCCAGAGATAGCCCATGACCAGCTTGGTCAAAGTGGTTTTGCCCGCGCCGTTGGGGCCGAGCACGAACCAATGTTCCCCGCGGCGGACTTTCCAGTTCACGTCATGGAGGATTTGCTTGGGGCCGATGAAGACGTCCGCCCCGGCGATCTCGATGGCGTCGCCCAAGTCAGGTGGAGTCACTTCTTCTGCCCCTCCTGCCCGTCCCCCTCGATAAAGGCCTCCGGGGCGGGTTTGACACCTTTTACCCGGCCCTTCTCGTCGATGTAGTCGACGCCTTTGACCCCGAGCCGCCCCCCGGCGACCACCACGGTGCCGTCCTTGGGGTCGCGGACCAGGATCGGCCTGGATTTCTCGGCCCGGAGGTAGACGACCTTGTTCTCCAGCTTGCACTTGGGGTCGAAGACCAGATAAGTGAAAATCGTGGGGCTGTCCTGGGCGAGGACGTGGATCTTGCTGAGGCGGTCGATCTCCTTCTCGGGAGGGGCGTCGCCGATGTCGAAGCCGATCCGGGCGACGCCATAGACGAAATCCTTGTCCTCGACCAAGAGGCAGAAGACGGTGTCGACGCCGTCGTAGAAGTTGATGATCCGGTAGACGCGGGTCTGGATTTTCTTGCCGTCCTCCAGCTTGTCCGACATCGAGGGGATGCCCACCTCGGTCTTCCAGACCTCCATGCCCGAGATGATGGTGAAAACCACCTCGTTGGACTGGTAGGAGGAGGAGAGGAGGCTGTGGGAAAGCACGGCCCTGACCCGATACTTGCCGGGCTCGGTGACTTTGTAGAGGCGGGTGAGCGAAATGCAATAGGTCTCGGTGCCGCCCGGAGGCAGAACCCCGAAGATGGTCGCGTCCTTGCCCTTGAGCAAAGGGGCGGCCTTGCCGTCGGGCGTCAGTATCTGGAAGTCGAGCGTCCCTTTGAGCTTGGGGTTGGAGCCGAAGGTCAAGGGATGGCCCGTCTGGTTCTTGATGGACACGCTGGCCCAGATGTTCTCATAGGGCAGATAGTTCTGGCGGTCGATGGCCAGGCTGACCGCGACCTGGGCGCTCAGCCGCGGGGCCGCCGCCAGGACGAGGATGAACAACAGCATGGTAAAACGTCTCACCGTCGAGATCCCTCCCGCAAAAAGTCCAAGATGCGCCCGGCGACCTGCCGCGGGGCGACGTCCGCCCGGCAGTCGTGGGCTTCCCAGTCACAATAACGCCGCAAACATTTTATGCAACCGCAATCGCCCTGGAAAACGGCGGAGCGCTCCCAGAAGGGCCCGGTCTTCACCGGGTCGGTCGGGCCGAAGAAGGCGGCCAGCGGGGTGCCCAGCAAAGCGGCCAAGTGCATCGGGCCGCTGTCGTTGGTGAGGAAGACGCGGGCGCCCCGGAGCAGCTCGAGAAGCTCGCAGAGCGAAGTCTTGCCCACCAAGGAGACCGGCTTGGCGACCACGCAGGCGGCGGCCAGGCCGCGGGCGGCCTCGTCCTCGTCCGCCGAGCCGACCAGCAACACCTTGAGCGCGGGGTTCTGGGCCTGGACAAAGTCGAGCGTCTCGGCGAAACGCCCCGTCCCCCAACGCTTGGTCTCCCACCGGGAACCCGGGGCGGCGGCGATGTAGGAGTCGGACTCCGCCACGCCCAACGCGGCCAGCTTGGCCAGCGCGGCGGCGCGGTGCCTGGGGATGACCGGCAGCGCCAAGCGCCGGGGCTCCGCCGCGGGCTCCAGGTTCAAGGCGGCGGCGACCAGATGGAGGTTGCGTTCGATGGCGTGGCCGGGCGGGGACGCGTGGGAACGGTGATAGAGCCAGCGGGCGGGCCGCTCCTTGGGCGCGTCGAAGCCGACGACGTGGCCGGAACGACAAAGCCGGGCGAAGATGGCGCTGCGCAACAGCCCCTGCATGTCCAGAACCAGATCGTAACGGCGGCGGCGCAAATCCTTGGAGAGACGGAGGAGGTTGCTGGCCACGCCGAGCCCCTTGAACTTCTGGCGCTCGAAGAGGATGGCGGAACGGATGTCGGAGCCGAGGTATTCGAGCAACGGGGCGTAGGCGGGGTGGATCAGCCAGTCGAGGCTGGCGCCGGGGAAGCTGGCCTTGATCAGCCGCGCCGCCGGGAAGGCGTGCAGCACGTCGCCCAGGCTGCTGGGCTTGACCAACAGTATCTCGCCGCCGCCGCCGCTCAACGCCGCGGGGATGGGATGACATTCACCCATGCCGCGCCCTAGTTGCCGCGCTCTAGCCTGACGGCCAGGCGGTCGGGAAGCCCGGCGGCGCGGATTTTCTTCTGGGTGGTGGGGATGTCGTACTCGAGGCAGTAGCGGTACATCAGCTTGGCGTCGAGGTCATAGACGGCGAAGGAGGCCCTCGGGTCGCCATTCCTGGGCTGCCCGATGCTGCCGATGTTCACCAAGTATTTCCAGCCCGGCTGGATCTCGAAAACGATCTCGCGGTTGGGGTCGGAACGGTCGGACTTCCAGGAGAGGATCTCCTCGATCGCCCGCGAGGAGCCGAAAGCCACCGCCCGCTTGCTGAAAGCGATGGGCACATGCGAATGGCCGCAGAAACACAGCTGGGTGAACTGATACGAGAAATTGTCGGTGGCGTGATGGACGTCGAAGACGTAGCCCCAGGCCTCGGGGGAGTCCAGCGTGGCGTGCACCACGGTGATCTTGGAGGGGCTGAGGATCTTCTTCAGCGGGAGCTCGCCCAACCATTCGCGCTGCGCGTCGGAAAGCTGGCTCTTGGTCCACATCACCGCGGCCTTGGCATGAGGGTTGAAACCGACCAGCTCCTCGTCCTTGTTGGCCACATACTCGTCATGGTTGCCCCTGACGATCGCCACCAAATCGAGGTTCTGCACCATCTCGAGGCACTCGCGGGGATTGGCGTTGTAGCCTACGATGTCGCCGACGCAGATGTACTTGTCTACGCCCACCTCTTTGCACTTCTTCAAGACGGCCTCGAAAGCCTCGAGATTGCCGTGAATATCACTGATTATGGCGTATTTCATAGCTACCTTGGTTTCTTTGCTGCCTCATGCCGCGCCCGACGCGGCAGCGCTGAGGCTCTATATATATAGTGGAAACCCTGATTAGTCAAATGCGATTAGCGTCTTTACCGGATATTCGCGCAATTTGTCCCGGCCATGGAGGAAGCCCAATTCGAGGGCGAAATCCACCCCGACCACCTCCACCCCCAGGTTCCGGAGCAAGGCGACGGCGGCGGCGGCGGTCCCGCCGGTGGCCAGCACGTCGTCCACCAGCAACACTCTGTCCCCGGGCGCGGCGGCGTCCTGATGGACCTCGATCGTCGCGGAGCCGTACTCCAGGTCGTAGGAGGCCTCGATGGTCTTGAACGGCAGCTTGCCCTTCTTGCGGATCGGGATCAGCCCGACCCCAAGCTTGACGGCCAAGGCGCTGGCGACGATGAAGCCGCGGGCCTCGATGCCGGCGACGGCGTCGATCTTCACCCCCCGGTAGGGGGCGGCCATCAAGTCGATCAACTCGGCGAACAACGCGCCGTCGCGCAACACTGGCGTGATGTCGATAAAAACGATCCCCGGCTTCGGAAAACCGGGGATCTCGCGGATGGCGGCCCTGACTGTCTCGATGCTCATCGCTGATCTCTCCCTCTCGCTATCGTTCCCAAAACTGCGTACAAACAAAAAAAGTGCGGCGGCAGAATAAGCCGGATCCTGTGAATCCACCCCGAGGGGCGGAAACGGCAATCATCTGTCTATGCGGCCAGAACCCGGAACCCTAGCCGCGGGCAGCGGCACAATTCCCTATTTGGCCTTGCTCCAGGAGGGGCTTGCCTGGCGGCGCGGCTCTCGCCAACGCCCGGTGGGCTCTTACCCCACCATTTCACCCTTACCCCCCGAAGAGGGCGGTATATTTTCTGTGGCGCTTTCCTTCCCCCGGCATCTAGTCCGAGGTATCCTCCTTTTCAAGAGGACTCCCTGCCCTGTGGAGTCCGGACTTTCCTCCCCCCGCCGAAACGAGGAGCGACTGCCTACTGCCACCGCGCCGTTACCTTAACCGTCCCCAACGCCTTTTCCCAACGCCGTTGGAAGGAAAAAACCGTTTTTCCGCAGACTTTTTCCGCCCCTCAGGGCAAATTCCGCAACAGGTAAGGCACGAAACGGCGGCTGGAGCCAGTCGCCACCAGCTCCTTGGCGGCCTTGACCACCTCGGCCCCCATGGCGATGTAGTCCTGCACGACCGTGGGGATCGCCACGCCGACGCGCTCCAAAGAGAAATCGTTGTCGAAGTCGGCGTAGAAGAAATTGCGGTTCAACGCCCAGCTCGGGGAGCCGCCGAGCAAGCGCAACACCGCCCCCGTGTAGTTCATGGAGGGCGCGACCATGACCAGCTCCCGCGCCGGGTCGAGCGGCAGCTCGGACAGGGCGCGGAAACACAACTCATGTCCCCACGGGACCGGGACGAGCCGGTAAAACCGCTCATACGCCGCGCAGGCGTCGACGAAGCCTAGCAGCCGCTCCCGGATGATGAAGCTGTCGTCCCGCGGGCTGAGATAGACCAGTTGGGCGCTGGCCGGACGCTGGCGGATAAGCCGGTCGGTGACCTCGCGCATGGCGGAACGATGGTCGGTCGAGACGAAGTTCATGTCGGGGGGATAACGATTGACGACCAGCGTCCTGGAGCCCCACTGGCGGGAGAGCTCCATCTGGGCGTCGGACGGCAGCAGCCAGGCGACCACGTCGAAATCCGGGGACGGCGACCAGCTTTTGCCGACCGCGGAGCTGTCCATGAACTCGACGCTGACGCCGTCGGCGCCGCGCATCAGCGCCCAAAGCAGGCCGTGGGTGTCGTTGCGCCCCTCGGCCGCCGCCTCGACGGGGACTTGCTGGGAAACCACGAGCAACCGGATTGGCGGCTCGGGGTTCTCCACAAAAGTCCCCAGCCGCTTGACCGAGCGCAACACCCCGCGCGCCGTCAGATCGCCCAACGCCTTCTCCACGGTGGTAAGGGTCACGCCGTGCCGCTTGGCCAGCTCCTCGCGGGTGGGCAGCTTGTCCCCGACCCCCAGCCGCCCGGAACGGATGTCCGAGAGCATCGTGTCCCTGACCTGCTGGTACTTCGGCACTTTCCGCATGTCGCCAACCCTCCCACACCACAATAAAACCGGATTTATCAAAATATGCCCGATCCGCGCCAAGTCAACCCTCCCGCTTGAAAAAACGCCCCCGCCGGGTTAATGTCCTCACGGTTCGCATGGGGCAAAATCCTTGAGGGGGAACCTTCTGAAGAAGGCTTCCCCCTCAAACTCCCCCTCCAAGACTTCTTGGGTTATTTTATTTAAAATAACCCAAAAAGTTTAGGAAGGGGGTCTGGGGGAGAACCCTTTTCAAAGGGTTTCCCCCAGGAATCGCCGCGCGGGCCGCGGCCGACTAACGGAGGGAACGATTTTGGGCGAGATGCCTTCAGTTTGGAAACGGTTCAAAGGCGACAAACTGGCCATGGCCGGTTTGGCGGGGGTGTTGGCGCTGGTGGCGATGGCGGTCTTCGCCCCGCTACTGGCCAACCACCGCCCCTTCGCCCTGTGGGGGGACGGCTCGTTGCGCTTCCCGTTCCTGCGCTACATCTTCGCCCCGGACTGTCCGGAGCGGACGGTGGAGAAGCTGTTCAACTATTTCATGTTGTTCCTGCCGCTGGCTGTGCTGTGGCGGCTCCTGCCGCGGCGGAATCTGGCGGTCCTGGTGGGAATGGCGGTGGTCCTGTCCGTCCCGTTCCTGCTGACCCGGACGGTGGTCGAGAAAACCGACTGGCGCGCGCTCGTCCACGACGACGGCCGCCACGCGGTGTTCGCCCCACATCCCTACGGCCCCTTCGAGAGCGTGGGAGCCCCCTACGCGGCTGGTTCCCTGGCGCACCCGCTCGGCACCGACCAGATCGGCCGGGACGTGTTGTCGCGGGTGATCTACGGCTCGCGGGTGGCGATCGCCGTGGGCTTCCTGGCGACGGCCATCGCCTTGGCGGTGGGCACGGCGGTGGGGCTGTTCTCCGGCTATTTCGGCGGCAAGACCGACCTAGTCATAATGCGGGCAGTGGAGATCATCATCTGCTTCCCGTCGTTCCTGCTGCTGTTGATTCTGATGGCGGTGATGATGGACCTGAAGTTCGGGCAGTCGGCGCTGATCGTGGTGCCGGTGATCGGCTTCCTAGGCTGGACGGGCTTGTCGCGGCTGGTGCGCGGCGAGACGCTCAAGCAGCGTTCGCTGGCGTACATCCAGAGCGCGGAAGTCGCCGGTTTGCCGCGGTGGCGGATCATGTTCGTGCACTTGCTGCCGAACGTCAGCGCCCCGATTTTCGTAAGCGCGGTGTTCATGGTGGCGGGCAACGTGCTGGCGGAGAGCGGCCTGAGCTTCCTGGGCTTCGGGGTGCAACCGCCGACCGCCAGCTGGGGCGAACTGCTAAAAGAGGCGTTCGCCGACCCGTTGCGCTACTGGAATTTGACGCTCTGGCCAGGCCTACTGATCTTCCTGACCGTCAGTTCCTTCAACCTCGCCGGCGAGGGCCTCCGCAAAGCCGTGGACCCCAAATCCAGTTGACAACAGGGGATTAAGGAAAAGGAGGTCGGCGATGCATCAGATGACACTGCGGCGCATACCCGATTCGGTGGAGGCGAGAATCCGCAGCCTGTCATCCAAGTCGGGCGAAAGCATGAACAATACGGTTCTCAAGCTGCTGGAGAAGTCCCTGGGCGTCCGAGGGGCTGGCTCCAAGAGGCGGAACTTGTCGCGTCTGGCTGGCCATTGGTCGAAAGAGGACGAGGCGCAATTCACCGCGGCCACCGCCATGCTCGACCAATGACATTTGGATTGCGGCGACCGCCGTTGAAACCGCCTCCAGCCTGGTTTTCCTATGACAAGCATTTCAACCACGTGCCGGGTCTGACGGTCGTGCGCCCCTGAGCCGATTGGCTAAAACAGGCCTTCGCCCCAAAATCCAACGGATTTTCCACCACGAAGGGATTTTTGATTTTCCAAAATTCAATCTTCGTTCCCTTCGTGGTGGCAACGTCATTTCACCAACAGCATTGACGGGTAGACGTCCGGCCTGCGGAACGGGAACGCCGCGCCAGCCGGGGTGTTGGTCAACGCTTGCTTCGCCCCCTTGCCGCCGGGATCGCGGTCGAAGACCACCAACGCGAAGCCCGCCGAGGTCCCCGACTCAAGAGGCAGCGGCATCAGGTAGCGCGCAGGGAACTCCACTTCGTGGATCTGCTTGGAGCCCTCCTGGCGGAAGGCGCACTTGATGTTCGGCTCCAGCGTTTCGTCACGCAGGAACTCCAGTCCGCCGGTGAGTTGTTGATTCGGCGCTTGACGGCGGTAAACCACGGCGTTACCGGAATCCACAGGCAGCAGCTCGTAACTGAAGTCGTTCTCGTCGTAGCCTAGTCGATTGAGCTTGGCTTTAGCCGGGGCGTCGCCAAATGGGTCAAAGTATATCTGCACCGCATCGTTGTCGTACCATTGTCCGGGGGCGGCGAGGGAATGGTCGGCGACGAAGTGGTCGTCAGTAACCTCTACGAGCAGATAGAGGGCGTCCTTGTTCCATGCCATGCGATAGGAAGCTTGGAAGTCCGTTTGGGGGCTGGCGGCTTTCACCCCCGCGAGAGGTTTGAGGTTTTCCAACTTAATGGCGGGGATGTCCTTCCAGTCGGAGGGGTCGGCGTCGATCTTGAGGGCGCCGGGTGCGACTTGTCTGACGGCGAAGGCATGGAAAGTGAAATCGCAACTCCGTGTTTCGCCTTCCGCGCGGATTCCGAGCGGAATGTCCAATCTGGCGACTTTGTCGAAGGGGACGGCGGGGTCAAGCCGGAGGGAGGGTAGCTCCAGGCTTTCGCGTTCAGCGAGCTTCAGCGGCATGGGGGGCTGTCCGGCCACGGAACATTCCCCGTTGAAAAGCTTGGTCAAGATGTTGGTGGCCGTCACCGTGGCCTTTTCCCGCGAGACGAGCTTAGCCGACAACTCCAACGGGAACTGTTCCAGTCCATCCACCTTGGCGCCGGAGAGGGAGGAGCAAAGGGCGTTCAATTCTCCGGCTTGGCCGCGGATGTAGAAGGGGAAATTGGAGAGCGGCAAGGTGTGGATAGAACCTTCATGGGGAACGGAGCGGACGTTGCCCATCATGTCGAAAAACTCCGGGTTGACATTTTTGAGGGCTATTTCCATGGAGGAGGCTTCCTCTTGGCCGCGGTCTAGGGCTTCGGTCCAACGCCAGACGGCGGCGACGGGACAGCCTTGGGCGTCCTCGAAAACATAAGCTCTGGCTCCTGGGGCGAAACGGATGTCCTTTTTGAATTTGGCGTCGCCGAGGAGGTCGCCCAGGGCGCTGGACATGGCCGTCCAGGCGTAGGGGGTGCGGTTGTCCAGCAGCAGCGGCGCCCAGGGGGTGGCGCATTTGACCCTGTCCTGGTATTTGTAGCAGACGAGCCAGTAGCGCAGAAGCATGGCGGCTCCGACGCGCTCGCCCCAGCCCAGGTCATAGGAGGGGGTTAGCAGGGAGGAGAAGGCGTCGCCAATGGTGCACCACGGGGAGATGTTCCAAGCCGGAACGAGCAAGGGATAGTAGTAAGCGCCCTCGTTGAAATAGACCGGATGGTCGTCACCGTAGCCTTGCCGTTTGAGCATGGCGAAGAAGTTTTGGAAGTCTGAGTCGGTGTCGGGTTCCCTTTCCGGAAAAGTGCGGTAGGTGTGGCAAGCGCTGGCGTCGAAGCGCATTTCGGGAAAAAGCTTGTTGCAGGCGGCCAGCATGGGCTCAAGGCTTTTGATCCCCGTGGCGATGGTGCAGGGGCCGCCGTTGCCGATGATTTTGGCTTTGGGGTTGCCGCGTTTGAGTCCTTGGAAACAGGCGTGGAGCAATCTGGCGTAGTCCTGGTAGTTGCCCTTGATTAGCATTTTGTATTGGGCTTCCGGCTCGCCGGGAAGGCACCAGAGCTTGACGAACGGGTGTTGCTTGGCCGCTTCATAGGCGCGCCACTCCACTTCCGCTTCGAGTTCCGGGCACGAGCGTTCCAGCTCGCAAAGCGGCGTGGATTTCCAGGCGAAGGGGACGTGGTTGACGTCGGTTTCCGGCCCGGAAGCTCTGCGGCGGCGTTGGATGAGGTCGATGTTGCTTATCTCCAATTTGTGCGCGGCTAGACGCTCGGTGTGTTCCCGCGACAAGGGATAGCCGTAATAGGTTAGCTGCCCCGTGCCGATCTTGCGTAGCAGTTCCAGCTCGCTGTCGCTGACATCCTCCAGACGTTTGTTGCTTCCGTAGCGCGCCGAAGACTGGATGCCGCGGTTGGCTTGCGTCCCGTCGAGATTTTTGAGGCGGGTGAGGCGGATGTAGTCGGTGAAGGCTTGACCTTGTTCCGGCCTGACCTTGGCCTTCAGCGCAAAGGAGCCTTTGTCAAGGACGGAGTCCAAGGGCAGGGCGAAGGCCTGTTCGCCGTCCGCCGGGATGTCGAAGCGGAAACTGCGCTGGAGACGTTCCCGCTTGAAGAAGTCGGTGACGAAAATGTCCAGTGCGCCTTTCGCCCCGGCCGGACCGCGGAGCAGCAATGTGGACTTGAAGGGTTTGCCCGCTTCCAGGACGAGGCCGTCGGGGCCGTCGGTGACCAGCTCTAGCCCGAAGGGGTTGCCGGAGTAGGCCGTGGCCGCGGAGCCTTTCTCTAGTTGGAGTCCATCGAGCAGCGCCCCTTCGCCGCGGACCGCGATTTTCACCACGCTGGCTGGCAACGTGAAGCAGGTTTCATAACGTCGCCAATCTTTACCGGATATTGTTATTTTAGCGGTCTGCGTGGCTGAGAAGCCTTTTCCGCCCACGCCATGGGTTGTGGGGGACACCTTCAATTGGCGTTCCGCGCCGTCCAGGCTTTTTGCATGAAAGCTGAAGGTGTATGGCTGGTTGGCTTCGATGGGGATGGAGACGCCGGAAAGCGTTTGCGCTTTCCCCAGGCGCCAGGAACGCTTGCCGAAAGGGGCGTCGGTGTCGCAGAGCATGGAATCGCCGGGGGCGAAATCCGTCCCGAAGGGGCTGGAGCACCAATAACGGGTGCCGGACTCGAAGGAGGGGTTCATCAACAAGTTGCCGCCGGGGTTGTAGACGGGGATGTCGAGGTCGTCGGACTTGGTGAAGTTGATCCCCGCCAGAATGCAGTCGCCGGGTTTGGCGTCCTTGGGGGTTTGCCGGAAGTCCAGCAGCAAGCTCAATTTGCCCACGGGACGCTCGAAAGGCTTTAGCAAGATGGCGGAGTTCTCGTCATAGTGCGCCCCGAAAACATCACCTTGAGGCTGTAGGGCGAAGCCGGCGGCGGGGTTTTGCGGCTTGAACACAAGCGGGGTGTCGGGGCTTGTAGCTCCCAAGGAGCCCCAGCTCCGAGGGCTGTCCGGCCAGCGGGCGGCGGCGGGGAAGGTGAAAAGCTTCTTTCCGGAGGCGAGTTCCTGACCTTGGGCGGAGATTTTCGGGATGCGGATGTAAAGGCTGAGGCGCTTGAAGTTGTCCGCCGCCCAACGCCAGGAGAATTCCAGCTCGACGCGGCCGTCGGCGCGGAGCCTGACAGTCTGGAGGAACTCACCATTGACGCCATTTCCGTCGCTGGGGAGTTCGACGCGGGCGGAGGCGAAGTTGTTGACCGGATCCGTCTCCACCTTGAACTTGGACAGCGTCAACCAATTGGCGGCGGGAGGGGAGAGCAGCCAGGAGAACGAGGCCAGAACTTTCTCGTCGAGCAGCAACTCCATTGGGGCGCTGCGGTTCCAACGCAGTTTCTTCGTGCCGCAGACGATGCCGTCCGGGCTAAACTCCGGTCTCGCCAGCTCCGCCGCCGCGGCGGACTCCGCTTCCCGTTCGACGAAGGGGGCGGGCGGTGATTTGAGTTCCGGCGGCTGTTCCATCTCTGTGAACAACGCGCAACCCAGAATGAAGGACAGCCCTACAGCGGCCAGGCACAAAATTAACTTCCCTCGCTTGAGCATTTCAAAATCCTTTCTATTTTTGATTCCAATAAATGGACTGTCTTCGGGAACTTTGCCGCGCGGCTCTCAATGCCCAGTCCAAAATGTCGTGTTCGTGAGCGGGAACTCGGTGGCGTTGATCGGGGAGCCATGCCCGTCCATCCAGAACACGCAATACTTCCCGGAATGGCGGGCCCACTGCGGTGTCAGGTGATTGGGAATCACCGTTAAATTGGCGTAGTGCCAGCTAGTGTTCGATATGTTGCGCGTGATGTCGCTGGCCAGATGCATGTCCGACGGCTTATTGAACGAAGCCCTCTTTTTAGGCCCACACCATCCGACGTTCCACTGTCCGGTGAAACTGTTTTTCGCATAGTTGTAAGTCGACCACCTGTTGGTTATCGTCCCCACGTAGTCTGGGTATGCGGAGTCCATGGAGCCTGTCTGCGCCGGGCAGCGCATGATGCTGGGGCGGTACTCATTGGCCGTGCCGCCGAAATTGAAATAACCGGCCTGGGACAAGCTGGCGCCCCAAAGCGGAGCGCCCGCCGAACCGTCTTTGTCCACCGGAACTTCATAGTCGTTGAAATCGGCGCAGTAGCATTCCAGCACCAGGCCAATTTGCCGCAAATTGTTCGCGCAGGACAGCTCCCCCCCCCTAGCGCGCGCTTTGGCCAAGGCGGGCAGCAGCAGGCTCGCCAAAATCCCAATGACAGCAACGACCACAAGCAGCTCAATGAGCGTGAATTGACCACCACCTTTTCGCATGTTATCCTCCATCGTGGCTCTCCTTGTTGTCATGGCTTGACGTCCTCAATCCTAGGATTTAGAACGACCTCTTCGGGCGCGAAGCCGGGGGCGTTGAGCGTCTTGAACAAGTTGTCGGCGGCCAATTCCGCCAGCTCCGGCGGAAACATGATCAGTTTGGCGGCCGGAACCGTCGTGGCTCCATAGTAACCGAAATAATTCTCGTCCGCCACGACAGGACATTCCTCCGGAGTGACACCGAGCTCAGCCAGGACGGCGTCCACAGCGGCGAACACATAGCCGAAAGTGAAAATCCCATCGACCGTTTTCCCGGCCAGGACGTCTTTGAACCGGTCGGTGAAATCGGGGTTCAGCTGGAACGCCGCGGTGTCGAGGAAGTTGGCGCCCCGGCAGGCGAACTCGTCCCGCCAGCCTGCGTGGACCGCGGCGATGACAGACGACGACGCCACGTTCCCCACGAACAGCGCACGCTTCCGCCCACGGTCGAGGAACCAAGCGGCGGCCAGCCGTCCGCACTGGTGGTAATCCATCGTCACTTGGAACTTCCCCCCGTCCGCAACATTCCCGACAGCGTAGACCGGAACACTCTCCCGCACCGTGGAGATCAAGGCCACGCTGGCTTCGTCCGGCCTGACCCAAAGGACGCCGTCGGGGTTGTAGCTCCGCAACTCCTCCAAAGCCATGGAACGGTCGGCCTGGTTCAAGTTGGCCATCCGTAGGCGGACGGGCAGGTGCTTGAGCCGGTCGCAGACGCGGGCGAGGACATCCATGCAGAAGCCGTCGAGGTCGGTGTGCCTTCCGGAGCCGAAAACCACCATCACCGTGAAGGACTTGCGCAAAGCGGCCATGGGGCTATAATCCCTGGCGGGATTGATGAAGGTGCCAAGGCCCGGCTTAGGGAGGAGGTAACCCTCGTCGATCAGTTCCTTCAGGGCGCGGCGGGCGGTGGGACGGGTGACGGCGAACTTCTCGCAGAGCTCCCGCTCCGACATGATCGGGACGGCGCTCTCGGCGTGCTCCCTTATCAGATCGATCACATATTGCCTGATCCGCATGTACACCGCCAAAGCCATCGGCGCGTCGCCCTCCATTCAATGGTAAAACAAAAGATACCATCACCATAATAACGTGAAGCCCGACGGAAGTCAAGAGGGGAAAGAGAATTTCTCACCACAGAGGACACGGAGGAACACGGAGGGATTTCAAAGTGCTTCAAAAAATCTCCGTGGCTCTCCGTGGACTCTGTGGTGAATATTCTCAGCGGTTGAGGAGCTTCCAGACGCGGTAGAGCTCGGTGACGCCCCAGGCCTGGGCGTCGCAGCCGCGCTGAAAGTGGGGGTAGTTGCCGTCGACGATCTCCGGCAATTGGCCGAAACAGCCCTCCCGCAACGGGAGCAACGCCGAGGACAAAATCGCCCGGGCCGTTTTCACGCCCGGCTCCCCATGCGCCATGTAATAAGCCTCGCAATAGGAGGGGAAAGGCCAAGTCCAGGCCGTGCCGTTGTGGTAGGCGGGCTTGCGCCGCGTGTCCTCGTCGCCCTCGTACTGGCCCCAATAGGGGCGGACGGGGTCGTTGAGCAAGCCGCTGGGGCCGTTGATCGGCAACGGATATTTCACCGGACGGTCGGCCAACGTTCGGATCGCCCCGGGGACCAGCAGCGAGGCCGCCGACTCCAACACGGCCAGGACCAGCCCCTTCTCGTCCAACGCCCCCAAGGTGATGGCGAAGAGCTGGTTGGGGCGGAGATGGTCGTCGGGGACGGCCGCCGCGGCGGGGACGAAGCCCTCGCAGTGCAGGCAGTCGGAGAGGTGCTCCTGGTCGACGCGGACGAAATGGCGGCGGATGGAGGCCTTGACCTGGCTGGCCAGAGCCGTCCAGTTCCGGCTGTCGCTGTTCGCCGCCAGGAAGCGCAACGCGGCGTGCCAGAGCGCCTGGATCTCGACAGGGTAGCCCTCCCGCGGGGTGCCCGCGGGAAAATTGGTGTCCATCCAGGTGAAATGCGGCGGGCTGTAGACCAGCAGGCTCTCCGGGTCGACCTTGATGCCGTTGGGGGTGCCTTTGAGGTAACCGGCGGCGATGGACTCCAGGGCGGAGAGGATGGTCCGTCCGCCGCTCAGGGGGGCTTCGAGGAAAGCGGTGTCGCCGCTGGCTGCGAGGTAGTCGGCGCAGGCGGTGAAGAGCCAGAGGGGGGCGTCGGTGGTGTCGCGGTTGGAGGCGTTGGCCCCCTGGATCATGTTGGGGAGGGTGCCGTCCTGGGCGAACTCGGCGAATTGGGCGAGGATCTTACGGGTGTCGGCGAGCATGCCCGCGGCGACCAGGCCGCGGACGCAGATGAGGGTGTCGCGGCCCCAGTCGAGGAACCAAGGATAGCCAGCGACGACGGTCTTGAGGGCGCCGCGGCGGACGACGAACTGACGCAAAGCGCGCTCCAGTATCTTGCCGACATTGTCGGAGGCGGCGCGCAACGCCGGCTTGAGGTCAACTTTGGTGCCGAAAGCCAGCTTGGCGCCCTCCTGCGCCGCGAGCGCCTGGCCGACGATCTCGACCATCTCGCCCCCGGCCAAGTCGATCTCGAAATAACCGGGGCTGAAAAGGTCGAAGGAGGCCTCCAGCCCACGACCGGAGTCCTGGGGAAGGTGGTTGTTGTAGCGCCATTCCGGCTCGTGGTGGAAGCGGCCCTTGGAACAGTTGATCTGGAGCTCGGCGGGGCCGGGCTTGAAACTGAAGCCGTTGCGCGCCGGGTTGACGGCGCCGGGGAAGCTCGCCTCCGGGCCGGTGTAGGCCTTGGTCAGCTCGTGGAAACCGCGGGACTCGACATCAGGCCGCAGGATGAGCTTTACCGGGACGTTGTCGCTCAGTATAGAGCTCTTGGAGCCTTCCTTACGCCAGGCGCGGAGGACGACGGCGTTCCGGCCCTCGACGGGGCTGAGGGAGAAGGCGAGCGGGACGAAGAGGCCGTTGCCGACGGGGATGTCGAAATTCCAGGTGCCGCCGCCACCGGCGTTGAGCAGGAAGTTGGAGGTGCAGTCGATCGCGACCTCCTCGCTGCGGGCCTGGAGCAGCAGCCAGGCGCGGCAACGGGTCCAGAGAACGTGACGGTCCTCGGGGTGGTCGGGGTTGAGGTTGGCGGCCAAGAGGCAGTCATAACGGCTTTGAAGCTCGCCCCAGCGGAGGTTGGGGCGGCACATGCCGCCGCGACCGTTGGTCAACAGCATCGTCCTGGGGGCGCCGCGGAGGTCCTGGTTGGCCAAGGTCATGGGGAGGCTGTCGGACTTGGAGGCCAGCAGCAGCAGCTGGCTGGCGCGACGGGAGCTTTCCCCGCCCATGTAGACGCGGGCCTTCAAGGTCAGGGGCTTGTGCCGCGCCGAGGCGGGCAAGCCGGGGAGGAAACAGAAGTGGCGGCCCTCGACGTCGCGGAGACTGTCGCGGCGGACCAGGATGCGGCCGTCGTCGACGATGGTCGCCTGGAAACGCAACGGCGACAGGATCAAGAGGGCGTGGCCGGGAGGCAGCAGCACTTGCCGGTTGAGGTCCTCGGGCCAGTTCCAACGGACGAACGGCAGCGGGACGTCGGGGTCGAAAAGGGTGGAGAAGAAGAGTTCGGGGTTCTCCAGGAGGCTCCGCCCGGCGGCGTCGACATCCTCGTTGGCCAGGATGTTGCTGCGATTCCGCCAGCAAAGGAGGTCAAGGGCCATGGCTTTGGCCTGCTGGAAGCCGACGCGGACGTTGTTCTTGGCGGGGGAACGCTCCAATTCGTCGACGGCCTTAAGGCTGTCGGCGCGGTCGCAGAGGCAGACGACCTGGCCCGGAGCGAGGACGAGGGCGAACTTGCCTTCGCCCATGGAGAGCAGGTGGCGTTTGCCGGAGAGCAGGTCGAAGGCGGCCTGGGTGGCGAAGGGGTGGTCGTCCTTGCGCCAAGTGGCGGTGGAATGGTTGTCGCAGTCGAGGTTGATCAGGACCATGACCGGGTTCTGGCGGCTGGCGTCGAGGCGCCGGAAAGCCACGACCTGGGGGTGCTGGGAGTCGATGACATCCAAGGTGGTGTCGTCGTGGAAGGCGGGACAGGCCAGGAGGAGGGAGTTGAGCCGGGAGATGTGGTCGACCTGGTTGTCGGGACAGCCCCAGTTCAAGGCCCTGGCCTCGTGGACGTCGATCTTCTCTTTGGCGAACCACTCGACGCCGTTGGTGAAGCCGAAGGCGCCGTTGCTGGAGGCGAGGGCGGCGAGGGCGGTGCGCATCTTGGCGTAGGTCTCGCTGGTGGCGGCGAGGCGGTTGTTGTCGTGGGTCTCGGCGTAATGGGTCATGAGGCCGTCGGCGCGGCTGATGGCGTGGGCGTGGCGGATATAGGACTCGACCTCGCCGCGGCTGTAGTTCTGGAAGAGCTCGGAATAGGCCCAGGACATGTTGGCCTCGTTGAGCAGTTTGAGGGTGATGGCGGTGTCGCCGCCGAGGCCCTCGAGGAAGAAGATGGTGTCGGGGTACTCGCGCTTGACCTTGGCGACGATGAACTCCCAGGCGCGGAAGGGGATCATGTAGCCGGCGTCGCAGCGGAAACCGTCGACGCCGCGCTCGCACCAGATGAGGAAGACGTCCGCGAGGTAGGACCAGAGGCCTTGCCGCTCCTTGTTGAGCTCGTTGAGATCGCCCCAGACGACGCCCCAGGCGCCGGGGGAGACGAAGGTGCCGTCCTCCTTGCGGACGAACCATTCGGGGTGGGTCTCGTGGAGTTTGCTGGCCCAGCCGGTGTGGTTGATGGCGATGTCGATGACGACCTTGGCGCGGCGGGCGTGGATCTGGTCGACCAGCTCGAGGAACTGCTCCAGCGGGGTGGCGGAGGTGTCGAACTCGGCCAGGGAGGGGTCGACGGCGGTGAAGTCGAGCGCGGCGTAGGGACTGCCGAAGCGGCCCATCTTACCGTAGACGGTGGGGGTGGGGTTGACCGGCAACAGGTGGACGACGCCGCATTTGAGTTTGTGGATGATGAAGTCGAGCTCCGCGGCGAGGTCGCGGAAGGTGCCGGAGGGGGGGATCAACGTGTAACCGAGCTGGTCGAGCCGCTCGGCCTGGCCCGGGGCCAGTCCCGGCGCGGCGGGGCTGGCGGCGCGCTGGGCGTTGGGCCCGAACTGGCGGACGAAGGCGCAATAGACGCTGTTGCCACAGCAGAGGTCGGCGGGCTCGACGTTGATGTTGGTGATGTCCGCCCCCGGCCAGACGGGCTCGTCGGAGCCTTCGGGGAAGAAGCAGCACTTGGCCAGGAAATGGCCGACTTGGTTGAGGGCGACCTCCAACGCGAACGTGTAGTCGTCGACCTGGGTCATGCGCCGGTCGTGCCAATCCTGGAAACGCAACGGGGCGTTGTCGGCCACATGGGCGACGATCTCGTCATGGCGGGTGTCGGCGTGGCCGAGGTTGCTGCGCAAGAAGGCCTTGCCCTTGGCGGGGGAGCCCAAGGACAGCACGAATTTGACGGTGTCGCCCCGGAAGAACAGCTTATGCTCCCCCGGGGCGGGGTATTGCTCCAAAACCAAGTCAGGCATGTCCAGCCCCTATTATTACTTGCCCACCTTGATGCCCCAGACGTCGCGGGCGTACTCGCGGATGGTGCGGTCGCTGGAGAAGAAACCCATGTTGGCGACATTGTTGATGGACTTCTTGGTCCAGAGGGTCTGATCGCGGTAACACTTGTCGACGTAGTCCTGGCACTCCATGTAGCTGGCGAAGTCGGCCAGCAGCAGGAAGTTGTCGCCGCCGTCGAGCAAGCCGCGGACGAGGGGCTTGAAACGGTTGGCGTCGTCGGGGGAGAAGAAGCCGCGGTCGAGCAGGTCGACGACGTGCTTGAGCTCGGGGTCGGCGTTGTAGTAGTCCCTGGGGCGGTAGCCGGAGGCCTTCAAGTCGGCGACCTCGTTGGCCTTGAGACCGAAGATGAAGATGTTGTCGTCGCCGACGGCGTCCTTGATCTCGATGTTGGCGCCGTCGAGGGTGCCGATGGTGAGGGCGCCGTTGAGGGCGAACTTCATGTTGCCGGTGCCGGAGGCCTCGGTGCCGGCGGTGGAGATCTGCTCGGAGAGGTCGCTGGCCGGGAAGATGCGCTCGGCGACGGTGACGCGGTAGTTCGGCAGGAAGTACGCCTTGAGCAGGTGATTGGTCTTGGGGTCGTTGTTGACCAACGAGGCGACGTCGTTGATGAGTTTGATGATGAGCTTGGCGGTGGAGTATCCCGGCGCGGCCTTGCCGCCGAAGAAGACGGTGCGAGGCACGAAGTCGCCGTTGGGGTTGGCCTTGATGCGCAGATATCTGGCGGCCAGGCCGAGGACGTTGAGCAACTGGCGCTTGTACTCGTGGATGCGCTTGACCTGGAAGTCGAACATGGTGGCGGGGTCGACCGTGAAGCCGTACTCCTGGGCGACGAACTGGGCGAACTGCCGCTTGTTCTCGGCCTTGATCGCCATCCACTTGGAGCGGAAGGCCGCGTCCTTGGCGGACTTCTCCAGCTTCTTGAGCTGGTAGAGGTCCTTGACCCAGCCGTCGCCGACGGCTTCGGTGACCAGCTTGGCGAGCGCCGGGTTGGCCTGTTTGAGCCAGCGACGCTGGGTGATGCCGTTGGTCTTGTTGTTAAACTTCTCGGGCCACATCTGGTAGAAGTCGCGGAAAAGCCGGCTCTTGATCAGCTCGGAGTGGAGCCCGGCGACGCCGTTGACCGAATGGCTGCCGACAATGGCCAGATAGGCCATGCGGATGTACTTGCCGTCGGGGGAGTCCTCGATCAGGGACATGGAGCGGATCTTGTCCTGGTCGCCCTCGAAGAAGATGTTGACTTGATGGAGGAAGCGGAAGTTGATCTCGTAGATGATCTCAAGCAAGCGGGGCAGAAGCTTGGAGTAGAGGTCGACGCTCCAACGCTCCAGCGACTCGGGCATCAAGGTGTGGTTGGTGTAGGCGAAGACCTTGGTGGCGACCGCCCAGGCGTCGTCCCACTCCAACGACTGCTCGTCGACCAGGACGCGCATGAGCTCCGCCACGGCGATGGCCGGATGGGTGTCGTTGAGCTGGATCGCCGCCTTCTCCGGGAGTTTGCGCAGGTCGTCGCACTCCTCCAGAAAATAGGAGACGACCTCATGGATCGAGGCGGCGACGAAGAAATATTGCTGTTTGAGCCGGAGCGCCCGGCCGCAGTAGAGGTTGTCGTTGGGGTAGAGCACCATGGAGATGGTCTCGACCATGTCCTTCTCGCGGACGGCCTCGATGTAGTCGCCGCTGTTGAAGTAGTTGAGGTTGAACTCCTCGGTGGCCTTGGCGGACCAGAGGGTGAGCATGTTGACCGTCTCGGTGTCGTAACCGGGGATGAGCAACGCGTAGGGAACCGCCAGGACGTCGTCGGTGTCGATCCACTCGACCTTGTACTTGCCGTCCTTGCCGGTGGTGGTCTGGGTGCGGCCGCCGAACTTGACGCGGACGGTGCGGTGGTCGCGGCAGATGATCCAGGGGTTGCCGCGGAAGAGCCAGTTGTCGGGCTTCTCGACCTGCCAGCCGTCCTTGATCTCCTGGTTGAACATGCCGTACTGGTAGCGGATGCCGAAGCCGTAGCCGGGGATGTCGAGCGTGGCCATGGAGTCCAGGAAACAGGCGGCCAGGCGGCCCAGGCCACCGTTGCCGAGCGCGGCGTGGTGCTCCTCGTCGTAGATCTCCTCCAACCGCACGCCCAGGTCATGGAGCGCCGCGGCGGCCTCCTCCTCGATCTTCAGGCTGGAGAGGGAGTTGAGCAGCTCCCGGCCCATGAGGAACTCCAACGACAAGTAGTAGACGCGTTTGACGCCCTGCGCCCGGTAACGCTTCTCGGTCTCGAGCCATTTGTCGATCAGCTCGGAGCGCACCGCCGTGGCGAGGCTCTCGAACTTGTCGCAGTTGGAGGCGCGGTCGAGGCTCCTCCCGACCACATGGTGCAGGGCGTCGATGAAGTTTGCCCCCAGATCCTTCGGGTCGTAACCGTTCCTGCTTTCTTTCGCTTTTTTCTCGCTCATCGACGCGTCTCCAGAAGTTTATTTTACAAATGTACGGATTTTAGGTCTCAAAATTTAAGACAAATATGACGCCAAGCCCTGAAGGTCAAGGCGGAAGGCCAATTCTTAACCATACGTTAACGGGGGCGTGACGCAAATCGCGCCCGAAGCCCCCGCCTCGGGGCTTTATTCGCCCGACATCTCGATGTTGCCACAGAACTTGGCGCCCTTCTCGATGGCGATCGCCGGGGCCTTCAAGTTGGCCACGGCCTTCGCCGAGGGGGTGATCTGGATCATGTCCGACGCCTGGACGTCGCCGCGGTGGTGCCCCTCGATGACCACGACGCTGGCCTTGATGTCCGCCTCGGTGCAGCCTTTGGCGGCGACCACCAGCGTCTGCTTGATGTCGACGCTGCCGCGCAACGTCCCTTCGATCCTCACGTTGGCGTCGCCGGAGACCTTGCCCTCGATGACGGTGCCGCCGATGATGATGGCCTCGTTGTTCTCGTCCATTTCAAAACCTCAAGAGTCAAGAGTTATGATTGCTTGCGGACCGGCCGTCAGGCCTCCTTGCTCAAATCGTCGAGATCCTGCGTCTCCTCCTGGATCTCCTCGGCCAGGAGGTCCTGCTCGTCCTCCTGGTCGAGCTCGGCCGCGACGGCCGCCGCGGGAACGGCCACGGGAACGGGGACCGCCTCCGGCTCGGGCGTCGCCCCCGCCTCGGACATCTCGATCTTGCCGCTGAACATGGCGCCCTTCTCAATCGCCAGATAGGGGGCTTTGAGCTCCCCTTGGACCCTGCCGCTGGGGGATATCTGGATGAGCTCCTGCGCCACGATGTTGCCCTTGTATTCGCCAGCGATGAAGACGTTGAGCGCCTTGATGTCGGCCTCCGCCTTGCCCTGCTGGGTGATGAAAATGCTGCTGTTGGCGAGGATGATCTCGCCGTAGACCTCGCCGTCGATCTTGACGTCGGCGTCGCCGGATATCTTCCCCTCGACCTTCACGCCCGAGACGATCACTGAAGCTGCCATGTCACTACTCCCCGGTGATGTATTGTTACAGTTCCTCAACCGGGAAAATACCGCCGTTTCAGGACATATTCAAGTCATGGACCAAGGAGCCGCCCAAATAAAGGGCGACCAGCTGCCGCGCCTGACGGCTCCGCTGCAGCGCCTTGAGCCTTTCCAGGAAAGCGTCCAGCTCCGCCCCGGGCCCCAGCCGCGCCGCCACCACCAGCCAGTCGACGCCCTCCGCCGCCTTCTCCAACAGCGGCCAGGCGCAAGGCGCCTGGGCGAAGGCCAGCAGCTCGCCCGTGGACCGCTCCCGCCCCCGGACCAGGCAATGCCCCGGATGCTCCGGGTCAGGAATGGTCATGAGCTCCAGGAACCCGCCGTCGATCCCGGCTGAGACTTCCCGCTCGGAGGTCTCAGGAATGGACAAATCCTGGAAACGCCTGGGGCTGCCCGCCTCGGCCAGCAGCCCGGCGAAATGCAGCGCCGCCTTCCGGGCGTACGGCCCGCAGACCACCGTCAGCGGGTTCTCCCGTGACGCCGAGAGCAAGTCGGGAACGGCGAAGACCGTCCGGTATTCCATCCCCGCCAAGACCACCATGGAGAAATTGAAAGCGTCGGACTTGCCGGCCCGCTTCCGCGCCAACACCGAGCCGTCCAGGCCGAGCAGGGCGCGGCCGGAGCCCCCCTCCCCCTCGACCACCATGGGGAAGATGCGGTCGCGGGGGCGCCCGAAACGCCGCTCGAACACCACCTTCAGCGTCCCCTCCCCCAACGGGATGTCGTAGACCGGCCCCGGCTCCCGCTCGCGGGCGGAGCGGCTCCGTAACGGCATGGTCAGAACCAACGCGCCAGCGCCGGGAAAAATGGCGGTCTTCACCTGAAGCCGGGCCAGCTTGTCCACCACCAAGTCGAGCGTCTCCTCGTAACCGAGCCCACAGGGGGGGATCGACGGGTGCTCCGCGGTGTTGACCACCACGATGTCCGCCCCGGCCAGGAACGGCGGCGGCTCGGCCTCCAAACTGCCCAGCTCGCAGTAGTAAACGGCCAAGCCGGGCTTGCCCGGCAACACCAGGCGCAGCGCGGCGCGGCAAAAGCCGCCTCCGGGGACGTTCACCGCCGCCACGCCGCCAGCCTCGGCGACGACGCCCTCCACCGACGCCGGGTAGCCCGCGACCCGCAACGAGCGCAAGTTGACGGAGGCGTAGTTGGTCTCGAACAACAGCGCCCGCAGCCAATCGTTGAACGGAGCCGGCGCCGCGACCTGAACCACGTCCAGTCCGCCGCCGTCCACCGCAGCGGCCAGCTTGCCCGCGCCGCAGAGCGACAGCGGGCTGACCCAAGGAACGACCATGTGGCGGACAAAACCGTCGCATCCCCCCCCGGCGGCGAGCAGAGCCTCGACCGTCCGCTCCCCCAACCCCACCGCCAGCGCCCCGCCAAAGCCCTCGCACAAAAGCCCGACCCCGCCCGGCGCCGCCGCGGAGCCCAGCCCTGGAAACACATTGATCCTCACCGCTCACCACCTCGGCGCCTCCGGGCGCCACCGCGTTCGTCCGCAAGCTCGCATTCTCTCGCTTAATTTACATCGCGGCCAGGAAAAAACCACCTCGCCGCGCCCCCGCCCCGGCCTGGCCGCAAATCTTCATGCGTTTAGTGGGATATCCGGGTTGAAATGTGAAGGCGCGCCGTATATAATTGCCTAGGTATAAGTGCTACTACGTACCATTCAACAATGGAGGCAATGATGGCGGAGGAGAACAAAAGCGGCCTTTCCCAACAGGAAAAGGAAGTGATGTTGACCAGGCTCAACCAACTTGAGGCGAACTTACGGGATCTCTCCCGGAAAAAAAGCGCCCGCGCCCTACTCGTCAGGGGTGGCACGATCGTCCTCCTGCTGATTCTGGGGGTGTTCGTCTACAACCTCTACTCCATCTACCATGATTTCGACAGCAGCAAGTTAGCGTTCGAGCTGGAAAAACAGGCCCCGGAGATCGCGCAGAGCGCCGAGGTGCGCGCCTTGGTCAACAGCGTCAAGAGCGAGCTCATCCCCTTCGTCAAGGACGAGATGGCCAAGAAACTCAGGACGAGGGGGCCGGAGCTCAAGACCAAGATCATGGACGTGGGCATGAACCTCAGGCGTCATGTCGAGGTGGACCTGAAGGGCCGGGTGGTGGACGAGCTCAAAGCCGCCCTCGCCCAACTGGAGAAGGACATCCTCAAGGAGAACCCCAACATCCAGCCGGAGAAGATCGAGCTGGTCTTCGAGGAAGCCAAGAACGAGTTCTTCGAACAGCTCGCCGAAAGCATCCAGAAGCGCCTCGACTTGGTCTACGCCGACCTCGAGACCCTGAACGCGCGTTTCGACAAGATCGCCGAAAGCGACGAGATCAAGAAACTCGACCCGGACATGACCCCGGTCGCCGAGAACCGCTTGCTGGAGTCTTTCCTAGAGCTGGCCATCTACCAGCTCAACCCTGGCAGAGGCGAGGAGCCCGCCTCCTATGTCACCCCGGTCGCCAAGCCCGTCAAAAAGTAATCAAGGAGCACACCCATGAATGATATCCAAGCAAAAATCGAGGCGTTGACCCAATACGTCAACGAGGAGTCGCGGAAAATCTCCAGCAGCACCAAGATCGTGGCGGTGTTCTACCTGCTCATCATCATCCTGGTTTTCGCCTACACCGCCTTCGTCTCCGTCAAGCTGCGCGAGATGGCCACCCCCAAGACCGTGGCCAACTACGTCGGCATGAAGGTCACCGACAGCATCCCCAAACTCCAGGCGTTCCTCAAGGACCAGACCCAGAAAAACGCCGGCGAGTGGGCCGACAAGGCCATCGACATCGTCTTCGAGCAGATCCCCAAGGTCGAGGGCATCGCCAAGACCGTGATCGACACCCAGGCCGACCGCATCATCGGCGAGGCCAAGACCAACTACATCCCCGAGATCGCCGAGCATTTCAAGAGCAACATCCGCGAGAGCCTCAAAGACTCCGACATCCTCAAGGACGAGAAGCTCGCCAAGGCCATGGCCCACACCATGGTCGGCGACATCGAGGCCGAGATGGACAAGTACATCAACAGCGAGCTCCTCAACCGCATCGACACCTTGGAGAAGGAGATCGCCGCGGTCATGGACAAGCCCAAGGACAAGCTCAACCAGCGCGAGGACGCCGAGCGCCGGGCGTTGCTCTACTCCGTCTTTTTGGTGAACTACGCCAACTATGACAAGAGCGTCCTCTCCAAGCTCCTGGTCAAAGACTCCCCCCTCTCGGATTTCATCAAGTCCAAGCTCCAGGAGACCCGCGAGGAGGAAGGCGCGCTCCAGGGCGCCAAGGCGGACAAGCCGGAAAAGGTCGAGGTGGAAGAAGACGCCGCCGACGCCGCCGAAGGCAAGTGATGATGGGCGGCGCGGCGCCAAACTCCAGGACTGTCGCCGTCGGGCTCAACCCGGCGTTGCAGAAGACGTTGTTTTTCGACGCCTTCAAGCCTGGGGCGGTAAACCGCGCCGCCTCCGTCTCCATCCGCGGGTCGGGCAAGGGCATCAATTTCGCCCGCGCCTCCCGCGGCTGGGGCTCCGATTGCGAGGTTTTCCAATTCCTGGGCGGCCACAATGGCCGCCTCGTCTCCGAGTCCCTCGCCCTCGACAAAATACCCAACCATAGCGTCATGGCGGAGGCGGAGACCAGAGTCTGCTCCACCTGCGTCTGCCGCGCCAGCGGCGTCGCCACCGAGCTCATCGAGCCCTCCGGCGTCATCGCCCCCCAGGAGTGCGACGAACTGCTCCGCCAAATCCTCGCGCGCCTCCCCAACGCCCCGGCCGTCGCCCTTTGCGGCACCTTCCCCCCTGGCGTCACCATCGACTTCTACGCGGAGATCCTCCGGCGCAAACCCGCCGGACGCCTCGCCCTCCTCGACGCCTACAAAGGCGTGGAGGCTCTCGCCGGGCTGCCCCTGGACATCCTGAAAATCAACGTCGACGAGCTTCGCGAGCTCACCGGAACCGAGGACGTCCCCATCGCCGCCCGTCGCTGCCTGGAGCTCCTGGGCGTGGCGACGCTCGCCCTCACCGACGGCCCCAAGCGCGCCTGGATGTTCCAGCATGGCGGCGCCGCCTGGACCTTCTCGTTGCCCCGGCTCGACCATGTCGTCAGTCCCATCGGCGCTGGCGACACCGTCTCGGGAGTGCTCGTGGCCGAGCTGCTCGCCGGCCACTCCCCCCAGGAGGCGTTCGCCTCCGCCTTGGCGGCCGGCAGCGCCAGCTGCCTCACCGACATCCCCGCGGGCTTCGACCTTGACCAAGCCCGCCAGTTGCGCGGCCTCATCGCCGTCGAAACGCTTCCACGTCCCTAACGTGAAGTCAGCGGCGAATGACGTCGCGGACCGCCAACCGCGCGGCCACGGTTTTCCAGTCGCCGCCGGAAGCGTTGAACGGCATCACCGTGACGGCATAACGGTAGGTTTTCCCGGCTTCCACCGTCTTGTCGCTGAAGGACTGCATGTAGAATTTGCGGTAGCGGGAGGGGACATCCCAGAGCTTGCAAAAGGTCTGGCCATCCGCGGGCGCTTCCCTTACCACCGTCACGGCGCCGGACGCGAGGGACGGGGCGTAAACCGCTAGCCATTGGACGGGGGCGTTGAGCAAGAACCCGCCTGTCCCGGAAAACTCCCCGCCGACCACGCCCCCGTCCACTTTCATCCCGTGCCAACTGGCCATCTCAAGACCCCAGGGATGCATGAAATGGTAGACCAGTTTCAGCGGGATGTCATTCACGGCGGACATCGACACTTGCTCCTCTATCCGGTCGCGGAAGACATTGATCTCGGTATGGAACCGAAGGCCGCGGACCGCGCTGTCTTTCACCAGCTTCGCCTCGTCGCAACGGTAGCTGTCCAGAGGGATGCCTTCAACCGCCTTCCCGTCGATGAACAGCTCCAGCTTCTCGATTCGCTCCTCCTCGTTCTCCGTGTGTCCGGACCCGACGAGCCCGACGCCGGGGAAATTCGCCACCGAGCCGTAGTGCGCCCCGAAATTGTCCACGCCTAGCCGCCGCCCTTGCCAGTCCAGCCGATACAACGTCCAGAACGAACGTCTCTCCAGGCGGGTTTGCAAGTCCCCGGCGGTGATGACGATCTCTTTCGGCCAGGGGGCGTCCACTCGTTCCGCCCTTGTTGGCGGCGGCGTCGGCCATTTGACGTGATCCGAGAGCAACTTCATCTTGTCGGTGAAGTTGTCGGTGAGTTTGAAGTACCCGTTCTCCCCAGCCTTGACCGACAGCTCCGGCAAGGCGTTGCTGAAGCAGGATTCGCGGACAATTAGCCTGGCGTCGGCGTCGGTGGCGCCAGTCAAGTTCGCCAGGGGGGAGTTGAAGATGGAGCTTTCAAAGACGACGGCGCTGCCCGGGCCGATGTCGCACAAGGGCTTGTCGCGGTCGGGCGTGTGGTTGTTGCGCCAGTTCCATTGAACGTCGTTGAAATTGACGAACTTGACCTGCGCCAGCTTCCAGCATGGATACGACCGGAGCAGCGTGTCGCGTTTGTCCGCGCCGCCGTTGCTGGTGGCCTCTTGGCGGACATTGTTCAGCAAATAGACCCCGGCGTTCCTGCCGCCCCCGGCGATGTTGAGGAACAGGTCGCAATTGGTCATCTGCGCCGTGTTGACCAGCAGGTTGCCGCCGCGCTGGAAATCAAGCGCCGTCCCCACGTCGAGGCAGAACAAGAAGGTGAAGGTGAAGTCCACCCCCTGGTCGTTCATGACCTGGAACCCGGTCCGCACCCCCCGGAAAAGGATGTTGTTGAAATGCATGTCCGAACAGGTGTGCTCCGCGCTTTCCGCTCCGGCCCTTATGGCGGTTCCGGCGAAGAGGAAACTCACGTTGTCGATGGAGTTGACCATCTGCCCGAACCCCGCCACGTTCCGCAACTGTAGCAGGACGCCGGCGCCGTCTTTGTCCGGCTTCGCCGCCCCGGTGCCGCACAAAGTCAGGCCGTTCATGGAAATGCCGCCGCAACCGCGCGTCTCGATCATGGTTCCGCCTGGACGGCCATGCCAGACCAGGCTGGAGGAGCTGTCGCGGTCTCCAGGAAAGGGCGCGCCCGGAGGCTGCAATCCGGAAGCCCCGTCGCCGTAAAGCTTCAAACCGCGCGCCTTCTCTATCTCCAAGGTGCGCGTGATGACATATTTGCCCGCCGGGATGTATAACGCCCCGCCATCCCGCGCCGTGGCGGCGGAGGCGAGAGCTTTGATGAACGCGTCGGTGTCGTCGGTAGCGCCGTCGCCGCGCGCGCCGAAGTCTTTGACGTTCAATTGCGTCCCCCACACGGCGAACGGCATGGCCATGAGCATGGCCGCCAACAAGCGTTTGGATAAGCTTCCCATTGTCCGCACCTTCCGTTATTTGCGCCGCGGGGCGAGCTGGTAGTAGTCCAGGACGAAATCCCGCTGCAGCACCGTGTATTTGCCGTCGCGCAGCTCGTCGCGAGTGATCTGGCAGTCGCGGAGCCGGAAGCCGGCGTTGTCGCCGAGCCCGACGCTTTTCATCGGGTCGGCGAAACAGCGGAAGCGGCAGTTCTCGAAGGTTATGAACGTGGGGACGTCGCCGCTGTCCCCATCCAGACGGGCGACATGTCCGGAGATCTGCGAGGCTTGGACGAGGACATTGGCGCTGGGGCCGAGGATGAACGCGGGCGTCTCCCGGTCGCCGTCCTCGCCAAACAACCCGTTGCAGGTGGTTTGCACCGAGGACATGGTGACATTGACCTCGCCGGAGGCTTTGAGCATGACCGGACGCTTGCCTTTGGTGGCGCCGCCCTGCTCGGAACGCACCGTGCTGAGATGGTAGATGCCGGAGTTTATGCCGCATTTGGAAATGTCGAACACCACGTCGACATGGTGGGTGTTGACATTGATCGCGTCGACCGCCCCGCCCCCGATGAAACGGAACGCCGTCTTGACATAACCGACGTTCGGGCGCAGGATGAGGTAGCAGAGGTTCTGTTCGCTGCGGGCGTCGATGCCCACTTCAAGGTCGCTGAAATTCATGTCCACGAAACTTGAGCAGTCCGAACAGATATAGGCGTCGTCGTTCAAGAGTATACCCGTCCCGGCGCGGCAGAGCGTCACATCATTGAAATTGTGCCCGGTGCTGGCGCGCTGGCCGTACTTCTTTACCCACGTCTTGTCCTGGTTTTTGGGGTCGATGGAGTTGATCCGCAGCAGGGTCGCCGCCTTGTTGGCCCCGTCAAGGATGAGCTGTTCCATCTTCAAGGCCTTGGCCGCCCTGAGGTCGAACATGACCCCGCCGCTCTCTCCGTCCCAAACCAGCTTGGCGATGGACGGCAGCCAGTCGCCATTCCCGCTTCTCGCGCCGCCGAGGGTCAAACCACTGCGCTCCGGCCCCAGGAAGATGGTGGAGGCGACGCGGTATGTGCCCGGCGGAAAGTAGACGCTCCTGTCGGGGCATTGCGGGGCGAAGGCGGCGTCTATCGCCTTGACGATGGCGGGGGCGTCGTCGGCCTTGCCGTCTCCGGCCGCGCCGAAATCCTTGACGTTCAAAGGCAATCCTGGCGCGGACAGGGCAAGCCCGGCCAACAAGGCCACACAAAGCAGTTTCACCGACATCTTGTTTCTCCCAAATGTTAGTTGTTTAGAAAACCACCCAGAAACGGGCGGAGTCCTTTAGCAGATAACTGTTGGCGCGGTTGGCCATGTCCGTCCTCGGCACCGACTCGCAATGCCCGTCCAAAAGCATGACGTTGATGATGTTCCGATGATGTGGATAGAGGCTGGAACCGTCTAGCGGATAAACCTTTGGTCCCAATATCGGTTGTTGCCCGTTGGGGTTGTTGGGAGCATACCAAGCTCCTTGTCCGGTAGCGTCCCCGGCATACCAGACCGAGGCGGGGTTCTGGATGGAGCCGGCTCGATGGGTGGTGTATCGGAAAGCGCTCCTGAAGCTGTCCCCGTTCGGCGTGTATTGGACGGCGTTGATCCCGATGGTCTGGACTTTCCTGAACGACGCGGTGAAATTAGCGTCCAGCGCCGTGCGGAATTTGTTGATTTGATCGATCGCGAAGTGGTCGCGGTTCTCCTCGGCGGCGGCGGGACAGATCCACAAGGTCGGGGCGTCGCCGACATAGGGCGCCAGGCGGGTCACCCAACGCAAGGTCTCATCGCTGTCGGCGGCGCTCATGCACCAGCCTGGGATGTAGGCGTCGAAATCGTTCTCATACATCGCCAACCCGGCGCCCATCTGCTTGAGCTGACTGACACATCTGATCCGAGTCGCCGTGTTCCTGCTCTCGTTGAGCGCAGGAAGCAACAAGGCCGCCAGCATGGAGATGATGGCGACCACCACCAAGAGCTCCAAAAGCGTGAAAACTCTGTCTCTCATGGCGATTCCCTTATGTTACGTTTTTCCTCTAGCGCGCCAAGGATCGAGGCGACCAACGCCTCCAACGTCATCTCCCCACGTTGCCAACGGTTGGCGTTTTCCAATAAGAGCGGGAGCGCCAACTCCGCATGCCACCTGTGATCAAGCATGGTTGGAGTGCTGTTTTCCAGCGCCTTGGCCAGTTCCCGCGCCGAAGCGTCGTCAGCGAATGGAAGCCGAAGACCGCCAAGGGCGTTCCGGTTGGCGACAAGGCGTCCCCGCATGGAGAACATGCGTTGGACTTGCTCCCGCTGCATGAACTCCAGCAACGCGGCGCACGCCTCCCGCTTGGTGGTGGCGGAGGACACCACGTTGACAAAGCCAACCAGCTCGCCACCGCCCCCCGGCGCGGCGGGTACGGCGGCGACGCCGAGCGGAAAGGCCAAGTCGCCGAAAATCTGGAGCATCGCCGAGCTGTTCCCCAGGATCGTGGGTATCCGCCCGGACTTGAAAACCTCCACCGACGTGGAAAACGGCCGGGTGACGGGGCCATGGAATATTTTCCCGTCGCGGAAAAAAACCTCGCAACGTTTGAGGAAATCCCGCGCTCCAGCCGTGCCAAAAGCTCGCAACATCTCGGCGCTGCCGCGATGAGTCGCCACTCCTGACAACTTGAGGAAGTCGGTGAGGAGATAGCAATTCAGCGTCCAAGCCTCCGCCGGGGCTGGAACCGGAGTGGCGGCGAAAGCTTGCAACAACGCCTCAAAGTCTTTCGCCTCGCCGACGAGCTCGGCCACACCGGGGACGCCGCGGTTGTAGAACACGCAGCCGCAACCGCATATCAACGGGACGCCCCACGTTTTCCCGCGCCAGTCAACCAACCCCGCGGCCCCGGAGATAAACGCCTGCGAGGCGAAACGCGCGCCCACCTCGTCAAGGCTGAGCAGCTGGCCGCGCGAAACCCAGTCGGCCAGCAAGTAGTTCGGAACCTGGAAAATGTCGACTCGCGCCTCGGCTACCTCGGCCATGTTGTCCAGGCTCACGACCTCCACCGTGATCCCGCTGTCTTTCTGGAACGCGGCAAAGAGCCCGCGCCACATTTCGGGATAGACCCGCATCTCCTGCAAAATGCCAACCCTCAACGTCCCGCGCGGACAGAGGCAAACCAATCCGTGCATGTAATCGATCATAGGTCCGACGTCCTGGGACAAATGCTCCGCCCCTTCGTCTTCCAACATTTCCTTCAAGTAGCATCCGCTGCCCGGGCGCTTGTCAAGGACGCCCTCCCGACAGAGCAGGTTGAGGGCGTTCTGCACATTGGTGCGCACCATGCCGAAACGCTCGATCAACTGGTTGATCGACGGGATGGCATCCCCGGGTCGCAAACCCGTTTCGGCGATCAACTCGACGATCAAGTCCCGGCATATCTGGTATTTCGGCTTTCGGCCCATGTCATGCGCCTTTCAACAGTATTCGTCTGTATTCAACAGTATTCATAATATGATTTGACAGTACGGAAGTCAAGAGGCGCCGGGAAAATTTCCCCAACAAAAAAGGGACTGTCTCAAAAACGCCGGAAGCGGTTGCCCGACTTCGGGCAGCAGCCTTCTCGTCGAATAACGGCTTGGGTGTGCCTTCCACGCGCTATAAATCTCCATCGCATGGTGTTAGCGTCGCCACCTTTTAGCCATTTTCCGTCGTCGCGTCTTGGCAATTTGGCCGTCCGCAAGCTATATATATAAAAAACGGCTCACTCAGGAGACTTCATGGGCGCGGCGATAAAAATGCTGGTGGTCGACGACTCCATGCCCATGCGGCAAGTGCTGCGGATACATCTGTCCGAGCTCGGCGTCAGCGATGTCCTGGAGGCCAAGGACGGGCAGCACGCCCTGGAGATGCTTGAGGTGGAGCGGGGCGTCGCACTGATCGTCCTGGACGTCAACATGCCACGGATCGACGGCGCTGAGTGCCTCAAGCGCCTCAAGGCGTCCCCGCACACCGCCGCCATCCCTGTGGTCATGTGCACTTCGCTGGGCAAAAAGACCGACGTGCTCGCCTTCATCAGGGCCGGGGCGGCCAATTACATCGTCAAGCCGTTCAGCAAAGAAGAGCTCGCCAAGAAAATCGCCGCGACGTTGGCGAAATTGCTCGACTCCGGCACACTCAACGACGCCATGGCGGCGGAGGCCACGCTCATCATCGCCAAAGCGGCGGAGCTTGGCGATCAGCCCATAGTGGTAGACACTCCATAAGCTGAAGTCCCTGGACGGAAAAGCGGCGTGAACATCCCGTCGCGTCAACTAATCTCCGCCGACGGCTTGCCCCAAAACATCAAAGCTAGGTGTTCAAGGTCTGCAAGGCCAAACGGATCAAATTCTCGCTGCTGCGTTCGCCGTCCTTGAATTGTCCACATGCGGCCAAAACGGCCTTCCTTGCGGAGTCCGGACGGAATCCCAATTGGACAAGGGCCAGGATGGCCGCCTCCGCCTCTTGATCGCCAGGATCGGCCCCCCCTCCCCCGGCCAACGCCGCCTGCGGGGCGAAAGTCTTAAGTTTGTCGCGCAACTCCACAACCAGCCGTTCCGCCGACTTCTTGCCAATGCCATTGATACGGCTGAGCCCCTTGATGTCGGCCGCCACCACCAGCGAACAAAATGAATCGGCGGCCATGCTGCTGAGAATGTTCAAGGCCGTCTTCGGCCCAATCCCCGTCGTGCCGATAAGGACGCGGAACAAATCCCGCTCCACCACGCCGGAGAACCCGTAAAGGGTCATGCCGTCCTCCCGGACATTCAAATGGGTGTGGAGCGCCACCTTCTGCCCTGGGCGCGGCAACTTGTCATAGGTGTTCAAGGGAATGGCGATCTCATAACCCACCCCGTTGACGTCGACCACCACCTCGCTCAAGGTGGCGCAGTCCAATGTCCCTGTGATTTTCGCGATCATATCCGCTCCCTGTCATCCTCATAAAAAAACAACGCCGTCTTCGCGCGGGCCAAAGCCCTAGCGGAAACGGCGGCGTGGAAAAAAAGTCAACCTCACATTTTGAAAGGCGGCAAGCCGTCAAGCTTCCTCGTCCGCAACGGCGAGCCGTCGGGGTTGACCAGGCGGACGGTGACAAAAATCAACAAGTTCGTCTTGATGTTCTGCTCGATCTTCGAGCGGAACAGCCTGCCCACTAGCGGCACGTCGCCCATGATCGGCACCCTGTCGTCCACGGAGCTGGTCTTGTCGCTGATGATGCCGCCCATGACAATGGTCTTGCCGTCATAGACGCGCAATGACGTCTGCACCGTTCTGGCCTCGATGATCGGCATGATCAACATGTTGGGCAAGTCGCCGGTCTCAGGGTCGCTGATGGTGTAGCTGTAGTCAGTCCAACCAGCGAAATCCTGGACAACCGGGGACATGTCCAAATCGATAGTGTAGCGGTCGGCGTCGACCGTCGGGGTTACCGTCAAGGAAATGCCGATGGGCTTCGCCTCGTCAAACTCGGGGATGGACGGGGTGAAGATCGTGTTTTGAATCTCGCTCGTGCCAGACGTGGAGCTAGTGTTGGAATACTCGGCCTCGGACCAGCTGGAGGGATAATAGACGTCGGTGATCATGCGGATGGAGGCCTCCATCCCGTTCTGCGTCGTCACACGCGGCGAAGAAAGCACGTCCGCGCTGTCATTCTGGTTCAACGCATGGATGGTGCCCTGGAAGTTGACGTTGTCGCTGTTGGTGTAGTTCACGCCAAAAACCCGGTCGGGCGTGGCGTTGCCCACAGGACCATCATCGGCATAACGGTTGATCGGGTCGTTGGGCTGGAAGATCGGGGTCTCTGGATTTTGCCCCGGCTTCAAGCTGGCGCGGGAAACCTGCCATTCAAAACCCAGCTCGTCGAAATCGGTCTGGCTGATCTCCACAAACTTGGCCTTGATCAAAACCTGCGGATCGACAACGTTGAAATTACGGATCAAACCCTCGATCTTGCCAAGGTTCTCAGGCGTGTTGGTGGCGATGAGCCGGCTGATGCGGGGGTCATAAACCACCTTTGAGCCGTTCACCCGGAAATCAACGCCGCGCTTGTTGAAATACTCGCGCACATCCACCGTGCCGCCACTCTCGTCCCCCGCCGCCTTCGTCTCCCCCTCGGCGCTGGCGATTTCCTCGAAGGCTTCCTTCTCCACGGGATAAATCCGGGTCTCGAGATCGCCAAAAGGCACATTCGGGCTGGCGATCTCCACGGCGTATTTCCGAACGCGATATTTGAGGTTGGCGCCTTTGCAAATGTAATCGATGGCCTCGCCCAAGGGGATATGGTCGACCACGATGGTGATCAAATATTCGTCCTGCCCACCGCTCTTGCCTTCACCGCCCGCGTTCTCGGCGGAGCCGCCATTATCATCATCGTCATCGCCCCAATCGTCATCCCCACCGGCCTCCGCCCCAGCCTTGCCTTTGCTCTTGGCTGCGGCGTCATCGTCATCATCATCGCCCGCCTCAGCCTTGGCCCCAGCCTTGGTCTCTGACGCAGGTCCCGCAGCGTCATCGTCATCGCCAGCAGGCTCGGCGCCAGGCGCACCAGGAGCGCCAGGCGCAGCCGCATCCTGCTCAATCCGCAAAAAGATATTGACACCCTTGCCGTCAGGATCCATACGCTTGCTTTCCTGCTTGAGGTATTTCACAACCTCATAAATGGAGACCTCCTCGAACTCGATGTGGTCTATCATGATGTCTTCAAGCTTCCGCTGGATCGTGTCAAGCTCGTTCTCCTTGGCGATCGGCTCGTTGGCGCTGACATCCACGCGCTCACCGCTGATCGACCTGGAAATGATCGGCGTGAGATACTTCCACTCCAACTCGGACATACGCTCGGCCTCAGTCTGATCCGCCCTGGCCTTGCCCGTCTTGAAGAGCTGAGTGTTGACCAGACGCAAATAACGGGTCGCCTTGAGGTTGTAGGGGTCGAGCACGAGGATCTCCTCGAACTTGTCCTTCGCCTTGTCGAATTTCTGGTCCGCGAAAAGAACTTTGCCCTGCTCGAAAAGCACGTCGATCTTGTAAAGCCGCTCATCCTTCTGCGGATCAAGGGTGCTCTCCGCCGTGTCATTGCTGAAATTGATGTTCTCCTTGGCCTTGTCGATCTTCTTCAACAAGTCGTCGATCTTGCCTTTTTTGGCCGGACACATCTCCACCGCCACGACGCACAGCTCACGAGCTTTCTCCAAACTGCCAGCTTCCAGACTCCCCTGAGCCTGCGCCACCAGGTCGGACGCCCAATCGGAGTAGACCAACGCCAAGGCGTTGGCCAAATTATCCACCTTCTGGTTGATCACATCGCTGGAGCCCCCGATCTGCCGCAACAACGAAATGGCCTCCAAATAACTGTCACGAGCCTTCTCGTAGTCTTTGGCAAGGTATTCTTGCCGCGCCCTGACGGCGATGACATCAGCCTTGAGCTCCGTCTCCTGGCGGACGATCTGCTCGTTGCGCAGGTTGGCCATGGTCTTGTCCCAATCGCTTTTCGCCGGGGCTGCCATGGCGGGAGGAGTCGCCGGCGGAGCCGAGGCGTTGGGGACCGCGGCGACGGCCTGGGCGTGGCACACCGGGCGCGCGCAACAGAATATCAGCGCAACCGCGATTAACAAACCTACGCGGGGAAAAGCTCTCACCATGTCATCCTCCATTATGTGATAATATTATTGATGTGCAGCAGCAAGTTTTATCGCCGGAAATCAAAAACGCCGTTGGGCAGGTTCTTACGCACCGGAATGCCATCGGGGTTGACCAACCTGGCCGTGACAAAGATCAGCAAGTTGGTTTTGTCGACATTCGACTCGACCGAGCGGAAGAGCCGGCCGACCAAGGGGACGTCACCAAGGCCGGGGACGCGGTCGTCGGCGCCCTTGTTCTGCTCTTTGAGCATGCCGCCGAGGATGACGGTCTCGCCATCGTAGATCTTGACGTTGGTGGTGACATCCCGGTGGGAAATCTCCGGCATGACCAGCTTGGCCCTAACCCTTCCCAAATCGCCAAGGAGGATGTCGTAACTGTAATCGCTCCAACCGGTGAAGTCGATGACCTCGGGGTGCAACTCAAGGGAGATAGTGTAGTTGTTGGGGCTGACCTGGGGCGTGACCTCAAGACGGATACCGATGTCCTGGGCGTCGCCGAACTCGGGGTAGGAGGGGGTGTACTGGATGCCGTTGTTGCCGACGATGGAGGTCTCCGGCTCGTTCCACGATTCGGGGAAGTATTCCTCCCGGACCATGCGGATCAGCGCCTGGGCGCCACTGGTGGCGATGACCTTGGGGGCAGAGAGGATGTTGGCGGAGCCGCTGCGGTCGAGGGCGTACATGAAGAATTCCAGCTGCATGTTGTCGTGGGTGAACTTCAGCCCGTTGACGAGCTTGCCGACATTGCTGTTGTGACCAACGGTGCCGTCCGATTGCATGTGACGCATGAGGGAGTCGTTGCTGCTGGGCATGTTCGCGGGTTTGCCACCGGCGTCAGTCCAAGGGTTGACAGCCCAAATGTTCTTGTCGCTGTCGTTGGCCGTCTTGGTGAAGAACCAGTCGAAGCCAAGCTCTTCAATGTCTTTCTGGGAGATCTCCACGAATTTGGTCTCGATCAAGACCAGCGGCGTGACGATGTCCAGCTCGCGCAGCAGCATGTCCATGCGGGTGAGGTTCTCAGGGGTGTTGGTGACGATAAGCTTGCCCGTCTTGCGGTCGTAGGCAATGCTGGCGCCGCCGGGCTCGCCAGCGTTCGGGAACTGGATGCCCCGGTCGTCGAAATACTTGATCAACTGCTCGGAGGTCAAAGACTTCTTGGTGGAGTCGGCCCCCTCTTTTTTCTTGAAGGATTCGCTGGTGTCAAACAACTGGCCCCCGGACGCCTTGCCGTCATCCGACTTGAACTCGGTCTCCTCGTCGACGGTGCTGGGGGCGATGGAGGTGATCAAGGCAGCCCGGACAGTAAAAGTCCTGGTCTTCATGATATTGATGGACTCGTTGCCGATGATCACGGCGCGCTCCTCGACGCGGTACTGGAGCTTGGTGGCCTGACAGATGTATTTGATGACCTCGCCAACGGGGATGTCGTCAAGCTGCATGGTGATTTTCGGGAGCTCCCCGGCCGCGTTGCGGTCAAGCTTGAGCACGACGCTGATGCCGGTGTTCTCGGGATCGAAGCGTTTGCTCTCAAGGCGGATGAGGTTGATGACGGCGGAGATGTCGGCGTTGTTGAAGTCGATCTTGTCAATGATGATGTTGTCAAGTTTGGCCATGAGGTTGGAGGCTCCGGCGCTGGCGGCGTCAGCCCCTGGCTCGACTTTCTCGGCTGGGGGGGGCGGGACAGGTTCGCTAAGGCCCCACTCGTCCTCGGACAGGGCCTCGATCTCCTCGGCCTCGCGCCTAGCCCGGCCGATGTCGAAAAGGTTGCGGTAGAGCAACTGCAAGGTGCGCATGGCCTCGTAATTGTAGGGGTCGAGAACCTGGATCTTCTCCAAAACGTCGCGAGCGTCGACATAGCGTTTGTTCTTAAGGAACACCTTCGCCTGCATGAGGTATATCTCGATGCTCTTCTTGTTGTTCTCGTTCTCGGGGTCGACGGTCAGGATGGCGGTGTCTTCCTTGAATTTCTTGTCGGCGACCCAACTCTTGGAGGATTTGATGATGGCGTTATCCTTGAACGCGGGGGAATCGGCGTCGACCTCGGAGCCCTCGAACTTGCCAGCTTTGGCGAGCGCCTGGGAAGAGAGGGTGACGGCTTTGTCCCACTCGCCGTCGAGATAGGCGGAGTTGGCTTGGCTCTCAAGCGCCCTGGACCAATTGCGGTAGAAATCCTTCTCCTCCTTGGCGAGGCGGTCCTGGTGGGTGGCGGCGAATTTTCCGGGGCCAAGCTTGGCGAGCTCGACGTGAATCTGCTCATAAACCTTGGCCGCGTCCTGATACTGCTTTTTCCCGGTCAACGCCGAGGCGTCCTGATATAGCTTGTCAACCCCGTTGAGTATCTGCTGCTTCTGCGCGTCGACTGCGGCCGCCACCTCTTTGACTTTCGCGGCGGGGACCACGGACGGCTCCTGCCGGATTTGCGCAAAGGAAAGCTGGCAGACAAAAAGCAAAACGGCGATATCCGCTGGCAACACGTTTTTCCGCATGTTCACTCCTTTTAACCTCGGCCAAAGGCGCCTATTAATTATTTGTATTTGATTTCAAATTCGGGGTTGAGCAGCTCCTCGGGCATCTTCGGCTTGGAACGTTTCTCGGCGGGGAGCTTGTAGGTAGACTCAGGGCTCCCCCGGAGATAGATGGTATGCTCCTTCTTGTCGGCGAGGCCCACGACCTTCACGCTCTTCCTGTTCTCGGCGGTCGAGATGACGCGGTATTGCTCCACGCCGACGAGCTTGTCCCCGACACTGAAAGTCTCATTGATATAGGTGGGGATGACGGTCCCCTTGAACTCATCAGCCAAGTTGATCTTCTCCTTGAGGCCGTAGACGGGCGCATTGAGGACGCAGACCAGGGGATCCTCGGCGCCACGCTGGAGCACGACCTCGGAGACGTTCCTCTCCACCGTGGTGTTGAGGGCGCGGTTTAGCTTGTCCTCGGTCTTATAGTTGATGTCCTTCACCAAATAGGTCTTGCCATCGAACTCGATGTCCTCGCCGATATGGAGGAACTTCGTTTTCCACTGGGAAGCTTTCCTGGTCTTCATCTGGATGACCCAGGTTTTCTTATCGTCGGCGCTCTTGGTGATCCGGTCTACCATCACGGGGAGCCTGACGCGCTTGATCCTGTCGAGGACCAGCCGTTCGACCAGGGGCGGATGGATCTTGGGGTCGTTGATGCCTTTGGGGTTGAATTTATAGTCGGCCAAGTTGGTGAATCCGTCCTCGTCAAGATCGCTGTTGGCGTCCTCCGGGTCAAGCGGGTCGAGGCCGCACTCCTTTTCCACGTCGCTGGGGATGCCATCTTCATCCTTGTCCAGGTTGAGGACGGGGCCAGTGGGCGCAGTGATATCCGGAATGAAAGGGGCGAGGCTCTTGCCGGTGATAGGACAGTTCAACTTGTTCTCGAAATAATAGTAGGAGATAAGTTTGCCGCAAAAAGGGCTCCAGGCGGCCTGGTAGGGGATCATGAAATCGCAGCTGGAGTTGCTGCTGTCCAAGCGCTTGCCCGCCGCCGCCCAAGGGGAATCGGACTGCATGGACTCGAGCCGGTTGAAGCTGCTGAAGTTGAAAGGGGCGTAGTCAGCGCGGCTCTTGGTGTTGACAAGCAGGTCTCCGTCCTTGATCTGAGTGGCCTTCCGGGTGATGGAAATCATCCACCCGATGGCGACGATGAAGATCAGCAGGAAGACCGCCAGGATCAACTTTTCGTAGTGTTTGCTAAAAAAGGACACGCTAGTTACCTTCCCTCATTTAATCCCTAGAAATCTCGTTGCCGATGTATATGATATAATCGAACTCCAGCTTGACGTCGATCAAACTGGAAGTCCCGACGACCGGCTGAATCCTGACAAAGGGGCTAGCCTTCACCGGGGATTTCGCCGAGGGACGCCCCATCCTCACGCCCGGAGGGATGAGATCCGGCGGCTCCAAAGGCGACTTCTTGAGTTTATCTTCCTCTGGCGGCTGGAAGGGATCGACGAAAGGCGCGAGGTCTTTGATCTCATCCTTGCCCTTGCGCAGCTCGATGTTGGAGATGCGGTATATTTTGTCGTCGAAGTAGGCGGTCTGAAGGCTATTGAGGAATTTCCTGGCGGCCTGCATGGAGGAGGTGAAGTTCAGCTCGTAGGAGAGGATGAGATAGTTGGAGATGGGCTCGCCCTCGAGAAGGTTGACGCGCTTTATGGAGTTGACTTGGGCGACGCCAGCGTCAGCGATGCGACGGAAGAGATCCTCGCTGAGGCGGCAATGCTTGATGATGTAGGGAGCCTCGTTGGGGTTGGGCATGCGGCTGGTGAACTCGTTGAAGAGCACGAAGGTCTTGCCGCCGGGCAACGTGATGTCGGCGCGCGTCATGCGGTCGACGATGACTTTCTCGACGTTGGTGAAGAAAATCTTGCTCTCGGATTTGCTGAGTTTCTGGTTGACGCCAAGGGCCTCGAGCAAATAATCCTCGATCTTCCGCGAGGGGATGGCGGTGAACTCAAGTTTGGCGAGCTCCTCGGCGAAGGAGTTTTTGGCTGCGAGGTAATTCTCGTCGGAGACGTTTTTGGATTTGATGAACTGCGCGAGCACCTCGACGGCGTCCGGCTTGTTGGCGCCGCTTAGCTTCTCCTTGGCGAATTGGACCCATTCGGCGTTGAAGGTGGACTCGTCGCCGTTGATGGCCTTGATGAAGGCCCGGAGGGGCTTGCGCATGGTGTTGCCGAAGATGGCCTGGATCTCGGACGCCTTCGTCTGAGCGACGGCGGTGTCCTTCTGGATGAGGTTGAGGTTGTCGGGCAACGGCGCCGGCTTGGCGAGGTTGAGGTTGTTGATTTTCTCCTTGTAGCTCTCGACCTTGTCGATGGACTCGCTCATCTCGGCGTAGGTTTGGATCACGAAGAAAAGGAGGACGCCAGAGATGACCAGGGCGACGGCCATGACCACGAGGAGCAAGAGGTTTTTTTTGATGATCTCGTTCATATTCTCGGATCCGCCGTTATTTCGTGATGGGTTTTTTGAGCTTGATGGCCAGCTCGAACTCGGTGACGTTCTTATCGGAAGGGGGGGGCACGAAATCTATCTCCCGGAGGTCGTCGAAATAACCGCAGCCCATGATGTTCTTCTTGATCAGTTCGATCATGGAGCCCTTCTCGACCAATTCGTGGCCTTTAAGCTTGAACCAAGCCACGTCCTCGCCGCTGCTAGTGGTCTTTTGGGCGGCGGCACTGGGGATGAGGAAGCCGAAAACAGGCATGTTCTCGTCGTTGGGCCGCCTAGCGCCGGAGGTGTCGCCCGGGTCGCCTCTGGGGGTGAACTCCGTGACCCAGGCGTTGTCGGGGAGCTGCTTCTGGATAACGTTGAGGACGTTGAACCACTGGTCGCGGTTGCTGAGATTGTTGGTGGCGGCGGCGTAGTCGTCCTTGTAGCGGGTCAGGTCCTTCTCGGCTTCCTTGATCTTGTTGAGCATGCTCTGCGTGGTGGAGATCTGCTGCTCGCCAAGCTCAAGCTTGCGTTTGGCCATGGAGTTCTGGTTGAAGACGCCCCAGTAGACGACGGCGAGGCAGAGGACGACGGCGGCGGCGGTGGCGTAGAAGTAGGGGGTCTTGTGGCGGATGGACTGCTGTTTCTTGAGGCTGTCGGGGATGAGGGATATCTCGATGGGGCAGGTGGTGATATGACGGAGGCCGAGGCCGATGACCTCGGAGAACATGTGGGCGACCTCGGCGAGAGCCTCGCGGTCGATGCTGTCGGAGAGGGAGACGACCTGGAAGGGGTTGAAGTACTCGACGGGGATCTTGAGTTTCTCGGAGAAGAACCTCGGGGTGAAGGCCATCACGGAGGAGCCGCCGCCCAGGAAGAGTTTGGAGGGTTTTGAGCCCTTTTGCTGGGAACGGTAGACGTTGATGGCGCGGTTGATCTCGCCATGGAGCCGGGTCATGACGTTGCGGACGATCTTCGAGACCGTGGCGGCGACCTCGGAGTCCGGCTCCTCGTAGGCGCCGCCGAGGGCGACGAACCCATGTTTCCGCTTCATCTCCTCGGCCTCGTCGAAAGAGATGCCGAACTCGCGGCTGATCTGCTGGGTGATGGAGTAGCCCGCGATCGGGACGTTGCGGACGTAGAAGCGGCCGCTGTCGATGAAGATGAGCGAGGAGTTGCGTCCGCCGATGTTGAGGATCATGACGCACTCGTCGGCGCCGACCTGATTGGCCCTGGCGGCGTTGTAGCAGGCGGCCGGGGCGACGTCGATGAGGAGCGTCTCCATGTGGGCCTCCTCGACGATGTCGGTGAGCTTTTTGATGATGTCGTCCTTGACGACGACGAACATCACCTCGATCTCGCTCTCCTCCGCGCCCGGCTCCTGGTTGGCGGCGGGGCCGCCACCGATGAGCTGGTAGTCCCAGACGACCTCGTCGATGGGGAACGGGACGTTCTGTTTGGCCTCGAACTCGACGATCTGCTTGATGCGCCCCTCTTTGTTGCCCATGGGGGGGAGCTTGACGATGCGGATGAAGGCTTGCTGGCCGGAGATGGAGACGAGGATTTTCCTGGACTTGAACTTGTTGTCGACTATGGCTTTACGGAAACATTCCTTGAGGGCGTCGCCGCGCTCCTCCTCTTTAAGGTCGGCCCCGTACTCGGCGAAGGCGAACTTCTCAAGAGCCATGCCGCCGCCGGCAGGGAAGCTGAACTCCGCCATTTTCAGGCTGTCCATCCCGATGTCAACCGCAAGCACGCTCTCTGTCTTCGCCATTTATATCATCCCCGCTCGGTTGCTGTTTACTTGCCGGTTTGCTTGGTGAGCTCGAAGGCGTCGAAATTCAAGACGGACCAAGGGGTCTGCTCCTTGCCGAGAATGGCGTTGGGCACCCTGTTGACGTTGGGGCTGGAGGCGTACTCCTTGAACTCGGCGGCGGCGGCCTCCTGGCTCTTGGAGCCGCCGTAGGCGACGGCGACGGGGGCCTCGTTGATGAGGAAGGTGGCGCGCACGGGGACGGAGTCCTTCTTGACTTTGGCCCCGGGGGGCGAGAAGCGCTCGAAGATGGTGGGATTGATGAAGGCGATGGCGTAGCTCTCCTCGCCGTCGAACTGGACCGCCCAGTAGTCGATCTTGGTGGAGAGGAGGGAGGGGTTCCCCTTGTTGACGAAGAGAGCCTCGAACTGAATGCTCACGTCGTCGCGCCACATCATGCCGGAACCGGAACGGGCGGCGACTTTGGCGGGCCTGAACTTGACGAGGATGACGATCCATTTGCGGGGTTTGCCGCCGATGTTGACGACGCCGCCAGCACTGAACTGCGGGGTCTGGTCGGCGCTGGTAGTCACCTCGATGTCGGTGAAATACTTCTTGCCACCCGAATTCTGGGCGGTGGCCGTGAAGGCCGCCAGGCAGATGAACGACAAGAGCAAAGGCACGACGCGTTTCATAATCAGCCTCCCGATATGAGGTGTAACAACTTGCTACCCGTTAAGGACAGGTAAAATATTGTATGAGTCGAGCGTTTTCAAACACGCTTTGACAAAAAACTGAGCAATTGGGCGCCAATTGTTGTAAAAACACGGTAGTCCGCGACTTCTGGACGGCCGGGGCGCATCAGGTCGCCGAATAGTTAGGAGCGTCCTTGACGATCTTGACGTCATGCGGATGAGCCTCGCGGAGGCCGGCGGCGGTGACCCGGACGAACCGGGCGGTGTCCTGGAGCTCCTTGACGGTCCTGGAGCCACAGTAACCGAGGGAATAGCGCAGGCCGCCCACATACTGATGGATGACGTCGCTGACGAAGCCGCGGTAAAGGACCATGCCCTCGATGCCCTGGGGGACGAGCTTGTCCTCGTCGACGACGTCCTTGACGCCATAGCGCTCGCGGCTGCCGGCGTGCTGCTTCATGGCCTCGACGCTGCCCATGCCGCGGTAGACGACGTAGGTGCGGCCCTGGTGGTAGATCTTCTCGCCGGGGCTCTCCTTGGTGCCAGCCAACGCGGAGCCCATCATGACCGAGGAGGCGCCGGCGGCGATGGCCTTGGCGACGTCGCCGGACTGCTTGATGCCGCCGTCGGCGATGACGGGGACGCCGTCCCCGACGGCCTTCTTGACCTCGTGGATGGCGGTGATCTGGGGGATGCCGACGCCGGCGACGACCCGGGTGGTGCAGATGGAGCCCGGTCCGATGCCGACCTTGACGCCGTCGGCCCCGGCCCTGGCGAGGGCGAGACCGCCCTCGGCGGTGGCGACGTTGCCGCCGATGATGTCGGTCTTGGGGAAGAGGCGCTTGCATTCGGCGACGGTCTCGACGACGCCCTTGGAGTGGCCATGGGCGGTGTCGACGACCAAGGCGTCGACGCCGACCTCCACCAAAGCGGTGGCGCGCTCGATGTCGTGGGGGCCGATGGCGGCGGCGACGCGGAGACGGTGGTCGGCGTCGCGGTTGTAGAGGGGGTTGATGTTCTCGATGATGGAGCGGACGTCATGGAAGCTGTAGAGGCCGGTGAGGCAGCCGTTGGCGTCCACCAGGGGGAGTTTGCCGATCCGGCGCTCGGACATGACGCGGAAAGCCTCGGTGATCGGGGTGCCCTCGCGGGCGGTGACCACGTTGGTGGTCATGACGTCGCGGAGCTTGACGGAGTAGTCGGTGACGAACTTGAGGTCGCGGCCGGTGACGATGCCGAGCAAAGCGTTGTTGGCTCCGACGATGGGGAAGCCGGTGAAGGGGTAGTGGCGCAACTCCTTCTCGTCGAGCATGCTCTCGACCGTCATGTCCGGATTGAAGACCACGGGGTTCTTGATGAGGCCGTTGAGATAGTGCTTGACGCGGCGGGCCTCCTCGGCCTGACGTTTGATGGAGAGGCTCTTGTGGAGGACGCCGATGCCGCCCATGATGGCCATGGCGATGCCCATCTCGCTCTCGGTGACCGTGTCCATGGCGGCGCTCACCAGGGGGACGTTGAGGGGGATGTTACGGCTGAGAAAAGACTCGCAACGCGCGTCCGCGGGAAGGAAGTCGGAATAGGCGACCATCAAGGAGACGTCGTCGAAAGTCAGGCCTAGATGGGGGAAGGCCGCCATGAAATCGTCCATGTGCTTGTTTGCCATAAGATCAGTCCCTGTTGTGTGTCCAAAACTTATGTGAACCGGGCGCCGCGGCGCGGGGGAGACGACATGCCTCAGCCCAAAGGGCGATGATACTGTAGCGGCCAAACCAGTTTTTGCAAGGGCGGGAAGGGCGATTGCCGTGGAGCGGAGGCTAACCGCGGCCGTCGCCGATGGCGAAAACGCAGGTGGCGGCCAGCAGGTTGGAGAGGAAGCGCGGTTTGACCCTTCCGGCGGCGTCGATGGGGACCTCCTGGAGGATGGAGAGGCCGAGAGCGGCGCAAAGCTCGCGGAAGTCGCGGAGCGTGCCGAGGTGGATGTTGGGGGTGTCGTACCAGCGGTTCGGCAAGTTGGAGGTGACGGGCATGCGCCCCTTCAGCAGCAACTGGAGGCGACAGCCGAGGTGGCCGAGGTTGATGACGCTGACCACCACTTGCCGTCCGACCCTGGCCATCTCGGCGAGGAGCTGGTCGGGGCGGCGCACCGCCTGCAAGGTCTGGCTGAGCACCACGAGGTCGAAAGACTTGTCGGCGAAGTCGGTCAGGCCGTCGTCCAGATCCCAATGCACCACGGGGACGCCGGCGGCGACGCACTTGAGGATGTTCCCCTGGCAGAGCTCGACGCCGGAGCCCTGGACCTGCTTCGCGTCGCGGAGGTGGCGCAGCAAGGAGCCGTCGCCGCAGCCCAGGTCGAGGACGCGGGAACGGGGGGGGACGAGCCTGGCGATCTCGCGGAGGTCGGGACGGTCGGCGAAGAGCGGGGACGGTTCATTTGCCATCTTCGACCTCCTGGAGGCGACGGGCGAGGAAGTCGGAGATCAGCGAGCCGAGCACGTCGACCTCCAAGAGGAAGGCGTCGTGCCCGTAGCTGGACTTGATCTCGCAATAGGTGACGTCGACGTTGTTGTTGCGCAAGGCGCGGACGACGCGGCGGGAGTGCTCGGGGGGGAAAAGCCAGTCGCTGCTGAAGGAGACCACCAGGAAAGGGCAGGAGACGCCGGAAAGGGCGGCGGCGAGGTCGCCGTCGCCTCTGTCAGCGAGATTGAAGTAGTCCATGGCGCGGGAGATGTAGAGGTAGCTGTTGGCGTCGAAAATGTCGACGAAGCGCTGGCCCTGGTATTCGAGGTAGCTCTCGACCTCGAAATTCTTGTCGAAGTCGTAGCTGTAGCGGTCCTGGGCGCGGAGGCGGCGGCCGAACTTGCGGTCCATGGACTCCTCGCTGAGGTAGGTGATGTGCCCGAGCATGCGGGCGATGCCGAGGCCCTTGTCGGGGAGAAGCTCCTCGTAGTCGCCGCCGGCCCAGTGGGGGTCGCCCATGATGGACTGGCGGCCGACCCAGTTGAAGGCGATGCCCTGCGGCGAGAGGCTGGAGGTGGTGGCGATGGGCATGACGCTGTTGACCATGGCGGGGAAGCTCAGCGCCCACTCCAACGCCTGCATGCCGCCCATGGACCCACCGCCCACCGAAAGCCATTTCTCGATGCCGAGATGGAGCGTTAGCCGCTGCTGCGCCTTGACCATGTCGGCGATGGTGATGACCGGGAAAGCCATGTTGTAACGCTCCCCGGTGGAGGGGTCGACGGACCGGGGGCCGGTGGAACCGGAACAACCGCCGATGACGTTGCTACAGACGATGAAATACTTCTCGGTGTCGAAAGGCTTCCCGGGGCCGACCATCTCGTCCCACCAACCGGGCTTGGGGTCGTCGGGGGCGTGCAGCCCGGCGACGTGGGCGTTGCCGGAAAGGGCGTGGAGGATGAGCACGGCGTTGCTGCGGCGGGCGTTGAGCTGGCCGTAGGTCTCATATCTGATGGTGACCGGGCCGAGGGCCCGGCCACAGTCGAGCTCGAGGCGGTCCGCCTCGTCAAGGCCGAAGCGGAAGTCCTTCGGCTCCACGATCCCGACGCTGGATTTCAGAAACGCCATGTCATAGGCACTCGCGCTTCTCGACCCATTCGCGCATCTTCTTGAGGGACTCGGCGCGCTTCGGCCCGGTCACCTGGGCGAGGAAGGCCTGGAAATAGCCGCGCACCGCGCTCTGGAAGATGTGGAGGAAGTTGACGCGCTCGGCGAAGCGCCCGCCGAGGTCCATCTCCTCGCCCTCGGGCAAGGCCATGCCGGTGAAGGCGGCGCGGTCGGCGTCGAAACTGGCGGTCCAAACCTCGTTGCCGCGGGCGAAGACGAGCTTGGCTTTCTTGAGTTTCTTGCCGACGTTGAGGGCCGCCCCGGCCTCGGCGCTGCGCAGGGGGTTGCCGTTGCGCACGGCGGTCTCGAAGGAGCCGTTGCCCTCGGCGGCGAAGACCAGCGGCCCGTCGACCATGGCGGCGAACTCGCCGTAGTCCTGGACCTCGACCTCGCCGCCCTCGGTCTCGCTGTGGTACCACATCCAGGTGAGGAAGTCGCGGCCGATGCTGAGCTCGTCCTCCTCGTTGACCAGGGGCATGCCCTTGTAGTCGCGGGGGTCGAACTTCAGACGCAGCGCCATCTCCTCGGCGGTGACCTGGACCGGCGGGGGGGTCTTCAGCGTGTCGCTGTAGAAAGCCAGGAACTCGTCGATCTGCTTGGCGGAGGTGGCGCCCAGGTACATGGACTCGTCGGCGGGGTCGATGACCACCGGAATGCCGCCGAGCTGGGGGACCATCATCGGCATGCGCTTCTCGACGATCATCTCCTTGATCTCGCGCTTGATCTTGCGCGGGACGTCGGCGACGTTGTTGGCCTGCATGTAGACCAGCTCCTCGAGTTTGCACTCGGCTTTGAGCAAGGTGGACGGGATCTTGCGCTGGGCGAAGCGCAAATTGATGTAGGGGTAGCCGCCCAGGTAGCTGGTGACGTCGTCGATCCGGGACTCCAGCAGATGCCTGCCGCTGACCCAGCCGACTTGGACCTCGTCCTTGACCTCGTCGAGCTTCCCGGCGCGCTTGGCGCTGAACAGCTCCAGATGGTTCTCAGGCAATGGCCCGGCCAATTTGAACATCGTCATCGAAAAAGTACCGCCCTCGAATGGCATGGTGCAATCCTCCCTTGTGGAACCCAGTTTCTCGGTGTCTCGCGATGGAGACACAAATACCACTCCATGCCGTCACTTTCAAGTTAGGAGTCCGGAGTTCGGAGCTGGAAAGGCGCCGCCGCCCCGGCGTCATGGCTATTCCGCGACCACGGTGAAGGGCCGCTCGATTTTGCCCAAGTTGAATTCGATGACCAACGTCAGCGCCGCCGTCGTGGTGATCGTCTTCGGCACGATGAACGTCAGCCGCGACTCGCCCACGCCCGCCTCCGCGTCCATGCCCTCGTTCATGTACGACTTGCCAGCTTTCCCGGTGGCGTCGCGATAAAAAGGCTTGCCCACCTTGCAGGCGACCTTCTTCGTCATGCCAGTCCTGGCTCCGGAATAGGCCAGATAGACCTTGGGACGCCCCGAGCCGAAGAACAAGCCCTCCACCGCGACCTCCGCCCCGGCCGCGCCAGAGAACGAGGCGGCGGGCACGCGGGGCGGTTCGATGGTGAAGTGCTCCGTCACCGGGGAATACGTCTTCACCGAAGCGTCGTTGACCAGCAGATCGCCGGTGGCCGGCTGGTTCTTCACGCTCGTCCACTGACAACGCAAAGCCTCCACGCCCTCCTTGAACTCCGCGCCCTTGTTCAGCACTTTCGCCTTGCCGCCCTTGCCGCCGCCAAACGCGACGACGGGTTTCTTGTGGAAGGCGTCCACCGCCTGGTAGACGAAGACGGAGCCCGGCGCCACATGGAACGCCTGGTCGTCCACGAACTCGGCGGAGATGGCCATATCCGCAATGACGTTGGTGACGGTCAAAGCGGTGTCCGCGCTGAACGTGGCGTCCGCGTCGGCGAGCTTGGACCACTTGTCGAAATAGTAGTCGGAATCCGGGACGGCGGTGACCGGGGAACAGGCGTCGCCCTCCAGGACCGTCTGCTCGGCGTCCCCGGAGACGCCTCCGTGAAGTCCGGCGGCGAAAGTCACCGTGTAGGCGTTTCTTTCGGCGAAGTTCGCCGTGATCGTCATGTCCATGATGACGTTGGTCACAGCCAACGGGTTGGCGGAGCTGGTGACGCCACCCGTCCAGCCGTCGAAGTGGTGGCCGTTGGACGGCGTGGCGGTGACAAGGGAGCAGTCCGAGCCATAGGCGACAATCTGCTCGGTGTCGCCGGAGATGAAGCCGTCGGCGCCCGCGATGAAAGTCACAGTGTGGGTGTCGATGGCGAAGTTGGCGGTGATCGTCATGTCGGAGGTGACGTTCTTGACCGTCAGCGGGTTCTCGGAACTGACGACGACGCCCGTCCAGCCGACGAAGTGGTGGCCGGTCGACGGCGTGGCGGTGACAAGGGAACAGTCCGAGCCATTGGCGACAATCTGCTCGGTGTCCCCGGCGATGGAACCGTTGACGCCCGCGATGAAAGTCACCGTGTGGGTGTCGATGGCGAAATTCGCCGTGATGGTCATGTCCGCGGTGACGTTCTTGACTTTCAGCAAACTGACGGAGCTGACGACGTCGCCCGTCCAGCCGACGAAGTGGTGGCCGGTCGACGGCACGGCGGTGACCGCGGAACAGTCCGAGCCATAGGCGACAATCTGCTCGGCGCCGCCGGAGATGGAGCCGTCGGCGCCCGCGATGAAAGTCACCGTGTGAGTGTCGATGGCGAAATTCGCCGTGATGGTCATATCGGAGGTAACGTTGGTAACAGTAAGCGGGTTGGCGGAACTGGAGACGTCACCCGTCCAACCGACGAAGTGGTGGCCGGTGGACGGCGTGGCGGTGACAAGGGAACAGTCCGAGCCATTGGCGACAATCTGCTCGGTGTCCCCGGCGATGGAACCGTTGACGCCCGCGATGAAAGTCACCGTGTGGGTGTCGATGGCGAAATTCGCCGTGATGGTCATGTCCGCGGTGACGTTCTTGACTTTCAGCAAACTGACGGAGCTGACGACGTCGCCCGTCCAGCCGACGAAGTGGTGGCCGGTCGACGGCACGGCGGTGACCGCGGAACAGTCCGAGCCATAGGCGACAATCTGCTCGGCGCCGCCGGAGATGGAGCCGTCGGCGCCCGCGATGAAAGTCACCGTGTGAGTGTCGATGGCGAAATTCGCCGTGATGGTCATATCGGAGGTAACGTTGGTAACAGTAAGCGGGTTGGCGGAACTGGAGACGTCACCCGTCCAACCGACGAAGTGGTGGCCGGTGGACGGCGTGGCGGTGACAAGGGAACAGTCCGAGCCATTGGCGACAATCTGCTCGGTGTCCCCGGCGATGGAACCGTTGACGCCTGCGATGAAAGTCACCGTGTGGGTGTCGATGGCGAAGTTCGCGGTGATCGTCATGTCGGAGGTAACGTTAGTGACCGTCAGCGGGTTGGCGGAACTGGTCACGCCGCCGGTCCAAGCGTCGAAATGGTAGCCGCTGTCAGGGACGGCGGTGACCGCGGAGCAAGCCGCACCGTCGGCGACCGTCTGAACCAGCGTCCCGGTTATGCTGCCGTTGGCGCCCGCGATGAAGGTCACGGTGTGCGTGACGGCGTCGGCGGCGAAGTTGGCCGTGATCGTCATGTCGGAGGTAACGTTAGTGACCGTCAGCGGGTTGGCGGAACTGGTCACGCCGCCGGTCCAAGCGTCGAAATGGTAGCCGCTGTCAGGGACGGCGGTGACCGCGGAGCAGTCGGAGCCGTCGGCGACCGTCTGGGACGACGTCCCGGTTATGCTGCCGTTGGCGCCCGCGA
>Ga0209467_1000492_pt1 | contig 54884 bp, 44 predicted proteins | sample Higcelwee11metaG_FD_187175 | JGI IMG/M metagenome (GOLD analysis project Ga0209467, IMG submission 187175) | Freshwater pond sediment microbial communities from the University of Edinburgh, under environmental carbon perturbations - High... | ecosystem: Environmental > Aquatic > Freshwater >... | reverse complement strand
CGGATCTCATGATAAATAATGTCACTGGCCGTCACGGATCCGCCGGGAGAATCGATTTTAAAGATCACCGCTCCGATTTCCGGGTCTGTTTCCGCCAGCCGCAATTGGGAGACAATATCCTGAACCAGACTCGGGTCCGTGCGCATCATCCCTTTTTTAGAAATATCCGAAATAATGCCGCTAACGGAAATCATCAATACCTTTCCCTTGGCGTCACCTTCAAGGGTGAATTCTTGCAAGGGGTCCGACGCATCCGTGAACAGCTTGACGGTGGGGAACATGCACCCATTGATCACCAATCCGCTCATCACCAGTAACAAAACAGCCAAATAACGCATCTTCAAAATTATAAAATCCCTCTGAAATTATTTAATAATCATATGCATACAAATAAAATATACAATATGGACAGTGGAATCACAAGAAGGAATATGGATGTTTTAAAGCAGAGCGGATGCGGGTCAATGGCCGTGGAAAACGGGATTTTCATAAAAAAACGCCGGCTGATTCGTTTATGCAATCAACCGGCGTTTGATTTTATTGGTGGAGCTGGTCGGGATCGAACCGGCGACCTCATGACTGCCAGTCATGCGCTCTCCCAGCTGAGCTACAGCCCCATTAAATTTTGGAACAACCTAATCAAATGAAACTTTCCTGTCAATAGATTTTTTCATATAAATATTTTCACACGATATGCCCCGAACCGCATTATGCGCTGTGGCGCGCCTGGCGGTGCAAGATAAAAACCGCTGGAACCATGATATTTTATTGACAAGATAACCTCTTAATAATAAATAGATAACACTTTCAGCAGCCTCGCGGATGCCGGAAAGCAAGCGGTCTTTTCACAAAACCGCTTTTACAGCTTAATCCGTAGGCTCCGTCAGTGTCAGCGTTGCGTCCATCACAATATTATCTCAAGTTCAAAGGAAAATTACATGTTAAACACAATGCGGGAAAACGCCGGTTCCTGGATCATTAAAGTGCTCTTGGGCGTGATTGTCGTGGCGTTTGTCTTTATGGGAGCAGGATCTTTCCGGGCCAGCCGGGAATCAAATATTGCGACAGTGAACGGCGAAGGCATTTCTGTCAATCAGTTTCAGCGGACCTATAATAATATCCTTGAAAAGCTTCGCTCCCAGTTCGGCAACAACTTAAATGACGAAATGATCAAAATGATGAACGTCAAACAGCAGGCACTGGATGCGGTCATTGACACCACCCTGCTGCGCCAGGCGGCCCAGGAAAACGATTTGCGCATTCCCGATGAAGAACTGGCCGCGTCCATCATCAGCATCCCCGCCTTCCAGAATAACGGCGCGTTTGATAAAGACCGGTACAAAAATCTGCTGGGTCAAAACCGGTTAACGCCGGAAACCTTTGAAACCATTCAAAAAGAAGCCATGATCATGGACCAGATGCGTTCCCTGATTATCCGAAGCGCCAAAATTTCGGATGACGAGGCCCGTGCCTGGTATCAATGGGAAAACACCGCATTAGACGTTAACTATGCCCAATTTAAGCCGGAAACCTTTACCAATATTGAAATCACCGATAAAATGATCGCGGATTATTACTCGGCCCATAAAGAAGATTATCGCACCAAACCCCGGGTTCAGGCACGATACATCAAATTCGATCCCGCAAATTATAAAAAAGGAACAAAGGTTACCCCTGAAGAAATCGCCCAGTATTATGCGGATTACCCGAATGAGTTTAAAACGCAGGAAACCGTTTCGGCCCGGCATATCCTTTTCACGCTGCCGGAAAAAGCAACCAATGAAGAAGCTGAGGCTGCCCGGCTGAAAGCAGTTGATGTTTTGAAAAAACTGACCGCCGGAGAAGATTTCGCAACCCTTGCCAAAACCTATTCCGACTGCCCTTCAAAGGAAAAAGGCGGAGACCTTGGCTCGTTCACACGGGACCAGATGGTAAAACCCTTTGCCGATGCTGCATTTGCCCTTAGCGTCGGCGCCACCAGCGAACCGGTGCGGACCCAGTTCGGATGGCATATTATCAAGGTGGACGCGCATAATCCTGCAGCCACGGAACCTCTGGAAAAAGCCACCCCAAAAATCACGGAAAAGATCACTGATCGCAAGGCCAAAAACCTGGCCTATGACGCTGCCGAAGCCATTTATAACGCCACTTTTGACGGGGAAGAATTTATTAAAAACGCTAAAGACCAGGGCCTGAACCTGGTTACAACGGATTTTTTCGACAATGCCGCCGGGCCGAAAGGCATCACCAGCGCAGCGGCTTTCGCGGAACTGGCGTTTAAACTGCCGCTCATGGAAATCAGTGATATTACGGAATTTGACAACGCCTACTATCTGATCCAGGTCATCAAAACCGAACCGGAAAAAATCCCGGCCATGGATGCCGTCAAAGATAAGGTCCGGGCGGATGTCCTTAAGGCGCAGCAGAAAAAGGCCGCCGAAACCGCAGCCGGACAATTCCTGGAAAAAGCCCAAAAAGCCGGATCTCTTGCCGCCGCCGGTGAAAACACCGGGATCAAAATCCAATCCACCGGATCCATCAACCGCAATGGATCGATTCCCGGTATCGGCAATGATAAGACATTCATGACTGCGGCGTTTGAGCTGACCGAAAAAAACAAACTGCCGAAAAAAATCATTCAGTCTGAAACCGGCATCTATGTTATTGAATTAAAAGAAAGAAAAACCCCACCCGAACAGGGATTCAAAATCGCGGGAAAAAACATCACCGACCGGATGCTTCAGCAGAAACAAATGAAATTATATGATTCATGGATAAGCAAATTACGTGAAAACAGCGAAATAAAAATATCAGGCAATTTCTAATCCCAAATCCAGATGATCTGGCATTCTCGCAGGCACGGGATGCCGGATCATCCTGGGTGAAAGGTCACCGTGGGCAGAAAAAAAAACGACATCAGGATAAAGGCTGAAAGGATAGACCTTCTGGTCAAACGCTGTCCGGAATGCGGCGTCAATCTTCCCCTGGACGCCCGAAGATGCTTTTCCTGCCATACCCGGATCGGCAAGGCCGACAAAACCGGCTTGGCCATAAAAGCCACCAACTGGGTATCGTATCTGGTGTGTATCGTGTCCTGGGCGATTCTTATTTTTTATATCAAATGGGCGTTTCTGTCCCAGTAACTATAATTATTTCGCCAGCATCGCCCGCATCATATCCGCCGTATTTTCCGCATGATCCGCAATATTGCCGATGGTCTGGGCAAGCCTCACCAGATGCATCACCGAAATGGGGTCTTTCTCATATTTGAAAATATTTTTAATGAGCGAGTATTCCCGTTTGTCCGCCTCATGCTCCATCTGCCGTAAATTGGTGATGATTTCCTTGACCTTCCGCCGCTGCTTTTCAGAAAAATTCTTAAAATAGATTCTCGCCTCCGAAAGCATGACCGTAAGTTCCTCAATAGGCTCGATCACTGCGTCAATTAGGAGAAAAAAATCCTTTTCAGCATATTGCGGAATGCCCGCGTCCGGCCGGAATGACAGCCAGTTGGTGGCCGCCTTGACGGAATCCAGCACGCTGTCCTGCTCTTTTAAATACCGGAACAACTGAAATTTTTCCACGGGCATCATGACCCCTTTGGGCAGGTGCCCCCGGATACGCCGCTTGATAACATCCGCCTCATTCTCAAAACGGGACACCTCCTGCCGGTGTTCCTCAAAGGTTTCGCACCTGGATGACGCGTAGCACTCCATGGCCTGCTGAAACGCCCAGGAACATTCCTTCACTTTTTCAGCATGTTCCTGCAAGTCCTCAAACGGTGAAGTGATAAACAGGGAAGAGAATGGTATACGCACGTTTTCGTCTCCTTACTTATATAAAAAGCGCCAGTATTTTATATATGGCCATGCATGTTAAGGCTGCCACGGGAAGGGTTAAAACACAATATAACATCATCTGAAAAACAATACGAGAATTCACTGCTTCAAGCCCTCCCGCAAGGCCCACCCCCATGACGCCCCCGATGGCCGCATGGGTGGTTGACACGGGCAGGCCCATCTTGGAGGCGACCAGAACGGTGGTGGCTGCCGAAAAATCCACCGCAAATCCCCTGGTATTGGTTAAGGTGGTAATCTTTTCGCCAACGGTTTTAATGACCCGCGCGCCCCCCATGACAATACCACATGCGATCCCGGCTCCGCCGAACAGCAGCAGAAAAACCGGCACCGGAACGGTCGCTCCCACGGTTCCGGTTTTAAACAGAAAATAAATCACCGCCAGGGGCCCAATGGCATTGGCCACGTTATTGGCCCCCTGGGCCAGAGCCACATAGCAGGAGGTGCCGATCTGGATGTGACGGAAAATACCCTCGGCATCCTGGGATGACTTTGACCGCATCCGCTTTATGATGGCATGCTTTCCGGCAAATCCAAAAGCCACTGCAAAAATTAGTGAAAGACCAAGGGCTGCGGGAGTTGTCATGGCAATGGTGTTGCCAAAAGGCGGTTTCAATAAAAAGGACAGGGCGCAGACAAATACCGCCGTGCCGATAAAAAAAGGCGAGAATGTCACCGCCCGCTCAAAAGACTCCGAACGGGTGAGTATCAGCCTGACGATGAGTTTGAACGTAAAAAAGCTGATGGCCAGACTGAACAATGGAAAAATAGCCCAGCTCAGCACAATGGCGAACAGACCGCCCCAGTTCACCACACTAAAGCCGCCAGCCATCAAGCCGAATCCCACCATGGCTCCCACGATGGAATGGGTGGTGGATACCGGAAGGGATTTCCAGGTGGCGAAGGATACCCACAAGGCTGCGGAAAGCAGTGCCGCCAAAGCGCCGATGAGCGCCAGATGCGGGTCATTCAGGAATTCCGGTGAAACAATGCCTTTCCGGATGGTGTCGGTGACATGGGCGCCGATAAACACGGCCCCGACAATATTCAATATACCGGCAATGAGAACGGCCTGCCGCAGGGTGATGGCCTTTGCGCCCACGGCTGAGGCCATGGAATTGGCCACATCGTTGGCCCCGATATTCCATGCCATGTAAAAGCCGATGATAAACCCCAGAATCAGGACGGGAAGTTCAGGCGACATTTTCTCTCATATAACTATTTGTTTTTTTATATAATATTTTATAAGCAGGACGATGCGGCCATAAAATCCAGCAATTGTGCCGGTCTTAACACAGCAAGCAGTGAACATCAAGGGCTAATTCCCAGACCTTACAGCGCCAGACGGCCATTGACTTTTCATGGGCTACATACTAATGACACGCAATCACCTATAAATTCAACCCATGCGATATTTGAATAGCCAAAAGGAACACCCATGCGGAAAAATCCATTCATTCAAAAATTATTTTATATAAATTTAGCTAGTTGTATGCTATTCGCCATGATATTAGGCGGCGGCTGCGCCTTACGTTCCGATCCGATTAGATTGCAGGAAAACCCCGGCGTTATGGATATTTCTTCACCCGCGTCCCTGGACGCCATTTTTAACCCCACCCGCCAGTGGGCCCACGAGACCAGCGATCTGACTCCGGATGCAGGTGTTCTCTATCAAACCCTGCCCAACGGCCTCCGGTATATATTGATGAAAAACAACCGGCCCCAGGACCGGGTCAGCATGCATCTCTTTATTCAGGCTGGTTCCATGCACGAAACCGATACGGAACAGGGCCTCGCCCATTATCTGGAGCACATGCTCTTTAACGGGTCGGAACATTTCAAGCCCGGTGATTTGGTGAAATACTTTCAGGGCATCGGCATGAAATTCGGGCCGGACGCCAACGCCCATACCGGCTTTTACAGCACGGTATATGATATCGATCTGCCAAAAGGAGACCGGGACGGACTTGAAAAAGGACTCCTGGTTTTACGGGATTACGCCGGGGGCGCCTTGATACCGGAAGAAGAAGTGGAACGTGAGCGCGGCATCATTCTGGCGGAAAAACGAACCCGGGATTCGGTGGATTACCGGACATTTGAGGCCAGTTTCAAATTCGAGCTGCCGGATGCCCTGCTTTCAAAAAGACTTCCCATCGGCACGGAAGAAGTCATCCGGAGCGCTGATCGCAAACGTCTCAAAGCCTTTTATGACACCTGGTACCGGCCGGAAAGAATGATCCTGATTCTGGCGGGAGATTTTGATATTCCCACGGCCGACGCCGTCATTCATGAAAAATTTTCAACATTGACCGCACGGGGGCAAGAAAGCGGCTATCAATCCCCCGGCGTCATCAATCATCAGGGAATAAAGCCTCTTTATCATTTTGAGCCGGAAGCCGGAAGTACATCCATCACGGTGGAGACCATTGCGCCAAACATCAATCCGCCGGATTCCGCGCTGCTTCAGCGTCAGCAACTGATGTCTGAAATGGCGAATTATATCATCAACAACCGGTTATCGGAGCTGCTGGAAAAACCCGGCACCCCCTTTACTTCCGCAAGCATCAGTTCGGGAAATTATCTCAATTATCTGGAGGGCACGGATATCTCGGCGGAATGCCCGCCCGAAAACTGGAAAGCCACCTTGACGGTGATTGAACAGACCCTGCGCAAGGCCCTGGATTACGGATTCACGGCGTCTGAACTGGAGCGGGCGAAAAAAACCTTTATTTCAAGGCTGGACCAGGGAGTCAAAACCGCCGCAACCCGGGAAAGCCGGAACCTGGCCAGCCAAATCATGCACAATTTGAGCGCCAGACAGGTCTTTTTGTCCCCCGCCCAGAAAAAAGAACTGCTGAGTCCGTTCATCGAAACCATCAGCAAGGATGACCTGCACCAGACATTTAAAAAAGACTGGGCCCATGACCACCGGCTGATTCTGGTCACCGGAAACTCGGATTTAAAAAAGGGCCAGACAAACACGCCGGAAGACCAGATCCGTCAGGTCTGGAATGAAAGCAGCCTGGCAGCCATCGAAAAACCCGTGGACAAAGCATCCAGCGGATTTCCTTACCTACCCGCACCCGCGGAAAAAGGCAATATCACCCATCAGGAAACCCTGTCCGATCTGGGAATTATTACGGTTTCCTTTAACAACAAGGTGCGCCTGAACATTAAAAAAACGGATTTTAAGGCCAACCAGATCCAGGCATCGCTTATTTTCGGGGCCGGACAGCGCGGAGAGCCGCAAACAAGCCCCGGTCTGGCTTTCTTAAGTGAACGGGTGCTTAACCTGAGCGGCCTTGGCCGTCTCACCCAGGATGAACTCAAACAGGCCATGGCCGGAAAAAATACCAGCGTCGAGTTTCAGGTGGAAGAGGATTCTTTTACACTGTCAGGGGCCACGGTACCGGAGGAAACAGAACTCCTGTTTCAGCTTTACCAGGCGTATCTGACGGATCCGGGATTCCGGCAGGACGCCCTGGACCTGGCCGTGGCCCAGTATGCACAGGAATATGAATCTCTCGCCCATTCCATTGACGGCGGCATGATGCTCAGTGGCGCCCGGTTTTTGGCCGGGGACGATTCCCGGTTCGGGCTTCCGGATATTGCAGCCATCAAAAAACAGTCTCTTTCTGATATCCGAAAATGGGTGGAACCGGACCTCTATTCCCAGCCCATCGAAATTTCCATTGTGGGGGATCTGGATGTGGAAAGGGTGATTGATCTGGCCACCACCTATCTTGGCGGCCTGCCGAAGCGGACCGGCACGGATACAACAGACAAAAACAGAAAGCCCGCATTTCCAAAAGGCGATGTCATCACAATTCCCATGCCGACCGTGATCCCCAAAGGCATGGTAGATGTGGCGTATCTGACCGGGGATTTTCATGACAACCACAGGAACCGGCGGCTGTCGGCATTGTCTGAGGTCATCAATGACCGGATGCGTTTAAAAATCCGGGAAGAAATGGGGGCAGCGTATTCAACTTATGCCTATAATGATCCAAGCCGGGCTTACGAAGGCTATGGCATTCTGCATACCGTGGTGCAAACCGATCCGGACCAGTCCGATGCGGTTGTCAAAGCCATTAAATCCATTAACAAGGATATTGTAAAAAACGGGGTGCAGGCGGAAGAATTGCAGCGGGCCATCAAACCCATCCTCACGTCCATCCGCGAACGGGTCAAAACCAATGCTTACTGGCTGGAAAGCGTCATGAAAGGCTCCAGCCGTTTTCCCGCCCAAATGGACTGGTGCCGGACCTTTGAAGCGGATTATGCGGCCATCACGGTTCGGGAACTGAACGCCATTGCAAGATACTATTTAAACGATGAAAACGCTGCCACAGTGGTGATTATGCCCGATGCCCAGGAGGAAAATAAAAAATGACTTACTGAATCAGCCGGATATGATGTGAACTGATCCGAAATTCATCGATACACTTTAACTGTTCCCGCAAATCCAGGCAATCGGCCCGGAAATACATGGCCCGGCCGCACTTTAAGGGATCGATGCTTTTGGCGAAATAATAAAAGAGGGAGTTGGCGTCAGTTTGCGCCAGTTTTAGCAGCAAGCCCGAAAGTTTTCGGGCGGTTTGATAATAATCGCCGATTTCAATGGGCGTCTGGATCACATGCAGAACCAGCTTTTTGATTTCACGGTAAACGTCCGGATATTCCATCACCGCTTTTTCCGAAACCAAGAGCGACCTGGCCCGCCGCCGTTCAAGTTCTTCAAGGGATGGATGGATTTGATCATTCATGGCTCCCCCGGTAACCATTCCATCAAAATCTGATCAGCCTGCCGCGGAATAATGTGAATCCTTGAGTTTTGGAGGCAAAGGACATTATTTATTTTAAGTTCCGCGACAGGCCGACAGATTGGTTTTTACAAAGCCATTTCCGGATGAAACACGTTGACTTCCTTCAGGTCATCCCCCAGATATTCCCGTTCATTGGGTCCGAGAATGCCCAAAGACAGACAGATCATGGTCCACAGATGCACCACCGGATAATGTCCGCCGTAATGTTCGCTGAGTTCATGGATTTGCGCATGGCAGTTATGGCAGCCGGCAATACAGTAATCCGCGCCGGTGGCCTTGATCTGCTCGTCTTTCAATCGGCCGTATTCCAGGCGTTGGTCCTTGAATCCGGACTGGAGAAAGCCGCCGCCGCCGCCGCAGCAATAATTATTCGACCTGTTGGGGGTCATGTCGATAAAATTTTCCTCACCGACAACGGATTTCACGACGAACCGCAAATCATCGGCAATGGCGTCGCCGTAGCTTTTGCGGACGATCTGGCAGGGATCCTGAACCGTGAATTTGATTTTCAGATCCTTATTCCAGTCGGAATTGACCTTGAGCTTGCCTTCACGGATCCATTTGGCATAATATTCGTAGATATTTTTGACTTCAAACTGATGGGGAATGTTGAATTTTTTCAGTCCGGCCCGGACTGAGAATGTCACGTGCCCTCACTCGGTATTGAGATAGGTTTTACACCCCAGGGCATGGGCCTGATCTGTTGTCTGTTGCACCAAATGTTTCCAGCTTGCGTCTTCCGCCAGAAACAAACAGTAGTTTTCACCACCCCACCCCTTGGAACCGTAAGTCCAGTTTGCGCCTACCAGATGGAGAATTTTCCACAGGGGAACCATTTCATCGGGTTCCGTCACCGGCTCCCGGGAATTCTGGTTCAGGAAGAACTCCGCGCCCATCTTGTCAATGGGGGCTTCCATGTCCTTGAATTCGGGCTGGGCTTCCTGGTATTCCGCCAGGATATCTTCCACCACAAAGGTAAAATCTTCCGGTGATGTTCCCATAGCGCTGCCGCTTTCATTTTTCAGTGCCATGTCGCAGGAGCCTAAAATCCCCTTGGGCCGGGTTTCCCTGGGCCAGGTATTCCGGGCATTGTAAACGAGCTGCGGAATATCGATTTTCATGGGGCAGACATAAATACACCGCTGGCACATGGTGCACATCCACACCCAGGGGGTGCTGGTGATTTCGTCATCCATGCCCAGCGCCGCCATTCTGAGGAATTTTCGGGGATCCATGTTTTCCAGCCCCGTGGCAGGACACCCGGACGAACAGGCTCCGCAGGTGAGGCACAAATTAAGGTTCCCGCCTTCCGGAAGAAGCGTTTTCACCATATCCATAAAGGTGCTTTGCTTTTTTCCTCCGAGTTTGATTACTTTTTCAGTCATACGATTCAACCCTCCATTTTGTGGGAATAATCATTTTTATGAGGATAGCTTACCTAATTAATTGATTTATTGATCGATTCATTTTCAGTCTGCGGACATTCGCCCGTAAGATAAAGCAAATTAAAAAATTAATGAAATGAGCGCCGGATGTCAAGATTTTTTGAAGCATTTGCTCAGAATATGCCTTGGGGCCGGGCATGACACTGGCCGCACATGACGGGACCGGATTTCCGATCCTCATGGCATCCGCCGCATTGCCTGTGATAGGCCCGGATCAGGTCAACCGTGTTGTTCCGGTCTTTTGCAAAATGACATTCCGAGCATTCCATGCCAACGGAATCGTCATCTTCCAGCTTTTTCCCGTTTTCATAGACATGGTGACAGGCATTGCACTCGTCAATCCCGGCCTGCTCATTGTGGGCGTCATGGTGAAACACCACCGGCGGCCGCATGGGGGAAAGAAAGGCGCTGTCATCCACCTGGGTGATGTCCTCCTGGGCATGGGCGTGGGGGACAGCGGCCGACAGCATCAGAATCATCAGCCAGGCGGCCGCGCGGACGAACCCCGCCGGTGGGTTGTTATCCCTTGTCGATACATGCATAGATAATATCCCCCAGAAATTTGATCTCCATGCCCAGATCATAATGCTTGATGATGTCCTCCAGCCCGCCGTGGCAGTTGTGGCAGGGCGCGATGATGATGTTAGCGCCTTTGGCCTTGGCCGCCGCCAGTTGTTCGGCCTTGACGCGGTTGCTGGTCACCCGTTTTTTGGTGAAAGGCGGCCCGCAATTGATGACGCCGCCACCGGCGTTGCAACAATAATTATGCTCGCGGTTGGGGTGCAATTCAATGAACGTATCGCAGGTTTCGGCAATGACGTGCCGGGCCAGCTCATGAAGGCCCCCGCCCCGAACCACATTGCACGGGTCATGGAGCGTGACCGGCTGATCGAATTTCTGTTTGACCGTGAGCTTCTTGTCCTTGAACAACTCGCTGTAAAAGGCAATGGCATGAACCACGGGCACAGGCCCTGTTTTCCAGCCCAGAAACCGGTTGCCCACATCATGCACGGAACGAAAAGCGTGGCCGCATTCCCCCATCACGATGCGTTTAGTCTTGAGCCGCATGGCCGCCTCAAAATGAGCCTTTTTCAGCCGGGCCGTCATTTCAAAATCACCGGTGTACATACACATATCGCTGTTGTCCCAGCCGGGGGTGGCGGGCATGGTCCAGTCCATTCCCGCCACATGCATGATCACGGCGGCCTGGTAAATGAGTTGTGCCCGGAATTTCGGCTCCGGTCCGATCACGGAATAAAAAATCTCCGCCCCTTCTTTTTCAAGGGGAATGCGCAGCTCCGGAATTTCCTCCCGTGCTTCATCCTCCTGCCACTGGAGGGTGTCTATCCATTCGTTTTCTTTTATCCACATCTGATTCATGGTGGCCGCGTGGCTGTGGGCCGTGTCCTGAATATACTGGGGGACGACGCCGAGTTTATGGCAGATCCGGCGCACAAAGAGCATGAGATAGGCCACGTCGATGCCGAACGGGCAATACATGACGCATCGCCGGCAAAGGTTGCATTCGGTAAACGCGATTTCGCAGGCGGTTTTGATAAACGAGGGGTAGACATTCCCTTTTTTACGGAGGATGTGTCCGATGGTTTGCCTGACCTTGCCCGCAGGGGAATACCTGGGGTCGCGGTCATTGGACAAATAATGATGGCACGCCTCGCTGCAAAGCCCGCAATGGGCGCAGGTGTCCATATACACCTGGAGCCGGGCACCGCCCTCGGACTTAAAACTGTCGCGGATGACCTGCCGGATTCGGTCTTCGGTCAGCCGTTCCACCCCGTTTTCAATGCCTTCGTCCACAACGATCGGATTGATCTGGTAGTCATTTGCAAGAGATTTCGTCATTACTCATATCTCCGAAAAAGGACTTTTTTTAACCACAGAGAACACCGAGGGCACAGAGATTGAAATTGTTTATAATAATTTTATTCCGTGATCTCCGTGGTATTGGTATTTTATGTGAAGATAAATCCATTCGGTTCACCAGTCTTTTGCATGACGCACCCCGCCGAATTCAGACCCCATATAGCCCCGGGTAAACGGGAAAAAGAACATGTGACTCAGGCGGGTAAAGGGGATGGCCGCGAGCAGGATTTCTCCGGAAAATATATGGAGCAACAAGGCGGCAGCATAATTCGGCCACTGGTGATAGGCCCAGAAACCGGAAACAAAAGGCGCGGCCACCAGAAAAAGAATGACAAAATCAGAAGCGGTGGTCAGATACCGGACTTCCGGAATAATGATCCGGCGGATGAGAAAAAAAACACAGGCGGCCACCACCCCTATCGTAAAGGCATCCGCCAGCATGTCCGGCAAAAACCACCAGGAAATATTCCAGGATGCGCTCACGAGAAGGACATGGGCGCACAAAAAAACCGGGGTCGCAAGCACCAGCGCATGAAAGCCAAACGCCACGAAAGTCATGACCGGATGTTTCCGCATGTTCACCCCGGCAAAAGGAATGACCCAGAGAAAAATGGAACGAAGGGCGTACCGGGCGCTCATATAGTCGAACACCACCGAATCTTTTCGTCTGGCCAGCCGGGCCATGCGGAAGAGACGAAACGCCATGCCAAAGGTGAAGACGCCGAAGGCGACCCAGACCATGGGGCCCCGAAGAAAAAAATACAGGTCGTGGGTCATCCAAACCCCCTGTCATCCATAAGAAAGGCTGTCAAACCAAAAAATTTTTCAAATCAGCCACATGGCGGCAGTATTCGCCGTTTGCGTCTTCCATTCCCTTGATCAGAATTTTGCGGCTGTCAGGAGAAAAGACCGGCTCCCATGCTCTTTCAAACGCAAACGGCAAAGGCCGACCATCCACCGCAATCGTATATCGTCCGTTTTTTTCCACTTTTACCGCCAGATGCCGGCTGTCGGGACTGAAAACCGGTGCGTAGGCCATATCGTAATCCCCGTCCCAGCATTTGCCGTCCACGGCCATATACCAGCGGCCATTGGTCTTGCCCACGCAGGCGACGTGATGTCCGTCCGGGCTCACCGCCAGATCCGTGACCAGCTCATTGAACGTCAAAGCCCAGGGCCGTCCGTCCACGGCCACCGTCCATCGGCCGAATTTCGGGGCGACAATGGCGACGATATGACGGCCGTCCGGCGTGTACTGGTGATGCCAGCACTGGACAAACCGCTTATCCCAGATTATTTCCCCGTTTCGGGCCAATGTCCATTCTCCCGCCACGCGAACCGGGGCCGTGACGGAACCATCGATGGGGTGAAACCGGGGCAGCCAGACGGACGCGAAATAATTGTCCCAGGGTCGGCCATCCACCGCAATGGTATAATCATATAATGTGGTGCGCACCTGGGCGGCCAGCCGGGTGCCGTCCGGATTGAAACCCATTTCCCAGACATTCAGGAAACGGGCATCCCACAGCCGGCCATTCACGGCCGCAGTGAAACACCCTTTTTGGAATGAATCTATATCTCCGGCGTTCAGGGGAACCGTCTGCACCACCGCAGCGTTATTTGCGCCATCCGGGCTGACCGTCAGATTACTGAGCCCCAAAAAGCCCTGGGGCCAGGGGAAATTGTCGGATACAGCGATATATTTGCCTTCGCTCAGGGCCGCCACCGTCACCGGTCCGCCAGCCCCAGCCTCGCCGAACTGAAGATCCCATACGAATTCAAATGTTTCTGTCCAGGGCCGCCCTCCAATTGCAGCGGTCCACATCCCTTCCTCCGAAACCAGGGCCGCCGTCCGGTTGTCCGGGGTGAAACGCAGGAACCAGATTTTATCAAACCCGGATTCCCACACCCGGCCATTTTCGCACACGGAAAATACCATGTCATCGGTTTGAACGACAGCCGCCAGGGTTTCGCCATCCGGGCTGACACAAAGCTCGTCAACACTTTCAAATCGCCACTGGCCAGCATCCGCAACGGCCTTTTTTCCCGGCTGCCAGTCCCATTCCGCAGGATTCATTAATCAGCCCCCGATTCTTTGAAATACTCGGACTATCCGTATTTTTTGTATACCTTAATCGTCCTATGCGCAAAACCTTTTATTGGGGACGCCCTTTATATTTTTATATTTCATAAACCCGGCAGATCCAAAGCTTCGCAGGTCGTCATCCGTTCACCTTTTCTCGCCCCAACGCAAGCATCGCGATCCGTATCCCTTAATTTAAATCCTCCCATGTGGTTGAAATCGTGCCATCCACGGTGCCGTCTCCGTTGGTGTCCACCTCAAGATTGACATTTCCATCGGTGAATATTAGGGTCAGGCGGCTACCATCCTGAGCCTGAACAAGAACTTTTCCCTGATCGGGTCCATTTTCATTCGATCCGGAAATCGTCTGCTGAACAGTAATATTTAAAGCTCCGGCAAGATAGCCTGGGTCCACAATCACGTATTGATTTGGATTTCCAATCGAAAAAGCGCCGCCGCCATCGGACAGGGTGCTGCTGATATCAAACTGGGAAATCGATTCGGTGAGCCCCGCCTCCAATAAGGCGAGAGCAGCCCCTGCCTTTGCGGTCCTCTGGGAGAAATTTCCGGAGGTGTTGATTCTTGAAAACAATAATTCGCCGGTTATCCTTGTGTTTCCCGCGTCATCCGTGCTGGTTATGTCGACTTGATCCAGAATGAGAGTTATATCATAGGCATTGCTGGTTAAATTTCCGGTCAGGGATTGAATGGTCAACCTCACCGCGCCTTCCAATAAGGATTCAAAGCCGCTGTTTGAACAGTCTGAAAATGCAAAATAATGCGTGTTTCCCTCGGCAACGGGCATTGTCAGTGATGGACTCCAGGAATAGCCGCCGCCGTTGTCACAAAAATCAGATGGCGGAACCCCCTTGATGGTATTGATGAATAAATTCAGAAGGGTGCTTCCAATTCTGTCGGGGGTCAAAAGTGCAGTGATGGCTGTTTCACCAATCTGTCGCGCATTGATCAGGCTGATCAACCCTATGGCATCCGGCACCAAAAAAGTAAAGTCAAGCTCCCCCAACGTGACGGTGTCACCGTTTTTATCAAACTTGGATAGCATTACCTGCGCCTGGGAACTGCCGGTAATTACGTAGCCGCCGTCCACCGTGGCTTGGATGGCGCTTGCCGATTCGCTATTATCAGGCGCCTGCCCCTTGACTTTCTGCCATTTTGTGTTTCCATTCGCCGCCAGTTTTATCAAATAGACGTCATCCCGGAGATATACAAAATCGCTTTGGCTGAAAGATTCCGTAACCCCGGCAACCAGGTATCCACCATCACTGGAGAGCGCCACGCCGCGTCCCACATCCATGCCGGGCCCCCCGAAGACTTTTCTCCACTGTTCCTTTCCCGAGGCATCGAGCTTGATAACAAGGACATCCGATTCCTGTCCATCAAAAGGGGTTGTGGATCCCGCAACAAGAAACCCGTTATCCGGAGCCGCTGCCTGTTTAACTGAATAACCGACACCCGTGCCAAAACCATTGCTCCAGATCACGGTTCCATCTTCGGAGAGTTTCATGACCGAAACCGCATTCGGTTCTCCGCGTCCAGTCAAAATAAATCCGTTGTCCCGGGTTTTTTCCATATCATAGGCTTTTGTCCAACCAGGTACCGGCGGAGGATAAAACCGATCCGAGCCGGGAATCTTGACGCCATTTTCGTCTATTTGAAAAAACCAGGCATCCATGCCCATAAATCCGGAACCTGAATCCCGAGTAACGCTTCCGGCCAAGGCATAACCATTCGGCAAAACACAAATGGCATACCCTTCATCATCGCCGCCCTGTGCATCATAGGTTCTTGACCACAGGATATTTCCCAACGAGTCTGTCCTGACCACATGCACATCCCTGGAGTTTCCAGAATCCGTATAGCCTGCCGTGATATACCCGCCGTCGGTGCATTGCTTCACATCTTGGGGTGACTGGCCGCCGTCCGAACCGAAAGTCCGGCTCCAAGCAAGCACACCTTGGCTGTCTGCTTTTGCAAGAAATACATTTTTGGTTGCGAAATCAAAATCACTGCCTTGTTCACCCGCGAAAATAAACCCGCCATCGGCGGTTTGCAGAACAGAGGTTCCGCCGCCTATACCGCCATAATATTGCCAGAAAATAGTTACATTATCCGCGCCAGTGCCTGAATCACCCGAAAAGGGTTCATCAACATCCTTGCCGCCTCCACCTCCGCCCCCGCCGCACCCGACAAGAACATTGATTATAAGTAAACTAAAATAAAAAAAATCCAAGTGAAAATATTAGCTATTGTTTTCATTGGTTATACCTCCGCTCTTTAGTTCAAAATAAAAAAAGCCGGACTACCATTTAACATTGGCAGTCCGGCTGTCTCAAACCAAAGAAGTGTGAACCAATTCCGAAAAGACCCACGACTTTCCGTCCCTGCCTCGCGGCAGGTTTGGCTTTTTCAACTGTTTTTTTATTATACTTTCATAATAGTTGTGAGTCAATTATTTAAAAATGATAGCCATCTCTTGGGCATCCGAAAAGACCATTGCAAACCATGATGAATTGTATTATCGCGTATCATGCGAAAAAAATACACAGGCGAAAAAGCCAGACACAGACGAGAGAGACAGGCGGAGCGCCAGAAACAGATTCAAGCGCTGAAGGATAACAAAGCAACCGAAGATCTTCCGGAAATTTTGATCCCTGATATATGGGACTGCCTTTCCGCTCCTGTTTTTGAGCAGTATTGGAAGGGCGAGCCGATGAGTTACAGAATGCAATTCTGGAAAGATCATCCAGAGTATAACCCATTAAATGCCATAAATTTGCAATAGTCTTTTCGGATGCCCACAGCTCTTCTATTGCATATAAAATTTGATCAGTGATATCTGGAGGCAAACCCACATAAAGTCTAAATTGAATGGCCGGTGTTGATGACGATTCCAAAAAAAATTCGTGCGGCGCTAAAAATCTACGAATCCGTCTGGCGATGGTGCATACCGCTGTTGCGGACAAATGCGCGGCTAAAGGAAGGCTTCGCCCATCGGTGCGAGGTGAATAATCTACCTCCCGCGGACCTTTGGATACAGGCCGCTTCCGCCGGGGAATCCTATCTTGCCTGGTCTTTGCTGGAAACCCTCGCGCCATTATTGCCCATTCACGTCCTGATTACCACCAATACCCGGCAGGGTCTGGATATTCTCCGCCGCGCCATTGATATCGTCTCCCAATCCAACCCTCTGATTACAGCCACCTGCGCGTATTTCCCCTTTGACCGGCCTTCCATTATGGAAAGTGCGGTGGCGTGCGTTCAGCCCAGGCTTATGGTGCTTCTGGAAACGGAAATCTGGCCGGGCCTGATGGCTGCGCTGAAAAAGAGCCGCCGGAAAATCCTTCTGGTCAATGGCCGGCTGACCCCCAGAAGTCTCAAGCACTATCTACTGTGGCCGTCCTTCTGGAAAACCCTTGGCCCGGACCGGGTGCTCGCGATTTCCAATGACGACGCCCGCCGGTTTGCCGCTCTCTTCGGTCCGGAACGGGTGGAAACCATGTCCAATATCAAATTCGACCGGTTGGAGACAAAAACAGAAAATAGCGGCAATCCACTCAGCAAATGGTTGCCGGAAGCCATCCCCTTTCTGGTGCTGGGTTCCGTGCGCGAACCGGAAGAAGAAGCGGTGGGCCTGATGATTAAGGAAATAGCCTCGCGTGCGCCGGAAACCGTCATCGGTCTTTTCCCGCGTCACATGCACCGCCTGGACGCCTGGGGGGAACGGCTGACCCGGCTGAATATTTCATGGCAATTCCGGTCATCATTAAAAAACACCCCCGCGCCCCCCGGAACCGTTATCTTATGGGATACGTTCGGCGAGTTGAACCATGCGTATGCGATCGCATCCGCCGCATTTGTCGGAGGGAGCCTCGCGCCCCTGGGCGGGCAAAATTTCCTGGAACCCATGATTCACGGCATTGTTCCGGTGATCGGGCCGTTCTGGGACAATTTCGCCTGGGCGGGAATGGAACTTTTTGAGCAGGGCCTGGCGGTCAAACTCCCGGACGGTCCTGCAAGCGCCGCCGAACTGGTGAGACAATTAAGCCGCCCAAAACCGGGACCGTCCCGGCAGGCTGCCGCCATCCATTATATTGAAGCGCGAAAAGGCGGCACGCGCAAGGCCTGCCGGGTGATTGAAGAGTACCTTCGGCCCTAACGTATTTTAAACACCAGACGGCCGGTCACCGAACCTTTTGACACCATCACATCCTCCGGGTTGATTTTAAGAATCATATACCCGCCAATGGGTTCTCTTTCCCTGCAAATTTTCCCGTTAATGACCGCCATCCGCCGCCCAACATCCTGGGACCAGGAAATTGCCTGAAGAACCATTTCTGGATCATGAATAATGTCCGGCGATCTCTTTGGGGTCGAAGCCTCCGGTAATGTGTTCGCGGGGGGAGCTTCGGATTCCTGAGACATTTCGTGTTCATCCGCCGGTGGGGATGGGGACGGCTCCGTCTTGTCGATGGTTTCTTCCGGCAAATTATTGTCCTCCAGCACAACGGCCACGACATCCTTATCAGACACCGAAACAGGTGCCTTGTCCTGGAAAGATACTGGATTGCGGGGAGGCGTTACTGGCGTGGACGGCCGGGATAACGGGGCGGCCTCTACAACCTCCGGAACCTTCGCCGCTGGCGCGGGGTCTTTATGGACTTTCCCAGTCAATGCCACGACGCCGTAACCCGCCAGTCCAAAAAGAACCATACTGATAACCAGCCCTCCGGCAAGGGAAGTCCACCTCCATCTCCTGTCATTCCGAAACTCCGGCCGCAACGGGTGGCCCGAAGGTTCGGTTGTTTCCTGTTCAAGTTTTTTCAATGCTTCCAGAATCGCGCTCACGGTTTCCCCTCCGCCCTGTTTTCGCCATCCGTCAGATCCGCCGCCTTGCCCGCCTGCATAAAACCGGGTTCCCATAGATGGGGAATGTCAAAGTGGGGCGTTTCGTTATACAGCGCGATCTGGGTCAGGGCTCCCACGAATCCGTCCACCGGAATGCCGTGCCGGGCCTGAATCTCTTTAATGATGTCCTGTGTTTTTACATCAAATAGACCGTTAATAGGGATATCGTCATACCCGATGTCCCGCAAATGGAGTTTTAAAGCGATAATCGATTCCTCCGAAGCACTTGCCGCAACCATTCCCGTATAATTATAAAAATTTTTCCAGAAAACAAAGCCTGTACCGCTGAACCAATGCATGACTTCCGGGATTGACGCCTCCATTGGTTGACCGGTTTCATCAAAAATCAGGGTCATGGCATCCGGAGACGCCTTCACCAAAAGGGCGTATACCGGACGCCGATCCAGGGGATGAACAAATTTCAGTATGGCCGGAAGATTCAGGGCCACCAAGCGACTGAGATTCTGATCAACAGCCATTGCGGTCAACCCGTTTTGCCGGGCCGCCAGAGGAAAAAACGTCATATCATTTTGAATTTCATCTATGCCTGATTGCTGTTTTGGATCGATTCCCCAGCATTTCAAGAGATTGATAAACGCTGTTTTTTGAGAAGCAGACCGGGTGGAAATCAGACGTTCCTGAAAATTGGCCGAAGGCTCCGGCGGAATGGCAGCGGATATTTCAGGTTCGGGAGTCAAAGGCAAGGATTCGGCCGGGGATACTTTCGGCAGGACATCGGATGGCTTTTCCGGCTCGGCATGAGGAACTTTTCGGCCATCCGGCGATGACACCCCTGCCCTGCCCCTAATGCCCATTTGAACAAAATAATTCCCGACGCCCGACTGATATGCCAGCGCGATCATCAGAACCGCGCACAGGGCCGCCAGGGCCAAAACACGCTTCCGTCCCGGCGCTATTATGGTCTCGCGGTTGATTGCACCCCGGGTGGCCAGTTCCAATAAGGCGGTCCGGCCGGTCCGGCCGGTCACCCGGCGCTGGTTCCGCCCATACGCGGTAAGCAAGGCCCGGTCGCAGGCGATATTGATAAGCCGGGGCACCCCTCTGGAAAACCGGTAAATACGCCGGATGGCGGCGTTTGAAAAAATCTCCGCCGGTTTCTGGGCCGCCACCGATAGTCGATGCGCGATATATTGCCGGGTCTCATCAAAACTTAAGGCGGAAAGGCGGCAACTTAACGAAATGCGCTGCCCGAGCTGGCGCAGTTCATAGGAATCCAGCATTTCCGATAATTCCGGCTGGCCCACCAAAATAATTTGAAGGAGTTTGTCTTTTGTGGTTTCCAGATTGGACAGCAGCCGTATTTGTTCCAGCACGTCCTTGCTTAAATTCTGGGCCTCATCAATCAGCAGAATCACACGGCGGCCTTGGGCTTTTTTCTCCATTAAAAAGGCGTTCAGGGCGTCCACCAGGGCTTTTTTGGAATCATGATGCGCGGCCACGCCGAATTCGTCATTAATGGCCCGAAGCAGATCCAGGGCGTCCATGCGGGGATTAAAAATATAGGCAAAATCGATATCGGGGCCTAAATTTTCCAGAAACGTCCGGCACAATAATGTTTTGCCGGTGCCCACGTCCCCGGTGATTTCCACAAACCCCTCCCCGTCCGTCACCGTGTAATTCAGATGGGCCAGGGCCTCTTCATGGCTTTTACTCAAATACAGATAGGCCGGATTGGGCACCAGTTTGAAGGGTCGTTCCTGAAAACCGAAAAAATGATTGTACATCAGCACTGCCTTTGGGGGTCACTTACTGTTATTTTCGATAATGCACGATATAGCCGCACCGCAATATCTATAAAGACTATTTAAAATCTTTACAATAATGAAATCCGGGCTTTCCTGCGCCGTAATTTGATGTTTTATTCAGATATGGCTGTGCTATAATATTTTATTTTTTAAACCTTTGGATGAAAAATCCCGCAAAATTCATGATACAGATCACCGACACGCTGTTTATCGACGAGGACGAGCTGATGTTCACGGCCTCCCGGAGCGCCGGTCCCGGCGGCCAGAATGTCAACAAGGTCAATACCCGCATCACCTTGTGGTTTAATATGGCCGCGTCCCCAAACCTTTCCCCGGAACAAAAAGAGCGGATTGTCGCACGTCTGTCCACCCGCGTCAGCAAGGACGGCATCCTCCGGGTCGTGTCCCAGGGCAGCCGGAGCCAGCTCGCCAACAGGGACACGGCGATTCTGCGATTTACAGCCTTATTGCAGGAGGTCTTGACCGATCTTCCGCCCCGGAAACCAACCAGAATTTCCCGTCAGGCGAAAGCGCGGCGGGTGGATGAAAAAAAGCTGATCGGCATCAAAAAGAAACAGCGGGGCCGGGTGACGCTGCCGGGGGAAGAATGAGATTTTGGATTGGTGATTGGTGATTGGTGATTTAAATTGATTTCAGATCGTTAAACCATGCAACAGGAGATAAAATATGACTTTTTTGATTATTCTTGGCATTATCGTTGCCGTCGTGTTCGGTCTGGTCGCTATTTACAACAGCCTGGTGACGTTTCGCAACCGCTATAAAAACGCCTTTGCCCAGATCGATGTCCAACTCAAGCGGCGCTATGACCTGATCCCCAATCTGGTGGAAGTGGTGAAAAAATACATGCAGCATGAGCGGGAAACCCTGGAAGCGGTCATCCGTGCACGGAACGCCGCTGTCACCGCCAGCAACGCGGCCTCCGGAAATCCGGGGGATCCGGCGGCCATGACGAACCTCTCATCCGCCGAAGGAATGCTCACGGGCGCCCTGGGAAAACTCTTTGCGCTGTCGGAAAGCTATCCGGATTTAAAGGCCAATCAGAATATGGCCCAGCTTCAGGAAGAGCTGTCCTCAACGGAAAACCGGGTGGCTTTCGCCCGCCAGGCCTTTAATGATGCAGTCATGGCCTACAATATCGCAAGAGAAAAATTTCCGAATTCCATTATTGCGAACATGTTCAACTTCTCTGAAGCCCAGCTTTTGGAGTCCACGGAATCGCCGGAAGAGAAAAAAGCGCCGAAGGTGACATTCTAAAAAAAACCCGCATTGGTCAAAATTTCGACATACGGAATCCAGAATTCAGGAGTCAGAATACAGAATTAAAAAAGGATGATATCATTTTATTCTGACTTCCGGCTTCTGGCTCCTGAATTCTTATTCTTGTTTTGCCAAAGCCGATGAACATGGTCGAAAAAATGATCAAGCCCAAAAATTTATAAGCAGAGGCGGCCATGAATTTCTTTGAATACCAGGAACAGTCCAGGGAAAAAACCGTTCAACTTGTTTTTTTAATGATTGCAGCAGTTTTTGCCATCATTTGCGCCGTCTACCTTGCGGTCATGGCGGTCTTCTTTTCTCAGGGCGCGGGGGGTTTGGGATTTAATCCTTCGATGTTCGCAGGCGTTGCAGGCGTCGTTGTGCTGCTGGTGAGCGGCGGCAGTGCGGTGAAAATGGCGGCCCTGCGCCGGGGGGGCGATTATGTGGCCCAGAGCCTGGGGGGCCGGCCGGTACATCCCGAAACGCAGGACGCCAGAGAAAAAATGCTGATGAACGTGATTGATGAAATGGCGCTTGCCTCGGGAATCGCCGTGCCCGCCGCCTATGTGCTGGACCAGGAAAAAGGGATGAACGCATTCGCGGCAGGGGACAATCCCACCAATGCCGTGGTGGCGGTTACCAGCGGCACCCTGAACCAGCTTTCCCGGGACGAACTCCAGGGGGTGGTGGCCCATGAATTCAGCCATATTTTAAACGGCGATATGCGGCTCAATATGCGGCTCATCGGAATGATCAGCGGCATTATGGTCCTTGCCTCCGCCGGACGGATCGTCCTGCGCGGCACAAGACCGAACTCCGGCTTCAGCGTCAGCCGGGGTCAAAGCCGCAAAGGCAATGGTGCGGGGGCGATCCTGCTGATGGGACTGCTGCTCCTGATCATCGGTTATATCGGGGTTGTGGCGGCGAGGATCATCCAGAGCGCGATTTCACGGCAGAGGGAATTTCTGGCGGACGCCTCGGCGGTCCAGTTTACGCGCAACCCATTAGGCATTGCCGGGGCGTTGAAAAAAATCGGCGGATTTACAAAAGGCTCCCTGGTTCGCGTCCCGCAGGCCCAGGAAGCCAGCCACTTGTTCTTCAGCTCGGCGATCAGTACGATTTTTGCCACCCATCCCCCGCTTGCGGAGCGCATCCGGCGCATTGATCCCGGCTTTTCCGGAGAATTTCCCGCCATCTCTGAAACCATCACGCCCCTTGAGGACGAAACACCCATGACCCCATCGGCCTCTTTATTTTCTGATGCGCCCCAGGCCTCGCAACTGGCTCCCGGCCAGGTCACGGAAGCCGTGGGGGTCATTTCTCCGGAACAGGTGCGGTACAGCGCCATGCTCCTTCAATCCATTCCCGCCGCCATCCGCCGGGAACTGACCGATCCCATGGGCGCATCCAGTGCGGTTCTTGCCCTGCTGCTTTCCCATGATGACCACGAAAAAAACCTTCAAATCAAAGCCATCCGGCCGATTTTTCCCGAGGAACGGATTCCCCACGTCAACAGCCTTGGCATCATGTTGGCGGAAGCAGATCCCGAATTGCGGCTGCCCCTGGTGGATCTGGCCATGCCCATGCTGCGCCGGATGTCTCCCCAGCAGGTAAAGACCTTCAGGGAGGGCATGAAATTGCTCACGGAAGCCGACGGACATTTGAACTTTTTTGAATTCGCCATCGGTTTGATTGTCACCGCCCGGCTGGAGCAGAAAACCGGAATCCTGCGCGGGCGCTATGGGTTCAAAAGCATTGAGCCCCTGATGGCGGATGCCGCGGTCCTGATCGGCAAACTGGCGCTGGCGGGGCATGATGATCCGGTCCATGCGCAAAAAGCATTTACCGCCGCCATGGAGCGGATTCCGGGGCACACCAATGGCGAGGAATCTCAGCATATGGCCGATCCATCATTTTCAAAAGTCGAGATTGCGATTTCACGCCTTTCCAGCGCAACGCCGGGGGTCAAAAAAACCATCCTGGACGCCTGCGCTCACTGTGTTTTGTTTGACCGGACGGTTTCAACGGTTGAAGCGGAAATGCTCCGGGCGGTGGCCTACGCCCTGGATCTTCCGCTGCCGCCGTTTCTGATGAACCGGTCAAAAAAATAGCCCCAAAGGTGGAAAAAATCATCAGAAACCAGAATTCGCCGGTTCCGGCCCCTCATCCATTCTCTCCACCGGATTCCGGGCCCGACCCGCAACTCCCGGCGGGTTTTCCGTTTACGTCCCGGTTTATCAATATCAAAAACTTCCGGCTGCATTATGTATTTGAGGGTTCCGGCCCTCCGCTGATCCTTCTTCACGGCGGCGGCACTTGGTTATACTCATTTCACAAGAATATACCGGTGCTTGCCAGACATTTTGCCGTGTATGCCTTAGACATGCCCGGCCATGGATTCACCCGCTCCCTGTCTGGAAGCAGGCCGTATAATTTTCATACCGCTTGCCATGCAATTCTTGAATTCATGAATATGCTGAAAATTGAAAAAGCCCATATCGCAGGGCATTCCTGGGGAGGGGGATGGGCCATCGATTTTGCGGGGAGACACCCTGAACGGGTACTCAAACTGGTATTGATGGATGCCAGCGGCATCAACCGGCACGAACGGCTGGCGTGGGAATTGCTGAAATATCCATTGATCGGGGAACTGTTGGCGCATTTTTTCTCCCGGCAATCCGTAAAAAGGGGTTTAATGCTTTCCTTTTATAACCAGTCCCTTGTCACCGATGACCTGATTGACATGATATATGCGCCCTTGCAAAATCTTGACAACCGGAAAGCACAATTGCAGTATTCCCGAAATATGGACTGGGAAAAAACAAAAGCCGCCTTGCCGGATATCCGCATACCGGCGCTCATTATCTGGGGGAAGCAGGACCGCTATATTCCGGTGAAATTCGGCAGGCGGATGAAACAGTTAATGCCCAATGCCCGACTTGAACTCATTGATAAATGCGGCCATTCCAGCCACAACGAATATCCGGAGATTGTCAACCGGCTCATCAGCGACTTTCTTCTTTAGGCCGCCTTCACGAATATTTTTTTGAAACTTTTCCTTTCTCCCAGGGTTTAATGGTTTAAACAAGGCGCAAAAAAAACGCGGCTCAACCACCGGTCTTATTTTTCATAAAACCCAAAAAACCTTACAAAAGAGAGGAAACCCCCATGAAAACAGCAAAACATCTTTTTATCCGTATTGCCTTTATTCTTGCCATCACCCTGGTGCTTGCCCCTTCCCAGGGACTTGCAAAAAACAATCAAAATCAAAACGGTCAACATGGCGGCGGGGCCGGAATGAATTTCGTCGTTTCCGGACTCCCTGTGGAAGACCTGAGCGTTGAAGAGGAAGCGGGCCTTCTTCTCATGCGCGAAGAGGAAAAACTGGCCCGGGATGTTTATACATATCTTTATGACACCTGGCAGGCCCCGATTTTCGATAATATCGCCTTAAGCGAACAGCGCCACATGAACGCCATCAAGCTCCTGATCGATAAATACGGTCTGGTTGACCCGGTGGCGGACCCGACTGCGGGGGTATTTACGAATCCGGACATGCTGGCTTTGTACAACCAATTCACTACCCAGGGAGACCTTTCCCTCATCGATGCCCTGACCGTCGGGGCCACCATCGAAGATCTGGATATCAAGGATTTGCAGGATTTGATCGCCCAGACCGATAACGCCGACATCGCCCAGGTTTATGCGAACCTGCTCCGGGGCTCCCGGAACCATTTGCGGGCCTTCACCTACCGCCTGTCCCTGCTCGGCGTCACCTATGAGGCGCAATATATCACTCCCGAAGAACTCGAAGAGATTATCACTTCCCCCATGGAAACCGGTAACATGAACGGCAAAGACAATTCAACAAAAGGCGCGAAAGTCCGGGCCGCAGGCAATATCGGCATGAACGGGAATGGCGGAACCTGCCCCAATCTTTGATCCGCCAATCTGTAATCACGTCCAGAAACCAAAACGGGTGGCCAGAAAAGGCCGCCCGTTTTTTTATACCTTTTGTGTTGCTGTAAAGCAGACGTTATGACTTCGCCCCGTCCGCCCGCCGCAATTGGGCCAGACGAAGCCTGAGCTGTCCGGCCCAGAAATCAAAGGCGTCCTGAACATCCCCCCATTTGGTGAAATTGCCGCTGGCAATCACCTTTCTCCCGGCCCGGCCGTCGATGGCCGCGCCAAGCTGTTCCCCGGTCAGGGAATCCAGAAGCTCGGCCTCAATATTGGCCTCCCCCACGGAAGAATGGGTGCCGGTGGCGGCCAGCTTTAATGTCGAAACCGCCAGCCCGACAGGGATAAGGCTGGAAAGGGTGTTCAATACCACCCTCGCTCCCCTGGCCTCCGTCAGGGCGATCCGGAGCCGCATTACCTCCGGCCCCGGCGTGTCGACAATGACAAAATCCTTTGACAGTTCCCGCCGCATGGCGGCATCCAGATAGCTGACCGCGGCGGTAACCTCTTTTTCGGGCAGCTCCGCAATCTTCGATTTTTCAGCGGCCCGGACTTCTATCGGATCAATCATAATTTTTTCGTATTTTGCGAAATTCACCGCCGGGTTCCGGTAAACAAGCTGAGCCTGGCCGGATTTGCCGGGTTCCAGCCTGGAATAGTCACCCAGAAAACCGGTTTGCGCCAGTTTTTTTCCCCGCATGGGGGTATGACATCCTGCGGCAACCACTATCAACACCGCAATGAGCAACCATAGGCCCGTCATTTGCAAAATATTTTTCGTTTTCATTGTTTTGTTCATTTTTCCAATTCCTTTTTCAGGTGGCTGTTTATTTACCGCCCAAAAACATCCGCCCTTATCTCGGCGGCGCATGGGACTTTAAAAACGCCAAACGATCAGCGGTTATTTCGGCTATGCCGTCGGTCAGGGCCATGACGTGAAAGCCTCCCTGTACAACCACCAACCGGGCATGTCCTATTTTCTGGGCCGCCCATGTTGCGTGATCCATGGGAACATCCGCATCATGGGTTCCGTGAATGATAAGGGTCGGGGCCTGAACGCCTTCCAGCGGCAGATCGCCGATTCCGGCAAGCTGGACCAGATCATTGTCCATGCCCTTTTCCCGCAACTCGCCGGGGCTCATGGATTTGATGAGATTTTTTAATACCTCGGCCCGCTGTTTATCTTTTAGGATATGCTCCACCAGATCTTGACGGGCGTCCCCGCCGAGCGTGCTTTCCATGCCCACAACGGACAGTCCGACGGCCTTTGGCGCATAACGGGCGGTAATGTCCGACGTCCAGAGAAACGGATCGTCATACATGAGGTATCCGAAAAAAATCCTTTCCCGGAAATTCTCCGAATTAACGGCATAGCGCCGGGTGACGGCGCATTCCAGGATCAAGGCCCAGACCCGTCCCGGATGATGATGGGCGAAATAGACGGCCGGCGGGCCGCCGGCGGAATACCCGAGCACCGCGACCCGGTCGATGCCCAGGGCGTTCATAAGAGCGGCTGCTGCGTCCGCCTGCTCCGGGTAGGTTTTTCCGACCGACAGCGGCGTTCGAACATATCCCGGCCTGGACCAAGCCAGCACACGGAAACCCTTGCCGATCATATCGCCGAACAGGGCTTGCGCCTGATCATACCCGCCCGGCCCGCCGTGCATGATCATGAGATACGGTCCGGTCTTTCCATAAACCGCATACTCAATGGGGCCTTTCCGGGTATTCGCCAGTTGAGCGCCGGAATACAGCGACCTAAGCAGGCTTTTCTTCCATTTAATATAAGGTCCGTAAGATTCTCTCGCCTTTGCCAGCACCCGCCAATCCGGCAGAGGCTTTTCGCCGGCGGCCGACTGGCGAAGAGCGGTGTCGCTGATACAGGCGGCGACAAGAAAGGCGAGACCGAACAACACGCCGGTGAGAACACAATATGGTTTGATCATGGACGGTCTCCGAAACGCCGGCAAAGCGGAAGGAACATCGAACAAAAAAGGGCGAACATGACCCACGCCGCTTTGGGCACGGGTCATGGGCTGCCTTACGGCTATTGTTTCTGATGAATATTCTTCACGCTATAGGTGATGAAGGTGGGTGTGTCCCCCATGCCCTTCCGGCTTGCCGGGATCCAGTAGCCGTTGGCGTCGGGTTTCAGCCAGTAGCCGGTGACATCAAAACTCGTCACATGACCGGTCTCCGTGGGATCGGTATTTTCCAGCTCAATCGCCACAGAAACACCTTTTTTCACCGACGAAGAAGAATAGATTTCGAACGAGCCCTCAATTCCCGCGCCGATAATATGTTTCACTTCCGCCCCGATTTTAAAATCCATATAGGCGCCGACGGATGTGGTGGTGTCCGTCTCGACTTCCCAGTCAATGCCGTTGGTGCTGACATCGGTCCATGTGCCGATCTGGGTGGGAAAGAGCGCGGTGTATTTTGCGGGGTCCGTGTCGCCTGAATATGTGTATGTGGCCAAACGCTCCATGTCGTCAAGAGACCCGTGGGGAGGGATGTCCAGGTATGGGAAAGGCACATTATCACAGCCATCGGGGCCGACTTCCGGCTCAAAGGTCCGTTTTATAATTTGGGCGCTCAATACTTGAATGGGATAGGCGAAAATGCCGCTCGGCTTTCCGTCCAGGCCGTACCATTCTAACGTGCCGGTTTTGAATTTCGGCACCAGATAAAAGGCCATGACCTGGCCTTCCACGTTCTGGTAAAGCTTGTCCGTGGTTTTAAAAGTATAGGTGACGGCCTTGTCATAGGAGCCGCTGAGACCGGCGCTGAATTCCATGGTGATGGGGCTCTTTTTGCCGGTTTCCACATAGGGTCCGCCCTTGATTTCGCCCCCAATGGTCTGGGTGGCTTCGGAGGACAGGCCAAACGCCGTATTGGTGCAGGCTTTCACAAGACAATTATGGGTTTCCGGCGTGTCGCCATTAAGGGCAAAGGGCGGGGAATCCACCAGGGCCACCAGAGGCCAAAGGTAAAAGGTTTCCTTTTCATAATCCGACAAATCCGCAGTGGTGTCGGAGATGGGCCACCAGTATCCCGCGTGGTCCACCAGGTCCATCTTCCAGTCGCTGTTCAGCTTTGTGGAATTCTTCCATTCCCCGTTGAAAATATAGAAAAGCGCATCATACCGGTATTTGGAATAATTGGTGCTGTCGGACACCTGCTGATAATACACCGCGCCGGTGGGTATCCAGTTGTTGGTGTCGGTATCATGGGTATGGATATCGCTCATCCACGCCCCGGTGATTTTGTCAAAATACTGGTAATAAACAGTGCAGCCGTCGCACCCCTTCCAGATGAGGGCCATGAGGTCCTCGCCGATATCGGCCAGACTCGGCCCGCAGCCCGTATCCGGGAGCTTCCACCGGCTGTCCGAATCCGTTTTCAGAACAGAGGGGATATATTCATTGCTGGCATTTTTCTCAAAGGCGATATGATGGACATAGCCTTTTTCATCCGCCCGGTATGCCAGATACGTCACGCCAGTGTCCTCGCCGGTCTGGTGGAACACCGCGCTCAAATGCCTGCCGGACCCGGTGGCGCCGCCGGAAACCATTTTCATGCCATGCCAGCTTCCGGAAGGATAGCCGGCCTTATCGATATCGAGACAGGCGTAGTAAATATCGTCATCGCCATTGGGGATCCAGTAAACCTCAATCCACTGGTGAAGCGTATTGTAAACAGCGGCGTAACGGGTGCCGGGGTCCAGAATATCATCGTTCACCACCCGGTAAAGGCCCTTCCATTGGTTGTCCTTGGGGTCCAGATAGGCATAATCCAATTTGCCGCCGGTGCCGGTGATGAACAGATACATGACCTTGTTCGCCACGATGGGGGTTGTCAGGGCCTGGGTATGCTGGATGTCACTTCCGGTTTTCAGGGTGAATGTATCGGTCATGGAAGATCCGTTCCATGTCTTGTAATGGATTTCGTTGGAAGAAGAATCCTCAGTGGAATAAAATACCCAGAGAAGTTTATTCCAAAAAACCGCGGCGGCGTTATTGTGGGTTTCCGGACCGTCATAAGAAGTGCTTCCCAGCAGCGGCGGGTGTTCCAGTTGGGGAAATCGCGTGGAACTGTTGCTTTCACAATCATCGTCGCAGCCGTAAATAAAGAGCGAAAACAACAGAGCGGATAAAAGAAAAAGAGGCGTCATCCAAACAAATTTTGATTTCATGTCATGAACTCCTTTTGCATATTAGAAAGAAACTGTAAAAAAAGCCTGTTTTTCTTAATCATCGGCCATAATGGACCCGGAAAGGTCCGGCAATGGAATTAAAAAGCAAGTCCTTATTTCCCAGATATTGCAGAATCGCATACGCGCCGTTTCCAAAATTGACGTCGCCGAAGATCGTCCGGTGGACAGTTATACCGGTATCCCAATCCAGTCCGGTGATTTCCCATCCGTCTTGCGGCGTATATCCGTTGATAAGGGCCATGTTGCCAGAGCGGCTATGGATGGGAACCATGCTGGTGGATGAGACATCGGATCGCGTCCAAACGGAGTACCACTCGTCTGCTGCCGGCTCCCATTCAAAACGCTCAACGCCATAGGAGGAATCATATACCGGACCCATGACTGAGACCTGAAGGATTTTGTTCTGGCCGACAATATCATTGCTGACCGTTTCCGGAATATTATTCACCACAAATGCCCCGTACCCATTTACCACGACGGACTGCTCAGACTGTATCCAGTCGGGAGCAGGGGAAAAACCGCAGGTTGCCTGAATCTGGCCCGCGATGCGCCGTGATGCCGTTCCCGGTTTCTGGACAAATCCATCGGGGATGGCATCTCGCCAGAACGCCACCAGCTTCATCCGCTCTGATCCGTCGGTGATTACCACAAGTTTATCAGCGTTGTCTCCGAAACCCATAAGCGTCGGTGTGGAGCCTGTGCCTTGATCGAATTTGATGATGGGCGGCAATGCCGCTGCGGTGTCATACGGGCAAGACCATGCGCCGTCGTTTTCATCATCGGAAAGAATCGTCCCGGTCCAGACAAGCTTGTACATCAGCTTATTGCTTGCCACATAAATGCCATTATTTTCATCCACCGAAAGCGAGTTACTGATCGCCTCATCTGCTCCCATCCGATAAAAAGAGGCTGAATTGAGATTGAAATCACGATCGATAACCGCTACCCCGTTTGTAAAGCCGACCACTACATATCCGTCATAAGTCATGGAAACACTGCTGATTCTTGTGTTTGCCGGCGGGGCGGGATTGTTGCCCTGAATCTGATCAGCAATATTCTCCAGCACATGACGGATGTGGATGCCATCGGAAGGCTTGTTCGGATTGATCAGTTCAAATGCATAGAGGTTTCTGCCATAATTGGCGTAAAGCACGTTGTTTTTATCCACTACCGAATAAGTGCCGTTTCCAAACCGGGCTGCATAATTGTCGCCGAAAAGACTTTTGAGGTAATCATCCATCTCCGTCACGTCCATTCCAATTGCGGATGACTCCCCAAAAGCACGAAAGCTGGTATCCGGAATTGCCGGCAATGCATTACCGGATGCATCGGCGAGGGCCTGGAAAGTGGCCAGCGGAGCCCACTGCCCGTCGCCACCATATATGTAGCTGACGCGGTCGGTGCCGACTCCCCACATATAGTTCCTGTTCGTGGAGGCAAGGGTGATGATGTTGACGGGGCCGCCCAGGGAAATGAACTGCTGGCCAGGGTCGACGTTGAACACCCCGGCAGGCGGCCCATAGGGGGTCGAATCGCTCTGGGACGAGTCAAAATGCGTGATGCCGTATAAATCGGAAGACAGATAAGGATTTGGCCTCGCCCGGTTTGTCTGTTCATCGCAGTCGTCCGAATTGCAGGCAGCCAGCGTCATCATCATGATGGCAAAAACAAACAGGCAGCTTAAACGCAGGAATTTTCGTTTACGGTCTGAAATTGACTTCATAAATAACCTCCATTGTGATTGTTAAAGAGATAAAAACATCGATCAGGGCGGGGCCGAAGAGAAGCCGCCTGGCTAATTTTCTGGTTCAGGAGAGAAACCTCAGAAGAGCGGGTCATTCAAATCGCAGGCTTGGGCCAGGGAGAAAAGCCAGCGTTTCTTTAGGTTTTTTATGATATCTTTCAGTCATATGCAACATAATGTCAATGATGAAAACCCTTTTATTCGTAAAAATCGCCGCGATTCGGCATTCCATAGTGAAGTGATGGTAATGCCCGCCCTTACAAGGTTCTCAAAAACTCTTTACAAGCGAACATTCATCCATTTATAATTATTATCTCATTGTTTTTATAAATTTTTTCAGGTCATCCTTACACTTATATTATTAAATTCACTGGAGGTCTTTTATGTGGCGAAAATCCGTTCCGCTGGTCCCCCTGCTGTTCATTGTCATTCTGTTTGTTTCTTTTGTTTTACAGGGATGCAATGACGATGATGGCAACTCCGCCAAAACGCGCCACCCTCTGTTGGGGAACACCGAAACCGGGGTTGCCACCCATGACAATGCGACCGGTGTTTTCTATAATGAAAAACTCTGGGTTTTCTATCCCACCGAGGATTCCAGCGACAACGAGCTCCATTATAAGAAGTTCGATGGCGAAGACCTGTCGGACGGACATACCCTGAAAATCGACGACGATACGCAAAACACCAAAGCTCAGATATCTCCGGTGGTTGCCGATAAATTGCTTTATGTTTTCTTTACCGGCAAAAGCGGAACCATCCACTTTACCTATAAAAACGCGATAACGGATGACTGGAACGGTCTCTTTACCGTGGAAAACGATCATTTCAAGGCGGTTTCGGACCCCGATCACCGATGCGCTGCGGTTTACAATTCCGTCACCCGGTGTATCGAGGTTTATTGGTCCCCCGATGAATCCGGCGAGATTCATTACGCCTATCACGCCATCGACAACGCCGGGTTCCCGGCCGGTAAATGGAAGGGGGGCGTGACGGTTCCGGGAAGCATTTCTTCGGCCGGAAATTACAGCGCTGTTTTTTATGAAACCGGAGAAGGCAGCGGGGAGACAATGCTCGCATTTCGCGACCGCAATTCATCAACGGGGCATGTTCACCATATTATCTATGATAATCCGGGGGGCCAGAACAGCACGGATTATGTTGTCTCTGTTCAGAAAACCGATACGAATGTTCAATGGGATATGATGGAATCCAGCGGAGCGCCCTACCTGGTGGATCTCGGGGAGGAAAAAATCGCCATCACCTGGAAAGGCTGTCATACCTGCCAGCGCATCTATCGTCAATATTACAATAAATCCCAGGGCCAATGGATTGATCATTATGAGTCGACGCTGCCCGACAGCAACAACTGGTCGCCGACGGGGGTTGTCTACTATGAGAAAAAAAAGGATGATGCAAATGCCGACATGGGATATCGCTGGGACTCGGTATTTTATGTGTTTTACGGCAATTGGATTACCGGGACGTTATCGCAAAAAAGCCAATGGAAAATGACTTCCGTTGAGGACATCGGTTACTGGTGGCCGGTAGACCACCAGAACCTTGATTTCGCCGAAGCCGATATGATCAACGACACTTTCTATTTATGGCCCCTGATCGCCCTGGTGGATTCCCCGCCATTTGTTTTGAATGGATGGGAACAGGACCGGAATTATTGCAACCGGGTGAACTGCACGGAGGTGTCGGTGGGCAAACTGTCCTCCGATAAAACCATGATGGAAGGTAAATTCACGGTTGGCCCGTATGTTGAAACCGGGCATAAATGTCCCCTGACGTTTGAACTTTCCATGGGGATCAGCGGGTCGCGCGAGACATCCACGACCTATGAGGTCAAGACAGATGACGTTTTATCGCAAAATCTTGAAGGTTTTGTAATGGCCTTTTATCTGGCCCCGAAATTTACCATTTCCAGGATGGAATGGTATCGCGCCAATAATGGTTCATCAGATAATATCACCTATACCGAAACGGGGATATACGCCTACCCGATGAAGGTGACGGGAGGCAATATTCAAAAACAGGTTTTCCAGCCGGAGGAGGGACCCTTTCCCGAAGCTTATATGCCCGAAGCGTCTGAAACCTATCTGGATATTCCGACGCATGGCTCGGAAGACGACCGGGCCCGTCTGAATACTTACAAATACGCCGGAGATAAGAACCCCGCAAACTTCCCTACCTATATGGATTCCCCCTCCAAGACCTGGGCCACAAGCTCCCCGACTTTCATCGACCTGAAAATCAAGAGTGAAGAAGCCAGTTCCATCGGGTGCTACGCGGAATGTAAAGTCGGGTTCATGCTTAAAGAGAAGTTCGGCGCCGGCGTTGAAGGGTCATTTGATTTTTCCTATACGGTTGCAACGGAAGATGAGGATAATCTCAGTCTGGATATCTATTGCCCCGACGCGGATATATCCAATCCGGAACATGTGACCCATTTCACCGTGCAACCCTACTGGTTGAAAGCAAATAAAGACGGGTACTGGATTCCAGAATACCGGAAAAAAGCCGGAGACGCGCCGTCTTTCGTCACTTTCAGCGTGTCCAATGTTCAGCCTGCCCTGAAATGACAGTGATTGTGCAAGGAACGGATGGATTTATTTTGCTTTTTAAAAAATATCTATTCACCTCGGTAAGCGTTTAATATATAAACAAAGTGATAATGGAGCGGGCCGGTCACCAGACCCGGCTCCGATTATAACGTCTTTTGGCGGACCTCAAATCAGGGTGTATTACTTATGAGATTTTCAAACACTAAAAAACCGAGGCTGCTCATCGCTTCATGGATTACGATACTCTTTTGCGGAGTGGCATTATGTTTCACCGGCTGCAAAAAAGAACAACCGGCCGTCACTTCACCATCGCCCCCGGAGGTCTCGGTGATCACCATCGCGCCGCAGGATGTGCCGGTCGCCGCCGAATACGTGGCCCAGACCCGTAGTTCCCATCTGGTCAATATCCAGGCGAGGGTCAGCGGCTTTCTGGAAAAACGTCTCTACACGGAAGGGACAATGGTGCGAAAAGGGCAGGTGCTTTTTCAAATGGACGCCAAACCGTTTCAGGTCCAGCTCGATCAGGCGAAAGCCGCCCTTGCCAAGCAGGAGTCGGCCCTTGAAACCGCCCGCCTGAACCTTGCCCGCATCAAACCCCTCACCCTTCAAAACGCGCTTTCCCAGAAAGACCTGGATGACGCCACCGGCCAGCATCAGTCCGCGGCGGCAGCGGTGGAACAGGCGAAAGCGCAGATGGAAACCGCAAAACTGAATCTTTCCTATACCACCATCACGTCGCCAGTGGCGGGTCTGAGCAGCTCCGCCAGGCAGACGGATGGGGCCTATATCAATCCCCAGAACAGCCTGTTGACCACCGTTGAAGTATTGTCGCCCATGTGGGTGAATTTCAGCATTTCCGAAAACGACATGCAGCGGCACAGGGACCAGGTGGCGGCTGGTTTTTTGCGTGTGCCTAAGGATGGCGCCTTTGTGGTGGAAATCATTCTCTCGGATGGGTCGATTTTTCCGCACACCGGGCGGATCACTTTTGCGGAACCCTCATACAATCCCCAGACCGGGACATTTCTCATCCGCGCAAGCGTTGAGAATCCGGATGGCCTGCTGCGATCAAACCAGTATGTGCGCGCCAGGCTTACAGGCGCTGTCCGGCCAAACGCCATTCTTGTGCCCCAGCTGGCGGTTAGCCGGGGTGCAAAAGGCCAATTTGTATGGGTTGTAAGCGGCGGCAATACGGCGGAACAGCGACCGGTGACGGTTGGCGGCTGGCATGGGGACCAATGGTTTATTCTTGAAGGCCTCCAAAAGGATGACCGCGTCGTTGTTGACGGCGGGCTCACACTTCAGCCAGGCATGGCGGTGACGGCAAAACCGTTTGATGCATCATCAAACCCGCCGGCCGCGACTCCCGGCGCCAAAGCTGATGAAACTTTGAATACCGGCGGCAAAAATCCATAGAGGAGGCGGTCCCCTTGTTTTCCAAATTTTTTATCGAACGCCCCATTTTCGCAACGGTCATCTCCATTATCATCTGTCTGGCGGGGCTGGTGGCCCTGAAGGGGCTTCCCATCGAACAATACCCGGCCATCACGCCCGTTCAGGTAACGGTATCCGCCACCTATCCGGGGGCCGATTCCCAGACGCTGGCCGATTCCGTGGCCGCGCCCATCGAAGCCCAGATCAATGGCGTCGACAATATGCTCTACATGTCGTCATCCAGCTCCTCAAACGGGCAGCTCTCCCTCACGGTCTACTTTTCCCTGGACACGGACCCCGACATCGCCCAGGTGCAGGTGCAGAACCGGGTCAACCTTGCGTTGCCGCAGTTGCCGGACGCCGTGACCCAGCAGGGGGTTTCGGTCCAGAAAAAAGCGTCCTCCATCATGATGATGATCGCTGTCTTCGCCAAGGGTGGCCGATACAGCAGCGATTATGTGGCCAATTACGCCAATGTCTATGTTCTGGACGCACTCAAACGGGTGCCGGGAGCAGGACAGGCCCAGATCATGGGCGTTCCGGACCAGGCCATGCGCATCTGGATGAACCCGGACCGGATGGCCTCGCTTGCCATCACCACCAGCGATATTCAGCAGGCGGTGGCGAAACAGAACGCCTTATACGGCGCGGGCCAGATCGGGCAAAAACCCACTGACGGGTCGGTTCAGTTGACCTTTCCGGTAGTCACCCAGGGGCCTTTCACCGATCCGGCCCAGTATGAAAACATCATTCTGCGCGCAAGCCAGGACGGCAGCGCCATTATCCGGTTAAAAGACGTGGCCCGGGTGGAGGTGGGGCTGCGGCAATATATCGTAGACTCAAAGCTCAACGGCACCCCCGCCACTTTTATCGCCGTGTATCAGCAGCCGGGCGCTAACGGCCTGGCGGTTTCCGAAGCCGTCCGCAAGACCCTTGAAGACATGAAATCCAAATTTCCGGCAGGCATCGACTATGTCATTTCGTTAGATACCAATGATTTTGTGCGCCTGTCAATTGAAGAGGTCAAGCACACCCTGCTTGAAGCCATCGTGCTGGTGGTGCTGGTGGTGTTTCTCTTTCTTCAGAGCTTCCGCACCACCATCATCTGCGTGGCTGCCATCGTGGTGGCACTGGTCAGCACGTTTACGGGCATGCTCGCCCTTGGATTTTCCATCAACCTGCTGACCCTGTTCGGTCTGGTGCTGGCCATCGGCATGGTGGTGGATGACGCCATTGTGGTGGTGGAAAACGTGGAACGCAACATGACGCTCCACCATCTTCCCGCCAAAGAGGCCACCATCCGGGCCATGAGTGAAATATCCACTTCTCTTGTGGCCGTGGTGCTGGTGATGGCGTCGGTATTTATTCCAGCGGCGTTTCTGCCCGGCACCACCGGCCAGCTTTACAAGCAGTTCGCCATCACCATCGTCATTTCCGTGGCGGTGTCCGGTTTTGTGGCCCTCACCCTGACCCCGGCCATGTGCGGGATTTTACTGAAACACACCGCCCCTCCCCAGCGGGGATTCTTCGCCTGGTTCAATCGCGGAGTGGACGCCATCACCAGAGGATTCGGCCATGCCGTGGTATTTGTGATCAAACGCATGGCCGTGGCGTTTGCGGTTCTGGGGGTTCTGATCTGGGCCATGGTTCATCTTTTTACGGTGCTGCCCACGAGCTTCGTGCCCGTGGAAGACCAGGGGTATGTCATGGCGGCGATCATCATGCCGGATGCCGCCAGCCTTGACCGCACGACAGCGGTTTCAGAAAAAGTGGATGCCATTTTCTCCGAAATTCCGGGGGTTGAAAACCGCACCGAAATTTCCGGATACAGCCTTCTGGACGGCGGTTTCAAAACCAATGCCGGAACCTTTTTTGTCACGTTGAAACCCTTTGAGGAACGCTACGAATCCATCAAAAAAGCCCTGGCCGAAAACGCACGGGCCGTGCTGATGAATCTTCACGGCAAGGCCAGAAATATCAAGGAAGGCGCGGTGATTCCCATTGCACCACCGGCCATTCCGGGTATCGGCACCACGGGCGGATTTGAGTTCTGGATACAGGACACGGCCGCCGGAAAAACCGACCGGCTGGAACAGGTGACCCGGCAATTTATCCAAAAAGCGTCCGAGCAGCCGGAATTGACCGGGCTCAGCACCACCTTTCGCGCCACTGCCATGCAATTATGCGCGGATGTGGACAGGGAAAAAGCGACGCTCCTCGGCGTGCCGGTTCAGGACGTTTACAGCGCCATCCAGGCCCAATTCGGCTCTCTTACGGTAAGCCAGTTTAATGAATTCAGCCGCGTATGGCGGGTCATCCTTCAATCCGAACCGAAATACAGGCAGAACCCCGAAGACCTGACCCGGCTCTATACGCGATCAGGCCAGGACGAAATGGTGCCCCTGTCGGCGGTTGTCACCACCCGATGGGTTGCCGGGCCGGATCTTCTGCCGCATTTTAATGGATTTCCGGCGGCAAAGATCAACGGCAACGCCGCCTCCGGTTACAGCTCGGGCCAGGCCATCAGCGCCATGGAAAGGGTGGCGAAAGAAGTGCTGCCGGAAGGATATGCCTTTGCGTGGTCAGGCCTTTCATTTGAAGAAAAAAAAGCAGGCGGCGCGTCCTCCGTGGCCTTTGCGTTCGGGCTCATCATCGTGTTTCTCGTGCTGGCCGCCCAGTATGAATCCTGGACCCTGCCCTGCACGGTGATGATGGCGGTGCCTTTCGGGGTGCTGGGGGCCCTCACGGCGAACTGGATGCGGGGCATTGGAAACGATGTCTATTTTCAAATCGGCCTTTTGGTGCTCATCGGCCTTGGGGCGAAAAACGCCATTTTGCGGGTTTCCTTTGCGGTGGAGTTGCGCAAACAGGGAAAATCCATCATGGACGCCACTATTGAGGCGGGCGAACAGCGGCTGCGGCCCATTCTGATGACATCTCTGGCCTTCGCCTTCGGCGTTCTGCCCCTGGCCACGGCCATGGGGGCCGGGGCCAACGCCCGTCATTCCATCGGCACCGGCATTATCGGCGGCATGATCGGGGAAACCACCCTGGCCATGCTCTATGTGCCGCTCCTGTTCTATATTTTTGACCGCTTGACCGAACGTTTCCAGAAGAAAAAAGACCCGGCGATATCCGGAGAAGCAGCGCATCCTGAAAGCGCCGCCCTCCAGGAAAATATGCGCCATAAAACCGAGGGGGATTCCTGAATATGCGCCGCGCAAGATCTCACCTGATGATTTTATATTCCCTGATGGCCGTCACCGGTTTCCTTTCGGGCTGCGCCGTCGGTCCTGATTATGCCCGGATTGATGTCGAAACACCCGCGGTGTTTCTGTATAATGAAAAGGATGCCGTCAAAACCGCTAACCCCCGGTGGTGGGAACAATTTCAGGATCCAATGCTGGATGGATTAATCAAAGAGGCCATAGAAAACAACAAAAACGTCCTGATGGCGACGGCAAATATTGAACAGGCGGCGGCGGTACTCATGCAGGTCCGCTCCCCGCTGTTTCCCCAGACCGGATACAGCGGCGGGGCCGCGAACCAGCGCACCGCTGAATCAAACATTCATCTGCCGGACAATCCCAAGACTTCCTATCAGACGCTTGCCAGCGCAAGCTGGGAACTGGATCTCTGGGGCCGAATGAGAAGGCTTTCCGAGGCGGTCCAGGCGGACCTGCTGGCCACCCAGGAAGCACAGCGAGGCGTGATCCTTTCCCTGACCGCGTCGGTGGCAACCAGCTATATTCAACTGCTCGGACTGGATGACCAGCTAATGATCGCCAGGCGGTCAATGGAAACCTATGCGCAGTCCGTGGCGCTTTTCGAAAACCAGTTCCGCCACGGCCAGGTTTCCCAGATGGTGGTGGAACAGGCGAAAACCCAATACGAAACCGCCGCTGCGGAGATCCCGGAGATCGAACTGCAAATCGCCCAGACGGAAAATGCCCTTTCGGTTCTTCTGGGGCGTAATCCGGGGCCGGTCAAAAGGGGAAAAACAATTCATGACATCGCGCTTCCGGGGGTTCCGGCGGATATTCCTTCCGACGTTCTCGCCAACCGGCCGGATATCCGGGGGGCCGAACAAAACCTGATCGCGGCCAACGCCCAGATCGGGGCAGCCAAGGCCCTTTATTTTCCAAGCATTTCTTTAACCGGCAGTTTCGGGTATGCCAGCGAGCATCTTTCCGATCTTTTTGAAACGTCTTCCCGAACCTGGAAGTATGGAGGTTCCCTGACCGGACCGATTTTTACCGCCGGCGCAATTGCCGGGCAGGTAAAACAGGCGGAGGCGATCCAAAAGGCGGCGCTTCTGGATTATGAGCTATCCATTCAAAACGCTTTTGCGGATGTGGAAAACGCATTGGTGGCCCGCCGGAAAATTTCTGAAAAAATTGGCGCACAGGGGCGGCTCGTCAAGGCAGGCCAGGAATATGCGCGCCTTGCCGCCATCCAGTATCACGCCGGGTATGCGCCCTATTCCACGGTGCTTCAGGCCCAGCAGCAGCTTTTCCCTGCGGAGCTGAAATACGCCCAGTCCCGGGCCTCGCTATTCGCTTCCCTGGTGAATATCTATCTGGCCATGGGCGGGGGATGGGCGGCGGACAGCGAGAATTCAGGAGCCAGAAGTCAGGAATAAAAATAAAAATGATATCCTCCTTTTTAATTCTGGATACTGACTCCCGAATCCCGTTACCCAAAAAATTGATTACAAATTTTCAAGCAAATCTCATCTATCTCTGGCAGCGTTTGGAAGAGTGCTTTCCCTGCCAGGCTGTTCATAAAAATGGCATGGTTGTTGGGGATAATGCCGACCACTTTCGCGGCATCCAGTTGCTGTTTCATAAAGCCTTCGATTTCCGGCTCCACCTTGTTTAAGACAAAACAGATATTCTTACCGCCGGTTTCAGCCATTTGGGCCATTTTTCGGGCAAGCAGAAAAGACTCGGCAGTGGGGTCCACCACACCGACGATCAGATCGCATTCCCCCACAATGTTTCTCCCGAAATGCTCCACCCCGGCCTCGGCATCCACCAGAATGACTTCGTTGTCAGCGGTGTCCAGGCTGGCCAGAAATTTTTTGGACAATACGCCCATGGGGCAGGCGCAGCCTTCGCCGATGTGATGGATTTTCCCAATCACCAGAATTTCCACCCCGTCTTCGGTTTCAGCAATGCATTCCTTGGGCAGATCGTCAATTTTTTGCTTACCGGAAAAAAGCCCTGCCGGATTATCAATAGCCATTGTCTGGTTTAACCGGGCTTTGAATCCTTGCTTCCCGCCCAGATAATCCAGCAAATGCACCGGACAGGATACGCCTGCTAACTTTTCCAGACCAATATTGGACTCATCACCGTCCACCAAGAGCACCCGGTATCCCAGTTTTTTCATGGACCGCGCAAGCAAGACGGACACCGTGCTTTTGCCGCTTCCGCCCTTTCCGGAAATCTCTATTTTCATTGCAACACTCCTTATCGAATAATTTGAAACGCTATCGGAACTTTTACCGCTGCCGGTTTATTAAAATATTTTTCCGGTAATGGCGGAAACGGGGCCGCGCTGGTGACGGCCTCCAAGGCTGCCGCGTCCAGGGATTCATGCCCGGAACCGGTGGCCACGGTCAGGTCTGAAATGCTTCCGTCAGGATGAATCACAAAAGACGCCACGGTGACGCCTTCCATCTGCTGCCGCCGGGCAGTTTCCGGGTATTTTTTATGGCTTTCGATTTTAAGGCGCACGGCATTGAAATAGTCCAGCCGAGCGGCATCGCCGCCATCATCGGCTGACGGAAGCGGCAATGACGAAGCATCATCAATGCTGGCATTCGAAGCATCCGCCGGATATGATTCCGGGGTTTCCTCTTTCACCGATGGCGGGGCTTGGGCTTTTACCGGCCCAGGCATTTCAACGGGTTTGATATGAGTGGATTCCTCCGGCACCGGTGCAATGGACGGGACAGTCTTGTCCGGAACCATGCCCGGCTGGGCTTTCCGGGCCGCCGGGACCGGTGGACGCGCCGGAAGAGGTTTTGGAATCGCCCGAACCGGCGGCTTTACGTCTTTCCGGATGCTGATGGGGATATAAGACGATGGTTTAAAATCCACCATTCCCGACATCTGAAGAAAAATGCACGCGTGAATGGCGACGGAAACCCCCACCAGCGCAAATAACAGCCAGTTTATATTCTGTTTTTTTATATTATCGTCTATCAAGCGCAGCCCCGAGCAGTCATTAATTCCGTTTTTCGGTGGCCAGAAACAAAGACCCCGCCCCCGCCGCCTGGGCGATATCCATTACCTGGACCGCACGCTCAAGCGCAATGGACCCGTCGGCCTTGACCACCACGAGTTGTTTGGGATTCGCCGCAATCCGGTCTTTCAACTGGTCGAACAAATCATTGAAATCCACCGGCTGATCATTGATATACACCAGCCCTGCCCTATCAATATATACCGTGATTTCCTGCCGGGTCTGGGGCGTGGACGCTTCGGCATCCGGGAGATTCACATCAATGCCCTGTTCCGCGATAAAATTGGTGGTCAGCAGAAAATAAATCAGCAGCAGGAAAACAATATCAATGAGCGAGGTCAACGGCATCTGGATTTGATACCGCTCCCGCTTGGGTAGACGCATCCGCAATTTAATGGCTCCTGTCCGTGTGGTTCAGCTCCGTGATAAATTTGACAGCCCCATCATTCAGCTTTGTTTCGTATTTATCCACCCTGGCCAACAGGTAACTGTGCGCCACCACGGTCGGCAGGGCCACCGCCAGACCAAACGCCGTGGTAAGCATCGCCTCCCAGATGCCGCCGGCCAGTACAGCGGCGTTGACCTTGCCGCCCATCTGCTGAATCACCATAAACGCCTTGATCATTCCAGTCACAGTCCCCAGCAGTCCCAGCAGGGGCGCGATATTGCCGATAGTCGCCAGGGCCTGAAGATAAGAAGACATATTGCGCACTTCTTCTTCCGCCGCATGCATGACCACGGTTTCAAGGGTCTCCCGATCCCGGTCCTTAAAGCGGATGGCCTGGGCCAATACCCGGCCCATGGAGGAATTGCTGCTGATCGCCTTTTCCTCGGCGGCCTTGATGTCGCCGGACCTGAGCAGACGGATCACTTTTTCCGACAGTCCGGCCCCACGGCTGCGCATGCGGGAAAACCGGACCAGCCGCTCAAGAAAGATAGCCAGGGCCAGTACCGAACACATCAGGATGGGCCACATCACCACCCCGCCTTTTGCCATAAATTCTATCATGTTATATCCTCCGATGACGCCTCATTGTCCTTATTGTTATCCTGTCCCTCACCATCCCGGCCCGTCCAGGCCACCGCCTTCCCTGCCGTGCGGATGGGATCAGGAATATATGCGCTTTTTAAATTTACCTCTTTATCATGAATGCAGTCTTTTTCAAGAAATTGATGAAAACTCTTGACGATGCCATGATGGATACGGATAGACAAGATATACCCGAACAAAACCCTTGTTAAATTGAAATATTTAGTTTAAACAATCAGATACAAATATCTGGATTGTTGTTGCCGAATACGGGATATCCAGGCGACCTGGTTAATTGTATAATGGTCTTTCCGGTTATTGGAGATATACAGAAACCGTTCAATTCCTTGCTCTACGGACCCTTCGGGATAGAAGGAGAATACTATGGAATATCAATTTCAAAAGCCAAATTTTGTGAGATTAAAAGATGTAGGAAAAGACGAAAAATGGTTGCAAGAAATAGTTGAGAAAGACCCTTCAATACTGGGAATAGGAGATCTATCTGTTATTGAACGGGAAAGGCAACAAATTTCTGGAGGTAGAATTGATTTTTTAATGTACAACCCTGAAGATAAGATTCGATATGAAATTGAATTGATGCTTGGAAAAGTTGACGAAAGTCACATAATCAGGACAATTGAGTACTGGGATATCGAGCGCAGACGATTCCCATCCTTAGAACACAGAGCAGTTATAGTGGCTGAGGAGATAACCAATCGATTTTTCAATATTATTAATCTTCTTAATCAATCAATTCCATTAATCGCAATTCAATTAAATGCAACCACGTTTGACAATAAAATTTTTCTAAATTTCATAAAAGTTCTTGATGTAAATGAACCTGCAGATGAAGAAGTTCAAGGAACTGCCGAAATAGTTGATAGAAATTATTGGGAACAAAAGGCCAATAAGAAGTCATTACAAGTTTTTGATGAAATTGTAAACTGTTTGAAAGTTTCAATATCGGACCCAAGGATAACTTATAATAAAAATCACATAGCTTTTGGCGCTTCTGGCAATAATTTTTCATGGTTCCATCCACGAAAAGGAACCCACATACATTTTGATATAAAAATAGAATCGGAAGACATTCACGAATGGATGACAAAACTTGAGGAAGCAGGAATCGAAAGTCGGTTGCGTTCCAACGGAAAAACAATCAGTATTGCTATTAATTCAAAAGAAGTTGCCGCCTCAAAAGAATTAATAATAGCATTATATTCTAGGGCGGCTGAGCTATCAAAATAAGACGTAGAACAACTGCTTCAACTTGACTTATTCCCTTCGGGCAACGCAAGTTAAGCAAATGCCCGGCGGCAGCGAATAAAATCAAAAGGGGTTATCATGAGTATCGAATATACAGCAATCATAACAAAAGACGAAGATTGGTGGCTCGGTTGGATTGAAGAAATACCGGGTGCAAATGCACAAGAAAGAACGAAAGAAGAGTTGATAATTAGTTTGAAAGAAGCGGCAAAGGATATTATTGAACTTCGCTGGCAGCAAACTATAAGTGAAATGAAAACCGACTTCGAAGAGATTGCGTTGGCGAATGAATAGGAGTGAATTGTTACGGCGTTTTTCAGAAGGGGACCACTGAATGACTATCGAATCGATATTCTGACCAGCAAATGGTTAATAAGGTTGTCATTCCCCGTTTTCAGGGCTTTTCTCCGTTTCATCAGCCCTATCGCCGGAAACCGCCACCGGTTTTGAAAATTCCTTCGTCACATCCGGTATGCCGTCGGCATTCAAATCCCTTGACTGCCGAATCATGGTCTCCGACGCGTCATATTCCTCCCACACATCCGGGCTGCCGTCGCTGCGGGTGTCCTCCCGGACAGATGTCAACCGTCCGGCATTATAATAATACCAGATATCCGGACGGCCGTCGCCATTCCCGTCTTTTTCCGCACGCACCGGGTTTCCGGCGTCATCATAAAACCAGACAAAATTAAGAGATGTCGAGCCGTCAACAGATTCCTCTGTTTTGGTCAAGCGGCCACGGGCATCAAAATATTCACGGCGATCAGCGCGGCCGTCTTTATTGACATCAGCATCTTTTTGCGCCAGCCCTTCAGCCGTATAAAACCACACGGATTCCGGCAATTTGTCCGCATCCGCATCTGTTTCAATGACAACCGTCCAGGGTTTGCGATCAAACCACTGGATAATTTCGAAATGACCGTTATGGTCCTCATCTTTCATCAGGCGCTGTTTCTCGCCCGCAATATAAAAAATTTTCAGATCCACCTGTCTATCATGGTTTCTGTCTTTTTCAACCAATTCCAGGCTGTCCTTTTTGAAGGCCTGCCATTCGTCCGCTCGGCCGTCGGCGTTGGTGTCAATATCAATATTGGCCACTTCGCCAGCGGGATCAAAAACCGTGGTGCGCTCCATTTTTCCATTAAAATCCAGGTCTTCTTTCATGAGCGCCCTCTTCATATTCTTATATCGGGTTTCCCGGTCAAAGGCCCCGTCAAAATTCACGTCCTGACGTTCAATAATCAGGCCTTCGGCTTTGTATTCAATGTTGACGTCAAATTTTCCGTCTTTGTTGGTATCTTTTTCCGCACGGGTCAACATTTTGTTTGTGTAATACTGAACAGCCGAGGGGCGATCCTGTCCATGATGATATAATTCAAGCCGCAGGAGATCCCCCTGTTCATCCGTGACCGCAACCTGATCCGTCACGCCATTATGGTCGGCATCCTGCAAAATCTTTGTCTCGGCGGCAATGGCAGCAAAGCTGCAAAGCAAGACATAACCCATGATGCCAACAAGCCCAAAAACAAACCCGTTTCTTGCGCTCACTTTTCAATCCTTTTTCTGATCTGTCGGCAATTTCCCTGCCTGACCGCCGCCTGTTTTTCCCCTTGCCTTCCGCACGGGCGTGAACGCCCACCAGGGAAGCGGGCTCCCGCCTTCCATGAAATGAACGGCGGCCATGAACACATCCAGCACGCAGGGATCCTGCCTTGTCCCGGTCGCGGCGCAAAGGGCGTCGTACAAGGCAACCGGATTGTTGCCGATGAGTTGCCGGGGGCGATCAATACCGATCAACCGAAGGTCCGCCGCCGTGGCTTTGCCGATGTTGGGAAGGGCCTCCAGCCGGGATACGGTTGTTCTGTCCGGATGTTTCATGCGTTTTCCTTTAAGTGTCCCGTGGAACGCGGCTTCCCGTTATCCCCTGCCCCGCAGCAGGGCCAGGGCTTCCGCCACTTCCCGCCCCTTGGCGGCTATAATGTCCATCAATGCTTCCGGGGTCCGGTCACCGGTTTGGGCTTTCCGGTTGGGGTTGAGGGCATTGAGATCATACACCGCATCCTCGATTTCCTTGGCCTTTCCAGCCTGTTCCCGCGCCTCCGCGCCCTGAATTTGGCTTCCGCCGCCTTCCGGGCCTTTTCCACGGCCGCCATCTGTTTTTTTAAAATTCCGTCCAGCCGCGCTTGTGAATGGCCGGGCCGATGAGTTTGGCCCTGGTGTCCGCTTCGTTTAAATCCATCGCGTCTCCTGTGGTTTAAGAACACCCATTACCCGGAATGGCGGGAGTTGTCCAGAAAATACATGGGTTTGGGAGTACTATAGGGCACGGTAGACGCCCCGGTCTATATTTTCGATCCGGCCCCACAGGTCGCGAAGCCGGTCTTTGGTGATGTATTCGGCCCCGGTCATCCAGGGCTCGCCTGCTGAAAAATGGTCAAGCTCGTCTGAGGCAATGCTGTTTCAGCATCAGTCCATTCAGGCAGAATTATGCCGTCGGGTATGACGGCATGGCATAAATAACGGTTTGATATTTCAGTAATCATCAATCCTCAATGCTTTTCATCCTTCAAATACCGCATCGGGTCCGCTCCCTGAAAGGCGAAATCCCGCCGCACCCGCTCCGGGCTGATGCCGAAAAATTCCAGGGGCAGAACCGAGTGCCCGCGCTGGAATCCCCGCTGTTTTTCTGTATGCCGGGCCACCGCTTCCCGGAGGGCCGAGCTGGGAGCAATGCCTGTAAACCGGATGATTTCGTCAAAAACCTGCGGCAGTTCGTGCAGCAGCCGGTCATAGGGAAGAATCATCACCCTCTCCCGGTTGATGTGGCCTGCCTGCCAGAGATCAAAAAAATACCGGCAAAGCTCCAGACTGGCCCGGTACCGGTATTCAAAAAACAGGTGGAGTTGCTCCTTTGTGAACCGGTGAAGTCCCCAAAGCTCATCTAATGTATTATAATTTAATGAAAAATAGGATGGCAAGGTCTTCTCGGCGGATCGGTGCATGTAAATAAACCGGGCGTCGGGGAAGACCTCCATCAGGGTCTTGATGCGATGGGTGGAAAAATGGGTCTGGGCAAATATCTGAGATTTTCCGGTATCATAAATATGCCGCTGAAAACAGGTTTTCAAATACCGGGCCGACCTGAGCCTGCCGTACTTCGGCTGGAGGTCATGAAACCGGAACCCCCGGTATTCGTCCGGCATAAACCCCAAAGGGGTGGCGATCAGCACAAACTGGGTGTCGAGATTGTGCAAAAACAGCATTTCGTCTTCCTCCACCTGGTCGATGGAAATACCATGGCCCATGGATTTGGGAAAAATTTCGGTTTTTTTTCGCCGAACCAGGTAATGGATGACGGGGGCCACGATTTTCCGGGCGCAAATGGCGGGAAACATCACGTGCCAAGCATGAAACGAAGCCATTTCATCGGTTTCCGTGAAGAGATGGTGGAGAAAAGTGGTGCCGCTGCGGGGATGGCCGATGATAAACACCGGCTTTTCCACCTTGACCTTTGAAAATTTTGGGGAAAAAAGATGGTCCAGCATCAGGGTGACCTGGGTGAACAGGAACCAGACCCGGAAAAAAAGAAGCACAAAGCAGAAAAAAATAAAATTCGGACTGAGTCCATACATCCGCCAGATGGCTTTGAATGCTTTCAGATACATCAACTTGCGTCTCCCTTAAAAAATTATTTTAATCATCGCCCGAAATACCAGGAAGTTTTCATTTACAAAAAATATCTTCCCCCTGCAAAACACATCATGAAATCCGCTTTTTAAAAATTTGACTTCTATAATCCATCAAAAAGAAATTTCGTGAAATAAATTTGGGAATGTGGTATTTAATGTATTATGAAAATTTTATGAATCAAATGAAAATCAAAAATGAAAATCAAACGGATGCGCCGCATCCTTTTGTCGGATAATATATCGTTAAGAACAGTCCGTATCATGACGGATAAGGAATCTTAAACAATAAAGAATTAAGGAGGAAAAATGAAAAAGGTTTATCTATTATTATGGATGATGCTTTTCCTGTTGTCGACCAATCTTCAGGCGGCGGCTAACGATGGAGAAAATGGAATAACCCCGACGCTGTTATCACAGGAAACGTTCGATGCCTATCTTTTCGCGCAAACCGATGAGAATGTTTCCGTGAACGTCATTTCGACGGACTTTCCGGACATTGTTGTAAACGCCACGGTTGTGGACGAAAATGGAAAACCCATTTCCGGATTGACAGCGGCGGATTTTGGAATTACCGAGCAGTCGGAAACGGAAGCTGGGGCCGTCAGCCAGACGCTGACCTGTTTTGAGGAAAACGCTTCAACAACGCCCATCTCCCTGGCCCTGGTAATGGATATCAGCGACAGCATGGAGACGGAAAATCGTCTTGTTGACGCCAAAACAGCAGCCATCAACTTCCTGAACAATTCCCAGACGGGCGACAGAGCTGCCCTGGTGACTTTTTCCGGGTGTGATCAAGGTGGCATTGTTGTGCCGTCAGCGGATGTAAAAAATGACGCTGACCATAACGGCGTTCCGGATATTAACGAAGCAATACAAAACCTGTTCGTCTATAACCGGACCGCTGTGTATGACGGAATCGCCAACGGTCTCGACAGCATCAGCGAAGAGGCGTTCCCCAAAGCGGTAATTATTTTCACAGACGGAGAGACCAACAGCGATTGCCATTACAATATTAACCAGGTGATCCAGAAAGCCAAGGACGCGGGCATCCCGGTCTACACCATCGGCCTGCAAAGCGACGCCATGGCTGACGAGCTCACCGCCATTGCCACGGAAACCGGTGGATATTACCAGGAAGCGCCCACCGCGCTGGACATGGAAGCATTGTATAATGACATCGCCCAAAGTGTCCGGGGCCGGTATACTTTCTGCTATACCACGCACAATCCCGCCAAGGACGGCACCCTGCGAACCGTAACCGTTAATAATGACGACAAAACAGGCACCGGCACATATACAGCCCCCTTGAGTCCTGCCCAGCCGCCTGTGGCCAATGCCGGACAAGACGCCAGCGTGAATGAAGGCGATCTCACCGCACTGGACGGCTCAGCGTCTACATCTGACGGACAACCTGCCTTTGCGTGGCGGCAGCTTTCGGGAACAAACGTCACCCTTTCCAATACCGCCATTGCCAAACCGACATTTACAGCACCCTTCACAGGACCACAAGGTGAGACCCTGGTTTTTGAATTAAAGGTAACCGACAGCGCCAGTAAAACCGACACAGACACGGTCTCCATCACCGTCAACGATGCTTTTGCGCCTAAGGCCGATTTTACATGGTCACCGGCAATCCCTCACGCTGAAAAATCCGTCGCCTTTACCGACGCTTCCTTGCCCGAAGGCGCTCCCATCGTATCCTGGGACTGGGATTTTGGCGGCCAGGGAGTGTCAACCCTTAAAAACCCGGCATTCACCTTTCCAGAAAGCGGAACCTATGATGTGAAACTGACTGTCCGCGATGCTGTTGGCTCCGTCGGCACCGCCATAAAGACCATAACGGTCGCGGAACCGATATGCCCGGGAGGTGATTGCGGCGGCAGCGGCGGATGCTTTATCCAGTCCGCGGGCGCGGCATTCATGATGGAATAAATCAGTAATCGGCAGGAAAAATCGCTCCCGTCCCTGCTTCACCAAAAAAGGGACGGCAGCACCTGCATTTGACAGAAACACTTTCAGGAAGGTATCAAAATATGAAAATAAAATTAAAAATCCAATATGTTATAATTTGCCTGTTCTTATTTATCCAGTTCCTGCCCATGTCCGCATTTTCCGAGGAACGGGCGGGCGAAATCAGCATCAGTCCCATGGTAGGGATGTATGTTTTTGATCACGATCAGGACATCGAAAAAGACCTGATCGGCGCACTTGGCCTGGGTTATAATTTCACGGAAAACTGGGCCACCGAATTTATGGTCAATTACGGGAGATTCGATCACAAATATTTCGACATGGGCCCCTGCGCTTGTGAAAAAGAAAAAATTGACGGGGTTGTCATGCATCTGGACGCGCTGTATAATTTCTTCCCGGACAAGAAACTGGTTCCCTATCTGGCGGCGGGCATCGGCGGGGTTCTGCTGGACGGAAACCGCATGCATGATGATTATACGGCAGTGAACTGGGGCGGCGGCGTCAAATATTTCCTGAACGAGGACATGGCGCTTCGTGCGGACGCCCGGCATCTTTTCGATCTTGAAGACTCCAATAACAATGCCTCTTTCACCGTGGGTATGACATTTCAGTTCGGCGGCGAAGAAAAAGTCGTTCCGCCGCCGCCCGCACCAGTTCCCATTGAAAAAGTCGAGGCCCCTCCAGCCATGGAAAAAATCACCATTGACCTGAAGGTGCAGTTTGATCTGGACAAGGCCATCATAAAGCCCCAGTATCATGACAACATCAAAAAACTGGCGGATTTCATGACCAAATATCCCGACGTGGATGCGGAAATCGAAGGCCATACCTGCAAGCTCGGAACTTCCGCCTATAATATGGATCTTTCCCGTCGGCGCGCCGAAAGCGTAAAAGCCTATATGGTTAAAAATTTCGGCATTGATCCGGCCAGACTCAGCACCGTTGGCTATGGCGAATCCAGACCCATCGCGGACAACAATACCAGGGATGGCCGCATGAAAAACCGCCGGGTATATGCCATTGTATCTGAAGAAGTGGTGGTGGAAAAACCCGCGCCGGTGCAAAAATAATAGCGGCTTTTGGCGGCATTGCGTTCATGATGCTTCCGAAAGATAAACGATAAACATAAAAAAGGTGTGACGGATGCGTTGATTTCCGTCACACCTTTTTTATTATTCTTTGGCGGTATCCACCGGCAGAGAGATAGTAAACGCGGCCCCTTCGCCGGGCGTGCTTTCCACCCGGATGTCGCCCCCGTGGTCTTTAATAAACCCGTAACACACGGAAAGACCCAGTCCCACGCCTTTGACGCTGGATTTGGTGGTGAAAAAGCTGTCAAAAATCCGGCTTATATTCTCCGGCTTAATGCCCACGCCCGTGTCGCTAAACCGGATTTTGGCAAACCCTTCCGCCATAAAACTGGATACCGTCAATGTGCCGCCGTCCGGCATGGCGTCCCTGGCGTTTGACACCATATTCAGAAACACCTGGCGCAACTGGTTGGTGGAGGCATGGACCAGGGGCATCCCGGCGTCAAAATCCGTCTTGATAATAATATTGTGTTCTTTTAGCTGCTTTTCATGGAGCATCAGGATCTCGTCGGCGATGGTGTTCATATCCACCGGTTTTTTGATTTCCTGCTCGGGCTTGGAAAAAGACAGCATTTTTTTCAGCATGTCCGCCAGCCGAACAATCTCGGAAAGGGACATGTCGAGCAATTTGCGCCGCTTGTTCCCTTCCGGCACCTCTGTTTTCAATAGCTCCAAAGTGTTCATGATGCCGTAAAGGGGATTGTTAAGTTCATGGGCCACCTGGGAGGTGAGCCGCCCCATGGCCGCGAGTTTTTCGGAATGGAGCAGTTGCTGCTGGGTTCTGCTCAAGGCCCGCTCCATGTCAATACGTTCCGTCAAATCCACGAAAGAGCCCACCGTGGCCGTTTCGTTGCCGTCGTCATCGTAAATCATGGCCGCCGACAGGTTGCCTTCAATGATTTTGCCGTCCTGCCGCACATACAGCACCGGCTGGGCCGGAAACACGCCCACGCCACCCTGCTCGGGACTTCTCAGGGTTTTCATGATTTCATAGGCCTTGCCTTCCGGATAGACCTTGGTAATATGCATTTTGCCGATCACATCTTCCGAGGCGTACCCCAGCGTTTTTTCCGCCGCCTTGTTCCAGATGATGATATTGCCCTTGAGATCCGACGCCATGATGGAAATGGGCGCGCTCTGGACGATCTTGTTCATGAAATCATGGGCTTCCCGCAGTTTTCGTTCCATCTGGTAACGGTGGGTCTGGTCCGCGATAATGCCCTCGTACCCGATGACATTGCCTTGATGATCATAACGAACATGACTGGTCATGAGCACCGGAATGGCGGAACCGTCTTTCCTCTTAAACTGAACCTCATAATCCACCACCCGGCCGTCCCGTTCGATCATGGCCTGAAAATCCAGTCTGTCTTCAGGAAAGAGATACAAATCCCGGATAATATCCATTTGCAGGAAATCCTCCCGGCTGGAATATCCCAGCATGTCAAGCATGGCCTGGTTCGCGTCCATAAACCGCCCCTCTTTGGTGCTGATAAAAACCCCAACAGCCACATGCTCGAAAATGGTCCGGAAATCCTCCACGGTAGCCTTCAATTTGGCTTCCCGCTGCTTGCGATGGGTGATGTCTTCCATGATGGTGAGCTTAAAAAGCTTGCCATCCGGGGTCTGGATGGAGGACTCATTGATCTCAAATGTCCGATCGGCTTTTGGCACGTACACCTCCCGGACAGCCTTATTCCCGGACAGCACGCCGATGCATCGGCACCAGGGGCAAAGACCCGCGCTGCTGTTGATGACCTCATGGCATTTCTTTCCGATCCCGTCGCCAAACCACTCTCGCATGGTCCGGTTCATGTAACACACGGTATAATCCTCGGAAATCACATAAATGCCGTTGGTGGTCAGGGCGTCAAGAATGGTGGAAAGGATAAACGGATTTTCCTGCATGGGTCACCTCGCAAATGGTTGGATCATCTATTTCCGGCATCCTGCACATCCGAATCCCTGTCAAAAAATTCAAATCAGGGACGGATGCATCTTGTTTATATCGCATACCATATTTTGGGGATAACTGACAACGAATGATTGTCCGGCATGTCCCTGGCGGCGCCGGATACAGATGACCGGCAAATCAAAGGCATCCCAGCTCCTTGCAAATGGATATGCTTTATTTTGACATGATATACGGAAAGTAAAAAAATCAATGATTGTAAATCCATGTCAAGGGCTTTATATATATTTCAGGGTAGTTAAATCTCTATAAGGGGATCTGGTGGCTGGCGACAAAATGATCGAAACCGGCAGTCCATAGGTCCAGGATTTCACCAGAAACTGCAGAATGACTTGTTAGCCATCATGAGCGTATCTACCGACACCATTGAATGTGCCGACTGTGGCACTGAAGTTGACGGGCGTGGTGATACGCCAGAGCAACGTATACCGTGCAGTAAATGTGGAAGCATTAAGCGCAAACACCACGTTTCTATTTCGGAAACCGTGACTGTCCGAGACGGCATCGGAGTGAAAGCCAAGCGTGCTGGAGAAAAGAAGCCATACATCGAAAATCTCTCTATTCCCGACCACTCGCGAAGCTTGGGCAAGGTTGTTCATCGAACGCGGGTTATTGATCGAGACAATGATCGATATTTTGAGAAGATCACGGACTACGAATCTGGAGAGGTAATTCATCACTGCGAGGAACCCTTGAGCCAGCATCAAGGGCATGGAAATGCAAAACCAAAGAAGGATGGTGAAAATGGCTAACCCATCATTCCATCGGACGCTGCGCGATAAAGCCGCGCAGCGCCGGTGAATTCAAACGTTATGCCGATAGGAGAGTTATGTCAAAGACTACCGCTGACCAGGCTCGGGAACTTGCAAAGAATAGCTCTGACTGTTCTTTTCTGCTCACCCATTTAATACGCCAGAATGATGACCGGTCTGACCTGGACTCTAAGACAATACTGGGCTTAATACTGGATATTCATAGTTCATCGCCTGCTCCGAATTTAAAAGCATCAGTGACAGGATGGTATGGTACATCGTCACCGTATGTGTTCAATCCAGTTACTGGGAATTTAGATGGCACCATTGAGAATCTTTCTGTATGCTTCACTGAAAGCACTTTGGCTGGACTCAAAGCGCATAGAGACCTATTTCAGGTAAAATATGGTCTCGCGTTTGACAGGGACGATCTATTTAACCGCGGCGCAAATCCTTGCTTGAATATCCGTGAGTCACTCCTTAAATCGATTACTCCTTTCGCAGGCGACCGAAATCCAAGATGTCTGTACAACTTTATACCGGCTGCTATACAGCCTTTCGTCAATGTAATTCATTCGTCATTTGATGCAACACATGAAAGAGAATGGCGGTTTGCCGGAGATCTTGAGTTTAATTGGTGCGACGTAAAATTTGTCTTTTGTCCGGAGGGTGATTTTTCTTTTTTCAGTAGGGTCCAAAAAAATTCATTGCCTTGTCTTTTCGACCTTCTATGGTTGGATAGAATTAAGGGTTTCTCTAAAAATTGATCATTAACCATGTTCTACTAAGGCATCATGTGATATACTCCTTCTCAATAACCAAAGGCGTTAAGGAGGAATAAACGATGATGCAGACCGGGCTTTTCGACTGGCATG